>Ga0207709_10000941_pt1 | contig 21805 bp, 19 predicted proteins | sample KBSM34metaG_FD_184397 | JGI IMG/M metagenome (GOLD analysis project Ga0207709, IMG submission 184397) | Miscanthus rhizosphere microbial communities from Kellogg Biological Station, Michigan, USA - KBS M3-4 metaG (SPAdes) (version 2) | ecosystem: Host-associated > Plants > Roots > Rhizosphere >...
CCTCTGGTGTATCGGTTGTCACGCCAGTGGCATTGCCGAGTAGCTAAGTGTGGAAGAGATAACCGCTGAAAGCATCTAAGCGGGAAACTCGTTTCAAGATGAGATCTGCCGGGGCCTTGAGCCCCCTAAAGAGTCGTTCAAGACCAGGACGTTGATAGGTCAGGTGTGGAAGCGCAGTAATGCGTTAAGCTAACTGATACTAATTGCTCGTGCGGCTTGACCCTATAACTTTGATCAATCTGATCAAGGTGTTATGCCAAGTTGACGCATTCAAAATAATTCGCCAAAAGCTGATTCCAAACTCTATGAATTCGTTTGATTGATCGTGTGATCAGTCAGACAACCCTTTATGCCTGATGACCATAGCGAGTTGGTACCACTCCTTCCCATCCCGAACAGGACAGTGAAACGACTCAGCGCCGATGATAGTGCGGGTTCCCGTGTGAAAGTAGGTCATCGTCAGGCTCTTACAGCCCAGAAAACCCCAGTCAGCAATGACTGGGGTTTTTTGCTTTGCGCACAGCAAAAACCAAACGCATAAAAAGCGCCAACTCGAAAGAGAAGGCGCTTTTTTATTGTGGCAAACAACCGTCAATCAGGCGTTGCGGACTCCCAAAGCATCGGATTGTGCTGCGCCAACCGCAACCAGCTCTGCAAGCAGATCTCCAGTCAGAGCCTCCAACGACTCTTCTGCAAAGAATCGAACTCGGATCAGCTCGAAATAGGGCGTTCCAGCTAGCCATCTATCCCATTCAGCTTGCGACACCCCGTGCAGCTCCAGCAGCTTGAACTTCATCAGCACCTTCACCGCATGACGCGCATGCTTCACAGGGGCGCGCTGCAGCCCAGCTAAGCGCTTGCGCGCCGTCTGCAAGGCTCGGTCGACGTCGCCAAAGACTCCGCCGTGACCTGGAATCACCTGGCGCGGCGCCAATTTCTCGATCAGATCAAGCGTTGCCGCAATGTCCCCGAACGAGGGCTCACCCATCAGCTCCGGAAAGGCGATGCCAAACCCGTTCTCCCAAAGCGCATCCGCGGAAATCAGGGTCCGCGACACCGGATCGAACAGGATCACCGAGTGCGGATCGTGGCCCGGAGCGCCGTGCACTTGCCACGTGCTATCCCCCAGCAGGCATTCAGTGCCAGGCTCGAGCAATCCAGTGAAGCCAAAACGCGGGCAACTCTGCCCCGTCGCAAGAAAACTCAGGCCTTCGGCATCCCATCGCTCGACCAGCGCCGCTTCTCCAGGCGGAATGTCCGTCCGCAACGACGGGTAGCGCTGCTGCAACGCCGCGTTCCCCCCGCAGTGATCGCTGTGCAGGTGCGTGTTCAGCACCCGATCGAGTGGACGTTTGCCCAACACCGACTCCACCAGGGCCAGCGTCTGATCGGCATGCGTGGCATAGCCGGTGTCGACCAGCGCCGTTTTCTCGGCTCCGACGAAGAGGATGTTGTTCGAAGACAGCCAGCCCCGCTCGAACACGATGACATTCGCCGGCAGCCCGGCGCTGGCTTCCCCGTGGCGCCCCACGCGCTCAGGCACCGGCGCTGGTGCGCAACTCGCGCCGCAGGATCTTTCCCACGTTGGTCTTGGGCAGCGACTCGCGGAACTCGATGTGCTTCGGCCGCTTGTAGCCGGTGAGCTGTCCGTTGCAGTACTGGAGCACGGCGTCTTCCGTCAGCGTCGGGTCCCTGCGGACCACGAAGACCTTGATGGCTTCACCTTGCTTCTCGTCCGGCACACCCACGGCCGCGCATTCGACGACGCCAGGGCACAGCGAAATCACGTTCTCCAGCTCGTTGGGGAACACGTTGAAACCGCTCACGAGGATCATGTCCTTCTTGCGGTCGACGATCCGGCTGTAGCCGTCTTCCTGCATGACGGCGATGTCGCCGGTGCGCATGAAGCCGTCGGCCGTGAAGGCTGCCGCGGTCTCGGCGGGCTGGTTGTAGTAGCCGGTCATCACGTTCGGCCCCTTGATGCACAGCTCGCCTGCCTGGCCGATCGGCAGCGATTGGCCTTCATCATCCTTGATCGCGATCTCAATGCTCGGCAACGGCAGGCCGATGGTGCCCGTGAACTTCGTGTTCGACACAGGGTTGTTGGTGCCGATCGCGCAGGTCTCGCTCATGCCCCAGCCTTCGATCATCGGGCAGCCGGTGGCTTCGAACCACTTGCGCGCCGTGCCTTCGGAAGCGGCCATGCCGCCGGCCTGCGAGACAAACAGCGTGGAGAAATCGACCGTCTTGAACTCCGGGTGCATCAGCAGCGCATTGAACAGGGTGTTCACCGCCGGCAACATGTGGAAGGGCCGCTTCTTCAGCACCGCGACAAACTTGTTGAAGTCGCGCGGGTTCGGAATCAGCGTCATGTGCGAGCCCTGGCGGATCACCAGCAGGCACAGCGTCAGCGCGAAGATGTGATACAGCGGCAGCGCGGCGATGCTGTTGACCTTCGCCAGGTCGCCGGCCCGCGCCAGCGCGGGCGTGAACCAGGCCTCGGCCTGCAGCGTGGCAGCCACGATGTTGCGGTGGGTCAGCACCGCACCCTTCGACAAACCGGTGGTGCCGCCTGTGTACTGCAGGAAGGCGATCGAATCGAGCGTGCTCTGGTCGGGCCCGAGCGTGCGCCCGCGGCCTTCGGCGATCGCCTGCTTGAACGGCGTGACCGTGCGGCCGTCGCTCAGCGGCAGCTTGTAGGGCGGCACCATCTTGGCCAGGTGGCGCACGGCCACCGTGATCCAGGCGCCGTACAGCCCGCCGAGCAGGTCGCCCATCGCGGTCATCACCACGTGCTTGACGGGCGTGCGCTCGATCACCTGTTCGAGCGTGGCGGCAAAGTTCTCGAGGATGACGATGGCGGTGGCGCCGGAGTCCTTGAGTTGATGCTCCAGCTCGCGCGCCGTGTACAGCGGGTTGACGTTGACGCAGGTGTAGCCCGCGCGCAGCACGGCACACATGGTGACCGCAAACTGCGGCACGTTGGGCAGCATGATCGCCACCCGCGCGCCGGGCGCGAGGCCCTGCGATTGCAGCCATGCGCCCATCGCCTTGGAGAGCGTGTCGAGCTCGCCGTACGACATCCAGCGCTCCATGCAGACCGAGAACGGACGGTCCTTGTAGCGGCCGAAGGCCTCGTCGAACATGTGAGGCAGGGAGCGGTACTGCTCCGGATGAATCTCGTGCGGCACGCCGGCCGGGTAGTTCTGTCGCGCGGATGTCTGCATGCAAGCTCCTTTGGCGCGGATTGTGGGAGCCAATGCCTCCCACCCGCCAGCGGGCTTGTCCTAGGGGCGCATACCCGGTGTCGCGCAGGCGATAGCCGCCGCGCGCGCCGGGGTCACACAGATGCCGATCAGGCGTTGCCGGATTCGCCCGGCAGCAGCACGCCGGCCGGGATGTCGGGCTCGACTTCCAGTGCGCGGTACAGCGGCGTGAAGTCCGGAGCCGTGAGATCGAAGAGCTGCGCGAAGTTCTCGATCACGAAGTAGTTGGCCTGGTAGGTGTCGATCTTGTAGCGCGTGCGCATGGTGCGCAGCAGGTCGAGCGGAAGGCGGTGCGGCTCGGGGCTGCGCACCGCGTGCTGCAGCTCACCGACCGAGCTCAGGATGCCGGCGCCGTAGGCGCGCAGGCCCTCGGGCTGGCGGATCAGGCCGAACTCGACCGTGTACCAGTACAGCCGCGCCAGCTTCTCCCCGGCGCCCAGCTCGTGCGCCTTGATGCCGCCCTGGCCGTAGCGCTGCACGTAGTCGGCAAAGGTGGGGTCGAACAGCATCGGCACGTGGCCGAACAGGTCGTGGAACACGTCGGGCTCGACGATGTAGTCGAACTCTTCGGGCTTGCGGATCCAGTCGGTCACCGGGAACTTGCGGTTCGCCAGCAGCGTGAAGAAGGGCAGCTCGGGAATCAGCCCCGGCACCGCGACGATCTCCCAGCCGGTGGCGCGGTGCAGGCGCTCGTTGAGTTCCTCGAAGCGCGGGATGCGGTCCTTCACGCCGAGCAGCGGCAGCGCCTTGATGAAGGCGTCGCAGGCCAGGCCCGTCAGCTGCGCGGCCTGGCGTTCGTACAGCCGCTTGTAGGTGTCATGGTCGGCCGCCGTGTAGCTGGCCCAGTCCTGCGGGCAGGTGTAGTCGGCTTGCACCGAACCGCCGCGCGAGTAGTCGCCGCGCGGCGGGCGATCGGAGGCGCCATAGACGGCGGGGGTGACAACGGCGGCGGGGGAATCCATGGGGCGTTCGGTTTCTCGGGTTACTTGAGCCAGCGGTCCATCACGCGCTGGAAGTCGCCGCCGGCTTGCTGCAGGTGCAGCCATTGGTCGACATACGATTTGAAAGCCACGTCGTCGCGCGGCAGCATCCAGGCCATCTCGCCGTACTGCAACGGCTTGTCGGGGTTCACCGCGCACAGCCCGGGCTTGAGCTTCTGCTGCGTGATGGCCTCGGCCGATTCGGTGACGAACACGTCGGCGCGGTTGGCCAGGATCTCGTCGAAGATCGTGACGTTCTCGCCGTGCAGCGTGAGCCTGGCCTGCTTGAAGTTGGTGCGGGCGAAGCGTTCGTTGCTGCCGCCCGGGTTGAAGATCACGCGGGTCGACGGCTGGTCGATGGCCGCCACGCTCTGGTACTTGGCCACGTCGGCGCAGCGCGCGATGGGCGTCTTGCCGTTGACCATGTACGGTGCGCTGAAGAAGGCGCGCTTCTGGCGGTCGGTGGTCACCGACACGCCGCCCACGGCGATGTCGCACTTGCCCGCGGCCAAGTCGGGCAGCAGGTTGGCCCACGTCGTCTTGACCCATTCGGGCTTGACGCCGAGGCTGGCGCTGAAGCCGGTCATCAGGTCGACGTCGATGCCTTCGAACGAAGCGTCGGCCTTCTGGAAGCTGAAGGGTCGGTAGTCGCCCGGCGTGCAGATGCGCAGCACCGCCGCCTTCTGCACCGTGTCCAGGTGCGAGGCGCCCGGGCCGGCCGCGGGCGGCGCCGAGGCGCAGCCCGAGAGCACGACCGCAGCGGCGGCTGCCGCGACGAAGGAAGTGACGACAGTCGAAGAAGACGCGTGGCGCATGCCGGGCTCCAGGGCAGTGGTGAAGCGCCTTATTTTGCGGCGCTCAGCACGCCGCGGCGCATCTGATCGAGCTCGATGCTCTCGAACAGCGCCTTGAAGTTGCCGTTGCCGAAGCCGTCGTCGCCCTTGCGCTGGATGAACTCGAAGAAGATCGGGCCCAGCTGGTTCTCGCTGAAGATCTGCAGCAGCAGCGCGTCCTTCTTGCCGTCGATCAGGATCTTGCGGCTCTTCAGCTCGGCCACGCTTTCGCCGTGGCCGGGAATGCGCTTGTCGATCAGCTCGTAGTACGTGTCGATGGTGTCCAGCAGCGTCACGCCGTTGGCGCGCAGCGCGTCGACGCTCTCGTACAGGTCGTCCGAGCCCATGGCGATGTGCTGGATGCCCTCGCCCTTGTACATGTCCAGGTACTCCTGGATCTGGCCGGCCTGTTCCTTGCCTTCTTCGTTGATCGGGATGCGGATCTTGCCGCAGGGGCTGGTCATGGCCTTGCTCTTCACGCCGGTCACCTGGCCTTCGATGTCGAAGTACTTCACTTCGCGGAAGTTGAACAGCTTCTCGTAGAAGTTGGCCCACACGTCCATGCGGCCGCGGTACACGTTGTGCGTCAGGTGGTCGATGTAGGTCAGGCCGTTGCCCTTGCGCGCGAGCGCGTCCTGCGACGACACGCCCGGCAGCGCCTCGAAGTCCACGTCGTAGAAGCCGATGTTGCCGATGTCGCCCGGCTGCGCGCCGTTCTTGCCCGGCCAGCGGTCCACCAGGTAGATCAGGCTGTCGCCGATGCCCTTGATGGCGGGGATGTTCAGCTCGCCCGGGCCGGCCTTGTCAGCGAAGCCCCAGGCGCCCAGCGCGGTGGCGCGTTCGTAGGCCTGCTTGGCGTCCTGCACGCGGAAGGCGATGGCGCACACGCTCGGGCCGTGCTCGCGCGCAAAACGCTGGGCGAACGAGTCGGGCTCGGCGTTCAGGATGAAGTTGATCGTGCCCTGGCGGTACAGCAGCACGTTCTTGTGGCGGTGCTTGGCGATGGCCACGAAGCCCATGCGCTCGAACACCTTGCCCATCGCGACCGGATCGGGTGCCGCGTACTCGATGAATTCGAAGCCGTCAGTGCCCATCGGGTTCTCCCAGGGCGTGAAGGCGGGGGCGTCGGCGTGGCTCATGGGTGCTGTCTCCGGAAAGTGGGGAAAGTTGTGCAGAAAGGAAAACAAGGGCCCGGATTCGGGCCGTGCTGCACTGTAGGTCGGAAGGCGTTCAGGTTTTCTGCGTTTCTGGGCGCCATGGATGGTCATGACGCAGTAAAACTGCAAAAATGAGGAAATGGAAGCACTCGACAAGATCGATCGACTCATTTTGCGCATGCTGCAAGCAGACGGCCGCGCCACCTACGACCAGATCGCGGAGCAGGTCAGCCTGTCGCCCAGCGCCGTGCTGCGCCGGGTCAAGCGGCTCGAGGAGCACAAGGTCATCGACCGCTACGTGGCCCTGGTCCAGCCCGAGGCGGTCGGCCTGGGCCTCACGGCCTACCTGAACGTGCGGCTCGAAAAGCACACCGAAACCCACAAGCGCAACCCCATGGACCTGTTCCGCGCCAGCGTGCAGACCTGGCCCGAGGTGGTCGAGTGCGCGGCCCTCACCGGCGACATGGACTACCTGCTGCGCGTGGTGGTGGCCGACATGGCGCACTACAGCCGCTTCATCATGGACACCCTGCTCAAGCACCCCAGCGTCGAAGACTGCAAGACCAGCTTCGTGCTCGATCGTGTCAAAGCCACAACATCTGTGCCCGTTTAACCACAAATTGGTTGCGGAAACACCACGGACTCTGGTATCGAGTCACGAATGCGTCCTGAAAGTGTCCTTGCGGGCTTGGTGATTAAGGGAAAACCCTTACATTGGAGCCATGCTTACCGCCAAGACCCTCCTCAAAGCGTCTCTCGGCCTCGGCTCTTTCCTGAAGGCGCCGATGGTTGAGGCGCAACCGCGCGCCGTCAGCGCGCCCCCACCCGTCATGGTGCCGATCCGCTCGATCGGCCCGCGCGAACGCGAACGCATCGCGCGCCACCTGCTGGACCTGACGCCGCACGACCGCTACCTGCGCTTCGGCTATGCCGCGGCCGACGAGCAGGTCCTGCGCTATGTCGAAGGCCTGGACTTCGACCGCGACGAACTGTTCGGCATCTACAACCGCCGCCTCGACCTGATCGCGATGGCGCACGTGGCCTACGCGCCCAGCGACCAGCACAGCGACTGCGCCGAATTCGGCGTGTCCGTGTCGTCGCACGCCCGCGGCCGCGGCTATGGCGCGCGCCTGTTCGAACGTGCCGTGGTCGCCGCGCGCAACGAAGGCGTGGGCATGCTCTTCATCCATGCGCTGAGCGAAAACGCGGCCATGCTCAAGATCGCCCGCAACGCCGGCGCCACCGTGGTGCGCAGCGGCTCGGAGTCGGAAGCCCACCTGCAGCTGCCCACCGCCACCTTCGACAGCCGCATGAGCGAGATCGCGCTGGAGCATTACGCCGCGGTCGATTTCGCGCTCAAGAGCCGCGCCAAGCAGTTCTGGGCCTTCCTCGCGAGCCTGCAGGAAGTGCGCAGCGGCATGCGCGACGCAAGAAGCAAATCGGCGCCGTGAGCGGGCAGGGCCGGCCTATGCCGGCCGGACGGTAGAGCCTGTCATGCGCAATCCGTTATCCTTGTCTCTCTTCAACTCCGCCCTCCCGCAGTGGCCGACCCTCACCCTGAACGCGCTCCCGTTGAACGGGAAGACAAGCGTGGCTTTCTCCAGAAGCTCGCCGAATTCATCCACCCCGGCCCCGATTCGCGCGACGAGCTGATCGAAACCCTCGCCGACGCCGAGGACAACGAGGTGATCGGCGCCGAATCGCGCGTGATGCTCGAAGGCGTGCTGCGCATGGCCGACATGACGGCCGGTGACGTGATGGTCGCGGCGCCGCGCATGGACCTCGTGAACATCGACGCGCCCTTCGACGCGCTGCTGCATGCCGTGATCCAGACCGCGCACTCGCGCTTTCCGGTCTACGAGGGCGAAAAAGAAAACATCATCGGCATCCTGCTCGCGAAAGACCTGCTCAAGCTGCAGCGCGCGCCGGGCCTGAACATCCGCGCCTTGCTGCGCCCGGCCACCTTCGTGCCCGAGAGCAAGGGCCTGAACGACCTGCTGCGCGAGTTCCGCGGCAACCGCAACCACCTGGCCATCGTCATCGACGAGTTCGGCCGCGTGGCCGGCCTCATCACCATCGAGGACGTGCTCGAGCAGATCGTCGGCGAGATCGAGGACGAGTTCGACATCGCCGAGGACGAGGGCGACATCTTCGGCCTGGCCGACCACACCTACCGCGTCTCGGGCGACACGCCCATCGAACGCGTGGCCGAGGCCTTCGGCATCGTCTTCAACGAAGAACAGCTCAGCGAAGACTTCGACACCATCGGCGGACTCATCGCGCACGAGATGGGCCACGTGCCCAAGCGCGGCGAGCACCACGCCATCGGCGGCTTCGACTTCGTCGTGCTGCACACCAAGGGCGGCGCGGTGCGCTGGTTCCGGGTGTCGCCGGCGCGCGGCGGCGACGCGGCCGACTGATGCCGGCGCCCGCAGCAGCGGCCCCGGCCCGCGTCTCGCCCACCTCTCCCCCTTCCTCCGCCGCCTCCGGGCTGCTTCGCCTGCTCGGCTTCGGCCTGGCGGGCGTGGCGCAGGCCCTGTCCATCGCCTGGCCGGGCGACGGCCGTCCGCTGTGGTGGCTGCAGCTGCTGTCGCTGGCGGGGCTGGTCTGGCTGCTCGACGGCCTGCGTGCCCAAGGCGCGGGCTGGCGCCGCGCCGGCCTGCACGGCTGGGTGTTCGCGACCGCCTGGCTCACCGGCAGCTTCTGGTGGCTCTTCATCTCGATGCACACCTACGGCGGGCTGCCGGCGCCGCTGGCGGTGATCGCCGTGCTCGCGCTGGCCGCGGCGCTCGGGCTCTACTACGCCGTGGCCTGCGCTTGGTTCGTGGTGCGCGGGCCGGCGGGGCGCGTCGCGGGGGCCTTCGTGTTCGCCGCGCTGTGGACGCTGGCCGAGCTCGTGCGCGGCAGCTGGTTCACCGGCTTTCCCTGGGGCGCCGGCGGCTACGCCCATGTCGACGGCCCGCTGGCCGCATTGGCGCCATGGGGCGGCGTGTACGGCATCGGCGCCGCGGCGGCCCTGGCTGTGGCGCTGGTCGCGCGGCGGCTGCCGCTGCGCGGCGTGGTGCCGACGGCGCTCGCCGCCGTGCTGCTCGCCGCGGTCTTCGTGCTGCCCAACCTTGTCTCGCCGCTGCCCGCCGATGCGCGCGGCGCGCAGGGCGCCACCGGCACGCTGCAGGTCGCGCTGCTGCAGGGCAACATCCCGCAGGACGAGAAATTCATTCCGGGCGGCGGCATCGAAACCGCCTTGCGCTGGTACGCCGAACAGCTGCGCGACGCCCGGGCCCAACTCGTGGTCACGCCCGAAACGGCGCTGCCGCTGCTGCCGCGCCAGCTGCCCGCCGGCTACCTCGACGCGATCCAGGAACGTTATGGCCAGCCGGGCACGCAGCAGGCGGCCATCGTCGGCCTGCCGCTCGGCGACGGGCCGGGCACCTACCGCAACGCCGTGCTCGGCTTCATGCCCGGTGGCGCGGCGCAGCCCTACGCCTACAGCAAGCACCACCTTGTGCCCTTCGGCGAATTCATTCCGCCGGGCTTTCGCTGGTTCATCCGCATGATGAGCATCCCGCTGGGCGATTTCGAGCGCGGCGGCCTCGCGCAGGCGCCCTTCGTCTGGCAGGGCCAGCGCATCGCGCCCAACATCTGCTACGAAGACTTGTTCGGCGACGAGATCGGCGCGAACTTCCGCGACGAGGCCACGGCGCCGACCGTCCTGCTCAACGTCAGCAACATCGCCTGGTTCGGCGACTCGGTCGCCATCGACCAGCACCTGGCCATCTCGCGCATGCGCGCGCTCGAGTTCGCGCGGCCGATGGTGCGGTCCACCAACACCGGCGCCACCGTGGTGATCGACGCCGCGGGCCGCGTCACGCACCAGCTGCCGCGCCTCACGCGCGGCGTGCTCGAAGCGCCGGTCGAGGGTCGGCGCGGGCTCACGCCCTTCGCGCGCTGGGTCGCGCCCTTCGGCCTGTGGCCGCTGTGGATCGCGGCGCTCGCGATCGTCGCGCTCGGCGCGGTCTTCTTCCGGCCCGGGCGCACCCAAGGCTGAGGCGCACCGGCGGATGCGCATTTGACGTCACCGTCCGTGAAGCACCACCACCACTCCAAACATGCCGCCCCACCACCGGCCGCTGACGGCGCGGGCGCCTCGCCTGCCGGGGGCTCGGTGCTCGAAGTCTTTCTCGCTTTCCTGAAACTGGGCCTGACCTCCTTCGGCGGACCGGTGGCGCACCTGGGCTACTTCCGCACGGAGTTCGTCGAACGCCGCAAGTGGCTCGACGACAAGCGCTATTCCGACCTCGTGGCGCTGTGCCAGTTTCTGCCCGGACCCGCGAGCAGCCAGGTCGGCATCGCGCTGGGGCTCGGCCGCGCGGGCTGGGGCGGGGCGCTGGTGGCGTGGCTCGGGTTCACGCTGCCGTCCGCCGTGGCGCTCATCCTCTTTGCGGCCGGCGTCACGCACTGGGCGGGCCTGGCGCAATCGGGCGCGGTGCACGGGCTGAAGGTCGTTGCGGTGGCCGTCGTCGCGCAGGCGGTGTGGGGCATGGCGAAGTCGCTGTGCCCCGACCGGCTGCGTGCGGGCGTCGCCATCGTCACGGCGCTGCTGGTGCTCGCTGTGCCTTCGGCCATGGGGCAGATCGTCGCCATCGTCGCCGGGGGCGTCGTTGGCCGATGGGCGCTGCCGTCCAGCCACCTTCCCGCCGCGCAGCACCGCGACCACGGCGTGCGCAAGGCGACCGGTGCCGCACTGCTGGGCCTGTTCGCCGCGCTGCTCATCGCACTGCCGATGCTGGCCGCGGCGACGCAGTGGCCGCCGCTGTCCGTCATCGCGTCGTTCTACCGGTCGGGCGCGCTGGTGTTCGGCGGTGGTCACGTCGTGCTGCCCTTGCTGCAGGCGGGCGTGGTGCCGACGGGCCTGGTCTCGAACGACGTGTTCCTGGCGGGCTACGGCGCAGCGCAGGCCGTGCCGGGGCCCTTGTTCACCTTCGCGGCCTTCCTCGGCGCCGCCATGCCGGGGCCGTTCGGCGGCTGGGTGGGCGGCGTGGCGCTGCTGCTGGCCATCTTCCTGCCGGCCTTCCTGCTGGTGGCCGGCGCGCTACCGTTCTGGGAGGCGCTGCGCCAGCGCGACGGCGTTCAGCGCGCGATGGCGGGCGTGAATGCGGCGGTTGTCGGCGTGCTGCTCGCCGCGCTCTACGACCCGGTGTGGACGAGCGCCATCCACTCGAAGGCCGATTTCGGGCTGGCGCTGGCGGCGTTCGGCTTGCTGGTCTACGCGCGCCTGTCGCCGGTGTGGGTCGTCGGGCTGGCGGCAGTCGCCGGCTGGCTGCTGGCCCTCTAAGGCCGGCGCATGACCGCATGCCATGCCGGCATGCAGCGGCATGGCATGCGGGCATGGTTCATGTATCTTCCTCGCCGCCTCGAGAAATCATCCTCAAACCAAGGAGCCCGTATGTACTTTTCTACCCATTTCCGTGCCTTTGCGGCCGGTGCCGCACTGCTCGCGGCCAGCGCGCTCGCGCAGGCCCAGCAGGCGCTGCCCAACGTGGTGATCCTGGCGACCGGCGGCACCATCGCCGGTGCCGGCGCGTCGGCCGTCAACAGCGCCACCTACGCGGCCGCCAAGGTCGGCGTCGAGAAGCTGATCGCCGGCCTGCCCGAACTGGCCAAGGTCGCCAACGTGCGCGGCGAGCAGGTGTTCCAGGTCGCGTCGGAAAGCCTCACCAACGACAACCTGATGACGCTGGCCAAGCGCGTCTCGGCGCTGTCCAAGCAGTCGGACGTCGACGGCATCGTCATCACCCACGGCACCGACACGCTGGAAGAAACCGCCTACTTCCTGACGCTCACCGTGCACACCAACAAGCCGATCGTGGTGGTCGGCTCGATGCGCCCGGGCACGGCCCTGTCGGCCGACGGCGCGCTCAACCTGTACGACGCCGTGAACGTGGCGGGCAGCAAGGACGCGATGGGCAAGGGCGTGCTGGTGACGATGGGCGACAACATCGACACCGGCCGCGACGTGAGCAAGAACGTCAACATCAAGACCAGCGCGTTCTCCAGCCAATGGGGACCGCTGGGCATGATCGTCGAGGGCAAGAACTACTGGTTCCGTGCGCCGGTCAAGCGCCACACCATGAACTCGGAGTTCGACATCGACACCATCACCGCGCTGCCGCCGGTCGAGATCGCCATGGGCTACGAAGGCGTGTCGTCGGTGGCCATCGACGCGATCGCCAAGAGCGGCGCCAAGGCGCTGATCCACGGCGGCACGGGCAACGGCTCGGTGGCCGACCGCATCGTGCCGAACCTGCAGAAGGCGCGCACCGACGGCGTGATCGTCATCCGCAGCTCGCGCGTGCCCGACGGCTTCGTGATCCGCAACGCCGAGCAGCCCGACGACAAGTACGACTGGGTGGTGGCGCACGACCTGCGTCCGCAGAAGGCACGCATCCTGGCGATGGTGGCTCTGACCAAGACCAACAACACCAAGGAACTGCAACGCATCTTCTGGGAATATTGATCTCCCCCAGGCTTGCTCGCTTCGCGTAGCCGCCCACCCCCTTCCGGGGGCAGCACCGACGGACCGGCGCAGCCGGGTCCGTGGTGTTTCTGGAAGACCCGCTGAGGCTGCGCCCGGCGGGTTTTTTGTTTTTAACGCTGCGCGCGTTGGCGGCGATGTCTTGCGTATTCCAGGCTGCTCACACACACCAGCAGCCAGCCCAGGCCGGTCAGCAGCCCGGCCGCGACATCGCTCGCGAAGTGCACCTGCAGGAAGATCCGGCTGCAGGCGATGGTGACGATGGCCGCCACCGCGGCCATGGCGGCCGGCACATGCCAGCGCGCCGGCAGCAGCCGCAGCGCCAAGTACAGCAGCATCCCGTAGCTCACGATCGCGCCCGCGCTATGGCCGCTGGGAAAGCTGAAGCTCGTTTCCAAGGCCAGCCCGTGGTCATGCACCGGCCGGGCCCGCGCAAAGATGTGCTTGAGCGCAGGGTTCAGCACCACGATGCCGCCGAGCGCGGTCACCCAGCCCAGCGCCAGGCCGCGGTGCGCGTGGCGCCACAGCAGCAGCGCGACCAGCCCGCACACGGGCGCGAGCAGTTGCGCATCGCCCAGGTGCGTGAGCCAGCTGAAGCTCACGAGCGCGCCCCACGGCACATGGGTGGCGATGGCGTCGGCCAGCGCCTGGTCGGCGCGGCCCATGGTGCGGCCGTCGCCCAGGTGCGAGGCGATCCACGCGACCAGCACCGCCGCTGCAAGGATCAGCACGAAGCCCAGGCCCAAGCCGAGCGCCAGGCGCGATTCGTCAGGCTCGCCGGTGTCGGGCAGCGGATGGCGCCGTTGCAGCATCCGGCAGGCGAGGCCGGCGCCGAGCACCGACACGGTCAGCGCGAGCGCGAACCAAGCCAGGGCGTGTTCGCCCAGCTGCTGTGCAAGAAGAACCAAGGGGGCTGAAGAAGAAAGAAGAAGAGTGTCCGCAGGAGGCATGCGGCGCAACCCTAAGGGGCCGTCGCGCGGCTGGCAAGCGGAAGCCGCAATAGGTCGACGCGCGTGAAGGCTTTGTCTGCCGCCGAATGGTCCCAGCGCTCGACCACGCACACGCGCTGCGCGCCGTCGCCGGACGCTTCCGCGCGCAGCACGTTCACCGAATTCGGCGCATCCCAGCGCACGCGCGTCGACACGGCGGTGCCGGCCTGCACCGCCCAGGCCGTGGGCGGGCAGCCCGGAAAACGCTCGTCCAGCGGGCGCACGAAAGGCAGGTGGATGTGGCCGCCGACGATCAGGTCGGCGCCCGCCGCCGTCCAGCGCGCCACCGCCGCCGCGCGCCCGTGCAGTCGGTTCTGCCGGTCTTCGGGCCGCGTCACCAGCACCGGCTGGTGCGTCACGACCACGCGCACCTGCCGGGGCGTGGCGCTTGCCAGCCGCGCCGCGACGCGCTCGACCTGCGCGGGCGACACCTCGCCGTCCTCGTGCCGGTACCAGCGCGTCGTGTTGACCGTGACCACCAGCCAGTCGTCGCAGGCGAACACCGGCTCCAGGTCAGTGCCGAAGGCCTCGGTGTAGCGGCCATAGGGCGAGAAGACGCGCGCCGCCAGCTGGAACAGCGGGATGTCGTGGTTGCCCGGAATCGCCACCACCGGCGCCGCCAGCCGGTCTGCGAAGGCGCGCGCCGCCGCGAACTGGCGGCGCGTGGCGCGCTGCGTGATGTCGCCCGACAGCAGCACCGCCTGCGGCGCCAGCGCGTGCGCCAGGCGTTCGAGCGCCTGCAGCACCTCGGGCTGTTCGGTGCCGAAGTGCGGGTCGGACACTTGCAGCAGGCAGCTCATGGCCGTGCCGCCTCCAGTTCGGGCGCGCTGTCGGGCCGCACCAGCCACAGCGGGTCGGGCGCCACGCGGAACAGCAGGGGCATGTCGACCCAGTCGATCTCGCCGTCGGTGGCGATCTTCACGCGGCGCGGCGTGCGCAGCCGGCCGGCCTTCACCGTCATCGACTCGAAGGGAAAGCTCAGCACCTCGTCGGCATCGCCCAGCCGCCCGAGCGCGCCGCGCACCAGCAGCCCCGGCATCGACAGCAGGCCGACCGGCTTGAGCGCCACCGCGGTCAGCCGGCCCTGCTCGGGCGCCTCGGCGTGGTCGACGCCTGCCTGCATCAGCTGCAACGGGTTGTTGCCCACGAACAGCGTAGGCGTGCGGATGTCGCGCTCGTGGCCGTGCGAGGCGATGCGCAGTTGCCAGTGGCGATGGCGCCCGCGCAGCACCGTCAGCAGGCCCGAGTAGAAGGCGATCCACCGGTGGCGGCCGAAGCGTGCCTTGTGGCTCTCGCGCTCTTCCAGCAGGTCGGCATACAGGCCCATGCTGGCATTCACCAGGAACACGCGGTCGTTCACCAGCCCCACCTGCACCGCCCGGGGCTGCTGCGCCAGCAGCACCTGCAGCGCCTGCGCCGTGTCGCGCGGAATGCCGTGGGTGCGGCTGAAATAGTTGAAGGTGCCCTGCGGCAGCACGCCGAAGGGGCAGCCGCTGCCCAGCGTGGCCTGGGCCACGGCGTTGATGGTGCCGTCGCCGCCCGCGGCCACCACCACGCCGCCCACGGCCCGGGCCCGTTCGACCGCTTCGCGCGCTAGCGCCTGCACGCGGCCGGGGCCGTCCACGAGGAACACGCGGTGCCGGCGGCCGTCCGCGGCAAAGGCGTCGTCGATGACCTGCCGGGCCTGCGCGGCGTCTTCGCTGCCGGAGCCGGCATTGAGCACGATGAAAAACGGGGTGTCGGGGCCGATGTGGGGCGATGCCATGCAGTGAGAGAGGGGGAAAGCGCAGGAAAGTGCCGAAAGCGGCGGGAAACGCAAAAAAGCGTGCGGGGCCGGGCTTTGTCCCACAGCCGCACGGGCTGTCGCGGCAGCCGGCATCCCGAGCGGCTGTGGGAGAGATGCCCTCCCGCGAACGTAAAATCGTCGCCTTTCGCGGCGTGTGCCGCGCCACCGTCCCGTCCAATGTCCGGCCCCCGACGCCGGCCAGCTTCATGTTGACCTTCCAGCAAATCATTCTCAAACTGCAGTCGTACTGGGCCGACAAGGGCTGTGCGCTGCTGCAACCGTACGACATGGAAGTGGGCGCGGGCACCTCGCACACCGCCACCTTCCTGCGCGCGCTCGGCCCCGAGCCCTGGAAGGCCGCCTACGTGCAGCCCAGCCGCCGCCCCAAGGACGGCCGCTACGGCGAGAACCCCAACCGCCTGCAGCACTACTACCAGTACCAGGTCGTGCTCAAGCCCGCGCCCAGCAACATCCTCGAGCTCTACCTCGGCAGCCTCGAGGCCCTGGGCTTCGACCTGAAGAAGAACGACATCCGCTTCGTGGAAGACGACTGGGAGAACCCCACGCTCGGCGCCTGGGGCCTGGGCTGGGAGGTCTGGCTCAATGGCATGGAAGTGACGCAGTTCACCTACTTCCAGCAGGTCGGCGGCATCGACTGCAAGCCGATCACCGGCGAGATCACCTACGGCCTGGAGCGCCTGGCCATGTACCTGCAGGGCGTGGACAACGTCTACAACCTCACGTGGACCGACGGCCTGAGCTACGGCGACGTCTACAAGCAGAACGAGGTCGAGCAGTCGACCTACAACTTTGAACACAGCGACGCCGAGTTCCTCTTCACCGCCTTCGCCGCGCACGAGAAGCAGGCCAAGCACCTCATGACCGAGCAGCTCGCGCTGCCGGCCTACGAGCAGGTGCTCAAGGCCGCGCACAGCTTCAACCTGCTCGACGCGCGCGGCGCGATCAGCGTGACCGAGCGCGCGGCCTACATCGGCCGCATCCGCAACCTCGCGCGCAGCGTGGCGCAGAGCTACTACGACAGCCGCGAGCGCCTGGGCTTCCCGATGGCCCCGCGCGAATGGGTGGCGCAGATGCCCCCGAAGAAAGCCGCCTGAGCGATGACGATTCCCATGAACAACAAGAACTCCCTGCTGGTCGAACTGTTTGTCGAAGAGCTGCCGCCCAAGGCGCTGAAGAAGCTCGGCGAGGCTTTCGCGGGCGTGCTGCGCGACCAGCTCGTGGCCCAGGGCCTGGCCGAAGCCGGCTCGGTGCTCACGCCCTACGCGTCGCCGCGCCGCCTGGCCGCGCACCTCACGCACGTGGCCGAGCGCGCCGCCGACAAGGCCGTGTCGCAAAAGCTCATGCCCGTGGCCGTGGGGCTCGACGCCTCGGGCCAACCGACGCCCGCGCTGCTCAAGCGCCTGGCCGCGCTCGGCGCCGACGCCTCGGCCGTGCCGGGCCTCAAGCGCGCCATGGACGGCAAGGCCGAAGCCCTCTTCTACGAAAGCACCGCCAAGGGCGCCACGCTGGCCGAAGGCCTGCAGAAGGCCCTGGCCGAAGCCATCGCCAAGCTGCCGATCCCCAAGGTCATGAGCTACCAGCTCGAAAGCGGCTGCGAACTGCCCGGCTGGAGCAGCGTGAGCTTCGTGCGCCCCGCGCACGGCCTGGTGGCGCTGCATGCCGACACCGTGGTGCCCATCGAGGCGCTGGGCCTGAAGGCCGGCCGCGAGACGCACGGCCACCGCTTTGAAGCAGCGGTCGAACCGGTGGTGCTGCGCGACGCCAACAGCTACGCCCTGCAGCTGCAGGACGACGGCGCCGTCATCGCCAGCTTTGAAGCGCGTCGCGCCGAAATCGCACGCCAGCTCGCGGCCGCTGCTGTGACGGTTGGCGGCGGCTCCGTGCCGATCCACGACGACGCGCTGCTCGACGAAGTCACGGCACTGGTCGAGCGCCCCAACGTGCTGGTCTGCAGCTTCGAGCGCGAGTTTCTCGAAGTGCCGCAGGAGTGCCTCATCCTCACGATGAAGGCCAACCAGAAGTATTTCCCGCTGCTCGACGCGCAAGCCAAGCTCACCAACAAGTTCCTCGTCGTCAGCAACATCAGTCCCGAGGACGCGAGCGCCGTGACCGGCGGCAACGAGCGCGTGGTGCGCCCGCGCCTGGCCGACGCCAAGTTCTTCTTCGACCAGGACCGCAAGAAATCGCTGGCCTCGCGCGTCGAGTCGCTGGGCAAGGTGGTCTATCACAACAAGCTCGGCACGCAGGGCGAACGGGTGCAGCGCGTGATGCACATCGCGCGCGGCATTGCCGAAAAGCTCGGCGACGCCACGCTGGCTGCGCAGGCGACCCAGGCCGCCCAACTGGCCAAGGCCGACCTCGTGACCGACATGGTCGGCGAGTTCCCCGAGCTGCAGGGCACGATGGGCCGCTACTACGCGCTGCACGACGGCCTCGACGCCGCAGTGGCCGACGCCATCGAAGACCACTACAAGCCACGCTTCGCCGGCGACGAGCTGCCGCGCAACAGCGTGGGCCTCGTGGTCGCGCTGGCCGACAAGCTCGAGACACTGGTCGGCATGTTCGGCATCGGCAACCTGCCCACCGGCGACCGCGACCCGTTCGCGCTGCGCCGCCATGCGCTGGGCGTGATCCGCATGCTGATCGAGAAAGACCTCGCGCTGGGGCTCGACGCCCTGCTGCAGGACGCCGCCGCGCAGTTCAGCGCCATCGACGGCTTCGACAGCAGCAAGGCCACGGTCGAGCTGCGCGACTTCATCCTCGACCGCCTCGCCGGCAGCCTGCGCGAGCAGGGCGCCAGCGCCCAGGAAGTCGACGCCGTGCTGGCCCCGCTGCCGCAGCGCCTGGGCGAAGTGCCCAAGCTGCTGGCGGCCGTGCGCGCCTTTGCCGCACTGCCCGCCGCCGCCGCGCTGGCCGCCGCCAACAAGCGCATCGGCAACATCCTGAAGAAGGCGCCCGAGGCCGACGCGCACGTGAGCGAACTCCTGCTGCAGGAGCCCGCCGAGAAGGCGCTGCACGCCGCCATGGCGCAGGTCGTGCCCGCCGCCAACGCCCAGTTCGACGCGGGCGACTACACCGGCTCGCTGCAGACGCTGGCCGCGCTGCGTGAACCGGTCGATGCGTTCTTCACGGACGTGATGGTCAACGCCGAACAGGCCGACCTGCGGTTGAACCGCCTGGGCCTGCTGATGTCGCTGCACAGCGCGATGAACCGCGTGGCGCAGCTCGAGCGGCTGGCTGTCTGACCCCGTGCCCCATCCCTCCACCAGGAGCGGTTCCGCCATGAAGCTCGTCATCCTCGACCGCAACGGCACGATCAACGTGCACCGCGAAGACTTCGTCAAGAGCGACATCGAGTGGACGCCGTTGCCCGGTGCGCTCGAGGCCGTGGCGCGGCTCAACCATGCGGGCTGGCATGTGGTGGTCGCGTCCAACCAGTCGGGCCTGGGCCGCGGGCTGTTCGACATGGCCTCGCTCAATGCCATGCACGCCAAGATGCACAAGATGCTCGCGGCCGTGGGCGGCAAGGTGGATGCGGTGTTCTATTGCCCGCACAGCCCCGACGAAGGCTGCGACTGCCGCAAGCCCAAGGAAGGGCTGTTCCTTCAGATCGGCGACCGCTTCGGCATCGACCTGAAGGGCGTACCGACGGCGGGCGACAGCCTGCGCGACCTGCAGGCCGGCGCCGCGGCCGGCTGCGAACCGCACCTCCTGCTCACGGGCATGGGCGCGGCCTGCCGCGGGGTCCACCCGCTGCCTTCCGAATATCCGGCGGACACGAGGGTGCATGACGACCTCGCCGCCTTTGTCGACTTTTTGCTCGCGCGCGAAGCGCGGGCTGCACTGCAGGTGGCTGTCTGATGGCGTTTCTCCGTTCCGTTCTCCACGCCCTGTGGATGCTTGTCACCGTGGTGCCCTGGGGCATCATCATGTGCGTCAGCTCGCTCTGGAAGCGCGGCATTCCGCTGTACTGGATGGCCGAGCAATGGCTCAGCTGGGCCATCGGTGGCGCGCGCGTGCTGCTGGGCATCAAGACCCGCGTGACCGGCATGGAAAACCTGCCGACCGACCAACTCGCCGGCGCGGTGCTGCTGGTGAAGCACCAGTCCACGCTCGAGACTTTCCTCATGCCCACGCTGATGCCGCACCCGCTGGCCTTCGTCTTCAAGAAGGAACTGATCTACGTGCCGTTCTTCGGCTGGGCGATGGCGCGGTTGGACATGATCCACATCGACCGGAGCCAGCGCGCGCAGGCGTTCAACAAGGTGGTGAATCAGGGCCGCAAGCTGCTCGCGCAGGGCATCTGGATCATCATGTTCCCCGAAGGCACGCGCATTCCGCGTGGCCAGAAGGGCACCTACAAGAGCGGCGGCACGCGCCTGGCCTGCGAAACCGGCGTGCCCGTGATCCCCATTGCCGTCACCTCGGCCAAGGTCTGGCCGCGCAAGGCCTTCATCAAGCGTCCTGGCGTGGTCGACGTGTCGATCGGCCCGGCGATCTCGAGCGTGGGCCGCAAGCCCGACGAGCTGATGCGTGAAGTCGAAGCCTGGATCGAGGCCGAGATGCGCCGCCTTGACCCCGAGGCCTACAGCGACAGCCCGGCGCAGCCGCAGCAGACGTTGCCGCGCGAAGCGGGCTGACGCGCCACCCTCAGACCCGGGCCCGACATGCGGGGAATGCTGCAGTTCACGATGGACCTCTTCGAGGGGCTGGGGAGCACGCCGGCGCCTGCTGGTGCGCCGCCGCGGCGGCCGCGGAAGAAGGCGCCAGCGCCTGTGCCACCTGCTGCTCCCGTGCCGGTGGTGGATGCCACTCCTTCATCTATCGGGCCCGTTGATTCGCGTCCTGCGGTGCCGTTGGCTGACACGCTGACGCTGGCGAATTTCACACATCCGCAGGCCACGCGCGAAGTGGTGCTGGGGTCGGCGCGGGTGGCCTACGAATTCAAGCGGGGGCAGCGCAAGACCATCGGTTTTCTTGTGGGTGCCGAAGGTTTGTCGGTGCGTGCGCCGCGGTGGGTCACGCTGCGCGATGTCGATGCGGCGGTGCGGGAGAAGGCCGACTGGATTCTGCGCAAGCTGGCGGAGACGCAGCAACGCAATGCGCGTGTCGAGGCGACGCGGATTGCTTGGGAAGATGGGGCGGAGTTTCCTTTTCTTGGTGAGCTGGTGGTGATCCGGCTCGATCCGAAGCATGGTTTCGCGAGCGTTGGCGGCACGCTCGACCCCGCTGTCGAAGGCGGTGGCCCGCGGACTCTGCGGTTGGCTGTGGCGCAGAACGCGGCGCCCTCGCAGATTCGGGATGCGGCGCAGGCCTGGTTGATGCGGCAGGCGCGCAAGCTGTTCATCGAGCGGCTGGATCACTTTGCGCCGCTGCTGGGGGTGTCATGGCAGAAGCTGTCGCTCTCCAATGCGGCTACGCGGTGGGGGAGTGCGAGTGCGGATGGGTCGATTCGACTGAACTGGCGGTTGATTCACTTTCGCCTGCCGGTGATTGACTATGTTGTGGCGCATGAGCTGGCGCATCTGCGGGTGATGGATCACTCGCATCGGTTTTGGGAAACGGTTGAAAGCGTTGTGCCTGACTATGGGGTGCTTAGGCAGCAGTTGAAGGATGAGGCTGTGCCTCGGTGGGGCTGACTTTGTTCCTTTGCTTCCCGGGGCCGGGTCTCGCCCCGGCGGGCGACTCACTTTCTTTTGCTTCGCCAAAAGAAAGTAAGCAAAGAAAAGGCGACCCCACTGTCTGCGACCCTCCGCTTCGCTGCGGGCAACCTGCGGTGCTCGCGTTTCGCGGGGTCTCGCAGAACTCGCTTCGCTCAAACAGCTGCGAGCCCTGATCCGCGAAACGCTGCGCTCCTCGGCGCAGCCAGAGGGGCTTTGATACCGGGCGGGCCGTCGCTTCGCTCGGCCCGGCAGTTGCCGACAGCCCAATCCTGTGTTCGTGCTCGGGTTGGTGCTCGTAAGCGCATCTGCATTCGCGCCGGCGCCTGCGTTCGCGCTCCAGCTCCAACCAACGCCGCTACCAATCCCAGCCGCAGCAGGCGCGCAGCGCCTGCTGCGGCCCACTGGCCGAGCGAAGCGATGGCCCGTTGGTATCCCAACCCCTTCTGTATGCGCCGAGGAGCGCAGCGTTTCGCGGATCAGGGCTCGCCCTTGTTTGAGCGAAGCGAGTTTGGGCGAGACCCCGCGAAACGCGAGCACCGCAGGTTGCCCGCAGCGAAGCGGAGGGACGCAGACAG
>Ga0207709_10000955_pt1 | contig 21620 bp, 19 predicted proteins | sample KBSM34metaG_FD_184397 | JGI IMG/M metagenome (GOLD analysis project Ga0207709, IMG submission 184397) | Miscanthus rhizosphere microbial communities from Kellogg Biological Station, Michigan, USA - KBS M3-4 metaG (SPAdes) (version 2) | ecosystem: Host-associated > Plants > Roots > Rhizosphere >...
GCTTGGAAGCCTTCTTCAGCTCGGCGACCAGGGCCGTGACAGCCTTGTCGATGCCGCGCTTCAGGTCCATCGGGTTCATGCCGGCAGCCACCAGCTTGAAACCTTCGCGAACGATGGCTTGTGCCAGCACGGTCGCGGTGGTGGTGCCGTCACCGGCGTTGTCCGAAGTCTTGGAAGCCACTTCCTTCACGAGCTGCGCGCCCATGTTCTGGAGCTTGTCCTTGAGTTCGATTTCCTTGGCGACCGACACACCGTCCTTGGTGACGGTGGGGGCGCCGAACGAGCGCTCGAGCACCACGTTGCGGCCCTTGGGGCCCAGGGTCACCTTGACTGCGTTGGCCAGGATGTTGACACCCTCGACCATGCGTGCGCGGGCTTCACCGCCGAAGACTACGTCTTTTGCTGCCATGTTTGTTTACTCCGAATGGATTTGTTGAATTACTTCTCGACGACCGCGAACAGGTCGTCTTCCTTCATGACCAGCAGTTCGTCGCCGCCGACCTTGACGGTCTGGCCGCTGTACTTGCCGAACAGGACGCGGTCGCCGACCTTGACAGTCAGTGCGGCCAGCTCGCCCTTGTCGTTGCGCTTGCCCGGGCCCACGGCCAGGACTTCACCCTGATCGGGCTTTTCAGCGGCTGCGTCGGGGATGACGATGCCGGAGGCGGTCTTGGTTTCGCTGTCAACACGCTTGACGATCACGCGATCGGCCAAAGGACGAAGTTTCATTGCATCTCCTGGATGTATGGATAAGAAACGGATTTGTGGTCGGGTGCCGGACCGGAGGCCGGCAGCCCATCGACTGGAAGCGAGGCTGTTAGCACTCGTCAGCAGCGAGTGCTAATCATAAGGGCAATCGGCGGGCTTTCAAGGGGTTCCGCAGCCGCCTACAACTGGTCCGTAGGCACAAACCACGAGAACAGCAGCAGCTGCAGCCGCGTCAGCATGCTCGAATCCGGTTCGCTGTCGAGCACCTCGTTGTGGACGTCGCCGGTGCCGATCCACTGGACGTTCTGGCCGTCGGGCTTGAGCACCACGCGGTAGACGCCCTCGATGTCGTCGAGCTCGTAGGCGAATAGCAGCGCCTGCGTCAGGTCGAAGCTTCGCACGGCTATGCCGAATTCGGTGTTCAGCCGGGCGGAACGCGGGTCGAGGTTCATGGAGCCGAGCAGCACCCACTGGCGGTCGACCAGTGCCAGCTTGGCATGCAGGCGGCCGCGGGCCTTCTTGAGCAGGTCGCGGAACTGGCCGCTGCGCCGCAGCTGCCGGGTGCTGACTTCGTACAGATTCACGCCCAGCTTGAGCATGTCGACGCGGTAGCGGTTGTAGTTGATGTTGACCAGCGGCTCGTCGCTGTCGGCCAGCGAATTGGTGATGACGGTGATGTTCACACCGTGCTCACGCCCCATGCGGATGCGTTCCATGCCCTCGTCGCCTGGAATGAAGTAGGGCGAGATCACCACCACGTTCGACTTGGCCGTGGCCAGCATCTCGTGGAAGCGCTGTGCCAGCGGCTCCATGGGTTGCGCCATGACGCCCAGCGCCTTGTTGGGACTGTCGGCGGAGGCGTGGGCCTCGGCGCGCATCCACTTGGCCTCGTCGATTCGGGCAAGCTGGGCGCCCAGCGGCAGGTCGCCGAGCAGGTCGGTGGGAGGCAGCGGGTCGGGCGGCGGCGCATGGGCCGGGGAAGTGGCTTCCTCGAAATCGGCTTTCAGCGCCTGCGGCGTGCTGCTGGTGCTGGCCACCCGCTGCAGGGGGTAGACCACGTCGCTGTTCCAGTAGGTGTCGAAGATGGCGGCTGACTCGGGGACCACCGGGCCGGCCAGCAGCAGCTCGAAATCGATGAAGTTCGCGCTCTCGCTGCGCAGGAAATACTCGTCGGCCAGGTTGCGGCCGCCCGCGATGGCCATGGCGCCGTCGGCCACGAACAGCTTGTTGTGCATGCGGTGGTTGAGGCGCCGGAAGTCGGTGAAGAACTCCAGCCACCGCCCCGACGAGTGGTCGCGCGCGTTCACGAACGGGTTGAACAGCCGGATCTCGGCATTGGGCTCGGCGGCGAGGCCGAGCAGCAGGCGGTCCATGCCGGCCGTGTAGAAGTCGTCGAGGAGCAGCCGCACGCGCACGCCGCGCCGGGCGGCATTGCGCATTTCGCGCAGCAGCAGGCGACCGGTCTTGTCGTTGCCGAGCTGGTAGGTCTGGATGTCGAGCGACGACTTCGCGCGCCGCATCAGCTCCAGCCGGGCGTCGAGCGCAAAAGAGGCCTCGATCAGCGGCCGCATGCTGCTCAGGCCGTCGGGTGGGGAGTCGAGGCTGACGGCGGCGCGGCCGAGCTCGGTGGCAGGCGAGGCCGCAATCGCCAGGGTGGGCGGTTCAGGCGTGCGCGGTGGGAGCCCCGCGCAGCCGGCCAGGGCAATGGCAGCCGCGAGGACCATCAGCCGCAGAGCCGGACCGCGCAGTGCGGGAAACAGAGAGGCGATGAGCTTGAGCATGAGGGCTTGCCAACGCACGGGAAGCGTGCGGGCGGCATGGTAGCCGGTCCGCCCTGGACCCGCAGACGCAATTTCGCAACGCAACACCCTTCATCGGAGCGGTGATTGGGGGAGGCACAAAGAAGTCACGCAATAAAATGCGAATCATTCTTAATAATATTTGTAATGAGGCCGGGATGAAGAGGTTGGAGGCGCGGCGCAAGGCTGCATCGGTGCTGATAGGGTGTCTGGCGATCTGCACACAGCGCGAGGTGCTGGCCCAGGCGACGAATGCGGGCTCGCTGCCGGAAGTACGGGTCGACGCGAATGCCGAAACCGAGACGGCGACCACGCCGGTGATCGGCTACCGCGCGAAAAATGCGGTCACCGCCACCAAGACCGACACGCCGCTGTCTGAAACGCCTCAGTCCGTGACCGTGATCACGCGCGACCAGATGATCGACCAGGGCGCGGCCAATGTACAGGACGCGCTCAACTACGCGGCCGGCGTACGTTCCGATGCCTACGGACTCGATTCCCGCACCGACTCCGTGCGGGTGCGCGGCGCCTATCCCGACGTCTACCTCGACGGCCTGCGCCAGGCCTACGGCTACTACACCAGCACCACCCGCACCGAGCCCTACACGCTGGAGCGCCTCGAAGTGCTGCGCGGCCCCTCGGGCATGCTGTTCGGCGCCGGCACGGCCGCCGGCGTGGTCAACATGGTCAGCAAGCGGCCGCTGCAGGAGGCCCAGCGCGAAGTGGGCGTGCAGTTCGGCAGCTTCGGCCGCAAGCAGATCCAGGCCGACCTGACCGGCCCGCTGAACGCCGACCGCACGCTGTCGTACCGCCTGATCGCGCTGCAGCGCAAGTCCGGCACGCAGGTCGACCACGTGCCCGACGACCGCAGCGTGATCGCGCCCTCGCTGACCTGGCGGCCCAATGCCATGACCTCGCTGACGCTGCAGGGCCTCTGGCAGAAGGACAAGAGCGGCAGCAGTTCGCAGTTCCTGCCGTGGGAGGGCACCTTGCTGCCGAACCCGAACGGACGTCTGCCGAGCAGCCGCTTCATCGGCGAGCCGGGCGACTACTACGACAGCGAGCGCAAGACCTTCGGCTGGCAGTTCGAGCACAAGTTCGACGACAGCTGGACCTTCCGCCAGAACTTCCGCTACGCGCGCAACGAAAACGACAACCGCTACCACTACGGCAGTTCGTTCAGCGGATTCGACAGCTGGTCCACCGACCCGGTCTTCAAGCGCGTGCTCGGCCGCTACTACGACAGCCAACTGACCCGCAACCGCACGCAGACGCTCGACAACCACGTCGAGGGCCGCTTCCAGACCGGCGCGCTGAAGCACACGCTGCTCGTGGGCGCGGACTTCGCGCGCCAGCGCGAGAACGTCTGGGGCGGCACCACCTTCGACACCATCGACGTCTACGCGCCGGTCTACGGCCATCTCGACGAGCCCGTGCGCGATGCGAGGCCACGCACCCGCCAGCGACAGACGGGCGTCTACCTGCAGGACCAGGTCAGGCTCGACAACTGGATCTTCGTGGCGGGCCTGCGGCAAGACAGGGCCGTGTCCAGTGCCGCGGGAAGCAACGAGGAAAAGAGCAGCGCGACCACCAAGCGCTTCGGGCTGATGTACGCCTCGCCGTCGGGATGGTCGCCGTACCTGAGCTACAGCGAGTCGTTCACGCCGCAGTCGCCGCGCGAAGGCCGCATTTTCACGCCGTTGCGCGGCGAGCAGTGGGAAGCCGGCGTCAAGTACGAGCCCAGGGACCGCGCCCTGGCGTTCAGCGCAGCGGTGTACGACCTGCGCGAGAAGAACCAGATCGTCGAGGAGCAGCCGAACGTGTTCTCGCAGCGCGGCCTGACGAAGACGAAGGGCGTGGAACTCGAGGCCAAGGGCTCGGCCGGCCCGAACCTCGACCTGATCGCCCACTACAACTACGCCGATGCCGATGCGCAGATCGAAGGCCTGCCCAAACACCAGGCCAGTTTCTGGGCGAAGTACAGGTTTTCCATCGGCGGCGTGAACGGTTTTTCGGCCGGCGCCGGCGTGCGCCTGATGAGTTCGTTTCGCGACACGCAGTTCGGCACCGGTCCGCGCGTGCCGGGCATCGCGCTGGCCGACCTCGTGTTCGCCTATGAGACCGACCGCTGGCGCTATGCGCTCAACATCAACAACGTGACCGACAAGATCTACTTCAGCACCTGCCTGTCGCGCGGCGACTGCTGGTATGGCTCGCGCCGCAACATCGTCGCGAGCGCGACCTATCGCTTCTAGAACACGACCTTCAGGAACAGCCCCCACATGAACAGCCGAAAAATCAAGACTTGGGCCTGGGTGCACAAGTGGAGCAGCCTCGTGTGCACGGTGTTCATGCTGCTGCTGTGCATCACGGGCCTGCCGCTGATCTTCCATCACGAGATCGGCCATCTGCTGGGCACCGAGGTCGAGGCGCCGAAGATGCCCGCGGGCGCGCCGCGCGCCAGTCTCGACCGCGTGCTCGACATCGCGAAGTCGAATCACCCCGGCCGCGTGGTGCAGTTCGTCTCACAGCCCGAGGATGACGACGGCCTGTGGTTCGTCACGCTCACGCCCACGCCGCAAGCCACGGAGGACTTCAAGTCGGTCGCGATCGACGCGCGCACGGGCGAGGTGCTCGCGCAGCCGAAGTTCGACGAGGGCTTCATGTACGTGATGTTCAAGCTGCACGTCGACCTCTTCGCGGGATTGGCGGGCAAGCTCTTCCTCGGCTTCATGGGCCTGCTGCTGCTGGTGGCCATCGTCTCGGGCGTGGTGCTGTATTCACCCTTCATGCGCAAGCTCGACTTCGGCACGGTGCGGCGCGAGAAGCGCCCGCGCCTGAAGTGGCTCGACCTGCACAACCTGCTTGGCATCGTCACGCTGGTGTGGCTGTTCGTGGTGGGCTCCACGGGCATGATCAACACCTGGGCCGACCTGCTCATCAAGTACTGGCAGCACGACCAGCTCAGTTCGCTGCTCGCGCCCTACAAGAGCGAACCCATCGTGGCGGTGAACGAGCGTGCCTCGGTGCAGCGCTCGATGGACGCCGCGATGCAGAAGACGCCCGGCATGAAGCTGTCGTTCATTGCCTTTCCCGGCACATCGTTCTCGAGCCCGCACCACACGACCTTCTTCGTGCGTGGCAACGAGCCCTTCACATCGAAGCTGTTCCAGCCGGTGCTGGTCGATGCCAAGACAGCGGAGGTGACTGCGGTGCCGAAGCTGCCCTGGTACCTCACGGCGCTGCTGGTGTCGCAGCCGCTGCACTTCGGCGACTACGGCGGCATGCCGATGCAGATCATCTGGGCGCTGCTCGACATAGCGACCATCATCGTGCTGGGCAGCGGGTTGTACCTGTGGCTCAAGCGGGGCAACCCCGTGCCCGCGTCCCCGAGGGCCGCGGCGCATGAAGCGCGTGTCTCCGGCGGCACCGCACAACCCGAGCCGGCATCGGCCATGAAGGTGCAGGCATGACGCAGCACCGGAGCTTCTGGCGCATGTGGGGCTGGCCGACGGTGCTGGGCCTGCTGACGACCTTCGGGCTGATCTCGGCGCTTTTCAGCGACGGCGGGCTGGGCGACGTCCTGGCCTGGATCACGCTGGGCATCCCGGTCGTGGTGGGCGCCTGGCATGCCTGGCGCAAGGCGCCGGCCCGCTAGTTTTCCCTGAGAGTCGCGCCACCGCGACATGCGCGGCCGGCATGCCGAAGCAGAATCGGCGCGATGAAACTTGCGCCCGCCGCCGCCGCCTGCCTTCTCTTGCTGGGTGTCCCGCTGGCCGCGCAGGCCCAGCAGGAGCCGCCGGCCGATCCAGGCGCCAGCGGCGCGCGCCTGCGCGAGATCACCGTCTCCACGCCGCGCGGCGAGGTTGCGCCCTTCAACGTGCCCGGCTCGGTCGACCGCGTCGACGGCGACGAGATGCGCGACAGCCGCCTGCAGATCAACCTCTCCGAAAGCCTGGGCGCGGTGCCGGGGCTGCAGGTGCAGAACCGGCTGAACTACGCGCAGGACCTGCAGCTGTCCATCCGCGGCTTCGGTGCGCGCTCGACCTTCGGCGTGCGCGGCGTGCGGCTCTATGTCGATGGCATTCCGGCGACCTTGCCCGATGGGCAGGGGCAGACCTCGAACATCGACATCGGCTCGCTGGACCGCGTCGAGATCCTGCGCGGGCCGTTCTCCGCGTTGTACGGCAACTCCTCGGGCGGTGTGCTGCAGACGTTCACCGCCTCGGGCGAGGGGCCGCCACGGCTGTCGTACTCGCTCGCGGGCGGCAGCTTCGGCACCTGGCGGCAGTCGCTGCAGCTCAGCGGGTCGCAGGGCGCGGTCGATTACCTGCTCGGCGCGAGCCGCTTCCATACCGACGGCTGGCGCGAGCACAGCGCCGCGCGGCGCGACATCGAAAACGGCAAGCTCGGCATCGCGCTCGACAACGGCGACAGGCTCACGCTGGTCTTCAACAGCGTGCGCGTCGACGCGCAGGACCCGCTGGGCCTCACGGCCGACCAGTACGCGCTGGCGCCGCGCAACGCGCCGCTGGCCACGCAGTACGACACCCGCAAGACGGTCGAGCAGATACAGGCCGGCCTGCTGTACGAGCGTCGCATCAACGCAGAGCAGGGGCTGCGCCTGATGGTCTACGGCGGCGAGCGAAAGACCACGCAGTACCAATCGATTCCGGTGTCGGCGCAGCAGAACCCGTTGCACGCGGGCGGCGTGATCGACCTGTCGCGGCAGTACGGCGGTGTCGACATTCGCTGGAATGCTGCGTTGACCCTGGCCGATCGGCCCTTCGACGTGGTGGCCGGCCTGGGCTACGACAGCCTGCGCGAAAAGCGCCGCGGCTACGAGAACTACCTCGGCCGCGTCGCGGCGCCCGTGCTGGGCGTGCAGGGCCGTCTGCGGCGCAACGAGCTCAACGACGTCTGGAACCTCGATCCCTACGCGCAAGCGACCTGGCGCTTCGCCGAGCGCTGGACGCTCGAAGCCGGCGTGCGCCGCAGCAGCGTGCACTTCAACTCGCAGGACCGCTACATCGTCGGCACGAACCGCGACGACAGCGGCAGTGCGCGCTACAGCAAGACCCTGCCGGTGGCCTCGCTGCGCTACCAGGCGACGCCCGACTTGGCCCTGTACGGCTCCATCGGCCGCGGCTTCGAGACGCCGACACTGAACGAACTTTCCTATCGGGCAAATGGCGCGAGCGGGCTCAACTTCGCGCTGCGGCCTGCGGTGAACGACAGCATCGAACTCGGCGCCAAGGCGCGGCTTGCCGGTGGCCTGCTGACGGCAGCGCTGTTCCAGACCCGCACGCGCGACGAGATCGTGACGGACACCAACGTCGGCGGCCGTGCCACCTTCCAGAACGCGGGGCGCACGAAGCGCAACGGCTTTGAGCTGGGCTGGCAGCATGAGACCGCGAACCACTGGCGCACGCAACTGGCCTACACGTGGCTGGACGCGACCTACCGCGACGCCTTCTGCTCGCCGTCACCGTGCGCGGCGGCCAATACCGTCGCCGCGGGCAACCGCATTCCCGGCATCGCGCGGCAGTCGCTGTTCGCATCGCTGGGCTGGGTGCCGCCCGACGGCTGGCGCGCCGGCGTCGAGATGCGCGCGCTGGGGCGCATCCAGGCCAACGATGCCAACACCGCGAGCGCGCCGGGCTATGCCGTCGCGGCGGTGTATGCGGGCTACCTGAAGAAATGGGAGCGCTGGGAGTTCAATGCCTTCGCGCGTGTCGACAACCTGTTCGACCGGCGCTACGTGGGCTCGGTCATCGTCAACGAGGGCAATGCGCGCTATTACGAGCCCGCGCCGGGCCGCAACTGGACGGTGGGCCTGAGCGGCGCGTACCGCTTCTGACGACCCACCGCCGGTTCTTGTCGCTTACTTGAGGCCGGCTGCCGCGCGCAGTGCGGCGGCCTGCGTCGTCGCTTCCCAGGTGAACTCGGGCTCCTCGCGGCCGAAGTGGCCGTAGGCGGCGGTCTTCTGGTAGATCGGGCGCAGCAGGTCGAGCATCTGGATGATGCCCTTCGGACGCAGGTCGAAGAACTCGCGCACGAGTTCGGCGATCTTCTCGTCAGGAATCACGCCGGTGCCTTCGGTGTAGACCGTGATGTTCATTGGCTGCGCCACGCCGATGGCGTACGCCACCTGGATCTGGCACTGGCGCGCCAGGCCGGCGGCCACGATGTTCTTGGCCACGTAGCGCGCGGCATAGGCGGCCGAGCGGTCGACCTTCGACGGGTCCTTGCCCGAGAACGCGCCGCCGCCGTGCGGGCAGGCACCGCCGTAGGTGTCGACGATGATCTTGCGGCCCGTGAGGCCGCAGTCGCCCTGCGGGCCGCCGATGACGAAGCGGCCGGTCGGATTGATCAGGTAGCGCGTGTCCTTGAGCCATTCCTTCGGCAGCACGGGCTTGATGATCTCCTCGATGATGGCTTCGTTGAACGAGGCCTTCATCTTGGTCGGCGTCTCGCTCTGGTCTGGGCTGTGCTGCGTGGAGAGCACCACGGTGTCGATGCTGTGCGGCTTGCCGTCGACGTAGCGCATCGTGACCTGGCTCTTGGCGTCGGGGCGCAGGAAGGGCAGGCGGCCGTCCTTGCGCAGCTGTGCCTGGCGCTCGACGAGGCGGTGCGCGTAGTAGATGGGCGCGGGCATCAGCTCGGGCGTCTCGTCGCAGGCGTAGCCGAACATCAGGCCCTGGTCGCCGGCGCCGGTGTTCAGGTGGTCGTCGCTCGCGTGGTCCACGCCCTGGGCGATGTCGTTGGACTGCTTGTCGTAGCAGACCATCACCGCGCAGCCCTTGTAGTCGATGCCGTACTCGGTGTTGTCGTAGCCGATGCGCTTGATGGTGTCGCGCGCGACCTGGATGTAGTCGACGTGCGCGTTGGTCGTGATCTCGCCGGCGAGCACCACGAGGCCGGTGTTGGTCAGCGTCTCGGCGGCCACGCGGCTGCGCGGGTCCTGCTCGAAGATCGCGTCCAGGATCGCGTCGGAGATCTGGTCGGCAACCTTGTCGGGGTGGCCTTCGGAAACCGATTCGGAAGTGAAGAGGAAGTCGTTCGCCATTTTGTTCAAAGCTCCTTGAAGTGATTTGGCGCGTTGCCAACTCTGCGGAGCCCTGGCGAACGCTTTAGCAGATGTCGATGAATCGACGGGCACAATCGCTTTCGCGCTTGTGTTTGTCGCCCTGCAAGTTGTTCCGTAACTCGGCGACAATTTGGATTCTATTCGAGCCGCGCATACCATGCGCGCGCGTCCGTTTTTTGACCCTCCCGCTTTCAATGATCACCCTGTTTCGCCTGCTCGCCCGCGTGCCGATGCCGTTGATGCATCGGCTCGGTGCCATGCTGGGCTGGCTGGTCTGGTGGAGCGCGCCGGACTACCGCCGCCGCTTCAAGGCCAATGCCGAGAGCGCGGGCTTCGCGCCCGACCAATACCGTCCCGCCATCGCCGCCGCCGGCAAGATGGCTTCCGAACTGCCCTGGCTCTGGCTGCGCCCGCACGGCGAGACCGTGCTGCATCGCGTGGTGCGCTGGGAGGGCGTGGAGGCCTTCGAGGCCGCCATGCAGGCGAAGAAAGGCGTGATCCTGGTGGCACCGCACCTCGGCAGCTGGGAGATGTGCGGCCAGGCGATCGGCGAGCGCTTCCTGTCGGCCTACGGGCCGATCACCGCGCTGTTCCGGCCGGCGCGCAAGAAGTGGATGGCCGACCTGATCGCCGCCGGCTCGCGCGACCGGCCCGGCCTGCAGACGCTGCCCACCAACAACAGCGGCGTGCGCGGCCTGATCCGCACGCTGCGCAGCGGCGGCTACACCGGCATCCTGCCCGACCAGGTGCCGCCGATGGGGCAGGGCGTCTGGGCGCCGTTCCTGGGCCGGCCCGCCTACACCATGACCCTGCTTCCCCGCCTTGCGCAACAGACCGGCGCGGCCTGCTTCCTGAGCGTCTGCGAGCGGCTGCCGAACGGCGCCGGCTACGTGGTCCGCTTCGAGCCCATCGTCGGCACGGCGCTGACCGACCCGTCAGCCTCCATCGAGGACGCGGCTGCGGCCATGAACGACGCCATCGGCCGGTTGATCCACAGCCTGCCGGGCCAGTACGTGTGGGACTACGCCCGCTACAAGGAGCCGCGCGCCGAGCGCGTGGCCGCAGCCGCCAGGGAGGCCGCATGAGCCTCGGTTCCCGGCTCGGCATCGGCTTCATGCGCGTGATCGCGCCGCTGCCGCTGCCGCTCGTGCGCGGCTTCGGCGCGTTCCTCGGCCGCATCCTGCACACCGTCGCCGTGCCGCGGCGGCGCGTGGTCGACACCAACCTGGCGGTCTGCTTCCCCGGCAAGTCGGAGGCCGAGCGCCGCGCCATCGCGCGCCAGACCTTCGTCTATGTGGCGCAGTCCTGGCTGGACCGCAGCTGGCTCTGGCATGCGCCCGAGAAAGTCGTGGCGAGCCGGCTCAAGGTGGTTGGGGCGGCGGCGGAGATCCGCGAGATCGCCGACGGCGATGCGCCGATGATCCTGTTCGCGCCGCACTTCTACGGCCTGGACGCCGCGGCCACAGCGCTGACCATGCACACGGCGCGCCCCTCGGCCACCATCTACACGACCCAGCGCGATCCGATGGTCGACGCCTGGATCCGCGAGGGCCGCACCCGCTTCGGCGATGTGGCGGCGCTCAACCGGGTGGACGGCATCAAGCCCGTGCTGCAGGGCCTGCGCAAGGGCGGCCTGCTGTACCTGCTGCCCGACATGGACTTCGGCCGCGACCAGACCATTTTCGTGCCGTTCTATGGCGTGCAGGCGGCCACCGTGCCCTCGCTGTCGCGCTTTGCACGGCTGGGCAAGGCCAAGGTGGTGCCGGTGGTGTCGAAGCTGACGCCCGGCGGCTACGAGATCGAGGTGCTGCCGCAGTGGCAGAACTTCCCGACCGACGATGTGGAGGCCGATACCGCGCTCATGAACACGCGGCTGCAGGGCTACATCGACACGATGCCCTCGCAGTACTACTGGGTGCATCGCCGTTTCAAGACCCGCCCCGAGGGCGAACCGCCGATCTATTGAAGGAAGGGCTCCCGGCTTTTCACTTCGCTTCGCTGCGTGCAGCTCCATCTCCCGAGGAGGAGGCGGGGCTCGCCTTGGGGCGGCCCGGCGGCGGCATCAGTTCCGCTGCAAGAATCCCTCGATCTCGCGGGCAACCAGTTGCGGCTGCTCATGCACGATCCAATGGGTCGCGTCCGGCACTTTCTTGACCTCGAGCTTAGGCACGTACTCGTCGAGCCCTTCGAGCAGGCCGGGCAACAGTGCCGCGTCGTCGAGTGCCCAGAACACGAAGGTCGGCACTTCCACCGTGAGCCGTTCGCGCGGCAGCACCGGGATGCCGTCGATGGTGTGGCCGGGCAGCGGCGGCTTCATCGGCGTCACGCGGTAGAGGTTGCAGGCGCCGGTGAGGCCTGCGCCCCAGACTTGGCGGTACTTCTGCTTCACTTCCTCGGTGAGCCAGCCGAAGCCGTCCGGGCCGGCCTTCATCAGCGTGAAGAAGGGCCACATGCGCTTGAAGTCGTCGGCGGCGAGCAGCGCCTCGGCGTCGGGGCGCGCGAGGAAGTTCATGTAGGCGCTGGCTTGCTGCTGCGCCGGGTTGTTGCGCAGTTCGCGCGTGAAGGTGCCCGGGTGCGGCGAATTGATGATGACCAGCTTGCGGATCTGCTGCGGGAACGCGTTGGCATAGCCCCAGGCAAAGGCGCCGCCCCAATCGTGGGCCACCAGCGCGGCCATGGTGCCGTCGGTGCTCTCGGTCGCCACGAGCTGCTGGATGTCCTGGATCAGCAGGTGAGCCTTGTAGGCCGCCACGTCGGTCGGCGCGCTCGACTTCTCGAAGCCGCGCAGGTTGGGTGCCACACAGCGGTAGCCGCCGTGGGCCGGGTCCGAGAAGTACGCCAGCAGTTCGTCCCAGATGAACGCGGCTTCGGGGAAGCCGTGGAGGAACACCATCAGCGGCCGGCCCGGCTGGCCGGCAGCGCGGCAACTCAGGGTGGTGCCATTGGGCAGGCTGCGTTGGAAGGTCTCGATCATGCTTCTTGTCTCCTTGGGTTGACTGTCGCTATTCTTTTGATAGTGAACTACGCACGCTGGACGGCCGATGCAGCCTGTTCTGGGGTTCAGTCAGGTCTCTGCTGGCGGCTCCGGTGGTTCGGCGGGGGCTGCTGCAGTCTCTTCCGGGTGCACCCAGCGCCACAGCAGCTCGGCCGCTTCACCGACGCCCTGCTTTTTCAGCGCCGAGAACAGTTTCACCTCGCCGCCGCCGGCGTTCAGTCGCGTAATCGACAGCACCTTGGCGGCTTCGCTGCGCGTGAGCTTGTCGGACTTGGTCAGCAGCACGAGGAACTTGAGGCCCTGCTGCACGCGCGGGCGGATCACGTCGAGCAGGATCTCGTCGAGTTCGGTCAGGCCGTGGCGCGGGTCGCACATGAGCACCACGCCGCGCAGGCTCTCGCGCGTCATCAGGTAGTTGCCCATCACGCGCTGCCAGCGCAGCTTGGCCTCCTTGGGCACGGCCGCGTAGCCGTAGCCGGGCAGGTCGGCCAGCACCGCATCGTCGACCTTCTGCTTGCCGATGCCGAACAGGTTGATGTGCTGCGTGCGGCCCGGCGTCTTGGAGGCGAAGGCCAGCCGCGTCTGCTGCGTGAGGGTGTTGATGGCAGTCGATTTGCCCGCATTGGAGCGGCCGACGAAGGCGATCTCGGGCAGGTCGACGGGGGGCAGGTGCTCAAGCTGGGGGGCGCTGGTCAGGAAGTGGGCGGTGTGCAACCAGCCCAGTGCCACGCGTTCGCGTTCGGCGACCTGGGGGTCCGCGGCGGGAGCCGCGCGGGGAGGGTAGGCAGCGGGCTTGGCGCGCGGGGAGGGCATCTACGGACTTTCGAAACAAGGCCCACATTGTAGAATCGTGAGGTTTTGCGCCATAAATTCGAAGCCCCCGATATGAAGTTGTTTGCCAATATTCTGCTTGCAGCCCTCGTGGGCATCGCATCCAGCGCGAGTTTTGCAGCCGATGAACACGCGGCTGCTCCGAGTGCGGCGGCCCCGGCGCCTGCCAAACCCGACCCCGCCAAGGGGGACACGGTATTCAACGCAACGCCGGCCAACAGCCAGAGCTGTGCTTCGTGCCACAACGCGGACGGCAACTCCGCCATTGCGGCCAACCCGAAGCTGGCGCAGCAACATCCCGAATACATCCTCAAGCAGCTGCAGGACTTCAAGTCCGGCAAGCGCAAGAGCGCGATCATGAAGCCGCTGGCTTCGGCTCTGTCCGAAGAGGACATGCGCAACATCGCCTGGTTCGTCGGCTCGAAGAAGGTCAAGCCGGGCTTCTCGAAGGACAAGGACACGATTGCCCTGGGCGAGAAGATCTACCGCGGCGGCATCGGCGAGCGCCAGGTCCCGGCCTGCGCCGGCTGCCACAGCCCGAACGGCGCCGGCATCCCCGCCCAGTACCCGCGCCTGGGCGGCCAGAACGCCGATTACACCGTGGCCCAGCTCACGGCCTTCCGCGACAACGTGCGCCTGAACAGCGTTCCCATGACCGGCGTCGCCGCCAAGCTCAACGACAGGGAAATCAAGGCCGTCGCCGACTACATTGCCGGTTTGCGTTGATGATGGCGCTCCCTGGAGCGTGAACCAGCCGCCGAAAACAACCCCAAACAAAAGGCGGGCCGATCCAGCAGGATGGCCCGCCTTTTTGCTTTTTTCCTCTCTTTCCTTACTGTCGTCCGATGTCCGTCTCCACCCATGGCCTTCGCGTTCATCGCGGCCCGCAGATGCTTCGCGCTGCGGTGGAGCTGTTTTCGTCGATGCGCTTCGCGATCGCGCTGCTCACCATCATCTGCATCGCGTCGATCATCGGCACCGTGCTCAAGCAGCATGAGCCGATCAACAACTACATCAACCAGTTCGGGCCGTTCTGGGCCGAACTGTTCCGCGCGGCCAGGCTCGACTCGATCTACAGCGCCTGGTGGTTCCTGCTGATCCTGCTGTTCCTCGTGATCAGCACCACGCTGTGCATTGCGCGCAACACGCCGCGCATCATGGTCGACCTCAAGACCTTCAAGGAAGACATCCGCGCGCAGAGCCTCAAGGCCTTCGGCCAGCGCGCCGAGAACCGGCTCGGCGAAACGCCCGAAGCGGCGGCCAACCGCATCGGCCAGTTGCTGGTGAGCGGTGGCTGGAAGGTCAAGCTGCAACGGCGCGACGCCACCAGCGGCAGCCGGCCGACTGCCGCCGGCTGGATGGTCGCCGCGCGCGCCGGCGGTGCCCACAAGCTGGGCTACATCGCGGCGCACAGCGCCATCGTGCTGGTGTGCATCGGCGGCCTGCTCGACGGCGACCTGGTGGTGCGCGCGCAGACCTGGTTCAACGGCAAGAGCGTGTTCACCGGCGGCGGCATGATCGCCGACGTGGCGCCGGAGCACCGCCTCTCGGCCGCCAACCCGACCTTCCGCGGCAACATCCTCGTGCCCGAAGGCGGGCAGGGCAGCGTGGCCATCCTGAACCAGTCTGACGGCGTGCTGCTGCAGGAGCTGCCGTTCTCCATCGAGTTGAAGAAGTTCATCGTCGACTACTACTCGACCGGCATGCCCAAGCTGTTCGCGAGCGAGGTGGTGCTGCACGACCGCGAGACCGGCGCGCAGGTGCCGGCGCGCATCGAGGTCAACCATCCGGCCAGCTACAAGGGCGTGGAGATCTACCAGTCGAGCTTCGACGACGGCGGCTCCAGGGTGAAGCTCAAGGCGGTGCCGATGGCGGCCGCGGCCAAGCCCTTCGAGGTGGAGGGCATCATCGGCGGCCCGAGCACCGAGATCACCAACGGCCGCGACAAGCTCACGCTCGAGTTCGCCGCACTGCGCGTGATCAACGTCGAGAACTTTGCCGATGGCGGCGCCATGGGCAGCGGTGCCGACGTGCGCAAGGTCGACCTGCGCCACGACATCGAGTCGCGCCTGGGCGCCGCCAACAAGACCAACAAGCCGAAGGTGCTGCGCAACATCGGCCCGAGCATCGGCTACAAGCTGCGCGACGCCGCCGGCCAGGCGCGCGAGTACCAGAACTACATGGTGCCGGTCGACACCGGCGACGGCCAGCCGGTGTTCCTGCTGGGGATGCGCGAGAAGCCCGAGGATCCGTTCCGCTACTTGCGCGTGCCCGCCGACGAACAGGGCTCGATGGACGGCTTCGTGCGCATGCGCGCCGCGCTCGGCGATGCCGACACCCGCGCCCGTGCCATTGAGCGCTACATCGCGAAGGCCACCGACCCCAAGCGCCCGGAGATGGCCGAGCAACTGCGCGTATCGGCCACGCGCGCGCTGGCGCTGTTCGCGGGCACCGAGCGCGCCAAGGCCGACGCCACCACGGCGGGGGGCTGGCAGGCGATTGCCGAGTTCATGGAGGTCAACGTGCCCGAGGCCGAGCGCGAGCGCGCCGGCGGCGTGCTGGTGCGCATCCTCAACGACGTGCTGTTCGAGGTGCTCAACCTGGGCCGCGAAGGCGCCGGCCTTGCCGCGCTGCCGAACGACCAGAAATCGCAGGCCTACCTGACCCAGGCGGTGCTGGCCATCAGCGACGCACATTTCTACCCGGCCCCGGTCGCGATGATGATGACCGACTTCACCCAGGTGCAGGCCAGCGTGTTCCAGGTGGCGCGTGCCCCTGGCAAGAACGTCGTCTATCTGGGCTGCCTGTTGCTGATCGTCGGGATTTTTGCCATGCTGTATGTGCGCGAGCGCCGCCTCTGGGTGTGGCTGACGCCCGACGGCACGGCTGCCGAAGGCCAGACATCCGGGACAGCGGCCACGATGGCGTTCTCGGTCAATCGCAAGACCATCGACAGCGACCGCGAATTCGAGCACCTCAAGCACAAGCTGCTCGCCCTGAGCAAGACAGAAGCACAGACACGATGAACACCACGACCCTCACGCTCAATGAAAGCTGGCTTTCGCGCCGCAACCCGTTCGACTGGGTGTTCGCGGCGCTGGTCCTGGCCGGTGGGCTGTTTGCGTTCACGCGGTACGCGGGGTCGATGGACTACTACGAGAAGCCGATCCTGGCCGCTGCCGTGATCGCGATGATCGCCATCGGCTGGTTCTGGCGGCCGCTGCGGGTGCTGGCCATCGTCGTGGCTGCGGCGTCGCTGCTGGCCATCAGTTCGTACCAGGGCGAGCTGGCGCGCGCCGACACGGTGTTCTGGCTCAAGTATTTCCTGTCGAGCCAGTCGGCCATCCTCTGGATGAGCGTGCTGTTCTTCATGAGCACGCTGTTCTACTGGCTCGGCTTTTTCGGCGGCAAGCAGTCGGACACCTTCGACATGATCGGCTCGCGGCTGGCCTGGGCGGCCGTGACGATGGCGCTGATCGGCACCATGGTGCGCTGGTACGAAAGCCACCAGCTCGGCCCGGACATCGGCCACATCCCGGTCAGCAACCTGTACGAAGTGTTCGTGCTGTTCTGCTGGCTCACGGCCGCGTTCTATCTCTACTTCGAAGAGCGCTACAAGACGCGCGCGCTCGGCGCCTTCGTGATGCTGGTGGTCAGCGCGGCGGTCGGCTTCCTGCTCTGGTACACGATCGTGCGCGAGGCGCACGAAATCCAGCCGCTGGTGCCAGCCCTGCAGAGCTGGTGGATGAAGCTGCACGTGCCCGCCAACTTCATCGGCTATGGCACCTTCTCGCTCGCGGCCATGGTGGCCTTCGCCTACCTCATCAAGGAGCAGGCCGACGAAAAGCGCTGGTACAAGCTCACGCCGATCTGGCTGCTGGGCGTGGCGCTGTGCTTCGTGCCGGTGGCGTTCCGCCAGCGCGTGCAGGAAGCCGGCGGCAGCTACTGGGTGGTCTATGCGGGTATTTCCGCGCTGATCGCGGCCGGCATCCTCCTGGGACGCAAGCGCATCGCGGCGCGGCTGCCGGCCAACGAGGTGCTCGACGACGTCATGTACAAGTCGATCACCGTCGGCTTCGCCTTCTTCACCATCGCCACCGTGCTCGGCGCCCTGTGGGCCGCCGACGCCTGGGGCGGCTACTGGAGCTGGGACCCGAAGGAAACCTGGGCGCTGATCGTCTGGCTCAACTACGCGGCCTGGCTGCACATGCGGCTGGTAAAGGGCCTGCGCGGCACCGTGGCGGCGTGGTGGGCGCTGGGTGGACTGGCGGTCACCACCTTCGCCTTCCTCGGCGTGAACATGTTCCTGAGCGGGCTGCACAGCTACGGCACCCTGTAGGCACGGGCCTGCGGTCTTTCGCGAAGAATTGAAACCGCGCGCCGCTGCGGCGCGTAACCAAATCGGGACTGCTCACGAACTACCCTGAGCACAACGATTCACGCGAAAGGCCTGCCATGTCGTTCCAATCCCGACCGATCCGTCGCAGCAACAGCGACAACGGCTTCATCCACCCGCTGTCGAGCGAGATCACGCCGCGTGCCGCCTACGAAGGCCGGCGCGACCTGCTCAAGCTCATGGCGGGCGGCGCGGCGGGTGCGGCGCTGGCCGGCTTCGCCTCGCGCGAAGCCTGGGCCCAGGCCGAGCGGCCCAACAAGCTCGCGCCGCTGCCTGGTGGCAAGTCGGCCGTGCCGGGGGCCATGTCGATGGACAAGCTCACAGACTACAAGGACGTCTCGAGCTACAACAACTTCTACGAGTTCGGCACCGACAAGGCCGACCCGGCCAAGAACGCCGGCACGCTGAAGACGCGGCCGTGGACCGTGGAGGTCGAAGGCCTGGTCAAGAAGCCGGGCAAGTTCGGCATCGAAGACCTGCTCAAGCTCAGCGCGCAGGAAGAGCGCATCTACCGCCTGCGCTGTGTCGAAGGCTGGTCGATGGTCATCCCGTGGGTCGGTTATTCGCTGGCCGAACTGATCAAGAAGGTCGAGCCGCAAGGCAACGCCAAATACGTCGAGTTCGTGACGCTGGCCGACCCGAAGACCATGCCTTTTGTCGGCTCGCGCGTGCTCGACTGGCCCTACACCGAAGGCCTGCGCATGGACGAGGCGATGCACCCGCTCACGCTGCTGGCTTTCGGCATGTACGGCGAGGTGTTGCCCAACCAGAACGGCGCGCCGGTACGGCTCGTGGTGCCGTGGAAGTACGGCTTCAAGTCGGCCAAGTCGATCGTCAAGATCCGCTTCGTCGAGAAGGAGCCGAGCACCGCGTGGAACAAGGCGGCGGCCAACGAGTACGGCTTCTACTCGAACGTGAACCCGAACGTCGACCATCCGCGCTGGAGCCAGGCGACCGAGCGCCGCATCGGCGACGGCGGCGGCTTGTTCGCCAAGCGGCGCAAGACCGAAATGTTCAACGGCTACGAAGCCCAGGTCGGCCAGCTGTATGCGGGCATGGACCTGAAGAAGAACTACTGAGCGCGCCCCGGCAACCGGCGCCCGACCATGAACAAGCTGCTCATGCATCCGGCGACCAAGCCGGTCATCTTCCTGCTGTGCCTGCTGCCGTTCGCGCGGCTGGCCTACGGCGCCTTCACGGACGGGCTCGGTGCCAACCCGGCCGAGTTCCTGATCCGCGCCACCGGCGACTGGACGCTGCGCTTCATCTGCATCGTGCTGGCGGTGACGCCGCTGCGCGTGATGACCAAGTGGAATGCACTCGCACGCCTGCGCCGCATGCTGGGCCTGTTCGCGTACTTCTACGTGGTGCTGCACCTGCTGTGCTACAGCTGGTTCGACATGGGATTCGAGTGGGGCGACATCGCCAAGGACATCGCGAAGCGGCCGTTCATTTTGGTGGGCTTCTCTGCCTTCGTGCTGCTGACGCCGCTGGCGGCCACCTCTTTCAACCGCGCCATCAAGGCAATGGGCGCGAAGCGCTGGCAGATGCTGCACAAGCTGGTCTACGTGATCTCGGGGCTCGGGCTGCTGCACTTCTTCTGGATGCGCGCGGGCAAGAACAACTTCGCGGAAGTGTTCGTCTATGCCGCGATCATTGCCGCGCTGCTCGCGTGGCGGGTGTGGAATTTCGCGAGCAAGCGCAAGGCGAAGCCTCCCGCGGTGGCGGTGCGCGGCAGCGAGAAGCCGCTGCGCACCGGCTGAGCACCGGCAATCAGCCGTCGATCTCGGCGCGCAGCTGGTCTTCCATCGTCTCGCGGCGGCGGATCAGCTTGGCGGTGGCGCCGCTCACCAGCACTTCGGCGGCACGGCCGCGCGTGTTGTAGTTGCTGGCCATGCTCATGCAGTACGCGCCGGCCGACAGCACGGCCAACAGGTCGCCGGCCACCACGTTGAGCGCGCGGTCGCGGCCGATCCAGTCCCCGCTTTCGCAAACCGGGCCGACCACGTCGTAGGTCGGTGCATCGCCGGCGCGGCTGCGCAGCGGCACGATGCGCTGGAAGGCCTGGTACATCGCGGGGCGCGGCAGGTCGTTCATGGCCGCGTCGACGATGCAGAAGTTCTTGTCTTCACCGGGCTTGGTGTAGAGCACCTCGGTCACGCAGACGCCGGCATTGCCGACCAGCGAGCGGCCGGGTTCGATCACCAGCTTGCGCTGGCCGAAGTTGCGTGCGTCGAGCTTGGCGAGCAGCTGCTGCCAGAGCGCATCGGCCTTGGGCGGCACTTCGCCGTTGTAGTCGATGCCCAGGCCGCCGCCGAAGTCCAGGTGATGGATCGGCACGCCGGCTGCCTCGATCGCCTCGACCAGGTCCAGCACGCGATCGCAGGCGTCCAGGTAGGGCGAGGCTTCGGTGATCTGCGAGCCGATGTGGCAGTCGATGCCCACCACCTCCAGGCCCGGCAGCCGCGCGGCGTGCCGGTACGCCTCGACCGCGCGGTCGTGCGCGATGCCGAACTTGTTGCCCTTGAGGCCGGTGGAGATATAGGGGTGCGTCTTGGGATCGACGTTCGGATTGATGCGGATGCTGATGGGCGCGCGCTTGCCCTCGGCCAGCGCCACCTCGTTGAGCACGTCGAGCTCGGCTTCGCTCTCGACGTTGAAGCAGGCGATGCCGGCGGCAAGGGCCTCGCGCATTTCCGCGCGGGTCTTGCCGACGCCCGAGAAGATGATCTTCTTCGGATCGGCGCCCACGGCCAGCACGCGTGCCAGCTCGCCGCCCGAGACGATGTCGAAGCCGCAGCCGGCCTGCGCGAACACGCGCAGCACGCCGAGAGACGAGTTGGCCTTCATCGCATAGCAGATGAGGGCGTCGCGGCCCTCGAAGCCGCGCTGGTAGGCCGCGAGGGCATCCAGCATCCATTGCTTCGAGTAGACGAAAAGAGGGGTGCCGTGCTCGCGCGCCAGCGCTTCAAGTGCGACGCCTTCGACGTGCAGCGCGCCGTCGCGTTGCGCAACGTGCGGCTGGCCGGGCAGGGCGATGGAGTTGATGCCGGCACTCATTTGCGCGGTTCCGTGTTGTTGCTGGCCGGTGCGCTGGCGGCAGCGGCCGGTGCGGGCGCCGCCTCGCTGGAGCTGGACGAAGAGGACCGCAGGCTCTCGGGCGTCATGAGCTGCGGCAGCGTGGCTCGCCCGGCGGCGGCAGGATCGGTCGGCAGGTACAGCGCACCGCGCTGTCCGCAGGCAACCAGGGCGGTGGTGCCTGCAACGAGGCAGACCATGAGCGCAGCGCGGGCGCGGGTGCTCACTAGAATTTGGCGAACGTTCAACATAGCGAAATTGTAATGACCGACACCGAGTACATGGACCGCGCCGAAGCCGCGCTCGCCGCCATTGAGCAGGGATGCGACCGCATCAACGATGCGACCGACGCCGACATCGACAACCAGAGGGTGGGCGGGATGATCACGATTTCATTCCGCAACGGCAGCCAGTTGATCGTGAACCTGCAGAAGCCCCTGCAGGAAATCTGGCTTGCCGCGCGTTCCGGCGGCTACCACTACCGCCACGACGGCCAGGCCTGGGTCGATACCAAGACCGGAGAAGAATTCTTCGGCAACCTGTCGCGTGAAGCGACCCTGCAGGCAGGCCAGCCGCTGACGTTCGCGGCCGCCTGACTCTTCTTCGTCGTCAGTTGCGGAACAGGTCGAGGATGCGGTTGCGCTCCTCGGGCGGGGCCGGCGGGCTCACCGGGGCGCCGGTCAGGGCTTCCACCGGCGCCGCAGTCGCGGATTCCACGCCCAG
>Ga0207709_10000958_pt1 | contig 21596 bp, 26 predicted proteins | sample KBSM34metaG_FD_184397 | JGI IMG/M metagenome (GOLD analysis project Ga0207709, IMG submission 184397) | Miscanthus rhizosphere microbial communities from Kellogg Biological Station, Michigan, USA - KBS M3-4 metaG (SPAdes) (version 2) | ecosystem: Host-associated > Plants > Roots > Rhizosphere >...
CCAACTGGCCGACATGGGCCATGCGGCCAAGCTGTTCCTGCGCCTGCTCGGCCCGGGCGCGCAGATCATGCGCCGCTTCGGGCTGGTGCGTGACCAGATCCATTTCCTGGGCAACTACTCGCTCGCCATCATCGGCGTGTCGGGCCTGTTCGTGGGCTTCGTGCTCGGGCTGCAGATGTACTACGCGCTGCAGCGCTACGGCTCGTCCGAGGCGCTCGGCCTGCTGGTGGCGCTGAGCCTGGTGCGCGAACTCGGTCCCGTCGTGGCGGCCCTGCTGTTCACCGGCCGGGCCGGCACCTCGCTGACGGCCGAGATCGGCCTCATGAAAGCCAACGAGCAGTTGAGCGCCATGGAAATGATGGCGGTCGATCCGGTGCAGCGCATCCTCGCGCCGCGCTTCTGGGCCGGCGTCATCACCATGCCGCTGCTGGCGGCCGTGTTCAGCGCGGTCGGCATCATGGGCGGCTATGTCGTGGGCGTGCTGATGCTGGGCGTCGACCCGGGCGCGTTCTGGGGCCAGATGCAGGGCGGCGTCGATGTCTGGCGCGACGTCGGCAACGGCGTCATCAAGAGCATCGTGTTCGGTTTCACCGTGACCTTCGTCGCGTTGCTGCAGGGCTTCGAGGCCCAGCCGACGCCCGAGGGCGTGTCGCGCGCCACCACGCGCACCGTGGTGATGGCGTCGCTGGCGGTCTTGGGGCTCGATTTCCTGCTCACCGCCATGATGTTCAGTATCTAAAGGGGCCCCGGCTCCATCGTTCTAGACAGAGAGTGCAAACCATGCAACGTTCCACCAACGACATCTGGGTCGGCCTGTTCGTGCTGATCGGCGGCGCCGCATTGCTGTTCCTGGCGCTGCAGTCGGCCAACCTGCTGAGCCTGAACTTCCAGAAGACCTACACGGTCACCGCGCGTTTCGACAACATCGGCGGGCTCAAGCCCCAGACCGCGGTCAAGAGCGCTGGCGTGGTGGTCGGTCGTGTGGAATCCATCGCGTTCAACGACAAGGCCTTTCAGGCCGATGTGACGCTGGCGCTGCAAAACCGTTACAGTTTTCCCAAGGACAGCTCGCTCAAGATCCTGACCAGTGGCCTGCTCGGCGAGCAGTACATCGGCATCGAGGCGGGCGCCGAGGAAAAGAACCTGCAAGCCGGCGACACCATCACCGCGACCCAATCGGCCGTGGTGCTGGAGAACCTGATCAGCCAGTTCCTGTACAGCAAGGCCGCCGAGGGGAATACGGCGCCGGGAACAGCCAACAAGAAATGACCACACGACTTTTTTCGTCGACTGCTATTAAAAGTGTAGCTAGCTCCGCCCGTTGGGCCACCGCCACCGTCGGTTTCGCCCTCGTGGCCGGATGCGCCACCGGATCCGGCGCGAGCCCGACCGACCCTTTCGAGCCGTACAACCGCGGCATGACGCGCTTCAACGACACCGTCGACGAGGCCGTCCTGGAGCCCGTGGCCACCGCCTACCAGAACGTGGTGCCCTCGCTGGTGCGCCAGGGCGTGACCAACTTCTTCAGCAACCTCGGCGACATCTGGAGCCTGGCCAACAACGTGGCCCAGCTCAAGCTGCAGAACAGCGCCGAGACTTTCATGCGGCTGAACGTCAACACCTTCTTCGGCCTGGGCGGCCTGCTCGACGTCGCCTCCGAGGCGCGCCTGCCGCGCCACGAGGAAGACTTCGGCCAGACGCTGGGCTACTGGGGCGTGGGGGCCGGTCCGTACGTCGTGCTGCCGTTGCTCGGCCCTTCCACGCTGCGCGACACGATCGCCCGGCCGCTCGACATGTACGGCGACGCGCAGGGCCATATCCACGACATCGCCTGGCGCAATTCGCTGGCGGGCCTGCGTGTCGTGGACACCCGCTCGCGCTACCTGGGGGCCACCCGCCTGCTCGACGAAGCCGCGCTCGACAAGTACTCGTTCACGCGCGATGCGTTCCTGCAGCGCCGCCGCAACCAGGTCTACGACGGCAACCCGCCGGACGACGACAACGCCGGCAAGTGACGGCAAAAGGGGGCGGACGGGGTGGTCCTGCTTGCATCCGGTTGCAAGGCTTCACCTCCGCTTCAGGAACCCGGTCGGCCTGGCGCCTGTCGAAACCGTTCCTGTCTCAGCACGGAGCCATTGGCTGCACCGTGCAGGGAAGACAATTCAACCTGAGGGACTCAACATGAACAACAAGATCTTGCTGCAACGACGCGACATGGGCCGCCTGGCATTGGCCGGCGCGCTGCTGTTCGGCGCCGCGACCGCCTTCGTGCATCAGAGCGCATTCGCCGCCGACGAAGCCCCCGACGCGCTCGTCAAGCGCCTGTCGACCGACGTGCTCGAGACCATCAAGGCCGACTCGTCGATCAAGGCCGGTGACATCAACAAGATCATGCTGCTGGTCGACAGCAAGATCATGCCCAACGTCAACTTCCAGCGCATGACCGCCTCGGCCGTCGGCCCGGCCTGGCGCCAGGCCACGCCCGAGCAGCAAAAGCGCCTGCAGGACGAGTTCAAGACCCTGCTCGTGCGCACCTACGCCGGCGCGCTCGACCAGGTGAGCGACCAGACCGTCACCATCCGCCCGTTCCGCGGCGCGCCCACCGACACCGACGTGCTCGTGCGCACCGAGGTCAAGGGCCGCGGCGACCCGGTGCAGCTGGACTACCGCCTCGAAAAGACCCCGGGGCAGGGCGCCGGCTGGAAGGTCTACAACCTGAATGTGCTGGGCGTGTGGCTGGTCGACACCTACCGCACCCAGTTCGCGCAGGAAATCAACAAGAGCGGCATCGATGGCCTGATTGCCGCGCTGGCCGCGCGCAACAAGGGCAACGGCAAGGGCTGACGGGCGCACGCCATGCTGGTCCTTCCCTCCCGACTCACCCACGACGAGGCTCCTGCCTGCATGCGCATGCTGCAGCAGGGGCTCAAGGGCCAGACCGATTCGTCGTCCACCGTGGTTGACGCCACGGCGCTGGCCCAGTTCGATTCCTCCGCGCTGGCGGTGCTGCTCGAGTGCCGGCGCGAATCCAGCGCGCTGGGCCGGGGGTTCTCGGTCAAGGGCCTGTCGCCGCGCCTGCGCGAGCTGGCCGCGCTGTACGGCATCGCGGGCCTTCTGCCCGCTGCACCCTGACCCCCACACCCTAGCGCGTGCGTGGCACTGCTGCGGTCAGCAGCGCGAGTGCCTTGTTCAGGGTCGAGGTCGCGAATCGCTCTCCCTTGGAGTGGCCGATGCGCACGACCACAAGATCGTGCGACGGAATCACGAGCACGAACTGGCCCCCTGCGCCGAGCATGTAGTAGGCCGTCGTCGGTGCCGCCAGTGCCCCCGTTCCATTGATCCAGAAGAATCCCCCGTAGATGGGGCGCTGGTCTGCGGCCCAGGCCGGTGCGGCCGTGCTCACGAAATTGACGAACCCCTCGGGAAGAATGCGCTCCCCGTTCCACACGCCGTCCTGCAGGTAGAGATTGGCCAGCCGGGCCCAATCGCGGGCCGACATGAAGTCGTAGCCTTGCGTGAGGAAGTTGCCGTAGGGATCGGTCTCGATCACCATGGAGCGGATGCCGATCTTGTCGAAGATGGCGCGCTGCGGGAACGAGAGGTACTCTTCGCCGCGCTTCTCGACCGCAAGGCGGACCAGGTAGTTGGCAAGCACCGGATCGGTGTTGCGGTAGCGGCCCACCGTGTTGGGTGGCCATTGCTGCGGTCGGGTCGCGGCGTAGTTGAAGGCGTTGATCCGCCCCGTGTAGTAGTAGATGTGATCGGGGTAGGTGCCGTTGGGGTCAAAGTCCGGATCGTCCGGGGCCTTGATGCGCAGCCCGCTGGACATGCGCAGGATGTCGGCAATGCGGATCTGCTGGCGGCCGTCGCCGGCACCTTGCCATTCGGGAATCGGCGCGGGCTGGTCGAGCTTGTACACGCCCTGCTTGATCAGCACGCCCATCATCGTGGCCACGACGCTCTTGCCCATCGACCATGATTCGAGCGGCGTTGTCGCGCTGATGCCGCTCATGTAGCGCTCGCCGATGAGCCGCCCCTTGTGCGTGACCACGAAGGCTGCGGTGTAGGCCTCCGTGGTTTCGAAGGCGGCGCTGAGGGCCTGGTTCACCTTGGCCATGTCGACGTCGGCGGGCGGCGGGTCGTTCGGCAGCACATCGCCCATGGGCCAGGGCGCGGTCGTGGGGTCGGCCAGCGCGCTCTTGACATTGACGGGTGTGAAGAAAACGTCGTCCTTGCCGGGCGGCAGCGTGATGCAACCCTGCGAGCCGAAGTGGCGGGCCACCAGCGTCGGGCCGCCGTTGGGCATCGTGATGCGGACCTCCTTCTTGGTGCGGTCGACCACCGGCGCACCCACCTTCTTGCGCTGTTCGTACGGCCCCGTGAAGTACCCGATGGTTTCGGCGGCGACTGCAGGATCGAGTCCGGTGATGAAGACCGCCGAGCACATGGCCTTGGCATACCCGGACGTGTTGTGCTCCAGCACATCGCCGGGTGGCGGCACGTAGGGCGTGTCCAGCTCCAGGCACTTGGCGCGCGCAATGAGTGCATCGCGGGCTGGCAGCTGGGCCGAACCGGCAGATGAAGTGCAAGGTTGGGCGGTGCCGCCCCCTGCGCCAGCGCCTGCGCCGCCGCCGACAAGGGCGATGCCGCCACCACCTCCGCCGCCACCACCTCCTCCCCCGCAAGCAGTCAGCACCATCGCCAGGAGCAGGGCGGCAACGGTTGGGAGGGGGCTGCGGGTCAAACACTTCATTGGCGTTCCTCGCGATGGGCGGTTGCGGTGCGCAAAATCGGCACCGGCGGGATTGTGGGTGAACTTCGGGCCGATGCCTAGCGCGGCCGGCTCCCCGCGTTCACCCCTGAACAGCGCCGAAAAACCCATCGCCCGTAAAATCGCGGGCTCCCATGCCCGCGATCTCATTCCAGTCGGTCTCCAAGACCTACCCTCCCTCCCGTCAGCAACGCGCCCAAGGCAAGCAGGGGCTGCGTGCGGTCGACGAGGTTTCCTTCCAGATCGAGCCGGGCGAGTTCTTCGGTCTGCTCGGCCCCAACGGCGCGGGCAAGACCACCCTCATCAGCATGCTGGCGGGCCTGTCGCGGCCCACGGCGGGCGCGATCAGCGTGCACGGCTTCGACGTGCAGCGCGACTACGCCGAGGCTCGGCGCCAGCTCGGCATCGTGCCGCAGGAGCTGGTGTTCGACCCCTTCTTCAACGTGCGCGAGTCGCTGCGCATCCAGTCGGGCTACTTCGGCATCAAGAACAACGAAGCCTGGATCGACGAGCTGCTGCAAAGCCTGGGCCTGGCCGACAAGGCCACCGCCAACATGCGCCAGCTCTCGGGCGGCATGAAGCGCCGGGTGCTGGTGGCGCAGGCGCTGGTGCACAAGCCACCGGTCATCGTGCTCGACGAGCCCACGGCCGGCGTCGACGTCGAACTGCGCCAGACGCTCTGGCAGTTCGTCGCCAAGCTCAACAAGCAGGGCAGCACCGTGCTGCTCACCACCCATTACCTCGAAGAGGCCGAGGCCCTGTGCAGCCGCATCGCGATGCTCAAGCTCGGCAAGGTGATCGCCCTGGACCGCACCAGCGAGCTGCTGAAGTCGGCCGCGAGCAACGTGCTGCGCTTCAAGACCGACGCCATGCTGCCCTGGGCCATCGCCCAGCACGCGCGCATCACCGGGCGCATCGTGCAGCTGCCGGCGCAGAACGCGCACGAAGTCGAACAACTGCTGGCCGCGATCCGCGAAGCCGGCGTCGCGGTGGAAGACGTGGAAATGCGCAAGGCCGACCTGGAAGACGTGTTCATCGACCTGATGGCCGGCGAGCAGACGCCGCTGGAGGTGTCGCGATGATGGCAGTCACTGGGTGGCGAGCGCTGCTCTATAAGGAAACGCTGCGCTTCTGGAAGGTCGGCTTCCAGACCGTCGGTGCGCCGGTGCTCACCGCGCTGCTGTACCTCATGGTGTTCGGCCATGTGCTCGAAGGCCGCGTGACGGTCTACGGCACCGTGGGCTACACCGCTTTCCTGATTCCCGGCCTCGTGATGATGAGCGTGCTGCAGAACGCGTTCGCGAACAGCTCGTCCTCGATCATCCAGAGCAAGATCATGGGCAACCTCGTGTTCGTGCTGCTCACGCCGCTGTCGCACTGGGGCTGGTTCTTCGCCTACGTGGGCTCCTCGGTGATCCGCGGGCTGGCGGTGGGCGTGGGCGTGTTCGCCGTGACCGTCTTCTTCGCCGTGCCGAGCTTCGTGGCGCCGGTGTGGATCCTGGTGTTCGCGCTGCTGGGCTCGGCCATGCTGGGCACGCTGGGCCTCATCGCCGGGCTCTGGGCCGAGAAGTTCGACCAGATGGCCGTGTTCCAGAACTTCCTGATCATGCCCATGACCTTCCTGTCGGGCGTGTTCTATTCGATCGGCTCGCTGCCGCCGTTCTGGCAGAGCGTGAGCCACCTGAACCCCTTTTTCTACATGATCGACGGCTTCCGCTACGGCTTCTTCGGGGTGAGCGACGCTTCGCCCTGGCTGAGCTTCGGCATCGTCGGTTCCGCCTGGCTGGTGGTGAGCGCGATTGCCGTTCACCTCCTGCGCATCGGCTACAAAATCCGCGGCTGAACCCGCCTTCCAAGACCCCATGACCGCTGACGAACTCCAAGCCATCATCGCTGCCCATCTGCCGTGCGAGCACATCACGCTCGAGGGCGACGGCCGACATTGGTACGCGACCATCGTCTCGGCCGAATTCGAGGGCAAGCGCGCCATCCAGCGCCACCAGCGGGTCTACGCCACCCTCGGTGCGAAAATGCACACCGACGAGGTGCATGCGCTCTCGATGAAGACCTACACGCCGGCCGAATGGGCCGCCGTGGACAAATGACTTTCCGGCCCCTGCGGGCCTCCTGATTTCGCTGGATCCTTCATGGACAAACTTCTGATTCGCGGCGGGCGTGAGCTTCGCGGCGAAGTGCTCATTTCCGGCGCCAAGAACGCCGCGCTGCCCGAGCTGTGCGCGGCGCTGCTGACCGACCAGCCCGTGGTGCTGCACAACGTGCCGCGCCTGCAGGACGTGTCGACCATGCTCAAGCTGGTGCGCAACATGGGCGTGACGGCCGAGGCCGACGACAACGGCACCGTGCGCCTGAACGCCGGCGAGCTCGGCAACCCCGAGGCCCCCTACGAACTCGTGAAGACCATGCGCGCCTCGGTGCTGGCGCTGGGCCCGCTGCTGGCGCGCTTCGGCCACGCCAAGGTGTCGCTGCCCGGTGGCTGCGCCATCGGTTCGCGGCCGGTCGACCAGCACATCAAGGGCCTGCAGGCGATGGGCGCCGAGATCGTGGTCGAGCACGGCTACATGGTCGCGCGCCTGCCCGAGGGCCGCACGCGGCTGAAGGGCGCGCGCATCCTGACCGACATGGTCACCGTCACCGGCACCGAGAACTTCCTCATGGCCGCCGCGCTGGCCGAGGGCGAGACGCTGCTCGAGAACGCCGCGCAGGAGCCCGAGATCGTCGACCTGGCCGAGATGCTGATCCGCATGGGCGCCAAGATCGAAGGCCACGGCACCAGCCACATCCGCATCCAGGGCGTCGAGAAGCTGCACGGTTGCGAGCACGCCGTGGTGGCCGACCGCATCGAGGCCGGCACCTTCCTGTGCGCCGTGGCGGCCACGGGCGGCGAGGCCTTCCTGCGCCATGCGCGCGGCGACCACCTCGACGCCGTGATCGACAAGCTGCGCGACGCCGGCTGCACCGTCGTGACCGAGCCCGACGGCATCCGCATCGGCTCGCAGGGCCCGGCCTACGACCACCTGAAGGCGCAGAGCTTCAGCACCACCGAATACCCCGGCTTCCCGACCGACATGCAGGCCCAGTTCATGGCCCTGAACGTGATCGCGCGCGGCGCTTCGATGGTCACCGAGACCATCTTCGAGAACCGCTTCATGCACGTGAACGAGATGGTGCGCCTGGGCGCGCGCATCCACGTCGAAGGCAAGGTCGCGATGGTCGAGGGCGTGCAGCAGCTCTCGGGCGCCACCGTGATGGCCACCGACCTGCGCGCCTCCGCCAGCCTCGTCATCGCCGGCCTCGTGGCCGAGGGCGAGACGCTGGTCGACCGCATCTACCACCTGGACCGGGGTTACGACCGAATGGAATCGAAACTGCGCGGCCTCGGTGCCGACATTGAACGCGTGACGGGAGCCGCCGCATGATCACCCTGGCTCTTTCCAAAGGCCGCATCTTCGAAGAGACGATGCCCCTGCTGGCCGCCGCCGGCATCGAGGTCACCGAAGACCCCGAGAAATCGCGCAAGCTGATTCTTGAAACCACCCGACCCGACGTGCGCGTGGTGCTGGTGCGCGCCTCCGACGTGCCCACCTACGTGCAGTACGGTGGCGCCGACCTCGGCGTGACCGGCCTCGACGTGCTGCTCGAGCACGGCAACCAGGGCCTGTACCAGCCGCTGGACCTGCGCATCGCCGCCTGCCGCCTCAGCGTGGCCGTGCGCGCCGACTACGACTACGCCTCGGCCGTGAAGCAGGGCTCGCGCCTGCGCGTGGCCACCAAGTACGTGGGCCTGGCGCGCGACTTCTTCGCCAGCAAGGGCGTGCACGTCGACCTGATCAAGCTCTACGGCAGCATGGAACTGGCACCGCTCACGGGCCTGGCCGACGCCATCGTCGACCTGGTCTCGACCGGCAACACGCTCAAGGCCAACCACCTCGTCGAGGTGGAGCGCATCATGGACATCAGCGCCCGGCTGGTCGTCAACCAGGCCGCGCTCAAGCTCAAGCGCGAACCCATCCGCCGCATCATCGACGCCTTCGCGTCTGCCATTCCCTCCGCCTGAACCTCAAGCCCATGACTCTGCAAGCAGCCCCCGCCCGACTGTCCACGAACTCAGCCAGCTTCGACGCTGAATTCAAGGCGCGGCTGCATTGGTCCGCGGACGCGGACGCGGCGATCGAGAAGGTGGTGGCCGACATCCTGGCCGACGTGCAAAAGCGCGGCGACGAGGCGGTGCTGGAGTACACGAACCGCTTCGACAAGCTCGACGCGAAGACGCTGCCCGAGTTGGAGCTCACGCAGGCTGAACTGAAGGCCGCGTTCGAGGGCCTCCCGGCCGTGCAGCGCGACGCGCTCGAAGCCGCCGCCCGCCGCGTGCGCAGCTACCACGAGGCGCAGAAGAAGGCCTCGGGCGAAAGCTGGAGCTACCGCGACGCCGACGGCACGCTGCTCGGCCAGAAGGTCACGCCACTGGACCGCGTGGGCATCTACGTGCCGGGCGGCAAGGCCGCGTACCCGTCGAGCGTGCTGATGAACGCCATTCCGGCGCACGTCGCGGGCGTGGGCGAAATCATCATGGTCGTGCCCACGCCGAAGGGCGAGAAGAACCAGCTCGTGCTCGCCGCCGCCTACGTGGCCGGCGTGACGCGCGGCTTCACCGTCGGCGGTGCGCAGGCCGTGGCCGCGCTGGCCTACGGCACGACCACCATCCCGGCCTGCGACAAGATCACCGGACCCGGCAACGCCTACGTGGCCGCCGCCAAGCGCCGCGTGTTCGGCACCGTGGGCATCGACATGATCGCGGGCCCGAGCGAAATCCTCGTGCTGGCCGACGGCTCCACGCCGCCCGACTGGGTGGCCATGGACCTGTTCAGCCAGGCCGAGCACGACGAACTGGCGCAAAGCATCCTGCTGTGCCCCGACGCCGCCTACATCGACCGCGTGCAGGCCGAGATCGACCGCCTGCTGCCGACCATGCCGCGCGCCGAGATCATCGCCGCCTCGCTCAACGGCCGCGGCGCGCTGATCCACACGAAGAGCATGGAAGAGGCCTGCGAGATCAGCAACCGCATCGCCCCCGAACACCTGGAAGTCAGCAGCAGCGAACCGCACCGCTGGGAGCCGCTGCTGCGCCACGCCGGTGCGATCTTCCTGGGCAACTTCACCAGCGAGAGCCTGGGCGACTACTGCGCCGGCCCGAACCACGTGCTGCCCACGAGCGGCACGGCGCGCTTCTCGAGCCCGCTGGGCGTGTACGACTTCCAGAAGCGCTCCAGCCTCATCGAGGTGAGCGAGGCCGGCGCGCAGGTGCTGGGCCCGATCGCCGTCACGCTGGCCGAAGGCGAGGGCCTGCAGGCGCACGCCGAAGCCGCGCGCATGCGCCTGCGTAAGATCTGAGGCTCCAACAACCCCGCTTCAGGGAGGAGCACGCCAGATGATTCAACGCCTCTATCGCTCGCGATTTTTCCGTTTCGCCACCGGCCTCGTTGCCGGTGCCGCCTTGCTGGCCGCCTGCACCCAGATGCCGCAGAACCGCGCCGAGACGACCGCGATGGCGGCCACGTCCAGTGCTGCAAAGCCCGCACCGGCGCCGGCCCAGCTCGGCACGCAATGGGGCGAAGGCATCGAGTCGAAGACCCGCACGGTGGCCGCCAAGCGCCTGTCCGACCAGCCCGACGACGTGGCCTCGATCGGCTACAACGACGCGGCCAGCGTGCGCCGCGACGCGGGCAGCAACCCCGAGCGCCGGCTGAACCTGCAGCTGGCCCAGGGCGACATCGAATGGTCGGTGCTCGACGAGAACGACCGTCCGCTGCCGCTGCAGCGCGCGCGCCGCGGCCACAGCGACGACATGTTCCGCCTCGCCGGCGTCGAAGGTGCGCGCTACACGCTGCGCTTTCGCAACCTCAGCGACCGCAGCTACGAGGTAATCGCCACCGTCGACGGCCTGGACGTGCTCAACGGCAAGCCCGGCAGCCTGCGCAACGGCGGCTACGTGCTGCGCCCGCAGCAGACGCTGAACATCGAGGGCTTCCGCAAGAGCCAGAGCGAAGTGGCCGCCTTCCGTTTCGCCACGCCGGGCCGTGCCTACGCCGCGAACACCGAGGCCGGCGACGTGCGCAACATCGGCGTGATCGGCGCCGCGCTGTTCGAGCTCGAAGAGCCGAGCGCCCCGCGCCGCACCCGCCGCGACGCCTCGCCGTCGCAGCCCAGCGCCTTCCCGGCCGACGGCGCGTACGCGCCGCCGCCGCGCTACCGCAAGTAAACCGGCGAGGCCATGCAACGCGCCGCCGTCCTGCTGTTGCCGCGCCTGCCGGCGCTGCTGCTCGCCCTGGCGGCCGGTGCGATCGGCGCCGGCGCGCAGGCCATGAGCATCCGCGAGCTGCGCACGCTCGAAGCCAACGAGAAGGACGGCAAGGCCTACGCCAGCTACTACCTCGTCGGCGTGCTCGAAGGCCTGCGCGAGGGCGTCGAGTCGTCGCAGCGCAACGGCCAGGTGCCGCCGTTCTGCATCGAGGGCCGCCGCCTCGAACCCTCGATGGCCCGTTCGCTCTACCAGACCGAGCTGAGCCGCAACGCCGACAGCTACGAAGCCGACATGCCCGTGCAACTGGTCATGGCCGGCGCCCTCCGCAACAGCTACCGCTGCACCCGATGACCGTTTCCGATTCTTCCGCCTCCGACACCCGCCTGCCGCTCGACCGCATCCGCGCCGACGTGCGCGCCATGCACGCCTACGCGGTGCAGGACGCGCGCGGCTTCCTCAAGCTCGACGCGATGGAGAACCCCTACGGCCTGCCGCCCGCGCTGCAGGCCGAACTGGGCGTGCGCCTGGGCGCGCTGTCGCTCAACCGCTACCCTGGCGACCGCGGCGCCGACCTGCAGCGCGCGCTGGCCGCCCATGCCGGCTTGCCCGAAGGCTTCGGGCTGATGCTGGGCAACGGCTCGGACGAACTGATCTCGCTGCTGGGCATCGCCTGCGATCAGCCCGGCGCCGCCGTGCTGGCGCCCGTGCCCGGCTTCGTCATGTACGCGATGAGCGCCCAGCTGCAGGGCCTGCGCTTCGTCGGCGTGCCGCTGACGGCCGATTTCGAACTCGATGAGGCTGCCATGCTGGCCGCTATCGCGCGCGAGAAGCCCGCCATCGTCTACCTCGCCTACCCGAACAACCCGACCGCCAACCTCTGGGACGACGCCGTCATCGAGAAGATCGTGCGAGCCCAGGGCGCACAGGGCGGCCTGGTGGTGATCGACGAGGCCTACCAGCCCTTTGCCGCCCGCAGCTACATCGACCGGCTCGCGAACCACCGCCACGTGCTGCTGATGCGCACCCTGAGCAAGTTCGGCCTGGCCGGCATCCGCCTGGGCTACCTCATGGGCCCCGCCGCGCTGGTCGCCGAGATCGACAAGGTGCGCCCGCCCTACAACATCAGCGTGCTCAACTGCGAGGCCGCGCTGTTCGCGCTGGAGCACGCGGCCGTGTTCGAGGCTCAGGCGCGCCAGATCCGCGAAGGGCGCGACCAGCTCATGGCCGCGCTGGCCCGGCTGCCGGGCGTGAAGACCTGGCCCAGCGACGCCAACATGATCCTGCTGCGCGTGCCCGATGCCACCCGTACCTTCGAGGGCATGAAGGCCCGCGGGGTGCTGGTGAAGAACGTTTCTAAAATGCATGAACTGCTCGCCAACTGCCTGCGCCTCACCGTCGGAACGGCCGACGAGAACGCGCAGATGCTGGCGGCGCTCGAAGCCTCACTATGACCACCCCCACGACCCCGGGCAGCACCGATCGCATCGCGACGGTCACCCGCAACACCGCCGAGACGAAGATCACGGTCAGCGTCAACCTCGACGGCACCGGCAAGGCCAAGCTCTCCACGGGCATCGGCTTTTTCGATCACATGCTCGACCAGATCGCCCGCCACGGGCTGATCGACCTGGACATCGACTGCGAGGGCGACCTGCACATCGACGGCCACCACACGGTGGAAGACGTGGGCATCACGCTCGGCCAGGCCGTGGCCAAGGCCATCGGCGACAAGAAGGGCATCCGCCGCTACGGCCATGCCTACGTGCCGCTGGACGAGGCATTGAGCCGCGTCGTCATCGACTTCTCGGGCCGCCCGGGCCTCGTGATGCACGTGCCCTTCACCAGCGGCATGATCGGCACCTTCGACAGCCAGCTCACCTACGAGTTCTTCCAGGGCTTCGTGAACCACGCCTTCGTCACGCTGCACATCGACAACCTGAAGGGCGTGAACGCGCACCACCAGTGCGAGACCGTGTTCAAGGCCTTCGCGCGCGCCATGCGCGGCGCGCTGGAGCTCGATCCGCGCTCCGTCGGCGTCATTCCCTCGACCAAGGGTTCGCTCTGAAATTCCTCAGCGAACAGCTATGAAATCTGTAGCAAAGAATTCCGTTGCGGTCGTCGACTACGGCATGGGCAACCTGCACTCCGTGTCGCAGGCCGTGCGCCATGCGGCCGACCAGGTGGGTGTGGAGGTGTTCGTCACCTCCGACCCGGACGTGGTGCGCCAGGCCACCCGCGTGGTGCTGCCGGGGCAGGGCGCCATGCCCGACTGCATGCGCGAGCTGCGCGACTCGGGCCTGCTCGAATCGGTGCTCGAGGCCGCGGCCAGCAAGCCGCTCTTCGGCGTGTGCGTGGGCATGCAGATGCTGCTGTCGCGCAGCGACGAAGGCCCGACCGACGGCCTGGGGCTCATTCCCGGCGAGGTCGTCAAGTTCGACCTGGCTGGTCGCCTGCAGCCCGACGGCAGCCGCTTCAAGGTGCCGCAGATGGGCTGGAACCAGGTGCGCCAGGCCCAGCCGCACGTGGTGTGGGCGGGCATTCCCGACCAGAGCTACTTCTATTTCGTGCACAGCTTCTACGCGTGCCCGGCGGATGCCCGGCACAGCGTGGGCGAGGCCGATTACGGGGCATGCTTTACCGCGGCCATCGCACGCGATAACATTTTTGCCACCCAGTTCCACCCGGAGAAGAGTGCGGACCATGGGCTGCAGCTGTATCGCAACTTCCTCCACTGGAATCCCTGACCTTATATTCCCGCCCGGGCCGCACCGTTCGCAGCCCGGCTTTCGCACACTCGCGTCACTTCCATGCTCCTCATTCCCGCCATTGATCTCAAAGACGGCCACTGCGTTCGCCTCAAGCAGGGCGACATGGACCAGTCCACCATCTTCAGCGAAGACCCCGCCGCCATGGCCCGCAAATGGGTCGAGGCCGGCGCCCGTCGGCTGCACCTGGTCGATCTGAATGGCGCCTTCGCCGGCAAGCCGCAGAACCACGCGGCGATCAAGGCGATCCTGAAGGAGGTCGGCGACGACATCCCGGTGCAGCTGGGTGGCGGCATCCGCGACCTGGACACCATCGAGCGCTACATCGACGACGGCCTGCGCTACGTGATCATCGGCACCGCCGCGGTCAAGAACCCGGGGTTCCTGAAGGACGCCTGCAGCGCCTTCGGCGGCCACATCATCGTGGGCCTGGACGCCAAGGACGGCAAGGTCGCCACCGACGGCTGGAGCAAGCTCACGGGCCACGAGGTGGCCGACCTGGGCAAGAAGTTCGAGGACTACGGCGTCGAATCGATCATCTACACCGACATCGGCCGCGACGGCATGCTCTCGGGCATCAACATCGACGCCACCGTCAAGCTCGCGCAGGCGCTGACCATCCCCGTGATCGCCTCAGGGGGCCTGTCGAACATGGCCGACATCGACCAGCTCTGCGCGGTCGAGTCCGAAGGCGTCGAGGGTGTGATCTGCGGCCGCGCCATCTACTCGGGCGACCTCGACTTCGCCGCCGCCCAGGCGCGCGCGGACGAGCTGGCCGGCGCCTGACGCCTTTGCCGTAGCGGCGTGTGCTCTCCGCGCTCGCCATCGCCAACTACCGCTCGCTGCGCCAGCTGACGGTGCCGCTGGGCCGCCTCACGGTGGTCACCGGCGCCAACGGCAGCGGCAAGTCGAGCGTGTACCGCGCGATGCGGCTGCTGGCCGACATCGCCAACGGCGGCGTGATCCGCTCGCTGGTGCGCGAAGGCGGGCTGTCTTCCACGTTATGGGCCGGGCCCGAGCGCTTTTCGGCGGCCATGCTGCGCGGCGAACAGCCGGTGCAGGGCACCACGCGCAGCGAGCCGGTGGCGCTGAAGCTGGGCTTCGCCGGCGCCGAGGCCGACGATTTCGGCTACGCCATCGACATCGGCCTGCCGCCGCCGGTCCCGTCCTCGGCCTTCTCGCACGACCCGCAGATCAAGCACGAGGCGATCTGGAGCGGCCCGCTGCTGCGTCCCTCCACGCACCTCGTCGACCGCAAGGGCGCCGCGCTGCGCCTGCGCGACGGCAAGGGCTGGCAGGCCGTCGGCCGGCCGATTCCCGCCTTCGCCAGCATGATGACCGAGCACGCCGACCCGCGCGACGCGCCCGAGATGCTCACGCTGCGCGAGCAGATGCGCTCCTGGCGCTTCTACGACCACTTCCGCTCGGACGCCGAGGCGCCCGCGCGCCAGCCGCAGCTGGGCACCTACACGCCCGTGCTGGCGAACGATGGGGCCGATCTGGCCGCGGCCCTGCAGACCGTCCGCGAGATCGGCGACGGCGAGGCGCTCGACAGCGCCGTGGACGACGCCTTCCCGGGCGCCCGCATCGAGGTGCAGGCGAACGGCGACCGCTTCGAGACGCTGATGCACCAGCACGGCCTGCTGCGGCCCCTGACGGCCGCCGAACTGTCGGACGGCACCCTGCGCTACCTGCTGTGGATCGCGGCGCTGCTGACGCCCCGTCCGCCCGCGCTGCTGGTGCTCAACGAGCCCGAGACCAGCCTGCACCCCGACCTGCTGCCCGCGCTGGGCCGCCTCATCGCGCAGGCCGCGCGGTCGTCGCAGGTGATCGTGGTGTCGCATGCGGCGCGCCTGATCGCCGCCCTGGACGACAGCGACGGCCTGCAGCCGGTGGTGCTCGAAAAGCGCTTCGGCGAGACCCGCATCGCGAACCTCGACATGAGCGAGATGCCGCGCTGGGAGTGGCCCGCGCGGTAGAGAAGGGCTGGTGGGCCTACTCGGCCTTCACCGCCATCGTCTGGATGATCGTTTCCAGCTGCGCGCTCATCGGCAGGTTGAGGCTCTCCCCCGAAGGCAGCTTGCGCATGAACCAGCGCTTGTACTGGCGGTGGATCTCGCCGTCTTCCGCCAGCACCTGGAAGGTGTCGACCACCACCTTGTTGAGCTGCGGGTCGCCCTTGCGGTACATGACCGCGTAGGGGTCGTAGGAGAGGAAGTCGCCCACCACCTCGTACTGCGCCTTGGCGGCGTCGCGGGCGATCAGGCCGTAGAGCAGCACGTCGTCGGTGGCGAAGGCGTCGGCCTGGCCTTCTTTCACGAGCGCGAACGACTCCGCATGGTCGCGCGCCACCTTCAGCTCGATGTTGAGCTTGAACTTCTGCGACAGGTCGCGCAGCGTCTTCTCGTTGGTGGTGCCGGCCGTCACGGCCACCTTCTTGCCGGCCAGGTCGCGGAACGACTGGATCGGCGCGCCCTTCTTCACCAGCACCTTGGTGCCCGAGACGAACATGGTCGGCGAGAAGGCCACGCGCTTCTGGCGCTCGAGGTTGCTGGTGGTGGAGCCGCACTCGAGGTCGACCTGGCCGCTGACGACCGCGTCGATGCGCGAGTCGGAGGTGACGGGCACCCACTTGATCGTGAGGCTCTTGTTGACCGTGTCCTCGATGGCCGTGACGAGCGCGCGGCACAGCTCGATGGAATAGCCGATCGGCTCCTTGCGCGCATTGAGGTACGAAAAAGGCACCGAGGCCTCGCGGTGGCCGATGGCGATGGTGCCGCTCTCGCGCACCTTGGCCAGCGTGCCGGTGAGGAGCTCCTGCGCCTGCGCGGGGCCGGCCGGCAAGGCCAGGGCCACGCCCGCCAGCAGCCATGCGGCGACGGCGGAGGGCAGCGTGGCGATGCGCGTCATGGCGTGGCGCCTCACGCGTGCGCCGGATGGGCGAGGGTGGCGGCGGCTTCCTCGTCGAGCACCTTGGCGTTGGCCTCGGCATCGCTCTCGGACAGCAGCTCGCCCTCCCACTTGGCGACCACGGCCGTGGCGATGGAATTGCCCACCGCGTTGGTGGCCGAGCGGCCCATGTCCAGGAAGGTGTCCACGCCCAGGATCAGCAGCAGGCCGGCCTCGGGAATGTCGAAGTGGTTCAGCGTGGCGGCGATCACCACCAGCGAGGCGCGCGGCACGCCGGCCATGCCCTTGGAGGTGAGCATCAGGATCAGCAGCATGGTGATCTGCGTGCTGATCGGCATGTGGATGTCGTAGGCCTGCGCGATGAACAGCACGGCGAAGGTGCAGTACATCATCGAGCCGTCGAGGTTGAACGAATAGCCCATCGGCATCACGAAGCTGGAGATCTTGCGCTTCACGCCGAAACGGTCGAGCGCCTGCAGGATCTTCGGGTACGCGGCCTCGGAGCTCGCGGTGGCGAACGAGAGCAGGAACGCCTCCTTGATGAGCACCAGCAGCTTGAACACGCGCGGTCCGAGGAACAGCAGGCCGGCCATGATGAGCACGCCCCACAGCACGAACAGGCCCAGGTAGAAGTCGCGCATGAACACGGCGAACTTGACGAGAATGCCCAGTCCGTTCACGGCCACGGTGGCGGCCATGGCCGCCAGCACCGCCAGCGGCGCGAGCTTCATGACATAGCCCGTGATCTTGAGCATGGCGTGCGACAGCTCCTCGATGGCGGCCACCAGCGTCTTGGCCTTGTCGCCAAGCGAGGCCAGCGCCACGCCGAAGAACATCGAGAACACCACGATCTGCAGGATCTCGTTGTTGGCCATCGCCTCCACGAACGACTTGGGCACCGTGTGGCTCACGAAATCCTTGAAGGTGAACTTGTTGGTCGCCAGGTTGGCCGAGGCGCCGATGTCGGGCAGCGGCAGGCCCAGGTTCTCGCCGGGCTTGAGCAGGTTGGCCATGACCAGGCCGATCACCAGCGAGATCAGCGAGGCCGTGAGGAACCAGCCGATGGCCTTGCCGAACACGCGGCCGACCGACTTGGCGTCGCCCATGTGCGCGATGCCCACCACCAGCGTGGAGAACACCAGCGGGCCGATCAGCATCTTGATCAGGCGCAGGAAGACATCGGAGACGATGGAGACGTAGTCCGCGATCTCCTTGGCGGCCTTCTTGTCGGGAAAGCTGGTGAAGATCATGTAACCGACGATGATGCCGAGCACCATGGCGATCAGGATCCAGGCGGCCATGGGCAGCTTTTTCTTCATGCGTATCCCCTTTGTCGTGTGAGAGTGGTTCTTTTCGAGTGCACGGGACCGACCCGGCACAGGGTATCCAAGAAAGGCGGATGCACGCAATGGCCCGCTGCCAGGATGCGGCGGCTGCCTACAATTCCTCACATGGATATCCGCTCGATCGAGTTTCGAGGCCAGCCGGCGTTGCACGCCGTGGCGGCCGATGGCAGCACGCTGACGGTGGCGCTGCATGGCGCCCAGGTGCTTTCCTGGGCCCCGGCCCGCGGTGGGGAGCGACTGTATCTGAGTCCGAAGGCCGTTTTTGACGGCCAAACTGCCATCCGCGGCGGCATTCCCCTGTGCTGCCCCCAGTTCAACCAGCGCGGCATGCTCCCCAAGCATGGCTTCATGCGCAATCTGCCTTGGATTCGCGAGGAATCGGGCGCGCCCGACACGCTGCGGCTGGTGCTGCGCGACAACGACGCCACCCGCCGGCTCTGGCCGCATGCCTTCGAGGCGCGCATGGACGCCACGCTCGCCGCCGGCCGGCTGCGCACCGCGCTCACCCTGGCCAACACCGGCGACGCGCCCTGGCCGTTCTCGGCCGCGCTGCACACCTACCTGCGCGTGGACGACATCGCCGCCGTGCGCCTCGAAGGCCTGCAGGGCGCCGCCCGCTGGGACGCGGTGCGCGACGTGCGCCAGACCGAAACCGCCGCCGCGCTGCAGTTCGACGCCGAGTTCGACAGCGTCTACACCGCCCCGGCCCAGCCGCTGCGGCTGGTGCAGCCCGACGGCACGCTCGAAATCACCCAGAGCGAAACCTGCACCGAAACCGTGGTCTGGAACCCCGGCGCCACGCTCGGTGCGACACTCGCGGACATGCCCGCAGAGGGCTTCCGCCACATGCTCTGCGTCGAGGCGGCCCGCATCGACGAACCCGTCGTGCTGGCGCCCGGCGCCCAATGGCAGGGCTGGCAACAGCTTTGCGTTCTCTGATTTCTCCCTGGTTCACCACCCCATGCTTGCCAAACGCATCATTCCCTGCCTCGACGTCACCGGCGGCCGCGTCGTCAAGGGCGTCAACTTCCTCGAGCTGCGCGATGCCGGTGACCCGGTCGAGATCGCGGCGCGCTACAACGCGCAGGGCGCCGACGAACTCACCTTCCTAGACATCACCGCCACCAGCGACGGCCGCGACCTGATCCTGCCGATCATCGAGGCGGTGGCCTCGCAGGTCTTCATTCCGCTGACCGTGGGCGGCGGCGTGCGCACCGTGGCCGACGTGCGCCGGCTGCTCAACGCGGGCGCCGACAAGACCAGCTTCAACTCGGCCGCCATCGCCGACCCGCAGGTGATCAGCGACGCGGCCCAGAAATACGGCTCGCAGTGCATCGTGGTCGCCATCGACGCCAAGCGCCGCAGCCCCGAAGACGCCGCCACGCGCGGCGCGGGCTGGGACGTCTACAGCCACGGCGGGCGCAAGAACACCGGCCTGGACGTGGTGCAGTGGGCGACCGAGATGGCGCGCCGCGGCGCGGGCGAGATCCTGCTCACCAGCATGGACCGCGACGGCACCAAGAGCGGCTTCGACCTGGCCCTGACGCGCGCCGTGAGCGACGCGGTCAACGTGCCGGTGATCGCCTCGGGCGGCGTCGGCAGCCTCGACGACCTGGCCGACGGCATCCAGAAGGGCGGCGCCGACGCGGTGCTGGCCGCGAGCATCTTCCACTACGGCGAGCACACCGTGGGCGAGGCGAAGGCGCGCATGGCCGAGCGCGGGATTCCCGTGCGCATCGACGCCTGAGCGGGACCGGAAGGGTCTTTTCCTATCCTCGACAATATCCCCATGAATTGGCTCGATGAAGTGAAGTGGGACGCGAACGGGTTGGTGCCCGTGATCGCCCAGGAACAAGGCACGAACGACGTGCTCATGTTCGCGTGGATGAACCGCGAGGCGCTCGAGAAGACCGCCGAGTTGGGCCGCGCGGTGTATTTCAGTCGCTCGCGCAGCAAGCTGTGGTTCAAGGGCGAGGAGTCGGGCCACGTGCAGACCGTGCACGAGATCCGCCTGGACTGCGACAACGACGTCGTCCTGCTCAAGGTGACCCAGCTTGGCCACGAGCCCGGCATCGCCTGCCACACCGGCCGCCACAGCTGCTTCTTCAGCAAGTACGAGAAGGGCCAGTGGGCCGTGGTCGAACCGGTCTTGAAAGACCCGGAGTCGATCTACAAATGAGCGCCACAGTGAACGATTCGAATATGTCCGACGCGCTCGCCCGCCTGGCCGCGGTGCTCGAGAGCCGCCTGCCCGCGAACGGCGGCGACCCCGAGAAGAGCTACGTCGCCCGGCTGCTGCACAAGGGCCCCGACGCCTTCCTCAAGAAGATCGGCGAGGAAGCCACCGAGGTCGTGATGGCCGCCAAGGACGCCGATCACGGCGGCGACCGCTCGAAAATAGTGAACGAAGTGGCCGACCTGTGGTTCCACACCATGGTGGCGCTGGCCCACTACGGTTTCTCGCCGGCCGACGTCGTCGCGGAGCTCGAGCGCCGCGAGGGCACCAGCGGCATCGAGGAAAAAGCCCTGCGCAAGGTGCAGGCCCGCGAAGCTTCCAACGACTGAATGATCGATTGAAAGGGCATCGACCATGGCCAATGACATCGTGAACGTGGAACCCGACGACTCCCTCAAGACCTGGGGCTGGGTCAGCTACGTGCTGCACCTGATCGTGGCCATCGGCGCGGTCGTGCCGGGCGCGCAGGCCTCCGTGCTGCTGCTGCTCATCGCCCTCCTGATCGATTTCGTGAAGCGCGACGACGCGGCCGGCACCTGGCAGGCCTCGCACTTCAGCTGGCGCATCCGCTCGGTGCTGTGGGCCGGTCTGCTGTACATCGTCACCTCGTGGCTCTGGCTGCTGCTGTTCGTGCCGGGCTGGATCGCCTGGAGCCTGATTTCGCTGTGGTTCCTCTACCGGATCGTGAAGGGCATGATCCGGATGAACGACGGCCGTCCCATGGAACCCAAAGATGTCATCTGATCCGAACTGCGTCTTCTGCAAAATCATCGAAGGCAAGATCCCCTCGCGCAAGGTCTACGAAGACGACGACCTGTTCGGTTTCCATGACATCTCGCCCTGGGCGCCGGTGCATTTCATGCTGGTGCCGAAGAAACACATCGCCTCGATGGCGCAGCTGACGCCCGAGGATTCGGCGCTCATGGGCAAGATCATGACCCTGGCCCCCCAGCTGGCGCTGGAGCAGGGCTGCAGGCCCTATCCGGACGGCGGCTACCGCGTCGTCGTGAACACCGGCGCCGAAGGCGGACAGGAGGTTCACCATCTCCATGTGCACGTCATGGGCGGCCCTCGCCCCTGGCTTCGCGGCTGAGCAGGGTTAAGCCAAACTGTCACATTCCCCCCGACTAAAATCGGACACATTCTTAGGAGTTCTCCATGGGTTCTTTTTCCATCTGGCACTGGCTGATCGTGCTGCTCGTCGTGGTCATGATCTTCGGCACCAAGAAGCTGCGGAACATGGGTTCGG
>Ga0207709_10000960_pt1 | contig 21575 bp, 23 predicted proteins | sample KBSM34metaG_FD_184397 | JGI IMG/M metagenome (GOLD analysis project Ga0207709, IMG submission 184397) | Miscanthus rhizosphere microbial communities from Kellogg Biological Station, Michigan, USA - KBS M3-4 metaG (SPAdes) (version 2) | ecosystem: Host-associated > Plants > Roots > Rhizosphere >...
TGACGGAATGGCACCCATCAGCCTGGCGGACGTACCTCGACACAAGGCTGAGCTCGAGCAAGGGCCCCAATGACCGCTGCTTCAGCCCGTCGCCGCTGCTGCTCGCGGCAGGAAAAGTGCAGGTTCTGATAGATGGTCGTCTTGCCTGTGCGGCACAGCACCGGAAGAACTTCACCTGAAATCACACGAGGCAGCCAACGAAACTTCGGGTTCCTGCGAAGCTGCCACACGGCGTCCGCGCAGAGGAAGACATTGCGTGGCTGGCCGTCGCGCATGAGTGTAGCCAGCCGATCGAGGTGCCCTTCGTCCAGGTCGTTGGGATCCAAGTCGCTCGCACCAATAGTGGGAACGTGCAGCAGTTCCACAAAGGACACGCAAGGTGCATCCTGCGGCGTGAATCCGATGCTCGCGAAGTTACGGTGATAGGGCACGCCGCCACCGCGCCGGTCGCCCACGTAACCCGGATGCAGGAATGGGTGGTGCACGCCGTGACGCTGCCAGAAGCTCACGCCGTCGGCGTGGTACTCCTCGATGAGGGCGAAGGAGGCGCTCCGCTCCACGTCCGGCGCGTAGTTCGCATCCAGTCCTACGAAGACGAAGTGCGCCTTCTCCGGTGCGGCGCCTTGGTACGGCTTCGCGCGGAACAGGGCATGCAGCGCAAGGCTGGGATGAGACTCATACATCCCATGCAGCGTAATGCGCTGTGCCGCGATGGGCAATAGCGCGCTCAGGCTGGCCAGGCTGCGCCCCTGCGACGGGCGTCAATCAGGGTGCTCCTGTTGTTTCGACAAGCCTTGCCAGGTCTGCCTCGAGGCTTTGCCCGTCTGGTTTTCTCGCGCACCAGCAACGGCGAAAGCATTCGGCAGCGTAGCTGACGAAACGCGCCTGGGTGCACTCGACGGCAAGAGACTGCTTTGGGGGTGGCTGCAGTTGTCGACCCGTTTACAGGAAAGGATGGCTGTCAGTCTGAAGTGGGCATGCCCGAATAGCGGCTACGAAGCGAGTACGCTCCAGCGACAAGGATGCGCACCGATCTGCGGCCCATCCCCAGGCCCCTAGGGAATCCGTCGATCCAGGCCACTGCGCCATGTGCGCGGCACTGGCGCGCAGCGGTGGCGCGGCTTCAGGGCGCCAGGCGGATGTTCGCGTCCTTGATGATCTTCGCGTAGATGGCGGCGTCCGCCCGTACCGTCTTCTGGAACGCTTCGGGCTTGCCGCCGGCCACCTGCAGGCCCAGCGCCTCGATCTTGGCACACCGCGGGTGCCTCGCGGCAATGGCAGCGGTACTCCCGGCGATTGGCGAAAAGCGTCAGGCGGCTGCGTTGCACGGCCTCGGGAGGTCGCTGAGATATTCGACTCCGACCAGGGCAGCCAGATCATGAGTGCTACAAGCGCAGTACATGCGACACAACGAAATACAAGCAGGATCGAAGTTGCCTTCACAGTGCATTCCCGCGATCTCCGGCGTCTTGCGAAGTCGCCTCCGACCGCCATCTCAGACCGCTCTTCGGTCACTCACCGAAGGGCAATCGGAGCACCGTTGTGTCATTGCTGAAATCGAACACCGCCTTTGTCGATCCGCTTTCTGGCCACAACCGCCCCGAGAGGCCGTGGAAAGCAGAAAAAAGCAAGCCATATTCCTGCGCACGGGTCTTACCCGATGCACCGGACAAGGGTACTTTTTGGTTAATGCCCTGTAACGCCATTGAAGTCGATGGCTCGCATCGCGATGCGTGCCGGCTTCCTGGAATGCTGGCGGCAAAACGAGAACGTTCATTGATCAAGCGGTGCACGCACCGAGGGGCGCCGGCTCCCGCATGCAACCGTACATGGATGCATTCACGCATGCGTTCAAGCGAACCTGGCTGGATGACAGCCGACCACTACTAGAGGAAATGATTCAACTGAGCAGACTTGTCGAAGCACAACTTCGCCACCGCGCGCACCTCAGCGCGACGGGCCAACATTTTGGCCGAGCTTGCCCCCTCCGAATGACGTTTTCGGCGACGTCAGAAGGGCATGTCATGTTCACACGTTACGCCATCCGCACGCTGCTTTGCATTGCTGCCGTCCCCGCCATCTCCGATGAGTCGGCGCCCACTCATGATCGCGTGTTTCTGAGCAAGACCGAGATCGAGAGCACCTTGATCGGCAAACCCATCGTTTCAAACAATCTCGCGACCGGCATGGTCTCGAGCTGGCAGTTCTACGCCGACGGCCGCGTGGACTTCGCCAACCGGAGCGGCCCCGGCCGAGCGTCGGGCAAATGGTTTCTCAACCCCGATGGTGCGATGTGCGTGACGATGATTTCGCGAACCGGGTGCCGCTACTGGTTCAGGATCGAAAAGGACGGCGCCCTCGCGAACGCCAACACCAGGGAACCGAATGCGCCTACGGTGGCCGAGATACGGTTCGAGTAACGGTACGAAGCGACAACCCCCAAGCCAGGTACGCGACGTCTCCGGGCCTCGGCGCCAGCGGATCGAGCTCCTTGCTGGCGAGCCAGGAATACACCGGCAGCACGCGGTTGGCCAGAGAGGCGGTCAGGCGTGCGCGGGCTCGCCCTTGGGCCTGGGCGCAGGTGCGGAAGACGCCACGCCGAGCCCCTGGTAATAGTGGCCGACCTTGGTGGCGAGGAACTGCCCGAGCGGCACCTGCTCCTGGCCGACGAAGCCGAGCGCGGGAAGCTTGCCTTGCCGCAGCAGCTCGAACACGCCGACGACGCCGGCGGCGGTGGTCAGCTCGATGGCGGTGCGGTCCTTGCCGCGCAGCGGCGCTCCGAACACCCGCGCGACGCGCGTCTCCTGCTCGAAGCGGCCGTCGCGACGGCCCGAGGCCGAGGCGAACAGGATCACCACGTCTTCGCGGCTGTGCGGAACGGCATGCTCCAGCACCTGGCGCAGCAGGTCGCGGCGCTCGATCAGGCGCAGGTCGTGCAGCAGGAAATTCATCGCGTCGCAATGGCCGGGATAGCGGATCGTCTTGTAGTCGAGGTTGCGCACCTTGCCCGCGAGCGTCTCGCACAGCGTGCCCAGGCCGCCGGAGGTGTTGAAGGCTTCGAAGGCCTCGGCGTCGAGCGTGAAGGTCTCGTGCCCTTCCATCGGCTGCACCGACACCAGCTGGCCGTTCACGATGGCGTCGCACGGGTTGCAGTACTCGTTGATGACGCCGTCGATGCTCCAGGTGAAGTTGTAGCGCAGGCTGTTGGTGGCATTGCGCGTGAGGGCGCCCACGCGCAGGCGCAGGTCGTAGAGTTCGTCGAAGCGGCTGGCAAGATAGCCGCCGAGCATGCCGATCACGCCGGGCGCCAGGCCGCTCTGGGGCATGAGGACCGAGGTGGCCGTCTTCGATATGTCGCGGATGGCTTTCGTTGCCGCCACGTCCTCGGTGAGGTCGAAGTAGTGGACGCCGCATGCCGCCGCTTCGGTGGCCACGCGCTGCGCGAGGAAGAACGGCAGGCAGTTGATCACCACCGAGTGCGCGCGCAGCGCGGTGCGCAGGTCTTCGTTGTTTTCGACGTCGAGCGCAATGCGCCGCACCAGCGGGTCGTTTTCATCGTTGCGGCCCGGTCTCGCGTCGGCCAGCGTCACGGGCAGGCGGTGGTACTCCGCGATCATGTCGGCCACGGTGCTGCCGACCTTGCCGGCGCCCAGGACCAGCACATTTTCGATCTTCACTTTCGTCATTTCATTTCTCCTGCGGGGCACCGTTGCCCTGTGAAAAGAACTGTAGAAGCGAGTCTTGACGGATGGTAGAGAGCAGATCGGCGAAAGGGCTGAACGCTTCGTCGTTTCGACGACGCGGTTCGTCAGGTTGGGCGCTTCCAATCTCGATCTCGAATGAGTGCTCCTTGTGATCCTGCTTGCCCAGCCGCTGCTCGAGGCGATTCAACGTCCGGCGGCCGCAGGCGGAGTCGATTTCGACGAGGCACCCGACGGCCGCGACGCGGCCGCCTCGGCCACCAGCCAATCGCGAAACGCCAGCACCAGGCGATTTTCGGCGGCGACTTCCGGCACCACCACGTAGTAGGCCCGCTGCGTCAGCAGCGCCTCGCGGAACAGCACCACCAGCCGGTCGGAGGCCAGCTCTTCTTCGATGAGGAACTTCGGCACCAGCGCAACGCCGAGGCCATTCGCCGCCGCTTGCGCGAGCATGGCGAAGTGCTCGAAGCGCGGGCCGCGCATCGCATGCGCGGCGCTCACCTTGACCTGCTCGAACCACTCCGACCACTGCATGGGGCGCGACGACTGATGAAGAAGGCACTGGCCCGCAAGGTCCTCGCGCGTGTGGATGCCACTGCGGCGCTTGAACTCGGGGCTGCACACCGGGACCACGCTTTCCCCGAGCAGATAGTCGCAAGAAGCGCCCGGCCAGAAATCGGCGCCGAAGTGAATCGCCGCGTCGAAGGGCTCGCGCGCGAAATCGAAGGGCTCGGTCCGCGCTGCGAAGTTGACCGTCACGCCTGGATGCAGCGCGGCAAAACGCTTCATGCGCGGGATCAGCCATCGCGTTGCGAATGTCGGGAGCACCGCGAGGTTGAGCACCTCTCCCATCCCGCCCATGGTCACCACGCGCTGGGTGGCGTTGGACACGCTGTCCAGGCCGCCGCGAAGCTCGGCCGCATACACGCGGCCGGCTTCGGTGAGCACCACGCGCTGCCGCACGCGATGAAAAAGCGCCGTGCCCAGTTGCTCTTCCAGCAGCTTGATCTGCCGCGAAATGGCGCTCTGCGTCAGGTGGAGTTCCTGCGCGGCTCGCGAGATGCTGGCGTGGCGCGCCGCGCTTTCGAAGGCCAGCAGCTGGCCCATGGGGGGAAGAAATTCGCGTCTGAACATGATGACTAAAACGTAAGATCGCTGGCGTCATTCTCTAATAAAGCGTGGCAGATGACGGCCCGCGTTGATTCCAGTTTGACATGAAATTGTTCCGGCTTCTCGCTGTCCATCGACCGCTGCGTTGACGATGGTGATGCTCCGGACACCGGCGCCCGGGCATTCGCTTCGCGCGGGTCACAATCCACTCATTTCCGCTGCAGGGGCCGCCATGGACCTACGACTCGACGACCTGGACCGCCATCTGTTGACGCTGCTCCAAGCCAACGCCCGCGAGCCTGCCGCCAACCTCGCGCGCAAGCTCAAGATCGCACGGACCACCGTGGTCGCACGCATTGCCCGGCTGGAGCGCGAGGGCATCGTCTCGGGATACGGCGTGCGCCTTGGCCAGCGGCTCGAACAGGCCGCGGTGCGAGCCTTCTGCGGCCTCAGCGTCAATGCGAAGGGCGCCCCCGCGACCATCAAGGCGCTCGAGCGGCTGCCCGAGGTGGAGGAGGTATGGGCCGTGAGCGGCCAGTTCGACTACATGGTCCTGCTGCGCTGCGGCACTCCCGAACAGCTCGACAAGCTCCTCGACCAGATGGGGCAGATCGACGGCATCAACCAGACGCACACCTCCATCGTGCTGAGCCGCAAGATCGACCGCCGCAGCACGGTGGAATGAATGAATGGCCAGCCCCACGGACAGGACCCAAAATGCCGGCGCCTTCCTCGGCGTGCTGATGCTCGACACGCGCTTTTCGCGGCCGACGGGCGACATCGGCAATCCCGAGACCTTTTTCCGCCATGGCATTCCGGTCCGGTTCCATGCGGTCACTGGCACATCGCCCGAGGGCATCGTGAAGCAGGCCGACCCTGCGCCGCAGGGCGCCGCGTACACGACATCGAGACGCTGCCGGCTACGCGATGGGCGAGCCGGGCTGGAGGGTGAACTGCGCCAGGAGTCAATTTTTCCTGCGCTTATAGACAAGTCCATCGCGGAAAAATCGATTTTGTGATTATTCTCTCGCCCGAAAACCGAGTGAAGGGAGGGCGGGGCGAAAGAGGAAATATCGGGCACACCCTGCAATGGCCGTGATTCCGATGCCGGATCGAAAACAGATCGCGGACCTCGATCGCCCTGCTGCGCGATGATTTTCAACCGATGGTCGACGCTGCACATCGAGCCGAAGCGCCGAGCGGAATTCTGGCGCGAGGCGGGCCAGAAGGCGAAGACGCCGGTGACCCCGAACGTGCCGTGGCCCGACGATTTCGAAGCCACGCTCACGACGCGCGGCTTCGAGGAGCTGGCGCTCAACCATGTGCAGGTCTGCTCGCCGCATGACGTCGAGTGCACGGCCTCGGACCTGGCACGCCTCGAACGGCCGTTTCTCTTCATCGATCTCTATACCTCGGGGAAATGCGACGTCCTGCAACTCGAACGAGGCATGCAGGCGGCGCCCGGGCAGCCATTCCTGATCGACGGCAGGCGTGAATACCGGCTCGACCATCGGCAGTCGGTCAGCATGTTCGCATTGGCCATACCCTTTGCGGCGCTGGGTCCTCACGCGAGTGCCGTTGAAAGCCTGATTGCGCGCCCCCAGCCACAAAACGCCGCACTCCACCTTCTGGCCGGCCAGATGCGCATGCTCAGCGCGTGGCCGCATGCGTTCGAAAAGGCCGAATCCGAGAGGCTGTCCGACCTGCTCGTAGGAGCCGTGCACGCTGTTCTTCTTGGCGCAAGGGAAGGGGAGCTGACGACGGTTCGCAGGGAGCGCAGCTTCTTCAGGCGCAAGGTGCGGCAGGTCGTCGAACAGATGTATGCCGATCCCGCCCTGAATCCCCAGGTCGTCGCCGAGAAGCTGGGCATCTCGGTGCGCAGCCTGCATGCGCGGATGGCCCAGGACGGAATGACTTTCGGCGCCGAGCTGATGGCGCACAGGCTGGAGCGGGCCCATGGCCTGTTGCGAGGAGCCCGGCGCGGCAGCGCCACGATCGGCGAGATCTGCGCCCGCTGCGGCTTTGTATCGGCTGCGCATTTCTCAAGGCGTTTTCGAGCTCGTTTCGGCATGGCGCCGAGCGCGGTCATGGCCGATGGCGGGCGTGAATGCGCGGTCGGACACGCGGAATGCGCTGCCGAGCATGAGGAGCCGGTGGCTCAGCCTCAAACGTATTCATGCTCGAGTCCTCCCCGCGACCCATCGTCTGCGGAACCCAATCCGGGATGACGCATCCGCGATGCAGCCTCCGGCTGCTTGCCCCCTACGAAATGACCAGACTACACAACCATCACCGCGGTTCTCCGGCCAACTGCTCACAGGAACCCCTGCGATGAATATCAAGGAAATCTACGCCCAGTTCAGGGCCCCCGTCCGAAGAGGGGCGCGGGTGGAGTTTCAGGGGAAGCCGGGAACGATCACCAAGGTGTATGGCCTGGCCGTGCGCGTCCGGCTGGACGGAATGACTCTTTCCAGGCCGTACCTCCTGAGTGAATTGCAATGGCTGGATCAGGAGGCTCAGCAGCCCCAGGCAGGCGGCGAACCGAGCCTGGCCTGAACGGGCGCCGCCAGCGGCGAGCTGCCTATCGCAGCACCAGCACCGGAACGTGCGAGTGCGTCAGCACATGCAGCGTCTCGCTGCCCATCAGCAGGCGCGCCAGGCTGCGCCGCCCGTGCGAGGCCATCACGATCAGGTCGCACTGCTGGTTCTTCGCGGTCGCGATGATGGCTTCGGCGACCTGGTTCGACTTCATGACGATGGCCTGCGCGTTGCGAACCCCCTTGCCGAGCGCGAGGGCTGCGACCCTGTCGACCAGGTGCTGCGCGGCCTGGTCCGTCTGCGCCTGAGAGGCCTGGATGTCCCGCTGGCTCAGCATCATCGAGCCTTCGAAGTAGCCGACGGGCTCGATGTGCGCGACGGTGACGCCCACCAGTTCCGCATTGGTCAGCAAGGCCAGCTCGATGGCGGTGTTGACCGCTTGCTCCGAGAGCGCGGAGCCGTCGGTCGGGACAAGAACACGCTTGTACATGGCACGCTCCTTGGCCCCCGGCACCGCGGGTGCCCTCATGCTTCAGTCTAGTTCGCGATTGCGGCCATGCAAGGGCGCCGTCAGCCCCCGCGCTCTGGCCACCGATGCCGCGTCCCCCCCGAACGGCGGTCCGCCTTCTCCGCGACCACCCCTTGTGCAAGCAACTGCACTCCACGCTGTTCCAGATGCCGCAGGCACCGCAGGAAGATGTCGAGGTGCGCAGGCTCGATGCCTTCCAGCAGTTCCGTGTTCAGCTCTGCGATCCGCGGAAACAGCCGGTCGAACAGTTGCCGGCCCGAAGCGCTCAGCTGCACATGCACCTCGCGCCGGTCCTGCGAGTCCTGCCGCCGCTCCACCAGCTTCTTCTCGACCAGGCTGCGCAGTCCGCGCGAGGTGCGCACCCGGTCCAGGTGCAGGTGCGTGGCGAGCGTCGACGAGGTCATCTCGCCCTCCTGCGCGAGCGTGGCGACCATGCCCCACTCGCGGCGCGTGATGCCGAAGCCCCCTTCGACCAGGCGGGTCGCCATGCCGCTGCCTGCGCGCACGGCACGCGACAGCCGGTACAGCAGCAGATCGTCCAGGGAGCGGGGCGAGCGCAACGCTGCTGCATCGGGAAAAGCTTGTTGCATAGGAATGACGGAAGGGAGAAGGGGCAGGAAATGTGGTTCGCCCGCCTCGGCGGACGGATAGTGAATTAGATCAACTGTTTGTGTATGCGTATAAACCGGTAACAAATTTGAACGAATGGAAACAGTCCGGGCACGCAATTTTCGCCGTGAAAGCCGTGCGTGCCCCCGTTCACGACAACTGCCCGCAGGAGAACCGATGCCCGTATTTCTTTCCAGGCGCAAGCTCATGGCGTGGGGCGTCGCCCTGGCCGCTTGCGCCCCCTTGGTCCATGCCCAGGCGCCCGCCGCGCTCGAGGGCGGACCGCTCACGCTCGTGGTCGGCTACGCCGCGGGCGGCAGCACTGACCGCATCGCGCGACTGATCGCCGAGCGGCTGACGCCGAAGCTCGGCATCCAGGTGAGCGTGGAAAACCGTCCGGGCGAGGGCGGCCGGCTCGCGGCCAGGGAAGTGAAGCGCGCCCCCGCGGGGCAGAACGTGCTGATGCTCGGCAACCCCGCCGTGATGGTGGTCGCGCCGCTGGTGTTCAAGGACGCGGGCTACGATCCCGACAAGGACTTCGTGCCCGTCTCGCAAGTCAGCAGCTACGACTTTGCGCTGGCGGTCGGCAACAAGCTCCAGCTCGACCGCGCGATGTTCCTCGTGGGCCGGCTCTGGGCGCACCCTGAAGAAGCGGTCTTCGGCGTGCCGGCCACGGGCAGCCTGCCCCACTTCTTCGGCCTGATGGTGGGCGATGCACTGAGCGTGCAGCCGGAGATCAAGGGCTATGGCGGCTCGGCGCCGCTGTCGGCCGACCTGAGCGGCGGCAGCCTGCCGATCGCGATCGACACGCTCGACTCGCTCTATCCGCAGCACGTAGCCGGCAAGATCCGCATCCTGGCCACGTCAGGCAAGAAGCGCGCGAGCTTCGCGCCCAACGTCCCCACCTTCCGCGAAGCCGGCATGAAGATCGATGCCGACGGCTGGAACACCTTCTTCGCGCCCAGCACGATGGCGCCCGCCAAGGTGCAAGTGCTGTCCAACGCGATTCGCGACGTCATGAAAGACCCGGGACTGCAGAAGGCGGCCGACGCGCTCTACATCACGTCCGTGGTCAGCAACGCGGCCGAGACCGCGCAGATGCTCAAGAACTATCGCCAACAATGGGAGCCGGTCGTGCGCCGCTCCGGCTTTCATCCTTGATACTCCCCCAGGCTTCGCGCACTTCGTGTCGCTTCGCCTGCCCCCTCGCCGGGGGCGACACCTGCGGCCCGGCAAGCCGGTTCCGCGGTGCCCCACGAACAGACCGGCCGTGCTTGCTTTCAGGCTGCTAGTGCGCGCATCTCGGTGATCAGGTCGGCCTTGCCCTCGAAGCCGATGCCCGGCAGCGGCGGCAGCGTGACGTAGCCGTTCTGTACCTTCACGCCGTCGGGGAATCCGCCGTAGGGCTGGAACAGGTCGGGGTAGCTCTCGTTGCCGCCGAGCCCGAGGCCGGCCGCGATGGCCAGCGACATCTGGTGGCCGCCGTGGGGAATGCAGCGCGAGGGCGACCAGCCGTGTGCCTTCAGCATCTCGAGCGTGCGCAGGTACTCCACCAGCCCGTAGCTCAGCGCGCAGTCGAACTGCAGCCAGTCGCGGTCGGGCCGCATGCCGCCGTGGCGGATGAGGTTGCGCGCGTCCTGCATGGAGAACAGGTTCTCGCCCGTGGCCATGGGGCCGGCGTACACCTCGCCGAGCTTGGCCTGCAGTTCGTAGTCGAGCGGGTCGCCGGCCTCCTCGTACCAGAACAGCGGGTACTGCGACAGCGCGCGGCCGTAGTCGACGGCCGTCTGCAAATCGAAGCGACCGTTGGCGTCCACCGCGAGCTGCTGGCCGGGGCCGAGGATCTTCAGCACCGACTCGATGCGCTCGCAATCTTCGGCCAGCGTGGCGCCGCCGATCTTCATCTTCACCACCGAGTAGCCGCGCTCCAGGTAGCTGGTCATCTCGCGCTGCAGGCCTTCCAGGCCCTTGCCGGGGTAGTAGTAGCCGCCGGCCGCGTACACGAACACGCGCGGGTCCGGCGTGCCGGTGCCGTAGCGCTCCGCGAGCAATTGGTACAGCGGTTTGCCGGCGATCTTGGCGGTGGCGTCCCACACGGCCATGTCGATGGTGCCCACGGCCACCGAGCGCTCGCCGTGGCCGCCGGGCTTCTCGTTGATCATCATGCGGGCCCAGATCCTGTGCGGATCGAGGTTGTCGCCGGTCTCGTCGAGCAGCGATGCCGGCTCGGCCTCCAGCAGGCGCGGCAGGAAGCGCTCGCGGATCAGCCCGCCCTGGCCGTAGCGGCCGTTGGAGTTGAAGCCGTAGCCGATGACCGGCTTGCCGTCGCGGATCACGTCGGTGACCACGGCAACGAGGCTCAGGGTCATCTTCGAGAAGTCGATGTAGGCGTTGCGGATGTCCGACTTGATGGGACGGGTGGACTCGAGGATGTTGACGATTTTCATGGTCGGTGGTTCTGGAGAAAAGAAGGAGGAAAGTTCAGCGGTGCAGCGACGATCCGCCGCAGATGGCGATGTCCTGCCCCGTGATGGCCGCCGCGTTCGGCGACAGCAGGAAGCCCGCGAGCGCGGCGATTTCCTCGGGCTGTATCAGTCGGCCGATGGGCGGCAGGCGCGGTGCGCTGCCTGCGCGGGCCGGGTCCTGCAGCATCGAGGTCTGCGTGGCGCCGGGCGACACCACGTTGACGGTCACGCCCTGCGCCGCGACCTCCGCGGCCCAGCTGCGCGCGAGCGCGATCAGTGCTGCCTTGGTGGCTGCGTACTGGCCGCGGCCGGGCAGGCCCTGCGCGACGCGGCTGCCGACGAACACGACGCGGCCGCGGCCGCGCGCGGCCATCGCGGGCACGAGCGCGTCGGCCAGCCGCGTGGCCGCGTCGACATGCAGGCGCCACATCAGCTCGCCGCCTGCGTGGTCGAGCGCGCCCAGCGGGCCGACGCGCAGCACGCCCGCTGCATGCACCAGCGCATCCGCGTCCTGGAGCGCGGCGGCCGTGCGCGCGATGGCGTCGGCATCGCACAGGTCGACGGCTACATGCACGAAGCGCGCGTGAGACAGCGTCGGCGCGGCGAGGTCGAGTCCGCTCACGTGCCAACCCGCCTCCAGCAGGTGGGACGCAATGGCGCGGCCGATGCCGCCGCTGCTGCCCGTTACCACTGCGTGCGGGGCAGCTTCATTCGACATGGATGTTGCCCTCCACGATGATCTTCTTCGAGCGCGCCATGTCGTCGGCCTGGAACTTCACGAAGTCTTCGACGCTGCCCGGCGTCAGCAGCAGGCCCTGCGCATTCAGCGTCTCGCGCATGTCGGTGCCCAGCGCCTTGTTGACCTCGGTGTTCAGCCGCTGCGTGACGGCGGCCGGCAGCTTCGCCGGACCCCACAGGCCGTACCAGCTGTAGAACTCGTAGCCCGGGATGCTCTCGCCCACCGTGGGCACGTTCGGCAGGCTCGCGGCGCGCGCGGCCGAGGTGACGGCGATCACCTTCAGCATGCCGCTCTTGTGGTACTGCAGCGAACCGAGGATAGGGTCGATGAAGCCGTCGATCTGCCCGCCGATCAGGTCCTGGAACGCGGGCGCGGTGCCCTTGTACGGCACGATCAGGTAGTCGAGCCCGCCGCCCGCGCGCTTGAGCAGCTCGGTCGACAGATGGCCCGCCGATCCGATCGAACCCACCGCGAAGGTCATCTTGCCGGGGTGCGCCTTGGCATACGCGATGAGCGACTTCACGTCGCTCACCGGCAGGTTCTTGTTCACGGCCACCGACAGCGGCGCCTTCGCCACCAGCGCCACCGGCGTGAAGTCCTTCACCACGTCGTAGGGCACGGACTTCATGGTCATCGGCGCGGTGGTGAAGGTCGAGGCGTTGAACAGCAGCGTGTACCCGTCGGCCGGCGCCTTCGACACCACGTCGGCACCGATGATGCCGTTGCCCCCGGCGCGGTTCTCCACGATGAAGCTCTGGCCCGTCTGCTCGCCGAGCTTCTGCGCCAGCAGGCGGCCGATGGTGTCGAGCGTGCCGCCCGGCGGAAACGGGATCACCATGCGTACCGGGCGGCTGGGCCAGGTCTGCGCGAAGCCGGTGGTGGACGCGGCGGCCAGCGCGAGGGCGGCCAGCGCGGTGCGCAGGAAATGATTGCGTTGCATGTCTCTTGTCTCCTTGTGGTTTTCATCGGGGCACCGCGGCCCCGTGGGCTCAGCGCTTCGAGAGGCCTGCCTGCTCGACGGCGGCGCGCAGCGCATCCATCTCGCGTGCATTCGGCGCCTCGGTGGGCGGGCGCACGGTGGCGTTGTCGAGCACGCCGGCCAGGAACATGCCGCCCTTCATGCGCGCATGCGCCTCGCCGGTCGGCTCGCCGCCGCCGTACACCGCGTCCTTCAGCGGCGTGATGAGCGCCTGCACCGCCATCGCCTTCTTCAGGTCGCCGGCCTTCACGGCGTTCCACAGGTCGATGATGAGTTGCGGTATGAAGGTCGCGAAGCCGACCAGCGCGCCGTCCACGCCTTGCACCATCGAGGCCAGCAGGTATTCGTCGTGGCAGGTCAGGATGGCCTTGGACGCATCGGCTTCGCGGATCGCCTGGATGTCGCGGGCGTACTTGTTCATGTCGCGCTGGCCCACCTTGAAGGCCTGCAGGTAGGGCAGGCGAGCCAGCTCCGCCAGCAGCTGTGACGAGTACGAGGCGCGCGTCCAGGCCGGATACACGTGGCAGACCAGGTCCAGCTCCGGCGCGGCGCGGTGGATGGCCTCGAAGTACTGCAGCGCATGGCCGGGCGTGAAGCCGAAGCGCAGCCAGTGGTGCGGCGGCATCACGTCGAGCGCCACCGCGCCTGCGGCCTGGGCGGCGCGGGCATGCTCGGCGGCCTCGGCCAGGCCTTCGCACACGATGGACGAGATCACCGGCATGCGGCCGCGCAGCTCGTCGGCCACGATGCGCGTCACCTCGGCGCGTTCGGAAGGCGTCAGCGAGAACACTTCGCCGGTGTGGCCGTTGGTCATGATTGCCACCACGCCGTCGTGCCCCGCGAGCCACGAGGCCAGCTTGCGCAGCGCGGGTTCGTCGATGCGGTGGTCGGCCGTGAAGGGGCAGGAAATGGCGGGAATGATCCCGCGATAATTCGCGATGGAAGGCATGCTGTGTCTCCGTGGTGGTTCAAGGTGCAGGAATGGGGTGCATCTTTTGCCGGCGGGGCATGGGCCGTCCAATACTCGAATCGCATACAACTATTCAACCGACCGCGCTGCGCATGGGCCCTGGCAACCGACCGCTCGACCTGGAATGGCTGGAAGATTTCCTGGCCCTGGCCGAGTCCGGCAATTTCTCGCGTGCGGCACAGGCGCGCTCCATCGCGCAGCCCGCGTTCAGCCGGCACATCCGTTCGCTGGAGGAGTGGGTTGGCGTCGATCTGTTCGACCGCAGCGCACACCCGACGGCGCTCACGGCGGCGGGCAAGCGCTTCCAGCCCCTGCTGCAGGAAGTGCTGGCCGGCCTGCAGGCCGCGCGCATCAAGGCCCGCGCCGCGCACGACCTCGACGCAGCCAGCCTGAGCTTCGCAGCCACGCACGTGCTGTCGCTGACCTTCTTCCCGCGCTGGCTCGGCACTGTCGAATCGCGCCTGCACACGGGCCCGATCCAGACCGTCTCCGACAGTTCGTACGCCTGCGAAGACCTGATGCTGCAGCGCCGCGTGCAGTTCGTGCTGTGCCACGGCCATGCGGGCGCGCCGGGGCGGCTCGACGAGGCGCAGTACCCGGTGCAGCGGTTGAGCGAAGACGTGCTGGTGCCGGTGTCCGCGGCGGACGCGAAGGGCGCGCCGCTGCACGTGCTCGGCACGGGCCGGTCGCCCTCCGTACTGGCCTACAGCGAGGCCTCGGGCCTGGGGCGGATCATGCGGGCGATCCAGGACAGCGACTTCGGCAAGGACTTCGCCGCGTCGCTGTCGGTGGTCTTCACAGCCCACCATGCCGCGCTGCTGCGCACCATGGCGCTCGAGGGCCGCGGCCTCGCTTGGCTGCCGATGAGCCTGGTGGCGGAAGACCTGCGCAGCGGCGCGCTGGCCGATGCCGGTGCGGGCGGCTGGCGCGTGCCGGTGGACATCCGCCTGTACCGCCAGCAGGCGCAGATGGCGCCGGTGGCCGAGGCGCTGTGGAAGCTGGTCAGCGAGGGTGCCTCAGCTACCTGAGCCGCTGCTGCCAGCAACGCTTGAGACTGGCATGGCTTGTTCGGGGGACACCGTGGATCCGGCTTTGCCGGGCCACCGGTGTCGCCCCCGGTGAGGGGGTGGCGCAGCGACACGAAGTGCGCAAAGCCTGGGGGAGGTCTAGTTCGCGCAGCGCGCTTCCAGCACGTCGAGGAACGAGCGGTCCCAGCGGCCCTCCTTCATCGCTAGGATCGTGCGCGCTTCCGTCTCCAGGTGCGCACGGGCCTTCTCGATCAGCAGCTCGGCCTCGTCGGGCGAGAAGGCCATCAGGCCGTCCTGGTCGCCCACCACGATGTCGCCCGGGTTCACGATCATGCCGCCCACCGACACCGGCACGTTGATCTCGCCGGGGCCGTCCTTGTACGGGCCGCGGTGGTTCACGCCGCGCGCGTACACCGGGTAGTCGCGCTCGCGGATCTCGGCCACGTCGCGCACGGCGCCGTCGAGCACCAGGCCCACGGTGCCGATGGTCGCGGCATAGAACGACAGGATGCCGCCGATGACCGCGTTCGTGACATCGCCGCCCGCGTCGATCACCAGCACGTCGCCGGGCCGGCAGAACTCGAAGGCGCGCATCGGCGTGAGGTTGTCGCCGCCGCGCGTCTTCACGGTCACGGCCGTGCCCGCCATGGTCTTGTGCCCGGGGCGGTGGTACGGCTGCAGGCCCACGCTGCCGATGTTGCGGTGCATGTTGTCGCTGAGCGCAGCCACCGGGATGTCGTGCAGCGCGGCGATGATGTGCGGCGCAGCCTGCGGGGCCGACGGGTTCTTGCGGATGGCTTTGTAGGGCATGGGTTCGTCCTTGTGAATTCAGTGCAGTGCAGCCACGGCGCGCGCGATGCGCTTGCAGCCTTCTTCGAGCGTCTCGATCGACGTGGCGATGGACAGGCGGAAGTACGGCGACAGGCCGTATGCGGTGCCCGCGACCAGGGCCACGCCCTCGCTTTCGAGCAGGTACATCACCACGTCGCCGTCTTCTGCCAGGCGCTTGCCCTCGGGCGTGGTCTTGCCGATCAGGCCGCCGCAGTTGATGTAGAGGTAGAAGGCGCCGGGCGGCGTGGCGCAGCCCAGGCCGGGAATGGCGTTGATGAGCGCCAGCGTGCGGTCGCGCCGCTGCCTGTACACGGCCACGCTCTCGGCCACGAAGCTCTGGTCGCCGTTCAGCGCGGCCGCGGCTGCTGCCTGGCTCACCGAGCAGCAGTTGCCGGTGGATTGCGACAGCAGCGTGTCCAGCGCCTTGATCAGGTCCACCGGCCCGGCCGCATAGCCGATGCGCCAGCCCGTCATCGCGTAGGTCTTGGAGACGCCGTTCACGATCAGCGTGCGGTCGCGCAGCGCGGGCGCCTCCACGAGGATGTGGGGCGTCGTCTCGCCGTCGAAGCGGATGTGCTCGTAGATCTCGTCGGTCATCACCATCACGTGTGGATGGCGTTGCAGCACCTCGGCCAGTGCGCCGTATTCGGCCGCCGTGTAGCTGGCGCCGGTCGGGTTGCTCGGCGAGTTGATCAGCAGCCAGCGCGTGCGCGGCGTGATGGCCGCCTCCAGCTGCGCGGGCGTCAGCTTGAAGCCGTTCGCCTCGGGGCAGGCCACGGTGACGGGTGTGCCCTCGCAGGCCAGCACCATGTCGGGGTACGACACCCAGTAGGGCGCGGGAATGATCACCTCGTCGCCCGGCTCCAGCGTGATGGCGAAGGCGTTGTAGATCGCGCTCTTCGCACCGCTGGTCGCGATGATCTCGTTCATCGCGTAGCGCAGGCCGTTCTCGCGCTCGAGCTTGGCGGCGATGGCTTCGCGCAGCTCCACCGTGCCCGCCATCAGCGTGTAGCGCGTGGCGCCGCGCTCGATGGCGGCGGCCGCGGCCTGGCGGATGTGGGGTGGCGTGTCGAAGTCGGGCTCGCCCACCACGAGGTTCACGATCGACTTGCCCTGCCTGCGCAGTTCGTTGGCGCGGTCGGCGGCCGAGGTGCTGGGCGAGGGCTTGATGCGCCGCACGCGGGCGGCAATGCGGGAGGCAACGTGGGAGGTGGTGGCTTGCATGGACCGAACGGTACGCACATCGATCGGGCGAGGCCAAGACGACTTTTCACTGGTCGTATAGGCGCAGCTTATGGTGAGTCCCCCTACCGGCCGCGCAGGGGCGGTGCTAGGCTTGGCTTTTGCTTGGGGACAAGGCGTGAACCTGCGACGCCTCAAATATTTCGTGAAGATCGTGGACATCGGCAGCCTCACGCAGGCCGCCGAAGTCCTTTTCATTGCCCAGCCCGCGCTGAGCCAGCAGCTGGCCACGCTCGAAGGCGAGGTGCGCCAGCAACTGCTGGTGCGCACCAAGCGCGGCGTGACACCTACCGAGGCCGGCAAGGTGCTGTACCGCCATGCGCAGATCATCCTGCGCCAGTGCGAGCAGGCCCGCGTCGACATGGAGGCGGCCGGCGAGGGGCTCTCGGGCCAGGTGTCGGTGGGCCTGGCGCCCGGCACAGCCGCATCGGCGCTGTCGCTGCCGCTGCTGCGCACCGTGCGCGCGCGCCACCCCGGCATCCTGCTGTACCTGAACGAGAACTACGGCACCACGCTGAGCGAACTCATCATGAACGGCCGCATGGACCTGGCCGTGCTCTATGGCGACAAGGCCATCCATGGCCTCACCTTCGTGCCGCTGCTCAAGGAGCCGCTGTTCCTGGTCGGGCCGGCCTCGATGCCGGTGCCCGCGCAGCCGGTGAAGCTGGCCGACCTGCGCGACATCGAGCTCTTTCTGCCGCGCCCGTACAACGTGGTGCGCAAGCTGGTCGACGCGGCCTTCGTGCGCGCCGGCATGGTGCCGCGCGTGGTGGCGGAGATCGAATCGGCCTTCACGCTCACGGCCGCCATTGCCGACGGGCTGGGCGCCACCATCCTGCCCGCGTCGATGGCGCGCGAGGTGGTCGCGAGCTGCGGAGCCTGGCAATTCCCCATCGTCGACCCGGTCATCGAGGCGCCGCTGGCGCTGTGCCAGTCCGACCACCTGCCGCTGTCCGAGCCCGCGCAGGCCGTGAAGGACATCCTGCTCGAACTCGTGGTCGACCTGGCCGGCAAGGTTGCGTCGACGCCCGAACCCGAGCTTGCCGCGCTGTCATAAGCCGGCCTTATCCCGGCACAGCCATTCCGTCTTGGGCTTTGCGTCCATGGCCCGTTACCTTTCATGCATGCCGTCACGCGTTCGCGGAACGCGTCGGCCACCACAGCCCCGGCATGAAGCAGGAACAGATCAAGACGCTCATCGACGCTTTGGCCGCATCGGACCTGGCGGAACTGGAGTTCAGCGAGAACGGCAGCACGCTGCGGCTGGTGAAGCTGTCGGCGCTGGCGGGCGCGTCCACTGCGCCGAGGCAGCCTGCCGCGCGCAGGGCGCCAAGGCACTCCCCCGAAGAAGCAGCGCCGATCGACGCTGCCGCTGCCGAATGCCTCGCCCCATTGCACGGCGTGGTGCACCTGCAGCCCGCGCCCGGCGAGCCGCCTTTCGTGCAGCCTGGGCAGGCCGTGGAAGCCGGCCAGCTGCTGTGCGTGATCGAGGCGATGAAGATGTTCAACGAGGTCCGCGCGGAGCGCGAGGGCACCGTGCGCGAGGTGCTCGTGCAATCGGGCCAGGAAGTGGAAGCGGGGCAGCCCCTGTTCCGCTTCGCATGAGGAGGCACGCGCGATGTTCGATACCGTGCTCATTGCCAACCGCGGCGAGATCGCCCTGCGCATCCAGCGCGCCTGCCGCGGGCTCGGCCTGCGCACCGTGGCCGTGCACTCCGAGGCCGACCGCGACGCGATGTACGTCGCGCAGGCCGACCAGGCGCTGTGCATCGGGCCGGCAGCGCCGGGCCTGAGCTACCTGAACCAGTCCGCGCTGCTGTTCGCCGCCGAGGTGAGCGGCGCGCAGGCGATCCATCCCGGCTACGGCTTTCTTTCGGAGAACGCGGGCTTCGCCGCACGCGTAGAGGAAGCGGGCCTCGTGTTCGTCGGGCCCAGTGCCGCCTGCATCCGCACGATGGGCGACAAGGTCTCGGCCAAGCGTGCGATGCGCAAGGCCGGCGTGCCCTGCGTGCCCGGTCCCGACGAAGGGCTGCCCGAGGACCCGGCCGCCGTGCTCGCCCTGGCGCGCGGCATTGGCTACCCGGTGATCGTGAAGGCCGCGGGCGGCGGCGGCGGGCGCGGCATGCGCGTGGTGCACGAGGAGGCCGCGCTGCTCGACGCCATGGCCCTTACGCGCGAGGAAGCGCGCCAGGCCTTCGGCAACCCCGAGGTCTACATCGAGAAGTTTTTGCTGCACCCGCGCCACGTCGAGATCCAGGTGCTGGCCGACAGCCATGGCAACGCCGTTTGGTTGGGCAGCCGGGACTGCTCGCTTCAGCGCCGCCACCAGAAGGTGATCGAAGAGGCGCCCGCGCCCGGCATCGACGACGCGCTGATGGCCGAAGTGGGCGAGCGCTGCGCGGCCGCGTGCCGCCAGATCGGCTACTGCGGCGTGGGCACCTTCGAGTTTCTCTACGAGAAGGGCGCCTTCTATTTCATCGAGATGAACACCCGCCTGCAGGTCGAGCATCCGGTGACCGAGATGACCACCGGCATCGACATCGTGCAGCAGCAGCTGCGCATGGCGCGCGGCGAGCGCCTCTTGCTCGCGCAGGCCGACGTGCGCTGCCAGGGCCACGCCATCGAGTGCCGCATCAATGCCGAGAACCCCGACACCTTCGCGCCCGCGCCCGGCCGCATCACCGGCTGGCAGGTGCCCGGTGGCTTCGGCGTGCGCGTCGATTCGCACGCGGGCACCGGCTACCGCGTGCCGCCGTACTACGACTCGATGATCGCCAAGCTCATCGTGCACGGCGACACCCGCGCCGATGCGCTCGACCGCATGCGCCTTGCGCTGGCCGAGACGCGCATCGAAGGCATTGCCACCAACGTGCCGCTGCACCGCGCGCTGCTGCGCGACGAGGGCTTTGCCGCGGGCGGTGTCGACATCCACCACCTCGAACGCTGGCTGCAGCAAAGGAGCGCGGCGTGAGCGCACAGACATCTTCGACCTCGCCGTCCACCAGCCTGCTGGGCACCACCGCGCTGCTGTTCGAAGCGCCCGGCGACATGAGCCTGCCTTCGCAACAGCGCATCTGGGCGCTGGCCCGCGAGGCCGAGACCTGGCCCGAAGTGCGGGAGGCCGTGCCGGGCATGAACAACCTGATGCTCACCTTCACGCGTGCGCCGCGCCACCTCGATGCGCTGCGCACGCGCCTGTGCGACGCCTGGGACTCCGCTACTGCCTTGCCGCGCGAAGGCCGCGTGGTCGAGCTCCCGGTGGTCTACGGCGGCGAAGGCGGCCCGCACATGGCCGACGTGATGGCGCACACGGGCCTGGGCATCGATGCCGTCGTCGAGCTGCACAGCGCGCCGCTCTACCCGGTGTATGCGCTCGGCAGCCATCCCGGCTACTGCTACCTGGGCGGCATGGACCCGCGCATCGCGACGCCGCGGCGCAAGGTGCCCGTGCTGAGCATCCCGGGCGGTGCGGTGTCGATCGGCGGCGCGCAGACCGGCGTGTCGGCCTCGGCCGGCCCCAGCGGCTGGAACACCATCGGCAGCACCTCGATGGTGTTCTTCGATCCGGCGCAGGACCCGCCCGCCATGCTGCAGCCGGGCGACATGATCCGCTTCCGTGTGGAGGGCATCGTCCGATGATCGAGATCCTTTCCTCGGCCGCGCTCGCCACCGTGCAGGACCTGGGGCGCACCGGCAGCCTGCGCTGGGGCGTCGGCACCTCCGGCGCCATGGACAACCTCGCGCTGGCCGCGGGCAACCTGCTGCTGGGCAACGAACTGGGTGCCGCCGCGGTCGAGGTGCCGGTGTTCCCGTTCAAGGTCCGTTTCGCCGAGGATTGCGCGTTCGCACTCACGGGCGTCGACTGCGCCGCCCGCCTCGACGACCAACCGCTGCTGCCCTGGTGGGTGCACCAGGCGCGCGCCGGCCAGGTGCTCACGCTGGGCCTGCCGCAAGGCGGCGCGCAGCGCGGCAGCCGCGCCGTGCTGTGCGTGGCTGGAGGCATCGACGTGCCCGAGGTACTGGGCTCGCGCAGCACGCAACTGCGCGGTGCCTTCGGCGGGCACGAGGGACGCGCGCTGCGCCGAGGCGATGTGCTTCGCGCAGCGGCCACGGGCAGCACTTTCCGTACCGGCTTCGGCCTGGTGCCGCCTGCGATCGCGCTGCCGCTGGAGCGCGACGGCGTCGCGGCCGTGCGCGTGCTGCCCGCCGCCGAGTACATGGCTTTCGAGCCGGCCTCGCGCGAGGCCTTCTGGGCCGGCGAATGGAAAATCACCCCGCAGAGCGACCGCTACGGCTACCGCCTCGAAGGCGAGCCGCTGCGCCCCATCGCGCCGATGGAACTGCGCTCGCACGGCATCGTCCCCGGCGTCATCCAGGTGCCTCACAGCGGCCAGCCGATCATCCAGATGCGCGACGCCCAACCGTCAGGCGGCTACCCCAAGTTCGGCACCGTGATCGAGGCCGACATGTGGCGCCTCGGCCAGGCGCCCATCGGCAGCCGCATGCGCTTCATCGAAACCACGTGGGACGAGGCGCTGGACGCGCTCGACGAAGTGCGCGCGTGGCTCGACAAGGTGGCGCGCGTGGTGGAACTGCATCGGGGGGCGCCTCGATGAAAAGCTGTCTTTCTGTTCGTCGTGCTGCTTGTTCGGGGCGCGCTCACGCCGACGGGGTACCTTGCTCCGCGAATGTCCCCCGCCCTTCGGGCTCCTCCTTTATTTCGCTGCGCAAGGCACCCCGCCGGCGTGAGCGTTCGGCAGAGCGGTTGAACGGCCAGCACAAGCAGAGCGCCCATCGTGCACAGGGCACCGGGTGCTCCCCGCAGCGAAATAAA
>Ga0207709_10000965_pt1 | contig 21526 bp, 19 predicted proteins | sample KBSM34metaG_FD_184397 | JGI IMG/M metagenome (GOLD analysis project Ga0207709, IMG submission 184397) | Miscanthus rhizosphere microbial communities from Kellogg Biological Station, Michigan, USA - KBS M3-4 metaG (SPAdes) (version 2) | ecosystem: Host-associated > Plants > Roots > Rhizosphere >...
TGTACTTGTGCGTGTAGGTGAAGCTGTAGTGGTTGCTCAGCATCGCGAACAGCACCGGCAGCGTGAAGTAGGTGTTGTGCACGCTGCGCTGCTTGCCGCGCTGGCCGTGCACGGGGTCGACCGGGCGGCCTTCGCGCAGCGCCTTCACGTTCTTGCGCTGGCCCGGGATGATCCAGAAGAACACGTTGCCGCTCATGGTGGTGGCCATCATGGCGCCCACCAGCAGGAAGGCCGCGCGGCCCGCGAACCACTGGCAAGCCAGCCAGGTCGCGAAGGCGATGAAGACCGCGATCAGCACGCCCACGATGGTGTCGCCGTGCTTGCGGCGCCCGAAGATCTGGCAGATGCCGTCGTAGACCATCCAGAACACGACGAAGAAGGCCAGCGCCACGGCAATGGCGGCGCCGGGCTGCCAGTCCATCTTGCTCTTGTCGATGAGGTACGTGCTCGCGTTCCACAGGTACGACATCGTGAACAGCGCGAAGCCCGTGAGCCAGGTCGAGTAGCTCTCCCAGTACGACCAGTGCAGATGGTCGGGCAGCTTCTTGGGCGCCAGCGCGTACTTCTGGCTGTTGTAGAAGCCGCCGCCGTGCACGGCCCATTGCTCGCCGCCCACGCCCTTGTCGAGCGATTCCTGGTCCTGCGGCTTCTCGAGGCTGTTGTCCAGCATCACGAAGTAGAAGGAGGCGCCGATCCAGGCGATGGCGGTGATGACGTGGACCCAGCGCAGCAGCAGGTTCGCCCAGTCGAGGTAGTAGCTTTCCATGTGCTCTCTCTCAACCCTGTTGGCGCGTGGGGGCGCCAAGGAGGGGTTTCAGCCTGCTCACCACCGCGGGCGCTGTAAGCAGAGAAAGTGCCGCGAACGCAGGTCCGTTGAAAAGGACCTCGCTCCGCTGCGGCTTGTTGTGGACCGAAAGTGTATACAGTTTTGGCACGAGGCGGGATGCTATTTGCGGCGTCGCCGCCAAGGGAAAACCCTGTTCAGCCCAGCGATTGCAACAACTGTGCCGCCACGGCGACCGCGATCACCTCGGGTTCCTTGCCCGTGATGCCGGGCACGCCGATCGGACAGGTGACGCGCGCCAGCTCGTCGGCCGTGAAGCCGCGCGCCTCCAGCCGGTGGCGGAAGGTGGCCCACTTGGTCTTGCTGCCGATGAGGCCGATGTAGGGCAGGTCGTTGCGCGTGCGCAGGCGCTTCAGGCAGGCGATGACGATGTCCAGGTCTTCGGCGTGGCTGAAGCTCATGATCAGCACGCGACTGCCGGGCGCGAGCGCGGCCACCGCGTCCTGCACGGGCTCGGAGTGTTCGGTGTCGATCTGCGCGGGCAGCGCGTCGGGGAACACGCCGTCGCGGCTGTCGATCCAGCGCACCGAGAACGGCAGCACGGCCAGCAGGCGCGCCAGCGCGGCGCCCACGTGGCCGCCGCCGAACAACGCCACGGGTTCGAGCTGCGCGACCAGTTCTTTTTGCAGCGCGGGCGCGTCGGCCGCGCCGATGCGCCGGTAGGTCAGGAACATCACGCCGCCGCAGCACTGCCCCAGGCTCGGGCCCAGCGGGTAGCGCTGCACGCCGTCGAGGCTGCGGGTGCCGGCCAGGATCTCGCGCGCTTCCTGCGTGGCCTGGAACTCGAGCTGGCCGCCGCCGATGGTGGCCGTGAGCCCGTCGGCCCAGACGGCCATCCAGGTGCCGGCCTCGCGCGGGGCCGAGCCCTGCGTCGATTCGACGCGCACCAGAACCGCGTCCTCATGTTGAAGACGCGCCAGCAATTGATCGACCGCACCGTTCATGACCGAAACCTTCGGTTGCCTGAACCGCAACGACTCACGGTATAACCCCGGCGATGATGACGAACCGCCAGCTTACGCCGCGCCGCCTCGCCTGGGCCGCCACTGTTCTTTCCGCCTTGTGGCTCGCCGGCTGCGGCTCGACGGGCTCTGTGCCCGGCCAGCTGAGCGGTGCCAGCAGCGCACAGGGCAGCGGCCCCGCGCCGCGTGCCTCCAGTGCGGCCACCGCGCGCGAGTACCGCCGCGACGCGGCACGCCACATCTACAACGCCAACGCCTCGCGCATCTACAAGGGCCAGATGCCGCCCCTGCTGTACGCGGTCGGCACGCTGCAGGTGAACCTGGACACCGGCGGCAAGGTGGTCTCGATGCACTGGCTGCGCGCGCCCAAGCACGCGCCCGAGGTGATCGCCGAGATCGAGCGCGCCGTGCTGCAGGCCGCGCCCTTCCCACCCGCCCAGCGCCTGGGCGCGGTCACCTGGACCGACACCTGGCTGTGGGACAAGAGCGGGCGCTTCCAGCTCGACACGCTGACAGAGGGACAGCAACAAGGGGACTGACCTCAGGAGCCCCGATAAGTGGAGTAGCTCCACGGGCTCACGAGCAAGGGCACGTGGTAGTGCTGGTCGGTGTGCGCCACGCCGAAGTCCAGCGTCACCTTGTTCAGGAAGTTCGGCTCCGGCAGCGTCACGCCGCGGGCCTTGAAGTAACCCGCCACGTCGAACACCAGCCGGTAGGTGCCGACCTTGATCGAGTTGTTGTCGTAGAGCGGACCGTCGCTGCGGCCGTCCGAATTCAGCGTGAAGCGCTTCACCAGCGTCGCGGCGTCGCCATCGGTGGTGTACAGCGCCACCTCCATGCCGGCCGCGGGGCCGCCGTGCATCGTGTCCAGTACGTGAGTGCTCAAGCCCATGGGGCCTCCTTCAAAGGGTGTCGGATCGGTGAGATCGGGGTGCGGGAAATTCCGGTGGACAAAAGTGTATACAGTTACCGGCTTTGGGTCTATCATGAAAAACATGGAGTCCTCCACCACCCGTTCGATCGTCGATGCCCTCACGAAGGCCATCGTCGAGCACCGCCTTCAGCCCGGCACCAAGCTCGCCGAGCAGAAGCTGGCCGATCACTTCGGCGTGTCACGCACCTTGGTGCGCCAGGCGCTGTTCCAGCTCTCGCAGAACAAGCTGATCCGGCTCGAGCCGGCGCGCGGCGCCTTCGTGGCCGCGCCCGCCGTCGACGAGGCCAAGCAGGTGTTCGCGGTGCGCCGCATGCTCGAGGCCGAAATGACGCGCGCCTTCGTGCGCAGCGTCACGCCCGCCAAGATCAAGGCGCTCAAGGAGCACGTGGCGCTCGAGAAATCGGCTGTCGGCGGCGAAGACGTGTCGGGCCGCACCGAGCTGCTGGGCGACTTCCACGTGCGCATGGCCGAGCTCATGGGCAACCAGGTGCTGGCGCAAATATTGGGCGAGCTGATCTCGCGCTGCGCCCTCATCACGCTCATGTACCAGAGCACCAGCGCCGCCGAGCACTCCAACGACGAGCACGCCGACATCGTGAAGGCGCTGGCCGCGCGCGACGAGGAACTCGCCGTGCGCCTCATGACCGAGCACCTGGAACACGTCGAGGCCAACCTCACCTTCGACCGCAAGGTCCCGACCAACGACATCTCCCTCGCGCTGTCCTGATCCACACCATGACCGTCTACGACACCACCCTGCCCTACCCGCGCGACCTGATCGGCTACGGCCGCAACCCGCCCCACGCCCGCTGGCCCGGCGGCGCGCGCGTGGCGGTGCAGTTCGTCCTCAACTACGAAGAAGGCGGCGAGAACGCCACGCTGCACGGCGACGCGGGCTCCGAGCAGTTCCTGTCCGAGATGTTCAACCCGGCGAGCTTCCCCGACCGGCACATCAGCATGGAAGGCATCTACGAGTACGGCTCGCGCGCCGGCGTGTGGCGCATCCTGCGCGAGTTCGAAAAGCGCGGCCTGCCGCTCACCGTGTTCGGCGTGGGCATGGCGCTGCAGCGCTACCCCGAGCTCACGGCCGCCTTCAAGGAACTCGGCCACGAGATCGCCTGCCACGGCTGGCGCTGGATTCATTACCAGAACCTCGATGAAGCCACCGAGCGCGAGCACATGCGCCTGGGCATGGAAGCCATCGAAAAGCTCACCGGCGAGCGCGCGCTCGGCTGGTACACCGGCCGCGACAGCCCGCGCACGCGCCGCCTCGTGGCCGACTACGGCGGCTTCGAGTACGACAGCGACTACTACGGCGACGACCTGCCCTTCTGGATGAAGGTGCAAAAGACCGACGGCTCGGTCGTGCCCCAGCTCATCGTGCCCTACACGCTCGACTGCAACGACATGCGCTTTGCGCTGCCGCAGGGCTACTCACACGCCGACCCGTTCTTCCAGTACATGAAGGACACCTTCGACGCGCTGTACGCCGAAGGCGACCCGAACGGCGACGACAGCCCCAAGATGATGAGCATCGGCATGCACTGCCGCCTGCTCGGCCGCCCCGGCCGCATCACGGCGCTGCAGCGCTTTCTCGATCACATCGCCACGCACGACAAGGTCTGGGTCTGCCGCCGCGTCGACATCGCACGCCACTGGAAGCAGGCACATCCTTTCGAAGCCGGAGCCGCATCATGAGCACCCCTCTCCTCACCCTTGCCCAACTCAACGCCGCAGGGCCGGCCGCTGCCGTGGCCATGCTCGACGGCGTGTACGAACACTCGCCCTGGATCGCGCAGCGCGCGCTGGCGCAACGCCCCTTCCGCTCGCTCGCGCACCTCAAGCATGCGCTGGTGCAGGCGCTGGCCGCGTCGTCGGCCGACGAGCAGATCGGCCTGATCCGCGCCCACCCCGAGCTCGCCGGCAAGGCCATGGTCAGCAAGACGCTCACCGCCGAGTCGACCAATGAGCAGAACAAGGCCGGCCTGACCGACTGCACGCCCGAAGAGTTCGCGCAGATCCAGAAGCTCAACGCCGACTACAACGCCAAGTTCGGCTTCCCGTTCATCCTGGCCGTGCGCGGCCCGCGCGGCACGGGCCTGGCCAAGCGCGAGATCATCGAGACCTTCGCGCGCCGGCTGCACAACCACCCGAGCTTCGAGCTCGGCGAGGCGCTGCGCAACATCCACCGCATCGCCGAGATCCGCCTGAACGACAAGTTCGGCGCCGACATCACGCTCGGCAACGACGTGTGGGATTGGCAGGAGCAGCTGTCGGTGCACACCGACCCGGGCTATGCCGAGAAGGGCCAGCTCACCGTCACCTACCTGACCGACGCGCACCGCGCCTGCGCCGCGAACATCTCGGGCTGGATGCGCGACTGCGGCTTCGACTCCGTGCACATCGATGCCGTGGGCAACGTGGTCGGCCGCTACGAAGGCGCCACGCCCGACGCCAAGACCCTGCTCACCGGCTCGCACTACGACACCGTGCGCAACGGCGGCAAGTACGACGGCCGCCTGGGCATCTTCGTGCCCATGGCCTGCGTGCGCGAACTCAAGCGCCAGAACCGCCGCCTGCCCTTCGCCTTCGAAGTCGTCGGCTTCGCCGAAGAGGAAGGCCAGCGCTACAAGGCCACCTTCCTCGGCTCGGGCGCGCTCATCGGCCACTTCGATCAGCGCTGGCTCGACCAGAAGGACGCCGACGGCATCACCATGCGCGAGGCCATGCAGCACGCGGGCCTGAAGGAAGAAGACATTCCGAAGATCCAGCGCGACCCCGCGCGCTACCTCGGCTTCGTCGAGGTGCACATCGAGCAGGGCCCCGTGCTCACCGAGCTCGACCTGCCGCTGGGCATCGTCACCTCCATCAACGGCAGCGTGCGCTACGTGGGCGAAGTCATCGGCATGGCCAGCCACGCCGGCACCACGCCCATGGACCGCCGCCGTGACGCCGCCGCCGCCGTGGCCGAACTCATCCTCTACACCGAGCAGCGCGCCGCGAAAGACGGCGACTCGGTCGGCACCGTGGGCATGCTCGAAGTGCCCAGCGGCTCGATCAACGTCGTGCCCGGCCGCTGCAAGTTCAGCCTCGACCTGCGCGCGCCCAACAACGCGCAACGCGACGCGCTGGCCAACGACGTGGTCGCTGCACTGAAGGACATCTGCGAACGCCGCGGCGTGCGCTACGAGCTCGAGGAAACCATGCGCGCCGCCGCCGCGCCGAGCGCACCGGCCTGGCAGCAGCGCTGGGAACAGGCCGTCGACGCGCTGGGCATTCCCTTGTTCCGCATGCCCAGCGGCGCCGGCCACGACGCCATGAAGCTGCACGAGGTGATGCCGCAGGCCATGCTCTTCGTGCGCGGCATCAACTCGGGCATCAGCCACAACCCGCTCGAGTCGAGCACCAACGACGACATCCAGCTCGCCGTGCGGGCCTTCCAGCTCCTGCTGGACAACCTCGCCGCCGAACAAGCCCACTGACCGACCCCACAAGAACAACCACCATGACCGACTACGCCAAACTCGACGCCTGGATCGACGCCCACTTCGACGAGGAAGTGCAATTCCTGCAGCAACTGGTGCAGGTGCCCACCGACACGCCGCCCGGCAACAACGCGCCGCACGCCGAGCGCACCGCCGAGCTGCTGAAGGACTTCGGCCTCGATGCCGAGAAGCACGCCGTGCCCGCGCAAGAGGTGAAGGACTACGGCCTCGAATCGATCACCAACCTGATCGTGCGCCGCAAGTACGGCAACGGTGGGCGCACCGTGGCACTCAACGCCCACGGCGACGTGGTGCCGCCCGGCGAAGGCTGGACGCACGACCCGTACGGCGGCGAGATCGTCGATGGCAGCCTGTACGGCCGCGCCGCCGCCGTCAGCAAGAGCGACTTCGCCAGCTTCACCTTCGCGCTGCGCGCGCTCGAGGCCGTGGCCAAGCCCACAAAGGGCAGCATCGAGCTGCACTTCACCTACGACGAAGAGTTCGGCGGCATCCTCGGCCCGGGCTGGCTGCTCGAGAAGGGCCTGACCAAGCCCGACCTCATGATCGCGGCCGGCTTCAGCTACGAAGTGGTCACCGCCCACAACGGCTGCCTGCAGATGGAAGTGACCGTGCACGGCAAGATGGCCCACGCCGCCGTGCCCACCACCGGCATCGACGCGCTGCAGGGCGCCACCAAGATCCTGAACGCGCTGTACGCGCAGAACACGCTCTACCAGAAGGTCACGTCGAAGGTCGAGGGCATCACGCACCCGTACCTGAACGTGGGCCGCATCGAGGGCGGCACCAACACCAACGTCGTGCCCGGCAAGGTCGTGTTCAAGCTCGACCGCCGCATGATCCCCGAAGAGAACCCGGTCGAGGTCGAAGCCAACATCCGCCAGGTGATCGCCGATGCCGCCGCCGAGAGCGCGGGCGTCACGGTCGAGATCAAGCGCATGCTGCTCGCCAACTCCATGAAGCCGCTGGCCGGCAACAAGCCGCTGGTCGACGCGATCCAGAAGCACGGCGGCGAGCTGTTCGGCGAACCCATCAAGGCCATGGGCACGCCGCTGTACACCGACGTGCGCCTGTACGTCGAGGCCGGCATTCCCGGCGTGATCTACGGCGCCGGCCCGCGCACCGTGCTCGAGTCGCACGCCAAGCGCAGCGACGAGCGCGTGGTGCTCGAAGACCTGCGCCGCGCGACCAAGGTGGTGGCGCGCACGCTGAGCGACCTGCTGGCCTGAACGCGCAGAAGGTGGCGGCGCAGTAAGCCCCACCCCGCCCCGGCCCCTCCAAGGCGCCATGTCCCTCGCGGGGCATGGCGCTTTTTCTTTGCCCCAGCCCTTCCGCATCAGGGAATCTACGGATATATGATTCCCCCCATGGTCTTGATTGGGTTCAATTTTTGTATACAAATAACGCACCCATAAAGACGGCGCGAAATTTGCGTCAAAAAGTCCCTCATCCCAACCAAGTACGAGGAAAGACCATGAGCACAGTCGCCAGCCATGCCCCCGCCGGGGCCAGCGAAGCCGGCATCGCGCCGCACGCGGAATCGAATGCCCTCATCAAGCCGGGCTACGACCCGCGCCTGACCAACGAGGACCTCGCCCCGCTGAAGAAGCAGACCTGGGGGCAATACAACATCTTTGCGTTCTGGATGTCCGACGTGCACAGCGTGGGCGGCTACATCACGGCCGGCAGCCTGTTCGCGCTGGGCCTGTCGAGCTGGCAGGTGCTGGTCGCGCTGCTGGTGGGCATCGTGATCGTGCAGATCTTCTGCAACCTGGTGGCCAAGCCCAGCCAGGTGACGGGCGTGCCCTACCCCGTGGTGTGCCGCGCCTCGTTCGGCGTGCTGGGCGCCAACATCCCGGCCATCATCCGCGGACTGATCGCGGTGGCCTGGTACGGCGTGCAGACCTACCTGGCCTCAGCCGCCTTCATGGTGCTGGCGCTGCACATGGCGCCGGGCCTGGCGCCGTACGCCGACGTGGCGCAGTACGGCTTCGTCGGCCTCTCGGCCCTGGGCTGGGTGGCGTTCATGGTCATGTGGGTGCTGCAGGCCTTCGTGTTCTGGCACGGCATGGAAGCGATCCGCAAGTTCATCGACTGGGCCGGCCCGGCCGTGTACGTGGTGATGGCCGTGCTGTGCGGCTGGCTGGTGTGGAAGGCCGGCTGGAGCAACATCGACCTGAACCTGGGCGGCATCAAGTTCCAGGGCTGGGACGCGCTGCCGGTGATGCTCTCGGCCATCGCGCTGGTGGTGAGCTACTTCAGCGGCCCGATGCTGAACTTCGGCGACTTCTCGCGCTACGGCAAGAGCTTCGACGCGGTGAAGAAGGGCAACTTCTGGGGCCTGCCGATCAACTTCGTGTTCTTCTCGCTGCTCACGGTGATCACCACGGCCGCCACGCTGCCCGTTTTTGGTGAACTGATCACCGACCCGGTGCACACCGTGGGCAAGATCGACAGCACCACGGCCGTCGTGCTGGGCGCGCTGACCTTCATGATCGCCACCATCGGCATCAACATCGTGGCCAACTTCGTGTCGCCGGCCTTCGACTTCTCGAACGTGGCGCCGCAGCACATCAGCTGGCGCACGGGCGGCATGATCGCCGCGGTGGGTTCGGTGTTTCTCACGCCCTGGAACCTTTACAACAGCCCCGAGGTCATTCACTACACGCTCGACGTGCTGGGCTCGTTCATCGGGCCGCTGTTCGGCATTTTGATTGCCGACTACTACATCGTGCGCAAGCAGCAGATCGACGTCGACTCGCTCTACACCATGAGCAAGCAGGGCAAGTACTGGTACAGCGGCGGCTACAACCCGAAGGCGATCCAGGCGCTGGTGCCCTCGGCCCTCGTGCCCATCCTGTGCGTGATGGTGCCGACGCTGCGCGGCGCCGCCAACTATGCGTGGTTCATCGGCATGGGCCTGGGCTTCATCCTGTACGTGCTGCTGAACCGCAACAACAAGACTTGAAAAACTGACCGAAGAAGGGACCGCGCCGTGCGCATCAAGATCATCAACCCCAACACCACCTGGAGCATGACCGAGAAGATCGGTGCCTGCGCCCGCGCGGTGGCGCACGCCGGCACCGAGATCGTGGCCGTGAGCCCGGCCATGGGGCCGGTCTCCATCGAGAGCCACTACGACGAGGCGCTGGCCGTGCCGGGGTTGCTGCAGGAGATTGCGGCGGGCGAGCGCGACGGCATCGACGGCTACGTGATCGCCTGCTTCGGCGACCCGGGCCTGAAGGCCGCACGCGAACTGGCGCGCGGCCCCGTGGTCGGCATCGCCGAAGCGGCGATGCACCTGGCCAGCATGATCGGCAGCCGCTTCAGCGTGGTGACCACGCTGGGCCGCACCATGGGCCAGGCCTGGCACTTGGCCGAGATCTACGGCATGGAGCGCTTCTGCGCCAACGTGCGCGCCTGCGAGCTGCCGGTGCTCGAACTGGAAGAGCCGGGCTCCAATGCCCGCGAGCGCATCGTCGACGAATGCCGGCGCGCGCTCGAAGAAGACGGCGCCGACTGCATCGTGCTCGGCTGCGCCGGCATGACCGACCTGTGCGCGCACATCGAGCAGGTGCTCGGCGTGCCGGTGATCGACGGCGTGGCCGCGGGCACCAAGCTCATCGAATCGCTGGTGGCCCTGAAGCTGCGCACCAGCAAGCGCGGCGAGCTCGCAAAGCCTTTGCCCAAGCCGATCATTGGCGCGCTCGAAGGCTTCACCCTGACGCGCTGAGCCACAATCGACGGATGCCCCGCGCCAGTTCCAAACCATCCGCCTCCTCCGCCGCCCCCGTTGCCGCACCGGCCGAGAACGGCGCGGCGCCGGCCGACAAGAACAGCTCCATCGAAAGCATCGCCAACGACATCGCCACCGCGATCGTCGAGAAGCGCCTGCCGCCCGGCACCTGGCTGCGCGAAGAGGCGCTGGGCCGCGTCTATTCGGTGAGCCGCACCAAGGTGCGCGCCGCGCTCCTGATGCTGTCGAAGGACAAGCTCATCGAGATGATTCCCGACAAGGGCGCCTTCGTCTGCCAGCCCACGGTGGACGAGGCGCGCGAGGTGTTCGCCGTGCGCCGCATCCTGGAGCGCGAGGTGGTGCGCCTGTTCATCGCCAACGCCCGGCCGCGCGACTACCAGACGCTCGAGCAGCACATCAAGTTCGAACGCACCGCGCTGCGCCAGAGCACCATGGGCACGGTGCGCGAGAAACTGCTGGGCGACTTTCATGTGGCGCTGGCCGAAGCCACCGGCAACCACACGCTGGCCGAGATGGTGCGCGAACTCGTGGCGCGCAGCTCGCTGATCGCGATGCTCTACCACTCGTCGAACGACCCGCACTGCTCGTCCGACGAGCACTCCGACTTCCTGCGCCTGTGCCGCAAGGGCGACGTGGAAGGGGCCGTGACCTGCATGATCGAGCACCTCGAACGCATCGAGGCGAGCCTTGAACTGGGCACCGAGAAGCCCGACCGTCAGCTCGACCTGGTGAAAGCGCTGCTGGCCTGAAAGGCCCCCTGCCTCGCCTCAGCGTTTGGGCTTGGCTTTCGCCGCGCGCTTCTTGGGCGCGCGCGGAGCAGGGCCTTCCGGTGCGACGGCGACCTCTTTCAGGCGTTCCGCACTTGCGATCAGTCCGCGCAGGAACACCATGATCAGCCGCCCCGAGGGATCGGGGCGCGTGCTCATGCGCTGCAATGCCAGCCCGTGCGACAGGGCCATGAAGGCTGCGGCCAGTTCTTCCGGCGCAGCGGGAAGCGTGCGCCCAAGCTTGTCGAACAACTGGCCGATCACGCCGCCGATTTCGGACCGGTGCCGGTCCCACACCTTCTTGTATTCCTGCGCGAAGCTTTGACTGCGGTTGGCATGCAGCTGAAGCTCGATGGAAAGCATGCACCAGTCAGCATCGTGATTGAGTGTGGACGCCCAGGCTTCCAGTTCGGCAAGCATCTGCTCGGGCTCTTGCCGCTCGTCGCCCATGGCCTTGAAAAGCTGCAACGCTTCCGCTTCCATGTGCCGCCGCAGCAGCTCCAGCAGGACGTCTTCCTTGCTCGAGAAGTTCGAATAGAAGGCGCCTTGGGAGTAGCCCGCCTTGTCCGCGATGTCGCGGATCGACGCGCCCCCATAGCCGTTCGACACAAACAGCTGCTGCGCGGTTTCGATCAGGCGCTCGCGCGTCTGCGCCCTGCTTTCCTCGCGGGTCAGGCGCGTTTTGGCTGTCGTCGGGGTCATGGCCGAAAAGATATCACATGAACTTTGGATAGCAGATGCCGCCCCCGCCCGCTCGGCGCGCAGCCCGCAATCCAATTTCGAATATCACTTGATATTTAAGAACGTCGACGCTACATTCAAAACTCGTTTGATTTTTGAAATTCGATTGACATGGAAAAATCCAAGGCCTTGAGAACCGCGTTCGTCACCGGCGCGACCGGCCTTCTCGGCAACAACCTCGTGCGCGAACTGGTCGCGCGCGGCGTCTTCGTCAAGGCCCTTGTTCGCTCGAAGGCCAAGGGCCAGCAGCAGTTTGATGGGATGAAGGGCGTCGAGCTGGTGCTGGGCGACATGGCCGATGTGCGCGCGTTCTCCCGCGCGCTGCAAGGATGCGACGTGATGTTCCACACCGCCGCGTTCTTCCGCGACAACTTCAAGGGCGGCAGCCACTGGGCAGAGCTCAAGCGCATCAACGTGGACGGCACCCGGCAGCTCATCGAGCAGGCCCACGCTGCCGGCATCCGGCGCTTCGTGCAGACATCGTCCATCGCGGTCCTGAACGGTGAGCCGGGCGTGCCCATGGACGAGACCTGCCTGCGCGACCTGGCGGATGCCAGTGACGACTATTACCGCAGCAAGATCATGGCCGACCAGGTCGTGCTGGCCTTTCTGGGCACGCACCCCGAGATGCATGCGACCTTTGTTCTGCCCGGATGGATGTGGGGGCCGGCCGACATCGGCCCCACCTCGTCAGGACAGTTCGTCAACGATGTGGTGCTCGGCAAACTGCCCGGGCTGGTGCCCGGCAGCTTTTCCGTTGTCGATGCCCGCGACGTGGCACAGGCGCAGATTTCGGCCGCGGAACATGGCCAGCGCGGCGAGCGTTATCTGGCGGCCGGCCGCCACATGACGATGCAGGAATTGGTGCCCCTGGTCGGAAAAATCGCAGGCATCCGCACGCCCACACGCAACCTCCCCTTTCCGCTCCTGTACCTGCTGGCGGCCGTGCAGGAGCTCTATGCGCGGGCCACCGGCAAGCCCATCTTGCTCAGCCTGGCCACCGTGCGGCTCATGCGCAAAGAGGCGGGGCGCAGCCATTTCAATCACACGAAGAGCGAGCAGAAGCTTCAACTGAAGTTTCGCCCGATCGAGCAAACCGTGGCCGACACGCTCGCCTGGTACCGCGGCAATGGCTGGCTGCCTGGTGTGACGACCCGAGCCGAATCCTGAACAAGAGAAAGAGACCGTGATGAACCGATCGATCCTGAAACTCTCGACAGCCTTCGCGGCTGTTCTTTGCATCGCGGCAGCGCCGCAAGCATCCGCGGCCCCAAGTCCTCCGGCCGCCAAGGCCGCGCCCAGCATGACCGAGTTCTGCAACAAGGGGCAGGCCGCGTATCCGGACGGCATCGCCCGCATGCACCCTTCGTTCAAGTTCAACATCTGCTGGTGGCTTGAGGATGCCGGCATCGAAGCACGCACCTTCGACGACATCGCCGCAGCGTTGCCTGAACACACCAGGCCGTCGCAAGCGGTCTGGCAGGCGACGTTCAACAAGCCCGCCCAACTGCACCTGGAACGCGCCCGCGCATTCGAAGCACAAGCCAACAACGCCGCCGCATCGGCCGAGTACAAGAAGGCCGCTTTCTACCTGCGGATGAACCGGCTTCCCAAGCGTGTGCCCACGCCCGATCTGCAGGCGACCGAGCGCGCCCATACGCTGCTGGGAAAGCCGCTCCAACGCATCGCATTCAAGGCCGGCGCGAAAGAATTCACCGGCTACTTCCGCGCGCCGCCTGCACGGCCGGGCCGCAACGAGAAGCTGCCGGTGCTGGTGATTCTGGGTGGCCTCGACAACCTGAAAACCGAGATGATCCGGCACAGCGACTACTTCATGGGTCGGGGCTTCGCCACCTTCATCGTGGAGAACCCGGACACCGGCGAGAACCCGCTGCCTTTCCGTCCGGAATCGCACGTGATGTTCGACGCCGTGGCCGACTACATCAAGACCCGCAGCGACCTGGACACGAGCCGGGTGGCTGTCTACGGCTGGAGCATGGGCGGCTACCTGGGAACGCTCGGCGGGCTGAGCAACGACTTCTACAAAGCCGTCGTCAATGTGGGCGGCCCCAGCGATGTGAGCTTTGGACAAGCGCATTGCAAGGTGGCGCCTGCCTGGATCGTCGCGCCCTACACCGTGTTCGCGAACATGAATCCGCAGACCACGCCGCGCGAAGCGATGTGCGCCTACTACGAAGCCTTCCAGCTCTCACGCCAATTGAAGAACCCCACCGCGGTGCAGCTGCGCAAACCCATCCTCATGGTGAACGGCGCGCTTGAAGATCTCGTCTCCAGGGACGAGCCCGCCGCGCTTTCGGCGCTCGGCTTCAACGTGACACAACTGGTCTTCGGCGAAGACGGCCACACGGCGGAATCGAACATGCAGGAGCACTTCGAGTTCACGGCGAACTGGCTCATGCGGCGACTGAAGATGGGAGATTGATTCGGGTTTACCTGAATCTGGATTGCCGCATAAATTGTATACAGTTTCGCGTACACAACTGGTGTGCGCGACGGATCTCCGGCGCGCATCACTGCTCCCGTTCCCCTCGCCGCGCCAGGAGACAACGATGACGGCAGATTCCCTTTCCAGCAACGTCCACCCCGTGGACCAGCGCCTGCCTTCGGGCAAGCTCGCGGCCCTCGGCCTGCAGCACGTGCTCGTGATGTACGCAGGCGCCGTCGCGGTGCCGCTCATCGTGGGCCGTGCGCTCAAGCTCTCGCCCGACGAGGTCGCGCTGCTGATCTCGGCCGACCTGTTCTGCTGCGGTATCGCCACGCTGATCCAGGCGCTGGGCGCCACGCAGTGGTTCGGCATCAAGCTGCCCGTGATGATGGGCGTGACCTTCGCTTCGGTGGCGCCCATGGTCGCCATCGCCAACGCCAACCCCGGGCAGAACGGGGCGCAGCTGCTGTTCGGCGCCATCATCGGCGCGGGGGTCATCTCGATACTGATCGCGCCGCTGGTGAGCCGCATGCTGCGGTTCTTTCCGCCGGTGGTGACGGGCACGATCATCGCGGTCATCGGCATCAGCCTGATGCGCGTGGGCATCAACTGGATCTTCGGCAACCCCGTGGGCCCGACGGCGCCCGCGCTGGTCGACCCGGTGTACGCCAAGTGGCTGGCCGAGGTCACCTCGCCGGGCAGCTCGATCCCCGCGGTGCCCAAGGGCTTCGCGATCATGCCCACCGTGCCCAACCCCAAGTACGCCGACCTGTCGGGCTTCGGCGTGGCCGCACTGGTGCTGGTGTCGATCCTCTTGATCGTGAAGTACGCCAAGGGCTTCATCGCCAACATCTCGGTGCTGCTGGGCATCGTGATCGGCGCGGTGGTGGCCTCACTCACCGGCCTCATGACCTACGAAAAAGTCGGCAAGGCCGCCTGGGTCGATGTCGTGCTGCCCTTTCACTTCGGCATGCCGCTGTTCGACCCGATCCTGATCCTCACGATGACGCTCATCATGATCGTCGTGATGATCGAGTCGACCGGCATGTTCCTCGCGCTGGGCGAAATGACCGACCGCAAGATCAGCCAGCAAGACCTGGCCAAGGGCCTGCGCACCGACGGCCTGGGCACGCTCATCGGCGGCATCTTCAACACCTTCCCGTACACCAGCTTCTCGCAGAACGTGGGCCTGGTGGCCGTCACCGGCATCAAGAGCCGTTATGTCTGCGTGGCCGGCGGCGTGATCCTGATCGTGCTGGGCCTGCTGCCGAAGATGGCCGCGCTGGTCGAGTCGCTGCCCACCGTGGTGCTCGGCGGTGCCGGCCTCGTGATGTTCGGCATGGTGGCCGCCACCGGCATCCGCATCCTGTCGGGCGTGGACTTCAAGACCAACCGCCACAACGCCATGATCGTCGCCGTGTCGATCGGCGTCGGCATGATTCCGCTGATCGCCCCCAACTTCAAGCAGTGGATGCCGCATTCGATCCACTCGCTGATCGAGTCGGGCATCCTGCTGGCGTCGATCACCGCCGTGCTGCTGAACCTGTTCCTCAACGGTGCGAAGCACGACGAAGAGGCGGTGATCGCGGCGGCCAAGCACGCCGACGCGCACTGAGCCGAAGCCAGAACGTGCTCTGACTAGATCATCGCCAACGGCGTCTTGCGCTGGGGCACCGGATAGACCCGGTCCAGCGCCGCCAGGGTCGTCGCATCGAGCTGCAGCTCGGCGGCGGCCCTGTTTTCTTTCAGGTGCGCGCTGCGCACCGCCTTCGGAATCGCCGCCACGCCCGGGCGCGCGATGACCGCGGCCAGCGCCAGTTGCGCGGCGCTCACGCCGAGTTCCGCCGCCAACGTGCCCAACGCCTCGTCGCCCGCCAGCGCGCCCTGGTCGATCGGGCTGTAGGCCATCAGCGGCATGCCGCGTTCGCGCTGCCAGGGCAGCAGGTCGAACTCGGGGCCGCGCTCGCCGAGCGACAGGTACACCTGGTTGGCCGCGCAGGCCGGGCCCTGGCCGACGACCTGCGCCAGCTCCTGCATGTCGTCGGTGTCGAAGTTGCTCACGCCCCAATGACCGATGCGGCCGGCCTCCACCAGTTCGTGCATCGCCTCGACCGTGTGCGCCAGCGGGTGGTTGCCGCGCCAGTGCAGCAGGTACAGGTCGATGCGCTCCAGCCCCAGCCGCGCCAGGCTGCGCTCGCAGGCCTGCCCCGTGCCGCGGCGGCTGGCGTTGTGCGGGTAGACCTTGCTGACGATGAAGAGGTCTTCGCGCCGCACATCGCCCGCGCGCAGCGCCTCGGCCACGGCCTGGCCGACCACGGTCTCGGCGCCGCCCTCGCCGTACATCTCGGCCGTGTCGATCAGGCGGTAGCCCAGGCCGATGGCCTCGCGCACCGCGGCCACCTCGGCCGCGCGGCGGGTGGCGTCTTCGCCCATGCGCCAGGTGCCGAGACCGAGAACCGGCATCTCGCCGCCGGTGGGGAGTGGAAGTGTTCGCATGGGCACGATGGTACGCAGGCCCTTTCGGCGGGTGCCCGGGTGCGGGTTTTCCGCCCCCGGTGCCTTCTAATTTTTCGAAGCTCAAGTCAGTTCGATGACCATCAATTGCTTATCTTCCGCCGTGTTCTGGCGTTTTTGCCTTCGCTTTTTGTCAATGCCCGGTGGGTGCCAACCCCCATCGCGCGCGCCCCACCCGCTCCTAGAATTTTTTGACGGCCCGGTGTCACAAGCGTCGGCGCTCTTATCGAAACGGTTCAGGAACAGGTTGAGTCAATGCAGCAGAAGCAAAAGCACAGGATTGCCGTCATTCCCGGAGACGGCATCGGCGTCGAAGTCATGCCCGAGGGCCTTCGCGTGCTCGACGCGGTCAGTCGGCGCTTCGGCATCGATTTCGCGTACGACCATTTCGACTGGGGCTCCGACCACTACGTGCGCACCGGCCTGATGATGCCGGCCGACTGGGCCGACAAGATCCAGGGCCACGACGCCATCTACTTCGGTGCCGTGGGCGATCCGGCCAAGGTGCCCGACCACATCGCCGTGTGGGGCCTGCTCATCAAGATCCGCCGCGACTTCGACCAGTACGTCAACCTGCGCCCCGTGCGCCTGATGCCCGGCGTGCCCGGCCCGCTGGCGCACCGCAAGCCCGGCGACATCGACTTCCTCGTGGTGCGCGAGAACACCGAAGGCGAATACACCTCGGTGGGCGGTCGCCTGTTCGAAGGCACGCCGCGCGAGATGGCGATCCAGGAAGCCGTGTTCACCCGCGTGGGTGTCGACCGCATCATCGACTACGCGTTCCAGCTCGCCAACCGCCGCAAGCGCAAGAACCTGGTGGCCGCCACCAAGTCGAACGGCATCTCGATCACCATGCCCTACTGGGACGAACGCCTGGCCGAGATCGCCACGCGCTACCCCGACGTGGCCACCAGCAAGTACCACATCGACATCCTGTGCGCGCACTTCGTGCAGCACCCCGACTGGTTCGACGTGGTCGTGGCCTCCAACCTGTTCGGCGACATCCTCTCCGACCTGGGCCCGGCCTGCACCGGCACCATCGGCATCGCGCCCAGCGCCAACCTGAACCCGGAGCGCAAGTTCCCCTCGCTGTTCGAGCCCGTGCACGGCTCGGCGCCCGACATCGCAGGCAAGGGCATCGCCAACCCCATCGGCCAGATCTGGTCGGCTGCTCTGATGCTCGACCACCTGGGCGACAACGACCCCGTGTACGCACAGGCCTCGGCGGCCGTGCTCTCGGCGATCGAGACCGTGCTCAGCGAAGGCCCGCGCACGCGCGACATGGGCGGCACCGCCAACACGGTGGACGTGGGCCGCGCGATTGCCGAGTGCATCGCTTCGACATGACGCCTCCCGGCCTTCCTTGTCGCGTTGGAAAAAACGCGCTGCGTCCCGGTGCCCAGGGCACTGGGTGCTTCCCGCAGCGAAATCAAGGAGGAGGCCGCAGGCCGGGGGACATTCGCGGAGGGAAGTACCCGGTGGCCTGTGCACGCGCCCCGAACCGCAACGCCAACCGGAGCCACTGAACCATGGGACTCTTCCTGCTCAAGCGCACCCTGACTCTGTTGGGCACCCTGATCGGCGCCTCGGTCATCGTGTTCCTGGTGCTCGAAATTCTCCCCGGCAATGCCGCGCAGATGCTCATGGGCCCCGACGCCTCGCCCGACGCCGTCGCCGCCCTGGCCACCAAGCTCGGCCTGGACCAGCCCGCCTGGACGCGCTACTGGCACTGGATCGGCGGCCTGCTCACCGGCAACCTCGGCGACAGCTACGCCTACAGCTCGCCGGTCATCGACCTGATCCTGGAGCGCCTGGCGCTCACCGTGCCACTGGCCGTGATGGCCATGGCCCTGACCGTCGTCATCGCATTGCTCGTGGGCGTGACGGCCGCGGCACGCCACAACAAGCTCGGCGACGTCGGCCTCATGGGCATGGCCCAGGTCGGCATCGCCATCCCCAACTTCTGGTTCGCGATCCTGCTGATCCTCGTGTTCTCGGTGCAGCTGCAGTGGTTCTCCGCCGGCGGCTTCGAGGGTTGGGGTGAAGGCATCTTCGCGGGGCTCAAGTCCCTGCTGCTGCCCGCGCTGTCGCTGGCCGTGGTGCAGGCCGCGATCCTTGCGCGCATCACACGGTCTGCCGTGCTCGAGGTGATGCGCGAAGATTTCGTGCGCACCGCACGCGCCAAGGGCGTGTCGCAGCGCATGGTGCTGTGGACCCACGTGCTGCGCAACGCGATGATCCCGGTCATCACCGTCATGGGCATGCAGTTCTCCGAGCTGCTGGCCGGCACCATCGTGGTGGAAAACGTGTTCTACCTGCCCGGCCTGGGCCGGCTGATCTTCCAGGCCATCAGCAACCGCGACCTGATCGTGGTGCGCAACTGCGTGATGCTGCTCGCGGCCATGGTCGTCATCGTGAACTTCGTGGTCGATGTGCTCTACGCCGTCATCGACCCGCGCATCAAGGCGAGCGACATATGAGCGCCATCCTCTCCCCTTCCGTGCCCGCTTCCTCCGCGCCCCTCGCGCCCGGCTTCTGGCGCCGCGCGGTCAAGCACCGCAGCTTCGTCATCGGCGGCGTGTTCGCGCTGCTGCTGTTGCTGGCGGCTCTGATCTCCTTCGTCTGGACGCCCTGGTCGCCCTACGCGATGGACATGGCGAACAAGATGCAGGGCCCTTCGGCGACGCACTGGCTCGGCACCGATGCCTTCGGGCGCGACGTGGCCTCGCTGCTGCTGGTGGGTGCGCGTGCGTCCATCCTCGTGGGCGTGATCGCCGTGGGCATCGGCCTCGTGGTCGGCACCGCGCTGGGCCTGCTCGCCGCGGCCCGACGCGGCTGGGTCGAAGAGGCGGTGATGCGCCTGTCGGACTTCACGCTCGCCTTCCCCGCCATCCTCTCGGCCATCATGATGACCGCCGTGTTCGGCGCCGGCATCGTCAACGCGATCATCGCGATCGGCATCTACAACATTCCGACCTTCGCGCGCATCACGCGCGCTTCGGCCAACGCGATCTGGTCGCGCGAGTACGTGGCTGCTGCACGCGCCTGCGGCAAGGGATCGTTCGCGATCACGATGCAGCACGTGCTGCCCAACATCTCGGCGGTGCTGATCGTGCAGATCACGATCCGCTTCGCCATCGCGATCCTGGCCGAAGCTGCGCTGTCGTACCTCGGCCTCGGCACGCAACCGCCGCAACCCTCCTGGGGCCGCATGCTCAGCGAAGCCCAGACCCTCATGTTCCAGCAACCGCTGCTGGCCGTCTTCCCGGGCATGGCCATCGCCTTCGCGGTGCTCGGCCTCAACCTGCTGGGCGACGGTCTGCGCGACCTGCTCGATCCGCGCCTGGCCCGCGCAAGGTAGACCGCCATGCCCCTCCTCGAAGTCAACGACCTCCACATCGGCCTGCAGACCCAGCGCGGGCCGGCCGAAGCCGTGCGTGGCATTTCCTTCTCGCTGGAGCGCGGCGAAACGCTGGGCATCGTCGGCGAGTCGGGCTGCGGCAAGTCGATCACCGTCATGTCGCTTATGGGCCTGCTGCCGTCCACCGCCAAGGTCACGGGCAGCATCAAGCTCGACGGCCAGGAACTGGTCGGCCTGCCCGAGAAGCAGATGTGCCAGCTGCGCGGCAACCGCATCGGCATGATCTTCCAGGAGCCGATGACGGCCCTGAACCCCGTGCACACCATCGCGCGCCAGGTCGGCGAACCGCTGATGCTGCACCGCGGCCTCACCAAGGCGCAGGCGCGCAAGGAAGCGCTCGACCTGCTCGACCGCGTCGGCATTCCCGATGCCGCCTCGCGCCTCGACGCCTACCCGCACCAGTTCTCCGGCGGGCAACGCCAGCGCATCGGCATCGCGATGGCCCTGGCCTGCGGCCCCGACCTGCTGATCGCCGACGAGCCCACCACCGCGCTCGACGTCACCATCCAGAAGCAGGTGCTCGACCTGATCCAGGGCCTGGTCGCCGAAATGGGCATGGCGCTGATCCTCATCTCGCACGACCTCGGCGTGATCGCCAGCAGCGTGCAGCGCATGCTCGTGATGTACGGCGGCAGTGCGGTGGAAAGCGGCCCGACCGACACGGTCTTTGCCGATCGCGCCCACCCCTACACGCGCGGCCTGTTCGCGGCGCGCCCCGCGCTCGGCGCCGTGCGCGCGGGCCGGCTGCCCACCATCCGCGGCAGCGTGCCCGAGCTGGTCGACATTCCGCGCGGCTGCGGCTTCGCGGGCCGCTGCGACTTCACGACCGACGCCTGCCACACCACGAAGCCGCCGGTGGCGCGCCAACCCAACGGCCATGCGGTGAGCTGCCTGCACCTCGACGCCGTCGCCGCGCACGCCACGCTGGCCGCCGCATGAGCACCCCGATGACTTCGACGTCTTCCTCTTCGACCCCGCTGCTGCAGGTGACCGACCTCGTGCGGCACTACGCATTGCCGCGCGAAAAGCTCTTCGGCCCGCCGCCCACCGTGAAGGCGCTCAATGGCGTGAGCTTCGAGGTGCAGGCCGGCAAGAGCCTGGGCATCGTCGGTGAGTCGGGCTCCGGCAAGTCGACCATCGCGCGCCTCGTGATGGCGCTGGACACGCCCACCTCGGGCAGCGTCGCGCTCGAAGGCCGCAACCTGCACACGCTCTCGAAGGCCGATCTGCGCACCGCACGGCGCGACTTCCAGATGGTCTTTCAAGACCCGTACGGCTCGCTCGACCCGCGCCAGACCGTCGCACGCATCGTCGCCGAGCCGCTCGAAGCGCTGGCCGAAACGCGCCGCGCCGAGCAGCGCGAGCGCGCCGCCGAAGCACTCGCCGCCGTCGGCCTGCGCACCACCGACCTCGACAAGTACCCGCACGAGTTCTCAGGCGGCCAGCGCCAGCGCATCGCGATCGCACGCGCCCTCATCACGCGGCCCAAGCTCATCGTGGCCGACGAGCCCGTGAGCGCGCTCGACGTTTCCGTGCAGGCCCAGGTGCTCAACCTCATGCAGGACCTGCAGCAGCAGTTCGGCATCAGCTACCTGCTCATCAGCCACGACCTCGCCGTGGTCAACCACCTGTGCGAC
>Ga0207709_10000966_pt1 | contig 21507 bp, 26 predicted proteins | sample KBSM34metaG_FD_184397 | JGI IMG/M metagenome (GOLD analysis project Ga0207709, IMG submission 184397) | Miscanthus rhizosphere microbial communities from Kellogg Biological Station, Michigan, USA - KBS M3-4 metaG (SPAdes) (version 2) | ecosystem: Host-associated > Plants > Roots > Rhizosphere >...
GGCGTCGCCTGCTGGTGGCTGCTGCGCGATGCACCGCAGGCGCCTGCGCCGCCGCCGCAACCCGCTGGCGTAGCCGAGCTGCGCTGGGTGCCCGGTGGCGTGGATGCCGCTGCGGCCGCCGAGGCCACTGCCGCCGCCCCGACCGCGCCGTTGATGGAGCGCGAACCTGCGGAGAGGACGGCTGTGGCTGCGACGCCTGCGCCCGTTGCGCCGGCCAAGCAGGAGATCGCCAACCCGCAGGTGACCGAGGCTACGCCGGTTGCTGCCGCTGCCAAGCCGGTGACACCGGCCGCGCCGACCGCGGCCCCGGAAAAGCCCGCAACCCCGTCCGCAGCCGCCGAGCCGCCGCGTTGCGTCGCGCTGGGTCCGTTCGCCGACCGCGCCGCCGCGACCAGTGCGCAGGGCAAGGCCGGCAACGTCATCAGCCAAGTGCGCCTGCGCGAACAGCCGGCGGCCAGCGGCAGTGCCCGCTACCGGGTAATGCTGCCGGCCGCCGCCAACCGCGACGAAGCCCAGGCCACGGTGAAGCGTATCGTCGCCGCCGGCTTGAGCGACTACTACATCATCAGCCAGGGCGAGGACATCAACGCCGTGGCACTGGGCCAGTACCGCAACCGCGAAGGCGCCGAGCGCCGCATGGCGGCGGTGCAGGCTGCCGGCTTCCAGCCGCGCCTGGTCGCCAGCGGCGACGCCGGCCAGTGGTGGTTGGAAGGGCAGCTGGCGGCGGGCGCGCAGCCGGCCCAGGCCCAGCAGCGCAGCGGGGCGGCACAGAGCCGGTCGCTGGAATGCACACGGTTGCGCTAGAATCCCCCGGACCGCGGCACTGCCGCCGGTGCACCACCCATGCCGCTTTAGCTCAGTTGGTAGAGCAACTGTCTTGTAAACAGTAGGTCATCCGTTCGATTCGGATAAGCGGCACCAACCTCACGCCTATATCGCTTTGATTTCGCTGGGTTTCTATTGGCAGCGTAAGCGGGGCACTGCGCTTCAGAGAGTCTTCCGGTAAAAATGCCGGTAAAAATAGCGCACCGACGGTGTTCCACGAACAGCCTCATCACTAGGGAAGCAAGATGAATAGGATCGTCGCGACGCTGTTGAAGGAGTTCTCGATCGAGTTCGGTTTGCAGGGGCTCGAAGAATCTAAACAGTTCGAGTTCTTTGCCACGCATTTGACAGCTGGTCGAGCAAGCGCGGAGTCAATCGCTCTCGATCACGTCGTCTTGGGGGGAGGCGGGGACGGCGGTATCGACGCGGTAGCAATCATTGTCAATGGGGCCCTCGTCGAAGATGTTTCCGACGTTGACGAGCTTCTAGGGAAGAACAACTTCGTCGACGCGAGTTTTATTTTCGTGCAGGCTGAAACAAGCTCTTCCTTTGACGGCCAGAAGATCAGCAGCTTCGGGTACGGTGTCAAGGAATTTTTTAATTCTGCAGACGTGCGGGGCTGGAGTGCAGAGTTGCGCCGCTTGGCGGCGGTGAAGGAGCGCATCTACGAGCTGAGTGGACGTTTTAGAGTGAACCCCGTATGTAAGCTGTACTACGTCACCACGGGTGTATGGAGCGACGACGCCAACCTGATTCGCCGAATGGAAAGCGTTAAGACTGACCTGAACAACCTTCAGCTATTTAGTTCAGTCGATTTCGAGTCGATCGGAGCCGCTCGCTTGCAGCAACTCTACCGAGAAACGAAATCGAGTGTTGAGCGGACCTTCGAGTTTCCAACTAAGGCCACACTTCCGGCGATTGATGGCGTCAGCGAGGCGTATCTTGGCTTTCTCTCTGCGCCAGTCTTTCTTTCCCTGGTAGAAGACGAGTGGGAGGACGTGCTCCCGGGAATCTTCTATGACAACGTGCGCGACTGGCAGGGTCTCAATCAAGTCAACACCGAGATCAAGGAAACGTTAGAGTCTCCAGCCAAGTCTCGTTTCGCCGTGATGAACAACGGGGTGACGTTGATCGCGAAGAGACTGCGCACGACGGGTAATCGGTTTCACATAGCAGACTACCAAATTGTAAATGGCTGCCAGACGAGTAACGTGCTGCACGCGTGCCGGCTCAGTGCAGATGAGACCGTAATGGTCCCGGTGAGAATAATTTCTACAGAAGATGAGGCTGTGATTGCCTCAATCGTAAAGGCCACCAACCGGCAAACTGAAGTTAAGACAGAACAGCTGATCGCTCTATCCGACTTTCAGAAGCAGCTTGAACAGTTCTTCAAGTCTCACCCTGATGGCCAGCAGCTTTACTACGAAAGGCGTTCCAAGCAGTATGCCGCCGCGTCCCTTGAGAAGACTCGGATCATCACCCCTAGCTCGTTGGTCCGCTCCTTCGCATCAATGTTTCTGGAAGAGCCGCACCGTGCGTCACGTAGTCCCCACCGAGTTTTCGAGAAGGTGGGTGCAGATATATTCAACACCGCGCACAAAAGCGAGCCCTACTATGTTGCTGCGTTGGCCTACTACCGGCTTGAGTACTTGTTCCGCAACGGTGCAATTGACCGTAGCTTTAGACGAGTCAGGAATGAGGTGCTGTTAGCTTTCAGGGTTATGAATCTTCCGCAGGTACCGAAGCTTCAATCCAACAAGATTGTCGCACTCTGCGACCGCCTCGCAGAGTTGCTGTGGGACAGTCAAAAGGCGGATGCTGCGTTTGCTGCAGCCGCGCAGGTTGTATACGAGGCCGCGGGTGGCAACTTGGACTCTGCCTCGCTTCGCACATCAAGCTTTACCGAGGCAGTCATTCGTCATGCCAAGGCGCAAGGTAATTTAGATAACGGAACGAAAGGAGTCGCGGCGACACGCAAGCAATCCGGTAGCAGATAGCAAGGTGAATTCCCCTTGATCGCCCAACACTACGGTCGTGGCGATCAGGGGATGTGGCCCCTCCTTGCGGGTACTGGCGCACCTTAGACTGGCAAAGTGCGGGTTGGAGGGTTCACGACAGGAACTTCGTGATCGTACAGCTGCCTCATGGCCTCTGTGCGGTGGCCACCTGCGGACTTGTCGTCGCTGTCCGTAATTCCCCGGTGCTTAAGCCCGTGCAGAGCAAACCGCTGCGCGTCACTAATCACGCCTTCAGCGATTGCACTCTTTATCATCCGCTGCCATGCACTGTCGAGAGCGGACTTTGTGAGTGGCATTCCCGATTCAGACACGAGCAGACGCCGCTCGCTAGCCTTGATGGGTACCGGTCGGCTATGTGCAGCCATCCGTTCGCTGCGGTAGGCTTGAAGCCAATCTACGGCCTGGCGCAGCTCCTTAGTCCATCGGGTGATGTTGTCGCGCGAGCCCTTTCGCCGATTGCTGAGGATCCCCTCGGGTAGTACTTCGGCATCAGTAAGCGTATCCACCTCAATACCGCGCAGGCGCACGTTGTACGCCAGTACCATCACTGCCGGCAGGTAAGGTGGGCAACTACCGGCGGTATGTGCCTTGAGGGCCGCGCAGGTGCAGGCGTATCGCAGGATCGCATCGAATGTGTCGTGCCCCGGCATGCGGGCATGCCGCTTCTCACGGACCTTACGTATGCCGTCGGCAGGGTTCGACACGCAGTGGCCATGCCGGATGCCCCATGCGAACAGGCGGCGCAGATAGCTTGCGACGCGGTTCGCCGCTGCCGGGGTCGACGCGATCATGGGCAGCTTGCCGATGGCCGGCCGCCCGGTGGCCAGGGTTTCCACCACCCGCTGCAGGACCGGCACCGAAAGATGCTCCATGCGCTGTTGGCCAAGCGGGCGCCCATCGCGCAGAAGGTAGCCGCACGCCTTTGCTGCGCAGTAGTCGTAGCTCTCTTTCGACTTCTTCGATAGGTCGATGTACTCGCTGGATCGCTTGAAGACCTCGACCAGGTAATCGAGGGTTCCGCGAACATTGCCGCCGGCTCGCGCCTCCATGATCGCGTGCAGATCCGAAAGGTGGGCGCGCCGCGAGGCCACCGTTTCCTTTTTCTGCCCGATGCCCTCGGGGTGTGGGTCGAGCACGTACCAACGGCCTTCGCCCCAATACACGCCGCGTGGCAGCGATCCCTGGTCAATGTGGCCAGGGATCTCCGGGTTAAACTTCCTTTTTCGACCACGTGTCATCAAACCAGTTCCAGCAGTGTTGTTTCGTGTGGCAGTGCGGTCGCGCCCGGCAGTCCCAAGGCCGCGTTAATGGCCTCCACCGTGGTCCAGATACGCCCGCGCCGGTCGTACTTATACAAAATCCCTTGAGCGTCCGCCCACCGCTCCACCGTGGTCGGTGTCGGGGGCGGACCATCAGGGGCGCAGATCCGTTGTAGATCGTTGAAGTGCAGGATCTGCGCCATGCTCAAGCTCTCCCTGCGGCGAACAATTTCATCTGTAACACGTTGCTCGGCAACGGTTCCTCCGCTGCCACGGCGGTCACCTGCAGGCCGTGCTGCTTGTGCCAGTGCGCCCACGCCAGATCGAACGTCGGGTGCTTCCCCGTGGTGGTGCAACGGCATTCAATCAGGTGGCCACCGCCCGCGCCCTCGCAACGTAGATCATGGATGTACCGCGCCGGGTGGCTGTCCGTGCAGGAAGGGAGGGGGCGCGGTGGTGTCTTCTGTCGCTGTGTCATGCGGCCTCCTTCGCGCAGCCGCAGTCCGCACAGGGCGAAGCCAGCGCGGCCGCAACGGCTGCTATATAGACGCTCTGGCCGAAGGAGCTGGTGCCGGCCAAGATGCCGCCGGCGACGTGAGGCAGGCCGGCGCTTTGGAACTCTGCGGCGAGGAACCGGCGCGCGGCGTCGATATCAACCATGGGAGTGCTCCCAACCGGTCAGCGTGAACGACGCGCCGCAGTCCCGGCATTCGCAGTCGCGGGAAGGGCCGACATGGTCCGAGTACTCGCCGTCGGCACGCGTGTAGGTGCGCACGGAAGCGGGGATTTCGGTGTAGTGGATGTAACCGGCCAGGCCGCAGTCCGGGCAGTACCGGTGTGGGTTACGGATCAGTTCAACCATGGGCCACCCTCCGGCGCACAGCCATCGGTGCGCGGCGGCACAGCGCCTGTGGGATCTGGCCCACAGCCAAGCCGCTATGACGGCGCCGAGGCGGGCGCGTCTGCCACATCTTGAGCATGGTGGCGCCGGCAGTGGGCAGCAGCAGGCACGCGGCCAGCAGGGCGACGAAATCAGCCATTGGCCACCTCCTGCGCGGCCTGTGCCACGGCAGCGGCCGTAGCCCGCTTGCCGGGCAGCATGTTGGCCACCTCGTAGGGGAAGGGCACGCGGCTGGCCAGGTCGGCAAGCTCGGGCGAAATCCAGCTGGTTTCGTCGTTGAAGTCGGTTCCCTTCACCAGCTCCCAACCCTTCCTGCTCCCTTTCCGGCGCTCGAACACGCACTGCGCGATCTTGGCCGGTCCCATGTTCAGCATCGCCGTGGCGATCACCCGGTTGTGGGTGACGTGGAGCGTGATCGTTGCGCTCGCGTCGGAATCTCCGCTGTCAGTAGCATTCACACAGTTATGCACACCCGTGATAGCCTCCGCTCCGGGTCCGGTGCTGGAATCCAGCGACTTTGCGAGGGTGGTCATGGCTTTGCCTGTCATCTGTTGCATGGTTCTCTCCTGAACTTCGTTGGTGGATGGCCTTGGGGGCGGTGTTGGCGCACTCCCCGCCGGGCCTTCGCTGTTGCTACGGGTCTTACTTCTGGAACACCCAGCACTTCACGGTGCTGCTGAGCATTGGGGGGGATCGGATCGCGCTGTTGACGGCGGTGTTGGCGCTAACGAACTTGTGGCGCTTGGACTCAACCAGCAGGCGGCGCAGGTCGCCAATGTCGGGCACCTGCTGACCGAAGTAGCCGGCCTTCTGAATGAATTCGTTGAGGTTGATGGCGATACGCGCTTCGTCGCGCGAATGGTTCAGCACCGTTCGCTTGTCGCCACTGGCCTGCATCTCGATGTACTCGAACGCATCCCAGAACTCGGACACGATGCGGTGGTCGGCACCGATGGCGTCCTGGCGCTGCATGGCCATCTTGACCAGGGCGTCTCGGGTCTCGCGCACCATGTGTTCCGGCAGTTCGACTACCAGCCGCAGCGCATCGAGCAGGGCCAGCATCTGTGCGTGGTTCTTGATGATGCGCTCTACGCGCAGCTCCTTGTCCTCGCGCAGTCGGGATTCGTAGAACTTCACGCGCTCGGCGAACTTCTCCATCACGGCCGTTTCTGCCTTGAGCGCTGCGAGCAGGAAGTAACTCAGCTTCTCGACAGGCAGTGCGTTGAGGTTGTCGGCGGCCTGTCGGCTCTCGGTGGTCGCGTTGGGCTTCTTGAAGTGCAGTTTGACGATGCGCGTCAGGATAGCCTCACTGCCATCAACGGGTGCGTTCTGGCTGATGACGATGGTCCCCTGGAACGGCGGCTCATAGGTTTCGTTGCCGCCGTTGCGCACACCTCGCGTGGCCAGGGTGCCGCCGCCGTAGTAGTCCTTCAGTTCGTCCCACTCGAACGACTTGGCGTGTGCCTTATCGCCGCTGTCGCTGCGGTCCGCCTCCAGCAGCACGATGGGCATGCCGGAAATCTGACCCATGGCGCGGGCGCGGCCGGCCTTCGTGGACTTCGCGGGATCAAAGCCTTCATGGTCGGCGCGGGCCAGCAGCTTCCACAGGAAGTTGAGCAGCGTGGTCTTGCCGGCGCCGGCCTCGCCTGCCGAACACTTCGAGCAAGCGCTCGCGGCTGTAGCTGAGCGATTCCTCCACGCGCGACAGGCTCAGGCTTTCGTGGCCGACCTGTGCGAGGAAGTATGCGGCGCGCACGGGGGTGTTGATCCCGAAGCGCTTCATGGCCGCATTGAACGGCGCCACCCAGCGCTGAGCGCGGGCGAGCGGGCATTGCATGATCTGCGCCAGTTGTGGGGCGGTCAGCACGTCAGTTGCTCCCGAACAGATGCGCGACGTTGCCGCGCGATCGATAGGTGGCCACCAGCAGGACCAGCAGTAGCACCAGCTGCCAGACGGTGACGTGGGCACGGGCGCCCTGCAGCATGATCTGCAGCGCCAGGCCGCCGGTGGCGGCGATCAGCAGCCACGCGCACCAGGCGATGGCGGGGCGGTGGTTGGCGCCGGGGGCTGGGCGGTAGGTCAGCAGGCGGATGCAGATGGCCAGGCTACACAGCAGCGTGGCGGTGGCCAGGAACTCAGCCATCGGAGCCTCCACGCGGCAAGCGAGTCACATCAGCCGTGCGGCTGCGCTCGATCAGGCTCAGGGTCAGGGTGACGATGACCGCTGCGCAGACGAACGCGGCAAGGCCCGTGGACACCACACCGAAGCGCTGCATCACCTCGGTGCCGCCCAGGTAGCCGGCCACGACGCTGATGGCCAGATACACCAGGCGCTTCCAGATCGGCAGGTTCTTGGCCGACACGACGAACAGGGTGGCGCCGGCGAACGCGCCCAGGAAAGCATCGGTTTGGATCCCCGGCAGGATCGACGCAAGGCCGACCCCCGTTGCCAGTGCTGCCATGCTGCCGGTAGAGGTTGGTTCGGTCATCTTCAATCCCATAGCTGAACAAGGGGGCGCATAGCGGCGCCGGTGGACGGTGCGGGTACGTCGGGGAGCAACACGACAGTGCCGATGGGCAGGACTGGCCCATGCAGGCTGATGCCGTAGTTCAGTGCATGCGCTTTCTCGACCATGCCGGCGGTTGTGCCCAAGTGCCGGTGGCAGAGCGCATCAAGCGTGTCGCCTTGCATCGAGACGACGCGCATCAGATCAGTTCCACCGTGACGCGCGGCAAGCCCTGTAGGTCGCAGATGGCGTTGCGCAGATCTCGGCGGATCTCATCAATGGTTGGTGTCAGTTCCTCCGCACGCTGGTTGCCTTGTGCGGTGGCGTCATAGGAGCGGTAGCGTTCGTGCAGTTCGACGGCCGTGGCGCAGCCGACCGCGCGCAGAAACAGATGTACCAGGCGTGTGCTGCCGTCGATCACCGGCGCCGGCACGTCGGCCAAGGTGGCGTAGCCGGCGGCTTCCTTGCCGGCCTGCCACGCTTCCAGTTCCCGCGTTACGTCCATGACGGCCGACACCACAGTGCTGCGCATCCGGGGGGCCGGGATGTCGCCGGGGACGCGGATCGCCTCACGCAGCGCAACCACGTCGATCTCCGGCCAGAACGCGCCGGCGGTGACGTTGGGCTGCTTGGCGGCGGGTGATGCGTTGGCAACAAAGCTGCTCATGGTGGCCTCGTAGGTCGCCGGTGGTCGGGGCGTCACACCAAGGGAGAGAGGTCTTGGTGATCGGCCCCGAGCCGGCGGGGTTGCGGGGTACGCTCGGTGTGAGGTCAGTCGTTGGAATGACTGGCCTCGAACTTCTTCATCAGGCGCTCGGCGCGCTTGAGGTCTTCCTTGCCGCCGCAGCTGTCGTGCAGCTGGATGGCCTCGCGCAGATCGTCAATGGCCTGGCCGACAGCCTCCGCATCCTGCGGCGCCTCGTTTGGGACCGCAGGCAGCAAGCAGCGAGCGCGGGCCAGTAGCAGTCGGGCGCGGACCTGATCGGGCATGTCGTGGCCCTTGGTTACTTCCACGGCCCGGTTCAGGACGCCCAGGTCGAACGCCGCACCCGTCTTCAACGCGTTGAGCGCGGCGATGCCAATTTCCTCGGCAACGACGCAGCCGGCGGTGCGTTCGAAACGGTCGGGCATCGTCAGGCCGTGTGCCAGCACGTAGGCGGCGATGCTCAGCGCCGCGTCGTACAGGCCCGCGTCGATGTTCCACAGCATCAGCGTGGACACCACGTCGTCCTGGCCGCCCGCATCGGCGGCGAGCACGCCCTCGATGTAGGCGTCGTAGGTCGGCAGCAGTGCGGCCTTGAGTTGGCCCTTGGCCTGGACCGACATCACGCAGTCGCTGCTGGCGATCCAGAAAACCATTACCCCGAGCGGGCGCCAGGTTACCTACACCGCCGGCCGCTCGCGCACCACAGGCCACGCCGATCTGGCGTGGGCACTCATGCACGCACTGCAGAATGAACCGCTTGAAGGCGGCGCCGCTGCGCGCGGCTCCATGGAGATTTTCTGATGACTGACCCTGACCACGGCGCTACCGCGACCGCGCCTGCCGGCGTCGAGGCGTCCACCTTTGGTGACCCTACGCCAGTGCTGGACTCGCGCGGCATCCTCGACTACCTCGAATGCTGGCGCAACGGGCGCTATTTCGAACCTCCGGTGGATCTGCATGGGCTGTCGCGCACCACACGCGCAAACCCCTACCTGCATAGCGGGTTGACCTTCAAGCGGAACATGCTGGTCAGCACGTATCGCCCGAACAAGCTGCTGAGCCGTGAGGCGTTCGCACAGCTGGCGTTGGACTACATCACCTTCGGCATGGCCTACGTTGAGCGCCGCCGCGCTATGTCCGGTGTCAATCACTCCCTGGCGGTACCGTTGGCCAAGTACATGCGCCGAGGTGTGGAGCCGGGCGAGTTCTTCCAGATCCGCGCTGGTCAGATTGAGCATGAGTTCGCTCGCGGCGATGTGTTCCAGCTGCGCGAGGCAGATGTTGACCAGGAGATTTACGGCCTGCCGGAATGGATGCCGGCTGTTCAGTCGGCCCTGCTGAACGAATCGGCGACGCTGTTCCGCCGGAAGTATTACAACAACGGCTCGCACGCCGGGTTCATTCTGTACCTGACCGACTCATTGACCGAGAAAGACGATGTGGACGGCATCCGAAACGCGCTGCGCGAGTCACGTGGGCCGGGCAATTTCCGCAACCTGTTTCTGCATTCGCCGGGCGGGAGCAAGGATGGATTGAAGCTGATTCCCGTGAGTGAGGTTGCGGCAAAGGATGAATTCACCGGCATCAAGAGCGTGACCCGCGACGACATGCTGGCGTCCCTTCGGACACCGCCGCAGCTACTTGGCATCGTGCCGCAGAACAGTGGCGGCTTTGGCTCAATCCGCGAGGCGGCAACCGTGTGGACTGCGATGGAACTGTCACCCCTGCAGACCCGCCTGACTGCGATCAACGAATGGCTCGGCCAGGAGGTGATCGCCTTCGATTCCTTCGAGCTGGGGGCAGCAGCGTCATGAGGCATACGCGGCAGAACCTGCGCGCGTATGCCTCATCATGCCCCGTAGGGGCATGACATGCTTGTCCATGAAGTCCGCGTTGTGCGCTGAAACATGGAAGCGCCCGATGCTGCAGCGATACCGCTATCTCGAGAATGATGGGCCATCTTGTGCATGAATCTGCTGTGCCGGCTGTTGTTCAAGTCTCGCTGCTTGCGATTGACTCAATGCATTCGCACGATGAAGCGACTCCGCCTCAGGCGCGCGAAGCGCGTCCATCGTATTCATATCTCCTTTGCGATGGGCAGGATCATCCATCGCTCCCTGCACTACGAAGATCTTCTCACCACGAGTCAGATTTTCTGTAGGGTTGTTGAGCGCAACGTGGTCAACCCGTAAAAGCCCCTGCTCCTTGGCGAGTACTAACAGGCTTGCGGTCATGCGCTGACTCGATTCGTCCCACAACTTCCCATGTTCGGCGTCCAGACGTTCCACTCCAGCCCTTATCTGCATATAGAGAGAACGGTCAGCATCACCAAGTTCAGTTACTGAAGAAGATGCTCGTTGCAGCGAGGGCGAGTCGTCGGTGAGCGTGCCAACTCTCTCCGCAGCCGCAGTGCGCTCGGCATCAGATTCTGGCTCCGGCCTACCTCGCCGTTGCAAGGGGGCCACGTGCTGATCATAGTGCGTGCCATAGTAAAGCTCGTATGTCGCATGAGGACCAACAGACGGGGCCTCCGTCTTGAATACCTCAGCGATCTGTCCAAGCGCCTGGTTACGATTGATCCGTCCGGCCTGGAGTTCCACAGCAGTGGCTCCATACTGCTGTGGCCGATTACCCGTACCTGACACGCCAATGTCCGGTCCACCAGCTGCGATCAGTTCACGCTGGACCTGGACATTACTGAGAGTCGCAGCTGCTTCTCCCCGCAGCAAGGTGTTTACATAGGATTGCTTGGACGTTGGATCTGGGCGTTCGGTGAAGAGATGGTGTCCCACCTCGTGAGAAAGAGAGCGCGCGATTCTGGGGCCTTGCCCAATCGCGTTTTCGTCAATAACGATCTTCTCACCGGGAACAAGGTAGGTGCCCATACCGGCTTGTCCCCAGACAATGTCCAGATCGTCGCGTTCGGCCTGTGCGAGGCCCGCTCGAAGTGTTGGGGATTTCGCCAGAAGCGGCACCAATGAGGGATCAGCCAATGGAGATGCCGGACGACGTGCGGCTCCTGGGCGGCCACCCTCCTGCTGCTGTGGCAGTGCAGAGTCTTCAGTACGTTCCATGGCGGGGCTCCTGCCCAGGGCGTCAACGCTGACTGATCAATACGTGGGTCAATGTCACATTGTCAGGGGCGAGCGTAAGCACGACCTCGGCACCGTTCACCTGCGCGGACCAGTAAGGACGGGAGGCAGGGGCATCAGGACGAGGTGGATATTGGCTAGAACCCTCCCAGATGATCTCCTCGAGCGCAATGCTCGGTGGCGCGACATCAAAGGTAAGCTTCGCCTGCGCAGGATTGTCGGCAGCACTTCTCAGCGTGATGTTCCGGACCTCAAGGCTGCCCAACATTCCACGTTCTGCGGTCCGCTCGTCCCTCATGCCCTGTCGAGTCGTTTCTCCCAGGTGCGTGTGAAGCTGTTCACTCACTGCATCGACATCATCAAAATGCACGCTGGTCAAACGCTCGATGTCGTTCTTGAATCGCTCCATACCGATTTCACTCCCTGATTTGACGAACCGTCTTTGACTCAAATGATCTGAGCGAGCTGGTGGCGCGCCGCTCGAACACGCTGCCAGTACCAACGCTGGAATAGCCATCATGAGACAGCGACGCGCCGCAGCCCAGAGGTGACCCCTAGCTGGGCCTTTTGATGAAGAAGTGCATTTCTCGACCCGTGCATCCATGAAAATACGCCTCGCGCCAATCCTACTCTCGCGAATCTAGCATGGGTTCGTCTTCGTTGGTGGCTGTGCTCAACACGCGGGACGCCTTGTAGGCCTGCTCGTGGAGCATGAGCTTGTCTTTGCCCCGTGCGAATGCCGGGGCCTCAGCCAGAGGGCCACGTAGGGCTGGCGCAACTTGGCTTCCATCGTGTTGAACGCAGAGATGTGGGCCAGCATGAATGCGAGGGCTTGCTTGCCCGTGAAGCCCAGCGCCACCAGGACGAATCCGTCACAGCTCAGGTTGTAGATCGGGTCGCGCCGGAAGGGGCAACTTCCAATGCTGACCTCCACCTTTGCGGCCTTTGCGGCTTCGAAGAGATCCTCGGGGACCATCAGCCCAATTTTGGGCTGATGGTCCTCATCGTCCCATTGATCATCGACGTCCGCCCGGCCCGGCAACTGAATGTGCTCTCTCAAGCTCAAGTCGCGCAACAGGCCCTCTGTGGCCGCAGTACATGTTGTCGAAGAACGCGGCCATGTCCGCGCTGGTGGTGAAGGTTCTGCCGGTGGGCGGCATCCGGCCAACCTAGGGGCGGAGCTGATCGGTAATGGTTATGCCCCCATTTTGCCCTTTGCCCCCTGGCGCACGCACTCGTCTCCCCGCCACGCCTGCGCACTTCATGGGTGCATTTTCTGCACTGCCTGCAGCAAGGCCCAGCCCCGGCCCGGTATGGCTTTCTAAGGGGTTCTGAGGCAGCGGACGGCCCTGCGGTTCCCTGCGCGATAGAGGATGTCTGTGAGCCTGCCAACGGCCTTCTCTGGCCACCTTCAGACAGTGGCAATTTTTCAGGTGACCACGGGAAGGAGGTAACCAGGTAACACGCACTCCCGATGGAGTTGTAAGCAGTTGATAGAAAAGGAAAAAGGCTGGTTACCTTTTGAGGTGATCTGAGGTAATTTTCCGCTCCCAACAAAGTAATGTCATTGATTCATAAGGAAATTCCATCGCGCCGATGTTACCTCTGGAAAAGGTAATGAGATTACTCAGGGGTTACCCTATTGTTACCTTGACGAATTTCATATAAAGCATTGATTTTAATGTTGAAATGAGGGGTTACTTCGGGCTGGTTACCTTTGTTACCTCTTCCCGGTGGTCACCTCAAAAATTGCACCTTATCGCGCGTAAGGGGCCATCAGCATCCTCGCCGACGCACTCTGCAGACCGCGCCGTTGTCGCAGCCTTTGCGACTGCCAACCGTATCCTGCCGGCCATGCCGCTGCCCGCCGACTTCTACTGGACAACACGTTCTGCCAGCCGATCAAACGATCCCCTGACCACGATCGCCTGCTCAGGGGGGCTTGTCGCGTTGACGCAACAGATAGACCACGAGGGCTGGGAGGCCACGCTGGGCCGGCATCGCCACGGGCCAGGTGGACAGTGGCGCAGCTCCAGCTCCTACGAGCAGGGCTGCGCCGGCGCGGAGCTGTGGGTGGCAGGCATGAGGGGCGTCTACGGGAGGACGTGGCCAAGATCACTGCATACCGGGAGGCAGCACGCGTGAACAGGTTGGCCATGCTGCACACCGCGCTGCCAATCGGCTGGATGGGGTAGAAGGCCGCCGGCGGCGATTCCGCCTGCAGGTCGCTGTCGATCGACAACGCTGACCATCTTCGCAGTGTAGGTGGGGCGTGTTGTCACAGCGCGTGGACGACGGGAGCAGGATGGCCACGTTGGACCGGCACCGGCCAAGCGAGCCATGGCCCGTGCCGCCGCTACGAGTTGGGCGGCGGCGGCGCCGAGCTGTGGATGGCCGGGCATGAGGCGCGGCTAAGCGAGAACGTAGCTAGATCGGGCGATAGCAGGAGACGATATGCACGACCAAGGCGACTTCAAGCTGATCTCAATCAGCATGACAACTCCTCGGAACTCACATGACTGTACTGTCATTCTCTGCTAACACCATAGGTGATCGTGGGGGCTGCAATTGGAAACTGAGCGTAAGCCTTCCTATCAAATGCCAAGATTGCCGCGGCCTCATAACCTCATAAGCTCCCCGGTGAGTGAATAGCAATCAACGGTAGGGGGCTGCCGCTCGAGAGCGTTTTAGTTTCAGGTGCGTCAGCTATGTAGATGCCCGGGTCTTGTAATCACATGATGGCCAAGCTTTAACAAGCCTATCGATAACGTTGCGTCTCATTAATTAATGGATAAATAGTATGTCGACCATCCCGACTCTACCGACCGTTCCCGTGTTTGCTCCCCCTCAACCGGATCCCTACTACGGCTTCGGTGGCATCCAATACGAAATCGCGTTGAGCTCCCCAATACTCCAAGAGGAAACTCCCCCTCCAGTCATCATTCGAGCTCACTTTGCCAATTCAGACGGCATATGGGCTACAGAGGGAATGGATCAGCTGAACGAACTTTGCAAAGTTTTAAGCAATCGCACGGGAGATTTTGTAAGGCAACAGACCTTTCGTTACGGTGCCTACTGCGGGTGGCTTGGCGAAAATCGGGAATGGGCGCTTCCGGGTTCGACCCCAACCTCACAGAACGGTGTTTCCATCCTTGATCCCGTGCAGGCCTGGGTCGAAGATGGAATGCGCTGGCCTCCGGCTTGGCGCGGAAATCTCTTCTCCACTCAGTTCTTGGCCGTCCAAGGAGTAGCGCACTGGATTCACGGAAAAGGTGAGACCATGACCGTTCCCCTCGCTGACCTCGGGTTATTCAATCAGGTCGTCGACTTCTCCCCGATCATGGATATTCTGCGCGATCCCACCAAGGGGGATGGAACGTACCAGTTCAACGATGCCTATTTCGAATACAACACTTTTGACCACGTAACAAACAATGTTCAGGCATCTGGACTCATCGGCCAAGTCTCTGGGATACTCACCGGAACACTTACCATCAACGGTGGCTCGTACACATTCGACGGAAACTACGGCCTCAATCCAGATACGTATGACGCCAATCCCTCAAATCGCCCTCACTATCAGGAATGGCTTACGTCATTCCTACAGGCGATCAGCAACGCGGTGGGCACAATGGATTATCAAATCAACTTTACTGGCCGTAATACCGTTCACTTCGAAGGCATCAGGCCGTGAAGCTTATTTTTTGCGCCGCAGCATTTCTTCTGGCATGTCTGGTGTCGAGTTGCTCGCGTGAAGAATGTCCTAATAGAAGCGCAGAGGGGCAGCGAGAATCTGTCTATCGATACGTCGAGGGCAGCTCACTTCCTGCACTCAAGGGTGTGGCCCGAGATGACATCAGATTCCTTGACGATACGCGCTACTACAGCGTTGATAGCCGCATCTGGAGATGGCACTTCCTAGCAAAAGAGAGGGAATACATCGCACTGATCAGTTGCGATGGAAGTGTTGAACTCTCAATAGCGGAGAACCCATTGGTGCCATAGGAGCTCGCGATTGAATTCGAGTTGGCATCCAGGATGGTTCCAGGGTGGTCGCTGAGTTGAGCTCAGCGGCCTTTTTGGAGCAGCGATGGTTACAGGCAACACGACCGGGAAAATTCTGTAATCCCCTCAGTAACGGTAGGTGTTTCACGAGCGTCAGTCGGTAAAAAAAACGGGCTAAGTCGCTGATTTTTGGTCTTAGTCGATCTATCTTGTAAACAGTAGGTCATCCGTTCGATTCGGATAAGCGGCGCCAGTAACTCATTGAATTCAAATAATTTACTGGCGAATTGATAGCGCCAAAAACTGGGTTTGCCGGTAAAGGCACAGGTAAAATTAATTCAAGAGTTCATGTTCCACGAAGTCCTGAACGCTAGCAGCACCAGGGCTTTAGGGGCTTCTGATGATGAGAAGGCCAACTGTTTTTTCATCACAAATATCGGGCATCCGGGCATCGGGGATATGCCCAAACTCTTGCCCTGCGACTGCTGTCGGCCAAAAGCAGACCTGCCTGATGCGCTGCGCGGACTGCATGGATGGCAGCAGTTGCTAACATTGCACGCCACTCATCCTTGGAAGGAAGTCGCCCGCATGACTTTACCCCCGGCACCTTGGCGAGTCGCCGTGCTGACGGTCGTGGTTTTGCCAGTCTGCGCATTCTCCAACCTATCAGCGGCGGAGTATGACTCTCAGACCAGCACCTTCATCCACCCCATCAACCGTGCCAAAGACGCCCCTTTGGTAAGCTTGGGTAGCGATGGGCTGCTTCGCTATGCTTTGTATACCGAGCGCGGTGGCGATCAGGCCCGCAACATCGTCCCGGACTTCTCCCGTGCCGGCTACCAGGGAGGCGGCGTCAGTCTGCCCACCCGGTCCAGCATTCCTGTTATCGAGATCCTTGAGCCATCAAGCGCGGAGGATGACTACCCCCGTATCCAGGCAGCCATCGATGCGGTCGCCTTACATGCCAAGGACAGCCGGGGCCTGCGGGGCGCGGTCCTGCTGCGGCGCGGCCACTACAGGGTGAGCAGGACGCTGAGCATCCGTGCAGACGGTGTAGTCCTACGCGGTGAAGGTCGAGGTGCAGACGGCACGGTGATCCGCTCCGAAACTAGCGATCAGCGTGGCAGGATTATTGAACTGGGGAGCAGCGAAGCCGCGGTCCCTCGCGCAGCTTTGGACGCACGCCGAACCACAATCAACATGCACTACGTCCCGGTGGGGGCGATGCGGCTCAAGGTGTCGTCCGCAGTTGGCTACGACGTAGGCGATACCTTGTCGATCGCGAGGGAACCCAATGCGCGCTGGATTGGCCCAGAGGGTATCGATACCGCGCGATACGGATGGACGGCCAGCGACTACGCCATGTACAGCGAACGCGTCGTCACAGCAGTAGACGACGACACGATCACCCTAGATGCCCCGATCATGGACGCCATCGAGACGCGCTTCGGTGGCGGCACCGTCTATCGAACAGATCCCGTCCGCATCTCTCAGGTCGGCGTCGAAGACCTCCGCCTTGAGGGTAACCCCGAGACCGGTACGGTAAACGGCACCGCCGATTCTGGCCCCTATACCGCACTCCGCTTGGGTGCAATCTACAACTCATGGGTTCGCGGGGTAACCGTGCGTTATGTGTCCCATGGTTTCGTGACCCGGAATGGCGCGCAGTTCAACACTCTGCAGGACATTGCCTATCTCGACCCGAGGTATGGCGAAACCCAAGGTGCTCGACGTTATGTGTTCCTGTACGAAGGCAATGCCGCCTTCAACCTGATCCAGCGCTGCTATAATCAGGGCGGCAGGCATACCTTCGTCATCGGCGCACGGGTGCCCGGTCCCAACGTGTTTCTGGACTGCCTCGCCGTAGGTGACAGCAATGACAGTGGCCCACATCACCGCTGGTCCACTGGCACGCTTTACGACAATACCAAGGGATACATGCTCCGGGCACAGAACCGTCGGTACAGCGGAACGGGGCATGGGTGGGCGGGCGCGCAGCAGATGTTCTGGAACACTGAACACGACATCTACGTTGTCCAAGCACCGCCCTTTGCCATGAACTGGAGCGTGGGACAGGTTGGCGTTACTACACTTGGGAAGTTCCCGCCTGAAGAGCCAGCGGGGATCGTGCAATCGATCGGCCAGGTGGTGACACCTCGCAGCCTTTATCTGCAGCAGTTGCGTGATCGCCTGGGCGAGCAGGCGGTGATCAATGTCACCACTGAAGAGCAACGTGACGGTCGTATCTGGGGCGGCTTGTCAGATGGTGCGGGGGAATAGCGCCCTCATCTAAGAGAGCTGCTCGAAGTAAGCGTCCGCTTTCGGCCAAAACACGCTGGGTATGTGGATGTCCGCTTTGGGGCGGGAGCGATCGCTTTTGGCACTCTGTGCGCTTGGCCACATGCGGTAGGCGTTGCCCCAACCATTTGGTGTTGCTGCCCAGCCTGTTTGGCGATTAATTCTCCTTCAATTGGCGTCGTGCAGCTGAAGCGGGCAACACCGTGTAAGGTGGACCTCGCAACGCTCAATGAGCCGGTAAATTTGCCGTGTCTCTCGCCTTACCACAATGGTTTCACGACTTGCCGTCGGTAAAAATAAGTCGCCTAAGTTGCTGTTTTCATTGCACAGACGAATTAACTTGTAAACAGTAGGTCATCCGTTCGATTCGGATAAGCGGCACCATCCCCCCTTTTTTGGCTTCTCCGTTACGCCCCGTAGCGCCCCGAATTGCCACAAAATCAATGGGTTGCGATTTCTGTGTTTCCCGGTTCGCCCCGTACTGCCCCGTACTTGTGGGCACACACAATCAGCCCATGGCATCCATACGACCCTTGGGCAACAGATACCGCGCTTTCGTCAAAGTGGACGGGCGGCGCGAGACGAAAGTGTTCGACACCAAGCGTGCCGCGCTGGCCTGGTCCCAGGAGAAGGAGGCACAGCTCTGCGGAACCCAGCTTCCCGACAAGACCTTCGGGGAGGCGCTCAAGCGTTATTCGGATGAAGTGACGGAGACCAAGCGGGGAGGGCGTTGGGACCGTATCCGGATTGCCCGTTTCCTCCGCGAGGATCGGATCGTCAAACGCCGGCTTGCCGCGCTTTCGTCAGCTGACCTGGCTGAGTGGCGGGATGCCCGGCTCAAGCAGGTGAAGCCGGCGACGGTGGCCAGAGAAATGAACCTCATGGCAGCGGTACTGGAGGTCGCCCGGCGGGAATGGGTGTGGCTGAAGGAGAGCCCGATGCGCGATGTGCGTCAGCCCCAGCGACAAGACCGTGCGTTACCGCGCTGTCATTACCGGATTCACCGAGCAGGACGTTCGGCATGAATCAGGCAGCTTCCAGGCCCAGACCATCACCCAGAGCTTGGCCGTCATCTCGGTCGAGGCCTGACCGGATGCTGGTGGCAGCAGGCCACCCTGATCCTCGGCACCCCCACACTTATCAGGTACAGCGATATGGCACAGAAGAAGGTTGATCAGACAACTCCCCAGCCAGATGGCCGCTTAGGCGACGATGCATTCACCGCGTTTGGAACGCTCAATGACAACGCAGATGACGCCGAGGCCAGGCTCAAAGCGTTGGAGAACGGCACGGGCGGCATCGGCGATGACGTGGCCGCCCTGCAGCTTGGCCTGCAGCAGGAAACGCAGGCCCGGCAACAAGCTGATGCTGCAATGGACGCGCGGTTGATCGGCAAGAACATGCTGATCAACTGCGGCTTGCCTATCAATCAGCGGGTGTTCGCCGGCGGTGCGCTGGCTGCGGGTGCGTATGGGTACGACCGCTGGAAGGCGAGAGCCGGTGGGTGCAACGTCACGATCAACGCCACCACGGGCGTGTTCACCCACACCAGTGGTCCGCTGCAGCAGATCGTGGAGGCGCCTGTGCTGGCTTGGGGCCAGCCGCTGACCATCAGCGTGGATAACCCCAGCGGCAACATCACCGTGAGCGTGGGCGGTGCCACCGGCACGATCACCTCCGGCACGGGGCGGCGTGGGGTGACCGTCACCCCATCGGGTAGCGGCAACATGACGGTGCAACTGACCGCGACCGGCGTCACCTACAGCCATCCGCAGCTGGAGCGCGGAAGCGCGGCCACGCCGTTTGATGCTCGGCCAATCGCGGCGGAACTGGCCATGTGCCAGCGGTACTACGAGAAGAGCTATCCCTTGTCGGTCGCGCCAGGTGTAGCGCAGCAGCTCGGGCGCCGCGGTGGTGGCCAGGCCGGTGTGGCTGGGTCTGCAATGTACTTTGTGCAGCAATACATGGTTCAGAAGCGGGCCGTGCCAGTGCTCAGCATCTACAACCCCAGCAACGGCGCCGGCGGCGGTGTGGCGAACGACAGCGGCGCAATCGTGCTGACGCAGCTGCCGTATTCGTCGGACAGTGCCTTCGAACTGAGCTGGACGAACGCCGCCGGCCGCTGGGGTGGCTGGTTCCACTATGTTGCCGATGCGGAGCTTTGACATGTACGAACTGACGAACAATCCGGACATCCTGAAGTGTATCGAGACCGGCGCCTTCATTCCCCGCGACAGCTACCTGTGGCCGGCCGAATGGCTGAAGGCCAACACCCCGGCTCCGATGCCGCTGCCCTATGCCCTGCATAGTCCGGAGCACTATCGGGCGATCCGCGCTGCCGCATGGGAGTGGATGACGGCGTGGGTGAAGGAGCGCGGTTACGACAGCATCGAGACCTGCTGTAGTTACTACAACAGCAGTGTGGACCGGTATCGACTGGAGGCGCGGGCGATGGTGGCCTGGCGCGATGCGGTGAACCAGGCGCTGGAGCAGCTGGTGCTGGCGCCACCGGCGGGCATCGAGACCTGGGACCAGGTCCGGGCGCTGCTGCCGCAGCCGGAGGAGTTCGACTGGCCGGAGGAGGCGTCGCTGCCGCTGGATGCGGGGCAGCCCACGGTCGCGCTGTGACAGGGGTGCCGCTGGGGTCTGCTGAAGGATAGTTATGCCACAGACGCAGACGGCCAGATCATCGACCTGGCCGTCTGGGATGCCATGAGTGGCTCGTACTTATCGCCCGTGGTGGCGCCGGTCATGGTGACGCCCCCGATCATGATGGCGATCACTGTAATAGCGATCTCGCTGCCAACGCCGTTCATGTCCATAGCCGTGATGACTGCTGCGGTAGTAGCGACGGTCGTAGTGGCGATTGTGCCGGTCATAGCGGCGATCATGCCCGTGCGATGTGGCCACGTGTCCGATGGCACCACCAGCTGCGGCGCCGGCCAGGGTGGCTGCCGGGTCACCGTTGGAGAGTACGTGGCCTGCGATGCCGCCCACGATTGCACCGGCAATGGCGTGCTCGTCTTTCTTTGACAGCGCGCTGGCATCTCCGACCACGGCCATGCCAGCAAACAGAGCCACTGCCATCGCCATACCACGGAAGCTGAGTGCGGAGTTAAGCATGATCGGTTCCTGAGAAGTGCATGCCACGTGGGCGGGGGAGGGCGCCAAACATCCTGCTGGCGTCGAGGCCAAACTGGCGTTCCAACATTGCCGGAACATTGCCTGGTCCACCGTGCGGGTTGCGCATTCATCTAACGGATGGAGACGTGAGGCGACGTTCAGATGCCGACAGCTGGAGGCGCCAAGGCCGGCCGGGGTAGCCCGGATCAAATCACGCTCTTTGGAGTGATTTTGCGCGCGATGCAGAGGGCCATGCTGAGGCTTTGGTAGCTCAGTCCGGGGCGCGGTGCTGGGCGGTGCCCGGGCGGAAAGAAAAGAGGGCGCCATCAGGCGCCCTCTCACTTAACCTTGCTAGGCCGCTATGCAGATCAGCGCCTCAACAAGCGATTGGCGATCAGCGCAAGAGCGGCACCTGCTGCCAGCAAGGCCAACGGATTTTTCCTGGCAAAATCAAGCGCATCGCCATAGTATTCGGTGAGCTTCCCCTCGACCTGACGCATCCCTCCCTTCGCCTCCATTTCTGGATCGTCAAGCAGTTCACCTGCTGCACGCTGGGCTTTGCCAGCAACCTGCTTCACAACACCTTCAATTTTTTCGCGTGCCATGGTGGGCCTTTCTCTGGAGTGGGCAGTCGTTATGGCACAGGCCCGCGCGAAGAACCCGTCACGGGGATTGACGGACCTCGTCACCACGTCGGATCCGGGGCCGCAGGCAGCTCAACCCGGGGGCGTCTGTTTGCCTATTGCTCATTGCCTATTGCTCGGGGACATCC
>Ga0207709_10000969_pt1 | contig 21419 bp, 19 predicted proteins | sample KBSM34metaG_FD_184397 | JGI IMG/M metagenome (GOLD analysis project Ga0207709, IMG submission 184397) | Miscanthus rhizosphere microbial communities from Kellogg Biological Station, Michigan, USA - KBS M3-4 metaG (SPAdes) (version 2) | ecosystem: Host-associated > Plants > Roots > Rhizosphere >...
GAAGACCTTGTCGCCGCCGTCGACGCCGTGCACCGCCATCCAGCCGGCGATGGTGTCGATGGCGTTGTGCCGTCCGACGTCTTCCGCGAACACCAGCATCTCGGTGCCACGGAACAGCGCGCATCCATGCACCGACCCGGCATGCCGGTGCACGCTGTTGCGCGATTTCATCTGTTCGAGGATGCGCGCCAGCGTGCCCTGCGCGATGCGCGCCGACTGCGCCGCCGGCAGCCGAACGGCGCCGATCTGCGCCATGGCGTCGCCGAAGACGGTGCCTTGTCCGCAGCCCGTGGTCACGACCCGGTGCGCGGTTTTTTCGGCGAGGTTCGCGATGCCGCGGTGGGTCTTCACGGCGGCCGCCTCCACGCTCCAGTCGACGTCGATGCTATCGACCTCGTCGGCGCGCCGCACCAGGTCCTGGTTGAGCAGGTAGCCCAGCACCAGCAGCTCGGGCGCGGCGCCCAGGGTCATCAGCGTCACGAGTTCGCGCTTGTCGACGAAGACGGTCAACGGCCGCTCCGCCGGAATGTCGATGTCGCGGCGCTCGCCGTGCTGGTCGACGATCTCGATGCGGCGCAGCAGCGGGCCGCGCGCCGGGTTCAGGCGCGGCGCGCCGGCGCGCCGGGGCAGCGGGACCGCATCGAAAGCCAGCGGTGTCTCGTCTTCTGCGTCGTCTTCACGTGGGGCCATGCGGAATCCTACGCCACCGCTGCGAGCGGAGCGCGAAGGGGTACTGCTCGCAGACGGGCGCGCCATCGGCTATGGTTCGTTCATGCCTTCTTCGGACACTCCCGCGACCGCGCCCACGGGCCGCCCGACGCTCGACGTCGCGGTGGTCATGCGCCGCGAACGCCTGCACGGCCCCTCGAGCCACTGGCAGCCCTGGCGCTGGACGCTCGACAGCGTGCTGCCCGACGAGCCCGGCTTCGGCACCGAACCGCGCCTCCTGCGCGACGACGACGGCGAGCAGCACTGGCTGCACCCCGGCTTCCAGGTCGAGCTGTACCGCGACGAGGCCGAGGGCTACCACCTCAACGCAATCACGCCGACCCCGTGCTGGTTCGTGCTGTGGCGCATGGACGAAGAGCCCACGCTCGCGCCGCTGCCCATTCCGCGCCCGGTGGTGGTCACGCTCAGCTACTACGAGGCCGGCCGCTGGCTCGATGCGCAGGAAACCGTGGAACAGGTGCCGGCGCCCGCGGAGGTGGTCGACTGGGTGCGCGCCTTCGTCGACGAACACTACGTGGTCGAACCCAAGCGCCGCCGTCGACCCGAGAGCTTCCGCTCGCTGGTCGACCGTTTCGGCAACGCCGCGAGCGTGACGACCGAGAAGAAACGCGGACGGGGCGCGGGCGATGTCTGAGGGTTTCCTGGGACGCTGGTCGCGCCGCAAGCAGGAGGTGCGCGCGGCCGAGGCCGTCGTGGAAGAAAAGACCCTGCCAGCCGTGGAACCCGTTGCGGCGCCGGTGCCGGTGCCCGCACCCGCCGCGCTCGCCGAGCCCCCCGCCGCCGACGGCGAGCAGGACACCGCGCCGCCGCTGACGCTCGCGGACGTGGACGCGCTGGACATCGGGTCCGACTTCAAGCCCTTCCTCACGAAGGAGGTCGCGCCCGAGGTCAAGAACGCGGCCTTCCGCAAGCTTTTTGCCGATCCGCATTTCAATGTGATGGACGGCCTGGACACCTACGTCGACGACTACTCCCAGTCCACCCCGGTGCCCGAGAGCGTGCTGCGCCAGATGGCCAGCGCCAAGTTCCTCAAGCTCTTCGACGAAGACCCCGAAGACGCCGAAGACATTCCCCCTGAAACCCCCGACGCCACCGAGGCGACGGACGTGGCACAGTCCCAGGATCCCGCAACGCTTCCCAGCCCGCCGGTTGCCACGCTGCAACCCGCCAGCCAAGAAACCGATGACCACCACGCTGATTTGCGACTGCAACCAGACGATGCCGCTCGAGCCGAAGACGCTCAGCGCGGCACTGGCTGAAACCCTCCCGCTGCATTCGTCGCTGTGCCGCCGCGAGGCGACCTCCTTCCAGCGCGCCATCCAGTCCGGCGACGACGTCGTGGTGGCCTGCACCCAGGAAAAACGGCTGTTCGGCGAGCTCGCCACGCAGACGCCCAACGCCACCTCGCCGATCCGCTTCATCAACATCCGCGAAACGGGCGGCTGGAGCCGCGACGCGAAAAGCGCGATGCCGAAGATCGCCGCGCTGCTGGCCGCCGCCAGCCTGCCCGAGCCCGACCCCGTCTCGACCGTGAGCTACACCAGCCAAGGCCGGCTGCTGATCATCGGCCCGCTCGACGCCGCCGAGCGCGCCGCGGCGCTGGTCGGCGACACGCTCGACGTCACCCTGCTCGCGCAAGGCCCCGGTGCAGACGGTGGCGCCCAGGCGCGCCGCTGGCCAGTGATCGCCGGGCGCATCGATGCGCTCACCGGCTGGCTCGGCGCCTTCACGCTGCGCTGGACGCGCGACAACGCGATCGACCTCGACCTGTGCACCCGCTGCAATGCCTGCGTGGTCGCCTGCCCCGAGCAAGCCATCGGGCTGGACTACCAGATCGACAACGCACGCTGCACCTCGCACCGCGACTGCGAGCGCGCCTGCAGCGTGGCCGGCGCCATCAACTTCAGCCGCGAGCCGCAGGCGCTCGACGCGGCCTTCGACCTCGTGCTCGACCTCGGCGCCGCGCCGCAGATCGACTGGCACGCGCCGCCGCAGGGCTACTTCCACCTGCCCGGCGGCGTCGCGCAGGCCGAGGGCCTGCAGACGCTGCTGCGCCTGCGCGAGCTGGTGGGCGAATTCGAGAAGCCCAAGTTCTTCGACTACAAGCAGAAGCTGTGCGCGCACAGCCGCAACGAGGTGGTCGGCTGCAACGCCTGCGTCGAGGTGTGCTCGGCCCATGCCGTGAGCAGCGATCCGCAACGCCAGCGCATCGTGGTCAACCCGAACCTGTGCGTCGGATGCGGCGCTTGCACCACGGTGTGCCCGACGGGCGCGCTGGGCTACACCTACCCGCGCGCGCCCGACCAGGGGCTCAAGCTGCGCAAGCTGCTCAGCACCTATGCCTCGGCGGGCGGGCGCGATGCGGCGCTGCTGCTGCACAGCCAGGAAGGCGGCCAGGCGCTGCTCGAGCAGCTCGGGCGGCAGGCGCAGCTGGGCAAGGCCCAGGGCGTGCCGGCGCGCGTGATGCCGGTCGACCTCTTTCATGCGGCGAGCACCGGCATCGACCTGTGGCTGAGCGCCGTCGCCTTCGGCGCCTCGCAGGTCGCGGTGCTGTGCACGGGCGAAGAGGCGCCGCAGTACCTCGCGGCGCTCAAGCAACAGCGGGACGTCGCGCAGGCGCTGCTGCTGGGCCTGGGCTACACCGGCACGCACTTCCACGTGATCGAGGCCGATTCACTCGCCGCGCTGGACGCCGCGCTGGCCGGCCTGCGCACGACCACGCAGCGCGTGCCGGCCACGGCGGCCCGCTTCGCCGTCGGCGCCGACAAGCGCGACCGGCTCGAGATGGCGCTGGACCACCTGATGGGTGCGGCCCCGGCTCTGCAGGCGCCCGCCGAGGCCCCGCTGGCGTTCGCGCTGCCGGCCGGCTCGCCGCTGGGCGCCGTCGCGGTCGACAAGGACAAGTGCACGCTGTGCCTGGCCTGCGTCAGCGCCTGCCCGTCGGGCGCGCTGCTGGACAGCCAGAGCGCGCCGCAGCTGCGCTTCATCGAGAAGAACTGCGTGCAATGCGGCCTGTGCGAAACCACCTGCCCCGAGGACGCCGTCTCGCTCGTGCCGCGCCTGCTGGCCGCGCCCGAGCGCAAGCAGCAGGTGCTGCTGAACGAGGCCAAGCCCTGGGCCTGCATCCGCTGCAGCAAGCCCTTCGGCACGCAAAAAGCCATCGAGGCCATGCTCGGCAAGCTGGCCGGGCATGCCATGTTCCAGGGCGAAGCGCTGGAGCGCCTCAAGATGTGCAGCGACTGCCGCGTCATCGACCTGTACAGCGCCACCAACGAAGTGAAGATCGCCCCGCTATGAGCCAGACCTTTCCCGCCACGTCCGCGCTCGACGAGGAGGTGGCCCGGGCCGAGCTCTACGGCCTGCTCGCGCGCCTGTGGTACGCCGCGCCCGATGCCGAGCTGCTGGAAGCCTTCCAGGTCGCGCCCACCGAGGCGCCGGCCGCGGGCGCTTTCCTGGAAGAACCGTGGCGCCAGCTGGTCGGCATCGCGCGCGACACCGACGCGGCCGCCGCGCACGAGGAATACGACGCGCTCTTCGGCGGCATCGGCAAGCCCGAGGTGTTCCTGTTCGGGTCGCACTACCTGAGCGGCTTCCTCAACGACAAGCCGCTCGTGCAGCTGCGCCACGACCTCGACACGCTGGGCCTGGCGCGCACCGAGACCACCTACGAGACCGAGGACCACATCGCCTGCCTGTTCGAGGTCATGCGCTACCTGATCGCCGGCGAGGACGTGGCGGAGGCCAATCTCACGCAGCAGCAGGCGATGTTCTCCAAGCACATCCAGCCCTGGCTGCCCGCCTTGTGCGATGCTGTGTTGCAGCATCCGCAGGCGCGGTTCTACGCAGCACTCGCCGCCTTCACGCGCGCATTCGGCGACGTCGAGGCGCAAGCCTTCGACATGCTGGACTGAAGCGAACGAATGCGAGGGGTATTCAGGTTGCTCACACCTTGTTGCTGGTCTAGTATCCACAAGGCCGACCGGGTTTCCCCTCTCTCGTCGCGCCCAGCCACTCCTGGAGTCAATATGCAGGACAGCCAAAACACCGGCATCAAGCCGGCCTCCCGCCGCGGATTCTTCATCGGTGCCGCCACCGCCGGCGCCGCTGCGGTGGCCGTCACCGCGCTGCCGAAGGTGGCGACCGAAGCGCCCGTCGCCGCCGCCACGCCTTCCCTGCCGCCCCCGCCCGAAAACGGCGGTGGCTATTCCCTGAGCGAACACGTCAAGCGTTACTACGCCACCACGTCAGCCTGAGGAGACCCCGTGCTTCTGACCAGAAAATCCCCAGGCACCGCGAGCCCGCGGGCCTCCGACGCGTCGCCCTTCGTTCACAGTCTGCGGCGCGGTCTCGCGAACGCCTTGCCGACCATGGACCGGCGCGCCTTCCTACGGCGCTCCGGCCTGGGTGTCGGCGTGGGCCTGGCGGCCAGCCAGCTCACGCTGATCCAGAAGGCCAAGGCCGCCGACGGCCGGCCCGCGGCCATCGGCGCCGGCAAGATCGAAGTGAAGCGCACCGTGTGCTCGCACTGCTCGGTCGGCTGCGCGTCCGACGCGGTGGTCGAGAACGGCGTGTGGGTGCGCCAGGAGCCGGTGTTCGACTCGCCCATCAACCTGGGCGCCCATTGCGCCAAGGGCGCGGCGCTGCGCGAGCACGGCCACGGCGAGTACCGCCTGCGCTACCCGATGAAGCTCGTGAACGGCAAGTACGAGCGCATCAGCTGGGACACCGCACTCGACGAGATCACCGCCAAGCTGAAGGAACTCACCAAGGCCAGCGGCCCCGACGCGATCTACTGGATCGGCTCGAGCAAGCACAGCAACGAGCAGGCCTACCTGCTGCGCAAGTTCGTGAGCTTCTTCGGCAGCAACAACTGCGACCACCAGGCGCGCATCTGCCACTCGACCACGGTCGCGGGCGTGGCGAACACATGGGGCTACGGCGCCATGACCAATTCGTACAACGACATGCGCAACGCGAAGATCGCGATGTACATCGGCTCGAACGCGGCCGAGGCGCACCCCGTGAGCATGCTGCACATGCTGCATGCCAAGGAAAACGGCTGCAAGATGATCGTGGTCGACCCGCGCTTCACGCGCACGGCGGCCAAGGCCCACGAGTACGTGCGCATCCGCTCGGGCTCGGACATCGCGTTCCTGTTCGGCATCCTGCACCACATCTTCAAGAACGGCTGGGAAGACAAGCGCTACCTCAACGACCGCGTCTACGGCATGGAAGAAGTGCGCGCGGAAGTCATGAGCAAGTGGACGCCCGACAAGGTCGAGGAGGCCTGCGGCGTGAACGAGGCACAGGTGCTGAAGGTCGCGACCATGCTGCACGAGCACCGCCCCGGCACCGTGGTGTGGTGCATGGGCCAGACGCAGCACAGCATCGGCAACGCCATCGTGCGGGCCTCGTGCATCCTGCAGCTGGCGCTGGGCAACGTGGGCACCTCGGGCGGCGGCACCAACATCTTCCGCGGCCACGACAACGTGCAGGGCGCGACCGACGTCGGCCCCAACCCCGATTCGCTGCCGGGCTACTACGGCCTGGTCGAAGGCTCGTGGAAGCACTTCGCTGCCACCTGGGGCGTGGACTTCGAATGGATCAAGGGCCGCTTCGCCTCGCCCGCCATGATGAGCAAGCCCGGCATCACGGTGTCGCGCTGGATCGACGGCGTGCTCGAGAAGAACGAGCTCATCGACCAGGACTCGAACCTGCGCGGCGTCTTCTACTGGGGCCATGCGCCCAACTCGCAGACGCGCGGCCTCGAGATGAAGCGGGCCATGGACAAGCTCGACCTGCTGGTCGTGGTCGACCCGTACCCCTCGGCCACGGCCGCCATGGCCGCGATGCCGGGCCGGCCCGAGGACGCCAACGCGAACCGCGCGGTGTACCTGCTGCCCGCGTGCACGCAGTTCGAGACCAGCGGCTCGGTGACGGCGTCGAACCGCTCGATCCAGTGGCGCGAGAAGGTCATCGAGCCGCTGTGGGAAAGCCGCACCGACCACATGATCATGCAGCAGTTCGCCGACCGCCTGGGCTTCGGCAAGGAGCTGAGCAAGAACTACAAGATGCAGAAGGTCAAGGGCATGGACGAGCCCGTGCCCGACGACATCCTGCGCGAGATCAACAAGTGCTGCTGGGCCGTCGGCTACTCGGGCCAGAGCCCCGAGCGGCTGCAGGCGCACATGCGCAACATGGCCGCCTTCGACGTGCGCACGCTGCGGGCCAAGGGGGCGGTCAAGGACAAGGTCAACGGCTACGACATCTCGGGCGACTACTTCGGCCTGCCCTGGCCCTGCTACGGCACGCCCGAGCTCAAGCACCCCGGCTCGCCGAACCTGTACGACCCGTCCAAGCACGTGATGGACGGCGGCGGCAACTTCCGCGCGAACTTCGGCGTGGAGCGCAACGGCAAGAACCTGCTGGCCGAGGACGGCTCCCACTCGCTGGGCGCCGACATCACCACCGGCTACCCCGAGCTCGACCACCTGCTGCTCAAGAAGCTGGGCTGGTGGGACGAACTCACGGAGGCCGAGAAGCCCAAGGCCGAAGGCAAGAACTGGAAGACCGACAGTTCGGGCGGCATGATCCGCGTGTTCATGAAGAACCACGGCTGCCACCCCTTCGGCAACGCGAAGGCGCGCGCGGTGGTGTGGAACTTTCCCGATGCGATCCCGCAGCACCGCGAGCCGCTCTACGGCACGCGCCCCGACCTCGTCGCCAAGTACCCGACGCACGACGACAAGATGGCCTTCTGGCGCCTGCCCACGCTCTACAAGACCGTGCAGCAGAAGAACATCGCCGACAAGATCGCCGAGAAGTTCCCCTACATCATGACCTCGGGCCGGCTCGTGGAGTACGAGGGCGGCGGCGAGGAAACCCGCTCCAACCCCTGGCTGGCCGAGCTGCAGCAGGAGATGTTCATCGAGATCAACCCGAAGGTCGCGGCCGAGAAGAACATCCGCAACGGCGAGCGCGCCTGGGTGCACACGCCCACGGGCGCCAAGCTCAACGTGCAGGCCCTGGTGACCGAGCGCGTGGGGCCCGACACGGTGTTCATGCCCTTCCACTTCTCGGGCCGCTGGCAGGGCGAAGACCTGCTGGCCTACTATCCGAAGGGCGCGGCGCCCATCGTGCGCGGCGAGGCCATCAACACGGCCACAACCTACGGCTACGACAGCGTCACCATGATGCAAGAGACCAAGACCACGGTCTGCAACATCGAGAAAGCATAAGGAATCACCATGGCAAGAATGAAGTTCGTCTGCGATTCCGAGCGCTGCATCGAGTGCAACGGCTGCGTCACGGCCTGCAAGAACGAGAACGAGGTGCCCTGGGGCGTGAACCGCCGCCGCGTGGTCACGCTCAATGACGGCCTGCCGGGCGAGAAATCGATCTCGGTGGCCTGCATGCACTGCTCCGACGCGCCCTGCATGGCGGTGTGCCCCGTGCAATGCTTCTACCGCACCGACGAAGGCGTGGTGCTGCACGACAAGGACGTGTGCATCGGCTGCGGCTACTGCTCGTACGCCTGCCCGTTCGGCGCGCCGCAGTTCCCGTCGCAAGGCACCTTCGGTGCGCGCGGCAAGATGGACAAGTGCACCTTCTGCGCCGGCGGCCCCGAAGCCAACGGCTCCGAAGCCGAGTTCGAGAAGTACGGCCGCAACCGCCTGGCCGAAGGCAAGCTGCCGGCCTGCGCCGAGATGTGCTCGACCAAGGCCCTGCTGGCCGGCGACGGCGACGTGGTGGCCGACATCTTCCGCACCCGCGTCGTGCACCGCGGCACGGGCGCCGAGGTCTGGGGCTGGGGCACGGCCTACGGCTCGCAGCAGGCCGGCACGCCGCCCACCGGAGGCACCAAGTGAAGCGCGCGGTCGTGATGCTCGTCGCGCTCGCCTCGGGCGCGATGCTGCTGGCGGCCTGCAGCGAGAAGCCGCAGACGAACGCCGAGGGCGTCAAGCACGACGCGGTGCCCTGGAGCGGCACGGGCACGCAGGCCAACACCGGCACCGCCTTCACCGCGCCCGGCTGGAAGGTGGGCGACAAGACGGCCTGGGAGCAGCAGATCAAGACGCGCTCCAACGGCCAGAACGAGTACACCCGAGAAAACTGAACCGGAGGCCGCATGAGCGTCACCATTCGCACCAGGCACGCGTTCCACGCGCTGCTGGCGACCGCGCTCCTGGGCTGGGCGGCGGTGGCGCCGGCCCAGGAGGCCAACCCGGCCGCGAGCGGCGCCGTGACCGCATCGCCCGCGCCTGCTTCGCCTGCCGCAGCCACGGCTGCAGCACCGAAGGCCGAGGGCGGCATCCGCAGCCAGAACATCTTCGACGTCAAGCCCGAGGCCAGCGCCGACCCCAACTACCTCAACCAGACCAACGGCGAGCGCAATAAGGTCCAGCCCGGCAACAACGCGCCGATGTGGCGCCAGGTGAGCGGCGGCGTCACCGGCTACAGCAGCCTGCCGGTGAGCCAGGCGCCCGAGGCCGGCAACCTGATCCAGCGCTTCGTGCAGTACCCGGGTTCGCGCTTCACCAACGCGGGCGAGGCCTGGCGGCAGGTGCGCAACGACTGGATCATTCCGTACGGCGCGGCGCTGCTCTTCGTGACGCTGCTGGCGCTGGCGATCTTCTATTTCACGCGCGGGCCGATCCGCCTGCACGGCACCGAAACCGGCCGCAAGATCGAACGCTTCACGCCCTTCGAGCGCGCCACGCACTGGTCGAACGCGCTGGCCTTCGTCACGCTCGCGATCTCGGGCATCGTGATGGCCTTCGGCAAGTTCTTCCTGTTGCCGGTGCTGGGCAGCGCGCTGTTCGGCTGGCTCGCCTACGTGCTCAAGACGGTGCACAACTTCGTGGGGCCGCTGTTCGTGGTGACCACGCTGTTCATGATCTTCACCTTCATCCGCAGCAACTGGCCGAGCAAGGACGACTTCACCTGGCTGCGGCACGGCGGCGGCCTGTTCGGCGGCAAGGAGCCCGCGTCGCACCGCTTCAACGCCGGCGAGAAGGCGGTGTTCTGGGGCGGCGTGCTGTTCCTGGGCAGCATCGTCATCGCCTCGGGCCTGTTCCTGGACAAGCTGCTGCCCGGCTTCGTCTACACGCGCGGCGAGATGCAGGTCGCGCACATGGTGCACGCGGTGGCCACGCTGCTCATGATGGCGATGATCATGGGCCACATCTACATCGGCACGCTGGGCATGGACGGCGCCTACAAGGCGATGCGCGAAGGCTATGTCGACGAGGCCTGGGCGCGCGAACACCACAAGCTCTGGTACGACGACATCCAGGCCGGCAAGATCCCCGCGCAGCGCTCGCAACCGGCCGGCGCACCCGAGCCCGCACGGCCGACGACGGCGCAGCAAGGAACCTCCGCATGAAGCACACGCTGACCCTTCTTCTGTGCGCACTCGCTGCGACCTCCGCTGTCGCCAAGCTCCCCCCGCCCACGCCGGAAGCGCAGGCCAAGGCCGCCGAGGCCGCGGCCCGCACCGCGTGGAGCGCCAAGACCGACGGCTACCTGCTGTGCAAGTCACAGGACCAGGTCGCCGCCAAGTACCGTGCGAGCGCGCAGGCCGCCGGCAAGCCGGCACCGGCCGCGGTGGCCACGCCGCCCTGCGTGGACCCGGGGCCCTACGCTGCCGCCCCCAAGGTTGAAACCAAGCCCATCGAAGCATCGGGCGCCCACTCCCCGGCCCCCACGGCCGCGTCGCCGCCGAGTTCGAACCAGACCTCGGCGCAGACGAATCCCGCACCCAAGAAGTAAGCCGTCGGCGCAGCGCACCTGCGCGGACGCAGCCGAAAAAAACAACCGCAAATGGCCCGCCGGCAAGGTCCGGCACGGCCGCCTTGTGCATGGCTGTCGGGTGCCATGCCCGACCACGCCGGCGACCTCCAACTTCTATACTGGCCCCGATGCCCACACCCGAACGAACTGCCTCGACCGATGTGCGTATGCGCGGCTTCACGCAGCGCGCCGAGGTGCCCACCGCCCTCGCCTGGATCGATGCCCACACGCCCTTGCTGACCGGTGAATCCGTGGCCGTCGACGAGGCCACGGGGCGGGTGCTGCTGCAGGAGGTGATCGCGCCCATCGCGGTGCCCGAGTTCGACCGCGCGGCCATGGACGGCTATGCGCTGCGCGGCGGCGAGACCACGGGGGCCGGCGAATACAACCCGCTCGAATTTCCGATCGCGGGCCACGCCTGGCCCGGCCGCCCCTTCGACGGCGAGGTGCCCGCGGGCGCCGCCATCCGCATCATGACCGGCGCTCCGGTGCCGCGCGGGCTGGACGCCGTGGTGCCCGCCGAATACGCGAGCGAGCAGGACGGGCGCCTGGCCATCACGCGCGCCGTCGCGCCGGGGCAGCACGTAGGCCACGTCGGCGAGGACATCGCGCGCGGCAGCACCGCGCTGGCCACGGGTCGCCGCCTGCGCCCGCAGGACGCGGGGCTGGCGGCGTCGCTCGGCCTGGCGCAGTTGCAGGTGGTGCGCCGCCCGCGCGTGCGGCTGCTCGTCACCGGCAACGAGGTGCGCGCACCCGGCACGCCCAAGGGCCCGAGCGAGATCTACGACGCCAACTCCGTGACCTTGCGCGGCCTCGTGGCGCGCGACGGCGGCCTGCTCGAGTCGCACCAGCGCCTGGGCGACGACCCGCAAATCATCGCGCAAGCACTGGCCGCGCCCGGCGCCGACGTGGTGCTCATCTCCGGCGGCTCCAGCGTGGGCGCCGAGGACCACGCGCCGCGCCTGCTGGCCGAGCTCGGCGAACTGGCGATCCACGGCATCGCGATGCGGCCTTCCAGCCCGGCGGGCATGGGGCGCATCGGCGAGACGCTGGTGTTCCTGCTGCCGGGCAACCCGGTCTCCTGCCTGTGCGCCTACGACTTCTTTGCCGGGCGCGCGATCCGCCTGCTCGGCGGCCGGCCCGCCGACTGGCCCTACCCGCGCACGCGCGCCACCGTGGCGCGCAAGATCGTCTCGCAGGTGGGGCGCGTCGACTACGTGCGCGTGAAGCTCGGCGCCGACGGCGTGGAGCCGCTCGCGCTCTCGGGCGCCTCGGTGCTGAGCTCGACCACGCGCGCCGACGGCTTCGTGATCGCCCCCGCCGAAAGCGAAGGCTTCGGGCCCGGAACCGACGTCACTGTTCATCTGTACGAGTGCCTGTGAAAGCCCAATCGCAATTTCTCGATGTCGTCACGCGGGACGAGGCCGAGCGCCGCTTCCGCGAACACCTGAGCCTCGCGCCGCTGGGCCGCGAGACCGTTCCCCTGCACGCGGCACTGGGCCGGGTGCTCGCCGACGATGCGGTCGCCGCCATCGACGTGCCCGGCTTCGACCGCTCCAACGTCGACGGCTTTGCCGTGCAGGCCGCCGACACCTGGGGCGCGATGGAAGAGCAGGTCCGCGCGCTGGCCCTCGTGGGCGAGACGCTGGCGCCCGGCATCGTGCCGCAGCGCGAAGTGACGCCTGGCCACGCCACGGCGATCGCCACCGGCGGCATGCTGCCGCGCGGCGCCGACGCGGTGGTGATGGTGGAGCACACCGACCTCGACGACGGCAACGTGCAGGTGCGCCGCGCGGCCACGGCCGGCGAGAACGTCAGCTACGCCGGCACCGACATCGCGCGCGGCGAGACCGTGCTGCGCGCCGGCCAGGTGCTGAGCTCGCGCGAGATCGGCGTGCTCGCGGCGCTGGGCCTGGCCGAGGTCGGCGTGTGGCGCAAGCCGCGCGTGGCCATCTTCTCCACCGGCAACGAGATCGTCGCGCCCGGTGCGCCGCTGCCCACGGGCGCGGTGTACGACTCCAACGCCGCCATCATCGGCGCCGCGGTCGAGGAACTGGGCGGCGAGCCGGTGCGCCTGGGCGTGATCCCCGACGACGAGGCCCTGCTGTCGGCCGCGCTCGCGCGGGGCCTCGCATGCGATGCGGTGGTCTTCTCGGGCGGCACGTCCAAGGGCGAAGGCGACCTGTCGTACCGCGTGGTGGCCGCCCTCGGCGACCCGGGCGTGGTGGCGCACGGCGTGGCGCTCAAGCCCGGCAAGCCGGTGTGCCTGGCGGTCACGGGCAGCAAGCCGGTCGTGATCCTGCCGGGCTTTCCGACCTCGGCGGTCTTCACCTTCCACGAGTTCCTGGCGCCCGTGATCCGCGCCTTCGCGGGCCGGCCGCCGCAGCGGCATGCGCACGTGGCGGCCACGCTGCCGATGCGCGTGAACTCCGAGCGCGGCCGCACCGAGTACCTGCTGGTGGGCCTGGTGCCCACCGACGACGGCGTGGCCGCCTACCCGATGGGCAAGGGCTCGGGCTCGGTCACCACCTTCAGCAGCGCCGACGGCTTCATCACCATCGGCCAGCACACCGAGATCGTCGATGCCGGCGCCCCCGTGCAGGTGCAGCTGCTGGGCCAGGGGCTGGACGCCGCCGACCTGATCTTCATCGGCAGCCATTGCGTGGGCCTGGACTGGCTGGCCGGCGAGCTGATGCGCCAGGGCATCCGCATCAAGGCCATGAACGTGGGCAGCACGGGCGGGCTGATGGCCGCCCGGCGCGGCGAATGCGACGTGGCCGGCATCCACCTGATGGACCCGGCGACGGGCGTCTACAACCGGCCGCTGCTCACGCCGGGCCTCGAACTGGTGACGGGCTACGGCCGCATGCAGGGCGTCGTCCATCGCCCCGGCGACACGCGCTTCGAGGGCCTGGACGCCGCCGCGGCCATCTCGGCCGCGACCGCGCAGCCCGGCTGCACCATGGTCAACCGCAACGCCGGCAGCGGCACGCGCATCCTCATCGACCGCCTGCTCGGCGGCGCGCAGCCGCCCGGCTACGGCGTGCAGACCAAGTCGCACAACGCGGTGGCGGTGGCCGTGGCGCAGCAGCGCGCCGACTGGGGCCTGGCCATCGACACGGTCGCGCGGCAGTACGGGCTGGGCTTCATTCCCGTGCAGGAGGAACGCTACGACTTCGTGGTGCCCCAGGCACGGCTTGGGCGCGCGCCGGTGCAGGCCTTCATTGCGCTGCTGCAATCGGCCGCGGCGCGCGAAGCGCTGGGCCGGCTCGGCTTTCGCGTCGATGCCGCAGCCTGATGGCCGAACCGCTTCTTTCTTTCACTCTCGAGGACTGACACGATGACGATGGCTTCGCGCAGACGCTTCACCCTTCTCGCCCTCGCCGGCGCGCTGCTCGCCCCGATGGCGCACGCACAGGACAAGTTCATCGTGCTGGCATCGACCACCTCGACGGAACAGTCGGGCCTGTTCAAGCACCTGCTGCCGCAGTTCACGAAAGCATCGGGCACCGAGGTACGCGTGGTGGCGGTGGGCACGGGCCAGGCGCTGGACATGGCGCGCCGCGGCGACGCCGACGCGCTGTTCGTGCACGACCAGCCCGCCGAAGAGAAGTTCGTCGCCGAAGGCTTCGGCCTGCCGCGCCGCCCGGTCATGTACAACGACTTCGTGCTGATCGGGCCCAAGTCCGACCCGGCCGGCGTGCGCGGCAACGACATCGCGGTGGCCCTCAAGCGGCTGGGCACCACGGGCGGCGCCTTCGTCTCGCGCGGCGACAAGAGCGGCACGCATGCGGCCGAACTGCGCCAGTGGAAGCTGGCCGGCATCGACCTGGCCGCCGCCAAGCCGGCCGGCTACAAGGAATGCGGCTGCGGCATGGGCCAGGCGCTCAACATCGCGGCCTCGACCAATGCCTATGTGCTGTCCGACCGCGGCACCTGGCTCAACTTCAAGAACCGCGCCGACCTGGGCATCGTGGTCGAGGGTGACAAGCAGCTGTTCAACCAGTACGGCGTGATCGTCGTGAACCCGGCCAGACACCCGCACGTGAAGAAAGACCTGGCGCAAGGCTTCTCCGACTGGGTCGTGTCGCGCGACGGGCAGGCCGCCATCGCCGCGTACAAGATCGGCGGCGAACAGCTCTTCTTCCCGAACGCGGGCCAGTGAACGGCGCGCCGGTCGATGACGGGGCCGGGCTGCGCAATGCGCACGGCCTCGCGTCGGTGATGAAAGCCGTCTCTCGATGAACACCGTGACCGAAGGCTGGGCGCTGGCCTGGCGCCTCATCACCAGCGCCGACCCCGAGCTCGTGCGCATCACGGCGCTCTCGCTGCAGGTGAGCGCCACGGCCTGTCTGATCGGCGCGCTGTTCGGCCTGCTGCTGGGCGCCTGGCTCGCGGTGGCGCGCTTCCCGGGGCATGTGCTGGCCGTGTGGCTGGTGAACACGCTGCTCGCCCTGCCCGCCGTGGTGGTGGGCCTGCTGGTGTACCTGCTGCTCTCGCGTTCGGGGCCGCTGGGCGAACTGGGCATCCTGTTCACGCCGTCGGCGATGGTGGTGGCGCAGAGCGTGCTCGTCACGCCGCTGATCGCCGCGCTGTCGCGCCGGCTCGTGATGGCGGCGCTGGCCGACGGCGGCGACCAGCTGCGCTCGCTGGGCGCCGGGCCGCTGGCCACCGCCCTGCTGATGCTGGTGCACGACCGGATGGGCGTGGCCACCGTGCTGCTCACGGCCTTCGCGCGGGCCATCGCCGAGGTGGGGGCGGTGATGATCGTCGGCGGCAACATCGCCGGCGTCACGCGCGTGATGACCACCACCATCGCGCTGGAAACCAGCAAGGGCGACCTCGCGCTGGCCCTGGCGCTGGGCATCGTGCTGCTGGCGGTGGTCGGCGCGGTCAACGGCGCCATCGGGCTGCTGCAATGGCTGGCCTCGCGCCCGCTGAGCGCCGCCCCGCCGGCGAAGCCGCGCGCGATGCGCCGCGCGCTCGCCCCGCACACGCCGGCCGTGGCCGGCACGGTGCCGCTGATCCGGCTCGAGCGCGCCACGGTGCGCTTCGGCGCGCTGATCGCGCTGGACGAGGCCTCGCTGACCCTGCACCGGGGCGACCGGCTCGTGCTCGTGGGCGCCAACGGCTCGGGCAAGACCACGCTGCTGCGGCTGCTGCACGGTCTGCTGCCCTGCGAAGGGCGCTGCGAGCGCCTGCCGCTGCGCCCCGAAGGCCGCCTGCCGCGCGCGGCCATGCTGTTCCAGCGCCCATTCCTGCTGAGCCTCTCGGTGTGGCGCAACGTGTGGGTGGGCCTGTGGCTGGCGGGCGTGCCGGCCGCCGAGCGCAGCGAGCGCTGCGGCCTGGCGCTGGCGCGCGTGGGCCTGCTCGAACATGCCGAGCGCTCGGCGCGTTCGCTGTCGGGAGGCCAGCAGCAGCGCCTGGGCCTGGCGCGCGCCTGGGCGCTGCAGCCGGACATCCTGTTCCTGGACGAGCCCACGGCCAGCCTGGACCCCGGCGCCAAGAACGAGATCGAGGCCCTCATCGAAGAGGTCGCCCACAGTGGCGTGACGATCGTGATGAGCACGCACAACCTCGGGCAGGCCAAGCGCCTGGCCACGCGCGTGGCCTACCTGCACGCGGGGCACATCGTGGTCGAGCGGCCCGTGGCGAGCTTTTTCGATTCGGACGACCTGCCGACCGAGGCCGCCCAGTTCCTGCAGGGCGAGCTGGGCTGGTACCTTCAGCCCTAGCGCCGGCGGGCGGGTCGGCGGTTCCGCGCCCCTCGCCTTCGCTTACACGGCATCCCGATCCAGCGAGGCAAAATACCGCGATGGAAATCACTGTCGCGGTCTCGCTGCCGACACGCCTTCCTTCCGGGTCTGGGCGCGGCCACTTCCTTCGCCTGCACAGAGACCTCACCGACCGGCTGCAAACGCACGGCCGCCCCCCCATAACCGAATACGCAGAGCCCTCATGAAAATAGCCACCTGGAACGTCAACTCCCTCACCGCGCGCCTGCAGCATGTGCTCGACTGGCTCATCGCCAACCCGGTCGATGTGCTGTGCCTGCAGGAGCTCAAGATGACCGACGACAAGTTTCCGCTCGAGGTGCTGAAGTCGGCCGGTTACGAAGCCGCGCTGTTCGGGCAGAAGACCTACAACGGCGTCGCCATCCTCAGCCTGGCGCCGGTGCGCGACGTGGTGAAGAACATCGAGAACTTCGCCGACGAACAGTCGCGCGTGATCGCCGCCACCATCGAGACGCCCTCGGGCCCGCTGCGCGTGATCAACGGCTACTTCGTGAACGGCCAGGAACCGGGCAGCGAGAAGTTCGCCTACAAGATGAAGTGGCTCGACGCGCTGCACGCCTACATCGCGCGTGAACTCGCGGCGCACCCGAACCTTGTGCTGCTGGGCGACTTCAACGTCACGCCCGAGGACCGCGACAGCTTCGACCCCGTGGGCCTGAAGGAAACGATCCACCACACGACCGAAGAGCGCGACCACTTCAAGGCGCTGCTCGGCCTGGGCCTGACCGACAGCTTCCGCATGTTCGAGCAACCCGAAAAGAGCTTCTCGTGGTGGGACTACCGCATGCTGGGCTACCAGAAGAACCGCGGCCTGCGCATCGACCACATCCTCGTGAGCGAGCCGCTGCGGCCGCTGGTGAAGGGCTGCGTCATCGACCGCGTGCCGCGCAAGTGGGAAAAGCCGAGCGACCACGCCCCGGTGGTGCTCGAACTCGGCGCGGGCGCCTGACGGCCATGACGACGCCGATCGCCGCACGCCTGGTCCGTTCCGCCGCGATCGCCGCCGCGGCGCTCGCGCTGGCCGCCTGCTCGGTCCTGAAGCCGGGCAGCGGATCGGAAAGCAGCACGGGCAGCACATCGCCCGGCGGCGAAACCGCCGCCGAAGGCAGCCGCGACGTGCCGACCGTGCGGCTCATCACCGCGCAGACGCCCGCGATCCGCACCTACCGCAAGACCGGCGCGCGCCACATCTACAAGGCGTATGCCAGCCGCATCTACAAGGGCAAGATCCCGCCGCTGGTGTACGCCGTGGTGGTGGTCGAGACCGAGATCGATGCGAACGGCAAGGTCACCAACGTCACCTTCAGCCGCGTGCCCAGCCATGCGCCCGAAGTGCCGCCGATGATCGCGGAGCTGGTCAAGGCGACCTCGCCCTTGCCGAGCCCCGGCAAGCTGGGCGGTCACACATATGTCGACACCTGGCTCTGGGACAAGAGCGGCAATTTCCAACTGGACTCGCTGACTTTGGGCCAACGCAGCCGGTAATAAAAAAAGGCCCTGGGAGGGCCTTTTCATTCGATACCGAGTTCCTGGATTTTCCGGGTGATGGTGTTGCGCCCGATGCCCAGCTTCTGGGCCGCCTCGATGCGCCGGCCGCGCGTGTTGGCCAGCGCGGTGAGGATCAGCCGCGATTCGAAGCGGCGCGTGAGCACGTCCCACACGTCGGTGCGGCCTGCGGCCAGCAGCGCCTGAGCTTCGGCCTCAAGGCCGCTTTCCCAGGCACTGGGGCCCGTCGGTGCGCCTGGCACCGCCTCGGGGGCGGCGACCACCGGCACGGACGCGTCGCGCTCGACGGCCAACGGCGCTGCAGCCTGCACGGGCGCCGCCACCTCGGCCACCGCCGCATGCACGTCCGCCCCGCTGCCCGCCATCACTTCGGGCGGCAGGTCTTTCGACTCGATCAGCTGCGCGGGCGCCATCACCGTCAGCCAGTGGCAGATGTTCTCGAGCTGGCGCACGTTGCCCGGGAAGTTGAAGGCCGCAAGCCTGGCGAGTGCCGCGTCGGAGATGCGCTTGGGCTCGACGCCCAGCTGGCGCGCGCTCTGCTGCAGGAAGTGGCGCGTGAGCGCGGGCACGTCCTCGCCGCGCTCGCGCAGCGCCGGCAGGCGCAGGCGGATCACGTTGAGGCGGTGGAACAGGTCTTCGCGGAAACCGCCGAGCTTCACGCGTTGCTCGAGGTCCTGATGGGTGGCGGCGATGACGCGCACGTTGGCCTTCACCGAGTTGTGGCCGCCCACGCGGTAGAAGTGGCCGTCGCTGAGCACGCGCAGCAGGCGCGTCTGCAGGTCGAAGGGCATGTCGCCGATTTCGTCGAGGAACAGCGTGCCGCCCTCGGCCTGCTCGAAGCGGCCGCGGCGCATGGTCTGCGCGCCGGTGAAGGCGCCGCGCTCGTGGCCGAAGAGTTCGCTCTCGAGCAGGTCCTTGGGAATGGCGGCGGTGTTGATCGCCACGAAGGGGCCGTTGGCGCGCGGCGAGTGCTTGTGCAGCGCGCGCGCCACCAGCTCCTTGCCCGAGCCGGATTCGCCGGTGATGAGCACCGTGACGTTGCTCTGCGACAGCCGGCCGATGGCGCGGAACACGTCCTGCATCGCGGGCGCCTGGCCGAGCATTTCGGGCGCGGCGACCATGCGCTCTTCGGACACTTCCTCGCGCTGGCTTTCGTCGACGGCGCGGCGGATGAGTTCCACGGCGCGCGGCAGGTCGAAGGGCTTGGGCAGGTACTCGAAGGCGCCGCCCTGGAAGGCCGAGACCGCGCTGTCCAGGTCGGAGAAGGCGGTCATGATGATGACCGGCAGGCCGGGGTGCTTGGCCTTGATCTTGTCGAGCAGGTCGAGCCCCGAGCCGCCCGGCATGCGGATGTCGCTCACCAGGACCTGCGGGCCCTGCTGCTCGTCGCCTTCGGCCTGTTCGAGTGCGGCCAGCACTTCGCGTGTGTTCGTGAAGCTGCGCGTGGGCATGTCTTCGCGCAGCAGTGCCTTCTCGAGCACGAAGCGTATCGATTGGTCGTCATCAACTATCCAGATCGGCTTCATGCATCTCCTCTGTTGCCGGGGCTGCGCTAGGGCAGCGGAATCAATATCTTGAAATCGGTTCGGCCCGGGACGCTGTCGCACTCGATCACGCCGTGATGCTGTTGCACAAAAGTTTGCGCAAGCGTCAGTCCCAGCCCGGTCCCGCCTTCCCTGCCCGAAACGAGCGGGTAGAAGATGCGGTCCTTGATCGTGTCCGGCACACCCGGTCCATTGTCGATGACATGCAATTCCAGTGCCAATCGATACCACTGCTTGTTGAAGATCACCTGGCGGGCCACGCGGGTCTTGAAAGTGATCTGCGCATCGCCCGCCGCGCGGCGCTCGGCCAGGGCCTGCGCGGCGTTGTGCGCGATGTTGAGCGTGGCCTGGATGAGCTGCTCGCGGTCGCCGCGGAACTCGGGAATGGAGACGTCGAAGTCGCGCTCGATGTGCAGGTCGCGCGGAAACTCCGCCAGGATGACCGAGCGCACGCGCTCGCACACCTCGTGGATGTTCACGTCGCCCACCACGTGCGGGCGCCGGTGCGGCGCCAGCAGCCGGTCGACCAGCGTCTGCAGCCGGTCGGCCTCGTGGATGATGACCTGGGTGTATTCGATGAGGTCGCGCGACTCGACCTCCATCTGCAGCAATTGCGCCGCGCCGCGGATGCCGCCCAGCGGGTTCTTGATCTCGTGCGCGAGGTTGCGGATGAGTTCCTTGTTGGCCTGCGCCTGGTCGATCAGGCGCTCCTCGCGGTCCTGGCGCACCTGCTGCTCCAGCGGCGACATCTCGATGATGAGTTCGCCCTTCTTGTCGCCGTGCGCCAGCGTGACCTGCACCGGCATCAGCTCGTGGTTCACGCGGCGCAGGAAGGCCTCGTAGCGCAGCGTGGCGAAGTCGTTGCTGCTGGCGCCGTCGAGCGCGGTGCGCAGCACCTGCGGCTCATGGAAACAGGCGCCGAACTGCGAGCCCTCGAGCGTGCGCCGCGAGGTACCCAGCGCGTCTTCGAGGCCTGCGTTGGCGAACAGCACCGAGCCGTCGCTGTTGACCACCGCGATCAGCGTGGACAAGAGGTCGAAGGCGCGAAAGCGCGGATTGGCGCCAGTCGCCTTCTTGCCGAACACCATGGACTGCGCGCCGCTTACTGCGCTTGCGGCTTGCCGGGCAGGCGGCCGATTTCGCGGCGGATGCCGGCGATGTCGCTCTCGTTGCGCGCGAGTTCGGCCTTCATCTCGGCCACGCGGTCCAGGTACTTCTGGTAGTTGCGGCCTTCGCTGCCCTGCTTCTCGGGCTCGCCGTTGTTGTATTCCTTCTTGAGCTCGGTCTGGCGGGCCTCGGCCTTGCGCAGCTCGGCCTCGAGCACCGAGCGCGCCTCGCCGTCACGGGCGCGCTGGTCGACGCCTTCGACGCGCGGGCTGCCCGCCGGGGCGCGCGCGGCGGATGAACCACCCGACGACGCCGCGCTGCCACCACCGCCGCCCGAAGGCTTCGTGCCCTGCACGACGGTGACGTTGCCGCCTTCCATGATCTTGCAGCCCTTTTGCTGGGCCACGGTCGCGTTGTTGGTGTACTCGTTGCCGCAGCGCCAGACGCGCTCTTGCGCGAGCGCCGCCGTGGCGGTGGCGAACGAGGCGGCGGCCAGGAAAATCAGGGAAGCAGTCTTCATTTGGATCCGGAGAGGGCGCGACAAACGCGCATTTTGATGCAATTCGGGCCCGCTCACGACAGGGTGTTCCGCACCAAGGAAAAAGGACGGCCGGGGCCGTCCTTTTGTCTTACTTGCCCGCCGGGGCGGGCTCGTTGTGGCGCTTTTTACAGCGAGTAGTACATGTCGAACTCGACGGGGTGCGTCGCCATGCGGAAGCGCGTGACTTCCTGCATCTTGAGGTCGATGTACGCGTCGATGTACGAGTCGGTGAACACGCCGCCCTTGGTCAGGAACGCACGGTCCTTGTCCAGGTGCTCCAGGGCCTGGTCCAGGCTGTGGCAGACGGTCGGGATCAGCGCGTCTTCTTCCGGCGGCAGGTGGTACAGGTCCTTGCTGGCGGCTTCGCCCGGATGGATCTTGTTTTCCACGCCGTCCAGGCCGGCC
>Ga0207709_10000989_pt1 | contig 21201 bp, 17 predicted proteins | sample KBSM34metaG_FD_184397 | JGI IMG/M metagenome (GOLD analysis project Ga0207709, IMG submission 184397) | Miscanthus rhizosphere microbial communities from Kellogg Biological Station, Michigan, USA - KBS M3-4 metaG (SPAdes) (version 2) | ecosystem: Host-associated > Plants > Roots > Rhizosphere >...
CCAAGCTCAAAGGTGCCGGCCCGGTGTTGATGGCAACCCTGGCCTGCGAGCTCCCGGAGCTGGGCAAGCTCAGCGGGAAAGCCATCTCGGCCTTGGTAGGGGTTGCCCCCATGAACCGCGAAAGCGGCACCTGGAAAGGGAGACGGAGCATTAGCGGTGGCCGCGCCGTTGTACGCGAAGCGCTCTACATGGCGGCGCTGACGGCCAAACGCTATGAGCCTCGGCTCAAGGAATTTTTTGAATCCCTCGTCAAGCAGGGCAAGCCGGGCAAGGTGGCCTTGGTCGCGGTGATGCGCAAGATGCTGGTGATCCTCAACGCCCGCAAAAGGGATGCGGAGGCCCAGATGGCCTCCGCCTGACAAGACAGTTGCTACAGCGCCGATGATCCGCTGCGGAAGCCGCTGAACACTGATTCGGCCGCAAAGCCCACACCGCCCAGCAGCACGCCGAAGTACACCACCGACGCCACCACGAAGCCGTAGCCGGCTGCCACCGCGCCGCCATCGCGCTGGATGAAGCCGATCGCAAAGGACATCAGCGCCAGCGCCGGCAGCGTGTTGCTGAAGGGAATCGGCCCGGCCGGCAGCATCAGCAGGATCGTGGCGAACACCAGCGCCAGGTTGTTCAACCGCATCATCTTCTTCGAGCGCACCATCGCTGCCAGCCGCATCGGCCGGGACAACCGCTCCATCCGATGCACCCATTTCAGGGCACGGCCCAGGTTGGCTTTCAGCTTGTCGGTGGCGATCTGCTTGTCGGCCAATCGCTGCGGCACCCACAAAGGACGGTCGCGCACGCGGCTCAGGCCGATCAGCAGGATGGACGCACCGAACACCGTGCTCAGCCCGGGAATCGATACCGGAATCAGGAAGATCGCCGACAGCAGGATCACCACCAGCATCAGGCCCTCGTCGCCCAGCGCATGCAGCAGCGTGCCGACGCGGATATGGTCGCCGGGCAGGCCGTCGATCAGGTCTTCAATCTGCTGGGCAAGCGGGGCGGTGTCAGTGGCGTCGGGCGCTTGGTAGGTCATGCGTCGAAAGAGTGTCCAGGGAAGGGCGGTCGATAGGGCCGTCCTGCGGTGGGGGACGCACAGGCCCCACGAGTATCCCCGGCCAGCGCCGCGCAGAGGTGAACGATGCATGAGGCCGGCGTTGCCAGGCGGCCTGGCCTAAAATGGGCGTCCCCCGCACTGGTTGAAGATGATGGACATGGGTCGCAGGCAATCGACCATCGAACTGGTCGCCATCGATATGGATGGCACCCTGCTGGACCCCGCCCATAAGCTCACCGCGCGCGTAAAGCAGGCTATCGCCCGGGCACGTGCGCTGGGCGTGCATATCGTGCTGACCAGCGGCCGCCCGGTTCCGGGGCTGGCGCCGTTCCTGCACGAACTTGGCATCGATGGCGACGATGATTACTGCATCGCCTGTAATGGTGGCCTCGTGCAGCGCATCGGCCCGCGCGAGACGGTGGTCGAGTATCCGCTCAGCTTCGATGACTTCGTCTACTGCGAACAGGTTGCCCGCGAGATCGGCGTGCACTTCCAGGCGCTCGATGCCACGCGCATGTACACGCCCAACCAGGACATCAGCATCTACACCGTGGCCGACTCACATCTTTCGCGCATGCCACTGTCGTACCGCCGCGTGGCCGACATGGATCCGGGCATGTCCTTCATCAAGCTGATGATGATCGACGAGCCGGACGTGCTGGATGCTGCCATCGCGCGCTTGCCAGCCGCGCTGACCGAGCGTTTCGCGGTACTGAAGAGCGCACCGTTCTTCCTGGAAGTATTCGACCACCGCGCCGGCAAGGGGCCAAGCCTGCAGAAGCTGGCCGAGCACCTGGGCATCGACAGCGCCAACGTGATGGCCATCGGCGACCAGGAGAACGACCTCACCATGCTGCAGTACGCCGGCACCAGCGTGGCGATGGGCAATGCCATCGATGTGGTGAAGGCTGCCGCGCGCTTCGAGACCGCCACCAACGCCGATGAAGGCGTGGCCAAGGCGATCGAGCGTTTCGTTCTGCAGTAACCGCGCGTCCATCTTCGCCGGTAGGTGCCAACCTTGGTTGGCACACGCAGCCGGCAAGCGCCGACCAAGGTCGGCCTATCACGCAAGGGCTATACCCACGTATAGCCCATCCATACACATCGCCATCGGCGCTGTACCACGGTGCAATGGCGGATGCGGCAGTGCGATGCAAGAATTCCGCACGTCGAAATCACGCCACCGAATCCCACGGCAGATGATCGTCTTCATCCGCCACTGACCGGCGCGTACCGCGCCGTCATCACTTCAACGCAATCGCCGCCAGCCAGCGCGCCACACACCGGCGCTGCATCGCGCTGGGCGTGCGCCTGCGCCACCTTTCCCCTGCACCCTGGATCTGGCCATGAACACTCCACCTACGCTTCTTGCCTTGGCAATCGGCATCGCCCTCGTTGCACCGCTGCACGCTGCCGAGTCCACCGACGCGGCCCACGACACCCCCACCACCTTGAACGCGCTGCAGGTCATCGCCACCCCACGCGGTGCAGCCGTCGCGCCCACCCAGGTGGTCGGCCCGAACCGCTACGTCATCAACGCCACCGACTTGGATTCGATGGTGTCCGGCAACAACGGCCTGTCGATGCTGAAGAACGTGCCGGGCGCCAGCTACACCGCCACCGACGGTCTCGGCCTGGACATCTCGGCTACCAGCCTGTTCGTGCGCGGGTTCCGCATGAATGAAATGGGCATCACCTTCGAAGGCGTGCCGCTGAACGACAACGGCTTCCTCTCGCTTACCGGCACCAGCGTGGTCAACGTCGGTGTACCCGACGGCATCGGTTCGATCACGGTCAGCCCGGGTGGTGCACCAGTGAGTGTGTTCTCCAGCAGCGTCAATGGCGGCAGCCTCGAGTACCGCCTGCGCGACCTGCAGGACACCCCCAGCCTGCGCATCAAGCAGGGCGTGGGCAGCAACAACACGCTGGTCACCACGGTCTCCGGCCAGAGCGGCCAGCTGGGCGAGCACGGCCCGAAGCTGCTGGTCGACCTGCAGCGCGTGTCGGCCGACAAGTACCAGGGCGCCGGCACGCAGAAGTTCCTGCGCGGTGACCTGAAGGCGCAGCAGGATGTGGCGTGGGGTGACTTCACCGTGTTCCTGTCCGACAGCAAGGCCGCGGTGTGGGGTTACAACAACATCTCCTTCGACATGATCCGCAAGTTGGGCTGGAAGGCCGACAGCTTCTATCCGGACTATGCGTGGGCGTACTACGTGGCCTCGCCGGAGAACGCCGACAAGTCCTGCGGCGCCTACACCTGCGGTGAGCTGTCCGAGCTGATTCCCTACGACACCGGCCAGGTGACCCGCGACCGCGTCGCGTCGATCAACCATCGCTTCCAGATCACGCCCGCGCTCAGCGGCAACGTGCAGCTGTACAACGCCAACAGCCACACCCAGGCCACCTTGACCGACCCGACCGTGCCGTCGCCCAACGGCGCGCCCTTCTCCGAGCAGGTGCAGACGCCGCACCTCAATCGCTTGGGGGGCATGTTCAACCTGCAGTTCGAGACCGGTGCGCACACCCTCACCACCGGTTTCTGGCAGGAGAAGAGCAAGGCGGCCGCGAAGACCGAGTGGTACCAGCAGCCGCTGCTGGGGCAGGGCAAGCCACTGAAGGCGACCGGGCCGTTCGATGTCTACGGGCCGGCGTTCCAGACCGACAACGCATCCAGCTGGGTGACCCGTTCACGGCAGCTCTACCTGCATGACAACTACGCCGTCACCGACACGCTGGTGTTGGGGCTGGGCTTCAAGGCCGTGGACTTCACGACCACTGGCGGTGGCATCGGCGACGCAGCGGAGCGCCCGGTGTCCGGCATGCTGAGGGCCAAGAGCAACTTCCTGCCACACGTGTCGCTGTACTGGAGCCCGACCGAGCGGACCGACGCCTTCATCGACCTGGTCAACACCATGAACGGCTATCGCGTGGCCCAGCGCGGCAACATCGGCTACACCGCGTCGGCCTGGACCATCAGTGACCAGAAAGAGTTCGACCGCGTGGCCGGCACCCTGCGTCCGGAAAAGAACTGGAACCTGACCGTGGGCGCCAGCCACCGCTTCGACCGCCTGACCGTGACTGGCGATGTGTTCTACAACGATATCCGCAACCGGCTGTTGTCGGCAGCCATCGGCACACAATTCGCGCAGATCAACACGGTGCGCTTGATGCCGAAGATGCACGTGATCGGCGCCGACCTCGGCATCACCGCCGACCTGACCGACCACCTGCAGTTCTACCAGGGCATCGCGCTGGCGCGCTCGTACTACGACAGCGATTTCGTGGTGGGCGATACCGTGTACCCGATCAAGGGCAACGCGCAGCCGGGCTACCCGCAGCTGTCGCTGGTCAGCGACCTGTCCGCGCATTTCGGCGACTGGCGTTTCGGTGCCACCAGCACCTCGTACCTGCGCCAGCCCTTCACCTATGAAAACGACATCCGCGTGCCGACGTTCTGGCAGGTCAACGCGTACACCGCCTACACCCTGGGCCCGGACAGCCTGCTGCCGGGACTGGAGCTGCGGCTGGACGTAAGCAACCTGTTCAACCGCAACAACATCGGCACCGCCACCATCGCCGGCTCGTCGTTCTCGGGCGACTACCAGACCCTGCAGCGCAGCGCCCCCCGGCAGGTGATGTTCAGCACCTCGATGTCGTTCTGATACATGGAACGGGGTCGGATCCCTTTGCCACGCCACGGGCTCCGACCCCATCCGCTGTTTGCACGATCTGCACTGATTTCCTGGCACCAACGCAAGGTTCCCACAATGTTGCTGGGTCATCCTGTACGCATGGCACAGCACAACCCCCGTTTCCCTCCGGTCCGCAGGCGCGCCCATGGACGTGCGCGTCCGGTGCCGTTCGCAGCACCGGCGGTCGACCTGGAGGCCGAATACCAGTTCTGGCAGGTCTATGACCACGTAGTCCGCCCCCTGCCCGGGGGCGGGTTCCGCCTGGCCTGGCTGGTGCTGCAGGCCGTGTACCGGGCGCGGGCGCGCTATCCCGCCGACACCCACAAGGCCGCGCTGTCGCGGGTACTGTTCGGTACCAACATGACCGACGCGCGCGCGGCCGAACTGGAAGAGCTCTACGCGCTGGTCAGCCGCAGGCTGGCGGCGGTGGCACTGCGCACGCTGGCACCCCGCAACACCGCCTAGCCCGCCTTGCAGGGCATGCAGATCCGTCCCACCCCGCCGGCACCGGCGCGCAGGTCAGGGTCGAAGAACTCTTCCTGGCTGCGGATCTGCCCACAGCGGCTGCAGACCTTCTTCTCCTTCGATTCCAGCCCCTGCACCTGCTCGATCACCTGATCGACCGCTGCCGAACGGATTTCCGTGCCGGCCACTTCAATCAGGCGATAGAGCCGGTCGGACAGCGTCTGCACCGGGTCGCTGCCGAGGTTGAACCGGTTGATGCGCAGGAAGCGGTAGCCGTAGCTTTCCAGGGTCAGCTGGCGCTCGACGTCGGCCTCCACCAGATAGCGCTCGTGGTTGCCCACATGCACCGGCTTGTCGCGGCGGAAATGGAATTCGAAGCCGTCGTACTCGATCACGATCTGCAGCGCGCCGCGCACGGTCTGCACGGTCACCAGGAAGTCCACGCGCCACGCCGGGTGCTGATAGGTCGGGTCGAGCTGGCGCAGGTAGTCACCCACCGGGAACTGCGGAATGATCTCGACCGCATCGCCATGGGCAAGCACGAACGGCGTCTGCTGCAGCCACTGCAGCACCTTCGATTCCATCGGGCTGCGCGCATCGGTCTGCGCGGCGTCGGGCGCGGGGCGGTCCAGCTGGCTGGCGTAGTAACGCAGGGCATTGCCAATTGCGCCGCGGAACGCATCCACCGGCATCGAATGGACGAACCAGATCGCCTCCTGCGCGCGGGAGAAGCCGACATTCAGGCGCTGCACTTTCAGCTTGTCTTCCACCGCATCCACCGCGCCGCTCAGGCTGACCGGGAAGATGTAGTTCAGCGCGTCCTGGCCGGCAGTCGCCACCATCGAATAGAAGATCAGCCCGCGTTCCTCACCCTGGCAGGAGTCGACCGTCATCACCTTCAGCCGCAGCCGCTCTTCGAACTCGCGGCCGCGCGGATGGTTGAACAGCGCCTTGGACAACAGCGTCTGCTGCTCGCGGAACGGCGTGATGATGCCGACCGTGGGCGGCGCGTCCGTATCCAGCAGTTCCACCAGGCGCTCGGCGATGAAGGCCGCTTCGGCGTCGTTGGTGCTGCGGCTGGTGCGGTGCCCACTGGCATCGACCTGGCTGAAGCGGATCACCTCCTGCAGCGGCCGGCTGCGGATCTTCAGTGCCTGCAGCTGGTGGTTGTAGAAGGTGGAGGACGAGAACCCGATCAGTTCCGCATAGCTGCGGAAATGCTTGCGCAGCATCACCGAGTACGAGGCCGAGAGCGAGCAGAACTCCAGCACCGAGCGCTTCACATCGAACATGGCCAGCCGTTCCAGCACGTCGGCCTGCTGGCTGACGTTGGTGCGGAAGTAGTTGACCAGGTCCGAGCGGTACTTGTCATTCAGCGCGATGCTGGCGTTGGCGGCCTTGACGTTGGAGAACTGCTTGGAATCGCCCAGTACCACCACCTTGCGCGCGCGCAGCAGCGCCGGCAGCGCCTGTGCCACCGAGACCTGCGAGCCTTCGTCGATCACCAGCACGTCGAACAGGTCCGGCGCCAGCGGCATGTACTCGCCGAACTCGCGGATACTGGCGATCATCACCGGGAACGACTCGCGCACGCTCTCGAACTTGTCCACCGGGAATTTCTGCCGGTTGGCGATCACGCCCGCCAATGCCCGCGCATCGGCGCGGTGATGATCCATGAAGCTGATCAGGCGCCCATCCACATGGGCATTCATCACCGAGGTGTTCAGGCGTTCCAGCTTGGTCTTGGTGCCCACATAGTCGTACTGCGGCGCGTCGACGAAGGCCTTGCGCGTGGCCATCCAGCCCTGCAGGAAGCGCAGGGTCAGCGCCCACAGCGCGGGATCGTCCTTCGGCTCGGCCAGCAGGGCCTCGACGATGGCCGGATTGAGCCGCGCCAGCAGGGTCATTGCCTGCCGTGCAACCGCCGCACCCGGTCCCGGCGCGGCGCCGTGGGCGATCTGCCGGTAGCTGGCCGACAGCTGCGTGCCCAGGCCTTCGGCCTCCAGTTTCATGCGCAGCGCGTTTGCGCCCTGCACGATGTTCTGCAGGGCGGCTGCATCCTGCTTGAGCAGCAGCGGCCGTGTGGTGCCAAGCTGGTTGAGTTGCAGTTCCAGCCCGCGCACGGCATTGCCGCGCAGCAGATAGCCCAGCAGCGGCATCTTCAGCTGCTGGTACTGCAGCAACAGCGTGCCCAGCAGCCGTATCTGCTCGGCATCCAACGACTCGAACAGCGCCCAGCCGTCAACCGGTCGGTTGGCAAGGAAGGCGGTGGTCACCGCATCGCGACGGATGCGCTCGTCCAGCGACGCCGGGGTGTAGTCGGTACTGCCGAACAGGTCGGCAAGATAGGCTTCCAGTGCGTCCGCCTGCGCGGTCACCGCTTCCAGCTCGGTCAGCACGTTGGCATCCATCACCGCGTGCACCTGCTGCAGCACCGCGGGGGCGCGCTCGCCCAGCGCCGCTTCCTGCTCGTGCATGGTCTTCACTGCAGCAAGTGATACACGCCCCAGCGTCTGCACGGTATTGGAGATGGCCTGCCGGAGCGTCTGTGCCGTGTCTTGGCGCTCGCTCTCAAGGGCGGGCTGGTTGGCCTTCATCGCCTTGGCGAAGGCCGAAATCTGGCTGATCGTGCCGGTGGAGGTCAGGCGCTTGAAGTTGGCCGCCTGCTGGCCCAGCCGCAGAATCGGGTTGGGGAAATCGCGATCGTGGCGAACCCGGCTCATCGCATCGGACAGCTTGTCGTACACCACGTCCAGCGCTTCGGTCTTGTCCGACAGCACTAGGCAGCTCTTCTTGTTGAACGCACAGTCGGCGGCGATGGCGGTGATGGTGTGCGACTTGCCGGTGCCAGGCGGGCCTTCGACCACCACGATACGACCCTGTGGCTCGCGCACGGCCAGCAGGATCTTGCGCTGCTCCTCATTCAACGGAATGGGCGAATCGAACACCATGCGCTCCACCAGCGGCAGCGCATCCCAGGCCGATTCCACCCGTTCCCCGATGGGTTCGGGGTTGCGCATCAGCACGCCTTCCACCATGCCGTGGAACAGATCCACCAGCTTCGACCCCCCATTGCGGGCCTGGTCGATGATCTCCTCGAAATCATTCAGCAGCGCCTCGTCGGCGCGCTCGAACGCAGCCAGGTGCAGGGCAGGCGACAGCGCCACGGTGGCGGTGGACGCCTCGCTGGCAGACGAGGAAAGCGAGACTTCGCCGCCCAGATCCACCGCGTTGGCCACCTGCCGGAACAGCGACGCAGCCACTTCGAACAGGCTCTGTGCCGGGTCGAGGTACTGGATGCGCTCCTGGATCGGCGACACCCACTCGCGGGCCATGCCCACGGCCAGTTCCTGCAGCACGAAGTCGATCGCGCGGCGGTTGGCGAACAGGCGGTTGCTGAGGGTCAGGGTGTAACCCGAGCCATCCTTGGCCCGTACCACGTCCAGCGGCAGGTAGAACACCGGGTACTGCACGCCCGCGTACTTGAGCGTGCCCACGTAGAGATACAGCTGCAGGCCATCGCCGGTGGCGACATAGGTTTCCAGGTCGCGGAACTCATGGAAGGCATCGGCCGCCACGAAGTTCTCGAAGAACGCCATCAGCGCGCTGATCGTACCGTCGCGGGTCAGCTGGTGCTCGCAGGCCTGCTGCAGCGGCAGCTCGTCGCCGGTGGCCAGCAGGCGCGCCAGCACCTCCGGCAGGGTCTGGTACAGATCCACAACGGAGCGGGTGACCAGGTCCGATTCAGCCGCGTGCAGCGAATCCATCACCCAGTACGCCTGGCCCTGCAGTGGGCCGGCCAGATGCGCGATCAGCGGCCGCACCACCTGCACGCACATCGCATCGACCAGGGTGCCCTGCACCGATTCCACCCAGGCTTCCGGGTCTTCCAGTGCGCCGGCCATGCTGGCGCGCGCCTTGTCCAGCACGGCCACGCGCACCGTGGCGATGGCGGCCTCGGTGATGGCGTTGACCTGCTCTTCGACGATGCGGCGCAGCGTCGCGCTGATCGGCCGGGTGTAGCTGCGCGGTCCGATGGTGAACGACAGCTCCTCGCCGGAGGGCCGGCTGAGCAGCTTCCACAGCTCCTTGTCCAACGCCGGATACGGCGCGGTGCGCATGCCTGCGCGGAAGCCGGAATCGCTGGTAAGCACGATGCGGCGCCGCGGTGCCTGCGCGCGCTTGAAATCCGATTCAAGGAAATCGCGGAAGTACTGCGAGATCCGCACCGCGATTTCGCGCATCTTCGTTTCACCCAGAGGCCCGCCGCCGCCGGTTGCCGCAGGTGTCAGCGGGGTGGACGCATCGGAGGTCGGCAGGTGCGGCGGCTGGGGAGTGCTCATGTATGGCTGGGCGGGCACCTGGCAAGGCAGGCACCGCTAGGGACTGGGTCCTGCATGGTCGCACGCGTCGCCCACGGCGGGGAGGGGGCCAGTGCCCTCCAGTACCGACGGCAGGATCATGTGCGACGTCAACGATCGCCAGAACAGCGACTCGTCGTAGCTGTCAAAGTCGGTCCGGACCAGAATCGGCGACGGTAGCCCCTGCGCGCGCAGACGCAGGCGGATGCTGGCGACTTCCTCGCTCAACCCCACGCCGAACAGCGCCAGCTGCACCTTCGCGTCGCGCAGCACGAATGATTCCTGCAACCGCGTGCCGAGGCCAGCGGCCAGGAACGTTCCCACCAGGTCGTAGTTGCGCCATTCCAGCACCGACAGGCCGCTGTCCACGCTGTAGATCGATTCCATGCGGATCAGGCCGCGCCGTCCTATCGTCCGTGATATCCGCTGACGGGCGGCCTCCTGCCCGCCCATGATGAGCATCCTGAGCAAACCGCGTCTCCTTGTGTATGGGCTCGCGGAAATGGTCAGGGCGCAGGTGGCATGGCAGATATCAGATGAATCTGATTCCTTCGTGCATGCAGCAGCGTGCTAGGTGCCCGGCTTGCCCCGGTCCAGCTGCCGGTAACCGATGGCCTCGGCCAGGTGCGCGGTCTGGATGGTCCCGCTTTCGGCAAGATCGGCAATGGTGCGTGCCACCCGCAGGATGCGATGCATCGCCCGCGCCGACAGCTGCAGGCGCTCGATGGCTTGTTCCAGCAGATCCTGGTCGGCTTCGCTCAAGCGCGTGCACGCGCGCAGGGCAGCAGGCGGCAGGTGCGCGTTGAGGCCACCACGCGCCTGTTGCCGCGCATGTGCCGCTTCCACCCGCGAACGCACGCTGGCGCTGGGTTCGCCCAAGGGTGTGCTCTCGCGCAACTCCACCGCATCCATGCGGCTCACGTTGATGTGCAGGTCGATGCGGTCCAGCAACGGGCCCGATACCCGCGCGCGGTAGCGGGTGACGCGCTCGTCGCTGCACAGGCAGCGGTTGCTGCGGTCGCCGGCCCAGCCGCAGGGGCACGGGTTCATCGCCGCCACCAGTTGGAAGCGTGCCGGGTAGACCACGCTGCGCGCCGCGCGGGAGATGCGGATGTGACCCGATTCCAGCGGCTCACGCAGGGTTTCCAGCGCACTGCGGTTCCACTCGGGCAGCTCATCCAGGAACAGCACGCCGTGGTGGGCCAGCGAGATCTCGCCGGGGCAAGGTGGATTGCCGCCCCCCACCAATGCCACCGCGCTGGCACTGTGGTGCGGCGCCCGGAACGGCCGCTGCCGCCAGCGCTTCGGGTCCAGCCCTTCGCCGCTGACCGAGGTGATGGCCGCCAACTGCAGGGCATCGATCTCTTCGGAATCCGGCAACAGGCTGGGCAGGCGCGAGGCCAGCAGGGTCTTGCCGCAGCCGGGGCTGCCGATCAGCAACAGATGGTGACCACCGGCCGCCGCCACTTCCAGTGCCCGGCGTGCGAGCGCCTGCCCGCGCACGTCGGCCAGATCCGGCAGAGGCAGCGGTGTGGTGTCCACCCGTTCCACCTGCGGCAGCAGACGCGGATTGCCCAGACCGGCACAGCATTCCAGCAGGGTACGCGCCACCCGCACATCGGCGTGCTGGGCGAGGGCGGCTTCAGCGGCGTTGCCCGGGGGCACGATCAGGATGCGTCCGGCTTCCGCGGCGGCGATGGCGGCCGGCAGTGCGCCGGACACCGCGCGCAGCTCACCGGTCAAGCCAAGTTCACCGAGGAATTCGTACTGCAGCAACGACTGCGGATCGACTTGGCCACTGGCAGCGAGGATGCCCAAGGCAATCGCCAGGTCATAGCGACCACCTTCCTTGGGCAGGTCGGCGGGCGCGAGGTTCAAGGTGATGCGCCGCTGCGGAAAGTCGAACCGCGCGCAGAGCATCGCGGCACGCACCCGCTCGCGCGACTCGCGCACGCTGGTCTCGGCCAGGCCGACGATCTGGGTGACGGGCAGGCCACCAGAGAGATGTACTTCGATGCGCACCAGCGGGGCGTCGACCCCGGCGCGCGCACGGCTGTGAACCAGCGCCAGGCTCATGTGTGGTTTCCTGCAGAGGGACGCTTGATGGTGCGGCAGGCGCTCTACGGGCGACCATCGGGGATTGCTGGCGAAGTGGCTAGGAGGATTCCGACAGGTGGTTGGAACGTGCCTTCTTCCTTTGCGGCACGTGGTCTCTGCAAATTGGGTGTCCAACCTCGCCCGATATCAAGTGGATCAGCGCCACTCAGCCAGACCCGCGGCCGAATCCCTACGTCACGCTGCCCTCAGCCCATCCGCGGCCCCTGCCGGCTCTCCTCACGCTGCTGCTCCTGCGTCTGCGCTTGCGCCAGCTGCTGCGACCGCTCCTGGTCCTGAGCACCAAGGCTCCGGTTGGCCGCTGCATACTGCTGCTCCGGCGCGACGGCCAGCGCGTCCTGCGTCTGCATTTGCACCCGGTTGGCGGCGGGGTCCGATGACGCGCCCGGCCCCGAGCGCGTCACGAACAATGTGGTACCCGCAGCACGGGTTTCGGTGGCCTCGTTCAATGCCATGTCCACTTTGTCGCCGGGCTTGAACCCGGCCTCTGCCGCAAGCCTGTAGGCAGAGGCCAGCAGGCGATCACTGCTCTGGTCCCACGGCTTGTTGTTCTTTTCATCCAGCATGGTTACCGACGAGCGCAACTGCTCCAGCAGCCCGCTGCCATCCGGGCGCAGGGCTGTGCTGTGGTGTCGGTCTACGTAAGCGTCGTGCTGCGTGGCAGGCCTGGAGGTGTGCGGCGGGGATGCACTCGGCGCGGGCTCGGGTGTGGTGGGTGCGCGCGTCGGGGTGCCCGCGGGTTGCTGCTCCTGACCTGCGGTAGCGCGCTGCGCGTGTGCCTGAGCAATCTCCTCTGGCGTGGTGACGGAAACGATCTGCATGCGCTCGTCATCTTTCCCAGCCAATGTGGCCAGCGAGCCATCCTTCTGTACCTGCAGCATGAAGGTGCCAAAGCTGGGCGCGGTGCGTGCGTGATCCTGGGCAACCGCGGCTACAGCGTCATCAATTTCAACTGCGCTTCGCACAATGCCGGCGCTTCGATAGGCGTCCACGACCTGGCTGCGTAGGCCGTACTCGGTTGGCGTGGGATTGGCCCGGGCAATGTCGGCCATGGACGTCAGCTCCTGCACACCGGCCTGCTGGCTCTGACGCGTGCGATTGAGCTCCTCGATGATGCTGCCTTCGGCCGGGTTGGTGCCATACACCCAGCCCGGGGTGTGCCACTGCCCGTTGGCATCCTGTGTGTACTTCTCGCCGTTGGAAGCGCGCAAGGGCTGGGTCTGGGTCTGCGCGTTGGCGATCACCTCCGGTACCGGCTCGATGGTGGCGAACTCGTGCCAGTTGTACTGATTGAACGCCACCTGGTAACGGGCGGCGAGTGCCTCTGGCGTGTTGGCGGCGTTCTGGGCAATGATGCGCTGCGATTCCAGTTCCAGATGGCCGGCCTTTTCCGGGCTGACTGACACGCTGTGGTCGAAAGGGACGCGCCCATCAATCATTGAGTGGATGGAGAGGTTCCATTCGCCGTTGTGCGGGTTGCGCACGTAGTGGCGGTTGGTTTCGAACGGCTCGCGCGGGGGCGTGTTCTCTCCGCTTGCATCCAGCTTGAAGGGATTCTGCGGTTTGGGCAGGTTGGCCATGCCCAGCGAATAGGAATCGTTGGCAGCTTTGTAGTTCAGTTCATCCACCAGCCGGCCACCGGCGACCATCGTGGTATCGCGGTAGCTTCCGTCGGGCTGCGGCGTGCGCACGCTGCGGCTCCAGGTGCCCTTTGCATCTTCCGGGTCGCGGCTCCATTCGTTGCCGCTGCGGTCCACCTGGGTGTAGACCGCTTTCTTGTCCTGGTACTGGGCCCAGTACTCACCGGCGAAGCCACCGGCCACGCCGCCCAGCAGCCCGGTAGCCAGTGCACCTGGCCCGGTCCACGAGCCGGTAACCACGCCGTACCCTGCGCCCAACAGGAAACCGCCGCCGAAGCCGCCCGCGGTACGCCCCACGAAGTGGGTGGCAGCTGATTTTGCGCCGGCATTGTTGCCCTCGCTGCGCAACTCGGCCACGCGGTGGCCGGTGATGGCGAAGTCCACGGCCAGTGCGGCGACGCCAGCGGTACCGAGTACGCGCGCGCCACTAATCTGCCCGCGTGTGGCGACGGCAGCCTCGGCGGCACCTTCCGCAGCACCCGCTCGCCCTGCAGTGCCCGCCAGTTCTGGGGCTGTGGTTGCCGGGCCAGGGCGCACGATGGCCAGCGGCATTTCCGGGTTGAATGCAGTGCGCACGCGGACGGCGGTGTGCTCGCTCAACGGCAGGCGGCCGCCCTGGTTGGCCTCTTGAATGGCGGTGCCCAACGATGCGCGGCCACCCCAGCGCTCGCTCAGGGTGGAGCTGCCGGGTTCGTCGATAGCATCCAGCGCCAACCTCACGTTGCCTTCGGACTGGGTGACGCCGCGCCAGCGCAGCTCGGAGGGGTTGAGGGTCTTCAGTTCCGCAATCTGTGCGGCGTGGGTACGCTGGTAGCCGTCCAGATCAGAAAAGAAGGTGCGGACCTTGGCGTTGGCCTCCGCCGGGGTCATGTTCTCGGGCGTGTTGGTGACCAGGTCGCCGTTGAGGATGCCGGCGCGAAGGGTATGTTCGAGGTTCTGGATGCGGGCACCCATACGCTCGGCCGCGGCGGCCCGCACGTCCGGCGGAGTCTCCTTCGACAGCAAGGCTCGGCCATCGGATGTTTCTGCGAGGTCGTCGAGAACGAACTTCAGTTGATCCGAGTACGCACTCAATGGGCCGCCTGAGTGTGGCGAAATACTCAACCTAGTCGCCAGCGCAGGGCTCGCGGGCAGGTTGAGAATGTTGTCGGGTCCGTGGAGCGCGAAATGACCACTCCTGGCAAGCGACTTCAGCAGCTGGCTCTGTTCGAACGCAATCTGTTCGATCAGATGGTGTCCCTGAAAAACCGGTGTCTCGGCCATGCGCACCACCTCATTCAAGAATCCGTTTGAAAGAGCGCTTGCTAGATGTCGGCTACATCGCGCAGCCGTACGCCGGAGAAGTTGGCCGCACTCAAAGCATCAAACATCGCGCGGTCGCAGATGGGCGGTGCTCCCATGCGATCCTGGCGGAAGATATGGGCATCTCCCACAACATCCTGTTTGAACACCAGGCTCGCTCCGCCGACGAGGCTGTAAAGCTTCTCGTCCTCGCCGGTCCGATAATTGTGGTCGAGCTTGATCCTCACGCGGGAACCGGCTTCATCCAGGGCATCGAGCCTGCGCAGCACATTGCCCAGGTAGTACTGAGGGCCGGGGCTGCCGTCAGCAAGGCTGAAGTCGCAGGCCACAAATGCAAACGCCTCGGGGTCCATCTGCTCGAACAGCTGCTTCAACGGCTCCGAGACAATCCATATGCCAGCGAGCTCTTCCAGATCGCGCGGCATTCCGCCCTTTTCTGGTACATGAACCAGATGGGGACGCTCCGGATACTGGTCTGGCGTTCCATCAGGACGTGAGACGACATTCATCCCCGGGTCGATCAGCTTCTCTTCGTTGGCGATCTCTATGCCGGGAACCTTGCCGTTTCCCGGGAAGCCGGCGTCGATCAGGAAAAATTCGCCCTTATGAGATGCGGCTTCGGCTGGAACTTCAATGGGGGTCGATTCGGTCACGGGGGCTTCCATCATGGATGCGGGGGCAGGACGGGAAAGCTGTTTAGCCGATGCTAGCGGGGCTGCAGCGCAGCCACAAGTTCCACCGAAACGGTGCCGCGATACCCGATTTACGTGAATCTCGGGAAAATTCGGAACAATGCAAAAGATGGTGTTGCGATTCATTCGTCACCCCGCGCATAGGCAGAAGGGAGCGCGCCGCGAGCGGGCGCTCAATCTTTGGGGCGCATCCGCTCGTGGATGAAGGCGGTCAGTGCAAGATCGGCCATCACTAGCCCCTCCAACACCCGGTCGCCCACGTACTGCTCGGGCTCGCCGTTCTGGCGTGTGCGCTCGGCCGCCAGCAGGATCTCCTGCACGATGCGCTGGCCGGTGAGCGCGCAGTCGGCGTCGGACAACTGCATCTGCCGGCTACGCAGGTGGTGGCGTTCTGGCCACGGCTGGCCGTCGGCCGCAGCACCCGCACCGATGGCGTGGAGGATGGCGATGAGGCTGTTCGGGTCCGGGGCTGGAGCGTTCGAGCGCGCTTCGTGGATGGGGCGCGAGGGCGGGGAGTGCGGTGTGGTCATGGCGGGCTCCGTGCATGCAGGCGGACGCCGCCACCGATAAAGGTGGCGGACAGGGCGTGGCTCGAAAACCGGTTGCTAGACAAAGCCGGCGGGTACAAGACCCCCACGCCCCGCCCGCCATAGCCGGCAGACGGATTGCCAGCCGGCACCACGCGAGGTGATGCCGGCTGGCAAGCGCAAACTTACGTCTAGCAATCCGGGTTTTCGAGTCCCGACCACCGATGCACGGTGGCGAAGTAACGATTACCTGCTGTTGTTCGGAATGCCAACGGGTAGGGGTCAATGCCGCCAAAACCCGAGACGCTTTTGGCATTGTCGCATAGCACCGGAAGAGGCGAGAGCCTTGGCGTGCTAGGCGGAACGGCACTTCTGGAACGGAGTCGTCAGAACCTTCCCCCAGAGACGCAAGGGGCGGCAAATGCGACAACATTGGTCCGACGGCCGCTGATGGGTGCCGCGTACTTTGCCCCAAGGCGTGAGTGACTTTCTGCCTATTGACCCCACAGGGCGTCACGCAGAATCTGACTACTGCTGTAGTCACCCGGAACTGTCCTGCCCGGAGCAGGAAGGATCTGCGGCGTTTGAACGGATTCCACCCACCGGCGCAGGCCAAAACAAGGATCACTGCACGTGTTACGCCGCAATCGACTTCTTCTGTCTGCGGGTCTGGTCCCGCTACCGTGGTTCCTGTTCTGGACCAGCGTTGCCGCTGTGTTCGCGCCGGGCTACAACCCGCTTGCACAACACGCCAGCGAGCTGCTGCAGGCGCCGACGCTCTCAAGCATCTGCGCCAGGATTGCTGCCATCGGCTCCGGTGTGGGGTTTGTGGCGTTTGCCATTGGGGTATGGCGGGAGTCCGGCCGCCGGATTGCCGTAGGCGCGATCTGCTGGATGATCTTTGGCATCTCCATGCTGACCAATGGGCTCTGGCCCATGGGCCATCCGATGCACGGCTTCTACACCATCGGTATCGCAAACATCATCGCACCGGCGATGTCGCACATCGAACTGAGTGCGTGGTCTGCCAACCGAAGGGCGTACGCTGTGACCGCATTGGTGAGCATCGCGGGAATCGTCTATCTCTGGTTGAACGTGGTGGGAGCGGACCCGGAAGGCTACCGGGGGCTGACTCAGCGTCTGTTCTCGTCGATCAACTCGCTGTGGCCATTTGTGGTTGCGCTGTACCTGCTGCGCAGGGGTTCCAACGAGCTGAAGACGCACCTCGTGCACTGATGGGGACACATGCGGGTTGATGTGTTCAAGTAGTGGCCCGCCCACTACTTCTGACTGGATGAAGGACCTCACGCGATGAAACTTCCAGCCCGCTTCTGGGTGCATCTTTTCAGCCATCTGGGGTTCGTCGCGATCCTGGCCGGGTTGTTGGCCGGCTGGGTCGGGACGTTCTTCGAAGCCCTTGCCGGTCATTCCGTCACCGCGACCGACGGCGCCAGGTTGGGCAACGTTGGAACGCTGTTCGGGTTCTGCATGCTTGCCCTGTTGCTGCTGGGAGCACTGACAATTACCGGCGAACTGTTCGGGCTGATCAGGCCATACGACCGCAAGGCGCCCTACCGGCACGAGGCGCAGGCGGTGCATCGGAAGGTGCTGCTGATCGTCGTGGCGGTACTGTCCTGGGCGGGCCTTACGGCGGCGTTCGTCATTGGGTCGATGATGCGCTCCGGCTAGGCGGAGGTGGTGCTGGGTCCGTCTCTGGCCGGTAGTGACATCAAAGCGGCGCACGTACTGGAAGAGATTCAGAAGAGGACAATTGGATTCCGATGGCCGCATTCGATCATTCCCTGGTAACCCTCCGATTCTTCGGGGACGACCTCTTGCCAGACGAGATCAGTGCCTTGCTCGGGGCGACTCCAACCGTTTCGCATCACAAGGGGCAGGAACTTAAGGGCAGCCAATCAGGCACCGTGCGTATCGCCAGGACCGGAAGCTGGCGACTCAGCGCGCCTCGTCGTGAGCCAGAAGATCTGGAGGCTCAGATCTTCGAGATCCTTGATCAACTCACCGGAGATCTCGCCATATGGGAATCACTGGCGCGGTTTCGGCCTGACCTGTTCTGCGGTCTCTTCATGGGCAGTGGCAATGATGGTGTCTCGCTTTCGCCCCGCGCGCTGCTTGCCTTGGGACAACGTGGCATCGAGCTCGGGCTGGACATCTACGATGCCGAGGAAGAGGTGCGCAATGCCCAACGCCAGTAGATCATCAATTGATGATCTCCCCACTCCCTGACGCAACATATTCCTTCAACTGCCGAACGAACTCCGCGTCGTAGAGCTCCCACTCCACAAATTTCCTCGACCACCCGCAAGAGCTGTGCACTCCGATACGACCGCGTCGGGTTCCCGGGAAATTTCTTGTTGGTGACATTCGGGTCGTCCTCAAACGGCCCGGTCGGCTCCACCACATACACACGCGGTCGCCCCTCACCCTTGGCCATCTCCGCAGCCAACCCAGCGCCTTTGGCAATCGTGGTGAAGTAGATGTGGTTCATCACCACACTGTCGCGATAGTTGGACCGGAACCCCGCGCTCAGCAGTTCGCCCACCGCCAGGTCAGCGCGGGTGCCGTGATAGAACGGCCCGGCGACCTGGTCGCATGTGTCATGCGAAACGGGTGTCCATTCGGTGTCCTGCGCCATCGGCACTGCCCCTGCGTGTCCTGCCGGATCGACAGGCCGGCGAGTCTAGGGCGCCCGGTGGGCCTTGCTGCAAGGCCCCATCCGGGAAATAATCTGTAAACGGGAGGCGCGGTGCGCCTCTTTTTTTCATTCTGCGGCGGCGCGCCCTTCCAGCTCACGCACGGCGGTTTCCAGTGCGTCCAGCTTCTCGCGGGTCTTCAGCAGCACGGCGCGCTGCACTTCGAACTCCTCACGGGTGACCAGGTCGAGTTTGGCCAGGCCGGCCTGCAGCGCGCTCTTGAAGGTGGCCTGCAGTTCCTCGCGCGATTCGCGCAGGCCCGGCGGCACCAGGTCGCTGAGGCGACGGGCGAGGTCATCGATGTGGTTCAGGTCGATCATGGGGTGCTCCGTGGGGTAGGGCGGGCCGTGCAGGCCACAAGGATACTGCTGGGCCGGGCGCCCGCACAGGCATGGGCTGTTTCGCACTGCGCGTGTTCAGGCGCTATCCTCCACGCCGGAAGACAGGAGATAGACGATGAAGATGGTCATGGCGGTGATCAAGCCGTTCAAGCTCGACGACGTGCGCGAAGCGCTGGCCGAGCGTGGGGTCACCGGGATCACGGTGACGGAAGTGAAGGGCTTTGGTCGCCAGAAGGGCCACACCGAGCTGTACCGTGGCGCGGAGTATGTGGTCGATTTCCTGCCGAAGGTGAAGCTGGAAGTGGCGGTGACCGATGACCAGGTTGAGGTCGTGGTTGAGGCGATCGTGAAGGCGGCAGGCACCGGCAAGATTGGTGACGGCAAGGTGTTCGTGTACGACCTGGGCAGCGTGGTGCGTATTCGTACCGGTGAGTTGGACGCGGACGCGTTGTAAGCCTTTTGGCGGGATGTTGTAGAGCCGAGTCGATGCTCGGCTGCATTTCGCGCGAGGCAGGAAGAGCAGTCGAGCGAGCTCGATCTCTGCAGGTGAAGCAGGTAAAGCGGTCGAGCAAGCTCGACCCCTACCAAAGCAAAGCACTTACCGGCGCTTCGCCCACTTATAGAACCGCTTCCAGCCCTGGCGCACGGCGGCGACCCAGCCTGGGTCGGCCACCAGTGCGGCCTGCGCGGCACTCGGGGCCTGGCCGGTCACGCGCTGGCGGATCTTCAGCAGGTTCTTCATGTCGCTGCGGCGCATCTGCCGGCTCAGCGGGCCGCGGCGCAGCCAGCGGGGTACGCGCCAGGCCGAGGTGAAATCCAGCAGCACCGGCACGCCGCCACTGACCACCACATTGGTGCCATGCAGGTCGTTATGGGTAATGCCGGCGGCGTGCAAACGGCTGAGCGCGTGCTGCAGCTGCTCGAATACTTCATTGCCGACGGCCTGCGCAGTGCTCAGGGTCTGGCCGGGGATGAATTCCATGCCCAGCGCCAGGCCACCGAGGGTGCCGAGCAGCGCGGGGGCATGCTTCCAGCCGCCGAGGCGCTGCAGCATGCGGGCTTCACGGCGAACCATCAGCCGGGCGATCAGCGAAACGGGAGTGCCGCGGTAGCGGGAATAGTCCTTGATGACTGCCTCGCGCCCGTCCAGGCAGGTGCGGTAGACGTCGGGGGCCAGGAAGCGTTCGCCGCGCTTGAGCAGCAGCGGGGTGGCGGCGTCATCGCCGCAGGAGGAGGGGGGCAGAGCAGGAAGATACATGTCGGGGTCTCGGACGACCCGGTGGGTGGCGCAAAGCGTCAAGCGAACCGGTGTTACAGGGGGTTACTAAGTTTTCGTTAATTTTAGTACTCGCCAGTTCGCTATTCCACGATTTGTCGGAGAAATGTCGGGGTCGTGGCTGGAACAGTTCGTCGCGCTCAATCGGACTATTCTGTCTCACTTTGTCGTCGGTTCTTTCATAATCAATAGGTTGCGTTCCGCTCCGCTTCGTTCATCCGCGGCCCGCTGAACGTCACGCACGTCCAGCTTGACCCCGACGCACGGCCTGCCGACCATAAGCTGTTAATTCGCGACATCGGCGGCCGCCCCTTCCTGGCATGTCCCCGTCCCCTGCCGCGGTCCCCTCCGGTGCTGGCCGTCCGGCCGTGCATCGCCCTGTTTCCCGTTCCGGCTGCGGCTGGAGGAAAGTGCTTTGATCATCAAAATCGTCATCGCAGCGCTGTTCGTCGCCTGCGTGCTGTACATCCACTTCCGTGGCAAGGTCCGCGCGCGCTGGTCGCGCCAGCTGCTGGACCACTCCAGTTTCATGGCCCCGATCAACGTGGTCATGTACATGTTCTCGAAGGTGCCGACCACGCCGTTCCTGGACCCGGCCAAGGAATTCCCGCAGTTGGAGCCGCTGCGCCAGAACTGGCAGATGATCCGCGACGAGGCGCTGGCGCTGCGCGATGCGCAGGCGATCGCCGCCTCCAGCACGTTCAATGACGCCGGCTTCAATTCGTTCTTCCGCCGTGGCTGGAAGCGCTTCTACCTGAAGTGGTATGGCCCGTCGCACCCGTCGGCGAAGGCGATGTGCCCGAAGACCACGGCGCTGTTGGAGTCGCTGCCGGACGTGCGTGCGGCGATGTTCGCGCAGCTGCCGTCGGGCAGCGAGCTGCGCCCGCACCGCGACCCGTTCGCCGGTTCGCTGCGCCTGCACCTGGGCCTGGCCACGCCCAACAATGACGGCTGCTACATCGAAGTGGACGGTATCAAGAAGAGCTGGCGCGACGGTGAGTGGATGATGTTCGACGAGACCT
>Ga0207709_10000991_pt1 | contig 21156 bp, 18 predicted proteins | sample KBSM34metaG_FD_184397 | JGI IMG/M metagenome (GOLD analysis project Ga0207709, IMG submission 184397) | Miscanthus rhizosphere microbial communities from Kellogg Biological Station, Michigan, USA - KBS M3-4 metaG (SPAdes) (version 2) | ecosystem: Host-associated > Plants > Roots > Rhizosphere >...
CCGACGCAGCGGATCTTCGAGACGTTCTTGATGCCACTGCCGGCGAAGTCGAGCCGCCCGATCACGGTCTCCTGCTTCATCGTGCGGATGGCGTCGGCCACCTTCTGCGGGTCCTTCGGATTCCCGCTGGCCTTGAGCGCCGCGATGCCGGCCTCGACCAGCGCGTGCATCACGCCGATCGGCTGCGTCCACTCCTTCTTGGTCGCCGCCATGTACGAATCGGCGAGCTGACGGGCGGTCTGGCCGGTGAGGCTGCTCTTGAAGGGATAGGCCGGCGACCACCAGATCTCGGTGGACATGCCGTGCGCGCTCTTGCCCAAGGCCTGAACGCCGCCCGGAAAGAGCAGCGCCTTGGCGATCGTCATGACCTTGGGCCGGTAGCCCATCTGCGCGCTCTGCTTGACGAAGCTGGCCCACTGCGGCGGCGCGAACAGGCCGGTGACGATCTCGGCGCCCTCCTTCTTGAAGGCCTGGATCTGCGCCGAAAAGTCGTCCGCATCGGCGGAGAACTTGCCGATGTCGACGATCTTGTAGCCGCCCTTCGCGAACAGGGCGGGCATGCCCATCTTCAGATCGCCCATCGCGTTGCCGGGCAGCGTGTTCTCGAAGGCGGAGCCGACCACCTTCGCGACCTTGAGGTCCTTCCAGATGTCGAGGTAGACATTGGCGATGTCGTCGATGCCCCAGAAGAAGTGGAAGACGTTCTTGAAGCCCTTGGCCGGATCGCCCTTCATCGGGAACATCCACGCCTGCCACGGCGACATCGTCGTGATGCACGGCACGCCGTTGGTCTCGCATTGCTGCGCGATGCCCGGGCCGATGGTGGCCTGGCCGAGCATCAGGTCGACGCTCTCCTTGTTGATGAGCTCGGCGGCGAGGTTGGACTGGCGGTCGGGGTTGCTCTGGTCGTCCCGCGCGACAAACTCGACCTTGTACTTCTTGCCCCCGACGGTCAGCCCGCCGGCCAGCGCCTTGGCGGCGTTCTCGAGGATGAACGCGTCGGCCTCGGCGAACGGTGCGAACGGTCCCGTCCGGTGCGTGAGGTAGCCGATGCGAATGGTGTCGTCGGCCGCGAAGACGGCCGGTGCGCTGAGCGAGCCGGCGGCCAGGGCGGCGGCACCCTTGAGGAAGTTGCGCCGCGGCGTGACGGTTTCGGGTGCAGCATCGTCGTCGTGCATGAGGATCTCCAGGGTCGGTCAGCGATACCCGAGAGCGTAGGGACCGGCCGACGTGTTGGCTCGGCTGCAAACGCTGCGCGACTTGACCGGATCCGACCGATCGGCTCGCTCCGACGTGACATTTGGCTGATTCCGTCGCCGCGCGAACGGGATTGACCTGACCCAAACCTTGGGGCGTTTGCACTACGCTGGTCGGCGTCCCCCGGCCCGGGACTTGCATTCACGGAAATCGCTTCTGGAGGGGCCCGTCATGTCAGCCATCACGCTTCCCAAGATCGTTTCGTCGCTGGCCGCTGCTCTGCCGCCGCGGGTGGTGCTGAGCACCGCCCAGGCGGGTTCGGACGATCGCCTCGCCTATTGGCTGGACATGATCTGCAAGATCTACGCGCGACTGGAGTGCGAACGGCCCGACCGCGAGGTGTTCGGCGAGATCGCGTTCAACCAGCTCGGGACGCTCGCGCTGACGGAAGTGCGTTCGAATGTCCAGCTGGTGCGGCGCACGCCCAGCATGATCTCCAGCGATCTGCGCGATTCCTGCCTCGTGCACATCCAGCGGGCCGGTCGGTCCGTGGTGCGCCAGGACGGCCGCGAGGCGCAGTTGGTCCCCGGCGACTTCGTGATGTACGACACCACCCGCCCTTACGAACTGCACTTCGAGAACACGGGGCACGAGGTCATCGTCGTGCGCTTGCCTCGGGTCGAGCTGCAGCCTCACGTGGTGAACCTGCACGACCTGACGGCCACCACGGTGCCAGGCACGTGTGCCGCCGGCAACCTCCTGCTGACGATGATCGACACCTTGCAGCGCGACATCGATCGCCTGCACCCCTCTTCGGCGATCGGTGTCTCGGAGGGCATCACGAGCATCATCGCGGCGGGGCTGCGCAGCCTGCCGGGTGCCAACACCCAGCGCCCGTCGCAGCTGAGCGCCTACCACATCGCCCGGGTCAAGGCCTTCGTGATGGAGCGCCTGCGCGACCCGGAACTCTCGATCTCGGTCATCGCAGCGGCGATGCGGATGTCACCGGATCACCTGTCGCGCCTCTTCCGCGGCGAACCCGTGCCGCTCTCGCGCTGGATCTGGCAACAGCGCCTCGAGGCATGCCGGCGCGATCTGTGCGATCCGCGGCTGGCGCATCAGAGCGTGAGCGAGGTCGCCTTCTCCTGGGGCTTCAACGACGCGACCCATTTCAGCCGATCGTTCAAGGAGCAGTTCGGCCTGTCGCCTCGCGACTGGAAGCAGCAGTCCGGCACCCTGCCGATGCGCCCGTAGACCGGCCCCTCAGGCTCTTTGTCGTGGTGCTGGCGCTAGGGCAAGGTCACCGTGCCCGCCAGCCCGATGTCCGCCGATGAGGCTCGGGCAGTTCAAGGTGGCAGTCATCGCGGCGCCTCTCCAATGCGATGGCGCGCCAGCGGAGGAAGATGGCGGCGCACGACCGACAGAGAAATCAACACCAGGACCATTGCCGAGCCCAGCATGACCAGGTAGGCGGACGCCCCTCCCGCGGTGATCACGGCGGCCCCGGCGAATGCGCTGAGGATGGCGCCCAGGCGACCGAACGCCAATGCCGAAGCGGTGCCGGTCGCACGGACCGCGGTCGGGTACACATAGGCGCACAGCGCGTACATCGTCGACTGGACGGCGTTGACGAACAGGCCGTGGACCGCGAAGCCGCCGATCACCAGCATCGCGTGCTCCTTGACGCTGAACTGCGCGAGAAAAAGCGCGCTCGCGGAGGCGCCCACGCAGCAGATCAGGAGCGGCCAGCGCGATCCAAACCGTGTGATCGCGACGGCGCAGCACAGCGCCCCGAACACCCCGCCGAGGTTGTAGGCCGTGAGGCCAGACGACGCCAGGCCGACGTCAAGGCCTTCGGAATTCAGCATGGTCGGAAGCCAGCTGAATGCACTGTAGACCGTGAGCAGGCACATGAAGAACGCGCACCAGATGGCCAGCGTGTCGCGCGCGAAGGCCCTGTCGAACAGCGCCGTGAAGCCCTTGTGCTCCTCGGCGCTTTGCTCGACCTGGTCGCTGAACACCGCAGCGGCCCCGCTCGGGCGGGACATCCTGCCGAGCAGGTGCCGCAGTTCGGACCAGCGTTGAGGACGGCGCACGAGGAATCGCGGCGACTCCGGCAGCGTGAACAGGAGCACCGCGCCGAGAATCAGAGGCAGGGAACCGCCCATGAAGAACAGCGACCTCCATCCATGCGAAGGCAGCACGGCGCTGGCGAAGAGCCCCGCCAGCATGCCACCGAGGGGAACGCACACGATCGTCGCCGTCACGGCCAAGGTGCGGCGCCGCAAGGGCGTGAACTCCGCCGTCATCGTCGTCGAACTCGGCAGTGCGCCACCGATTCCAAGGCCCGCTACGAATCGCAGCGCCGCAATCGTGAGGATGTCAGGTGCAAGGCCGATGGCACAGGTCGCTGCTCCGAACAGGAAAACGCTCGCGATCACCGCCCAGCGACGCCCGAAACGGTCGGCGAACAAGCCCGCGCAGGCGCTGCCGATTCCCATGCCGACCAGGCCGGCGGCGACCGCTGGCGCGAACGCCGCTCTCGTAATGCCCCATTCCTTGATGATCAGGGGAATCGCGAAGCCGATGAGCTGCCCGTCGAACCCATCCATGACGATGGACAGCGCCGCCAACATGACGACGGTGATCTGAAAGCGTGTGTAGGGGCCATCGTCAAGCAGCTGGCCGACATCGATGGATGCGGGGTGAGCAGATGCATTCAAGGTAGTCTCCGGTCGGTGTGGTTGAGGCGCCCACGGAAGGACGCCTGCAGCGGCGAGGCGCGCTTACGGTCTCGCCGAAGTCGAGCGGCAGGCCGACGTGGTTTTCGGCGACGGTCCGCATGCCTGCCTCGGAGTGCATCGGGTAGTCCAGCTCTGCGCTGGCCGACGCCAACCTCATCGAGCAGGTCGGTCGCGACCTGCTCGAGAACTCCGGCGCGGATTCGGCCGAGCACGTAGTCGCCCACCTTGACGACGTCCATCAGTCGCCGACGATCTTTCGCTCGCGGATGATCTGGCCGAAGCGCTTCGCGTCTTCCATCGCCTTGTGGTGGAACTGAGCGGGCGTCATGACGGCCGGCTCGCCGCCGAGGGCCTGGATTCGCTCGCGCGGCCCCGGCAACGCGAGGATGCGGTTGATCTCCCGGTTGAGCCGCGCGATCACGTCGGCAGGCGTTCCTGCGGGCGCGTAGAAGCCGAACACGGTGTCGGCGTCGAATCCCTTCAGGCCCACCTCGTCGAGCGTTGGCACGTCCGGGAACAGCGGTGACCGCTTGGGGCTTCCGACGGCGAGCAGCTTGAGCTTGCCCGCCTTGATGTGCGGGATCGCCACGCCCGGATCGAACAGGAACTCGATCTGCCCGGCCAGCAGGTCCGTCAGCGCCGGCGCGGCGCCACGGTACGGCACATGGGTCGCGAACACGCCCGCCTGGGACTTCATCATCTCGGCGGCCAGATGCGGCGAGCTGCCGTTGCCGGGCGAGCCGAACGAGGTCTTGCCCGGATGCGACCGAAGGTAGGCGAGGAACTCCTTCGCGTCCTTCGCCGGGAACTCCGGCTTGGTGACCAGGAAGACGAGTACGCGCGCTGCGGCGGCGACGGGAACGAGGTCCTTCGCCGGATCGAACGACATCTTCGGGTAGATGAACGGATTCACCGACACCATGCCACCAGAACTCATCAGGAGCGTGTAGCCGTCGGGCGCTGCCTTGGCCACGGCATCGCCGCCCAGGTTGCCACCCGAGCCGCTGCGGTTCTCGATGACGATCGGCTGGCCGAGCGCCTCCTGCAGCGGTTGGCCGACCGCTCGCGCGATCTGGTCCGCCGCGCCGCCGGGTGGGAAGTTGACGATGATCTTCACCGGCTTGGCCGGCCATGTTTGTGCGAGCGCGGTGGCGCCCGGCACGGCCAGCACGGCGGCGGCGAGCCATCGCACCGCGCAACGCATCCAGGATCGCGCCTTCGTCAGCGCGAGGCCGTCACGAGCGGTCGATGCGGGTCGCCAAAGTTGGGGTCGTGTGTTCATCGAGGTCTCCATTCGGTTATCGGCGACAAGCTCGCCCGTTGCGTGTTTCCGCGTTTCGACAAGAGTTCGAGTCGGTCCCGTCGTCAGGCGACCGTCTCTCGCAATTCCTCTGCGCGCCTTGCGCCGAGCAGCACCATGGTTCGCACGAGGTCGTCCCGGAGCGACTGCAGCCAGGCGCTTGCTCCGTCACGCCCCCCGGCTGCGAGCGCGTAGAGGAGTGGCCGTCCGACGAAGACAGCAGCGGCGCCGAGCGCGAGCGCCTTCGCGACATCCGATCCGCGCCGCACACCCCCGTCCATGAAGACGGGAACGCGCCCCGCAACCGCTGACACGACGGCAGGAAGTGCGCCGATCGCGGAAGGCGCCGCATCGAGCTGCCGTCCGCCATGGTTCGAGACGATCACGCCGTCTGCGCCGTGCTCTAGGGCGCGCCGGGCGTCGTCCGCGTGCAGGATGCCCTTGAGCAGCAAGGGGCCCTTCCACAGATCGCGTAGCCACGCGAGGTGCTCCCAGACCAGCGTCCGATCCATCGCCCGGGCCAGCAAGGCGGCCTGCAAGGCCGCGGAGGCGGGCTCTCCTTCGTCGGGCCGGAGGTTCGCAAAGTCGGGCGCGCCATGTCGCGCGAGACGCAGCGCCCAGCGCGGATGCGATGCGACGTCCCACGCGAGCCGCGGGGTCGGCCGGAACGGAAGTCGGAACCCGTTGCGAAGATCCAGTTCGCGGTTGCCGCTGACCGGGACATCGACGGTGAGCACCAGTGCGCGGTATCCGGCAGCTGCCGCCCGCCTCACGATGCGCTCGGCCATCTCGCGGTGCATGACGTAGAGCTGCATCCACTGTTCGCCCTCGGCTGCGACCACTCGCAACTGCTCGAGGCGCAGGTTGGACGCCGTCGACAAGGTGAAGGGGATGCCTGCTCCTGCGGCTGCCGACGCCAGCAGCCCGTCACCTCCGGGCCTGACGAGGCCGTTCAGCCCGGTCGGCGCGACACCGACCGGCATGGCCCAGCGCCGGCCGAAGATCTCCACGCCGGTATCGATGGTGCTCGTGTCGCGCAGGACGCGCGGCTTCAGCGTGATCGCGTCGAGGTCGGTCCGGTTGCGGCGCAGGCAGAGGCCGTCGTCGGCTGCACCGTCGACATAGTCGAACACGAAGCGCGGCAGTCGGCGCCGTGCCTCGCGGCGCCAGTCGTCGGCGTTGAGCAACATGCTTGGACCTGCGCCGAGGCTCGAGACTCAGAAGGGGTAGTGGCGATCGGCCGCCTGCAGCGTCACCCAGCGCAACTCGGTGAACGCCTCGATGCCGGCGCGACCGCCGAAGCGGCCCCAGCCACTCGCCTTGACCCCGCCGAAGGGCATCTGCGCCTCGTCGTGCACGGTGGGCCCGTTGACGTGGCAGATGCCCGACTCGATGCGCTGCGCGACACGCCAGCCGCGCGCCATGTCGCGGGTGAAGACGGCGGAGGACAGTCCGAACTCGTTGTCGTTGGCACAGGCGATCGCAGCCTCCTCGCCATCCACGCGCACGATGGCCTTGACCGGCGCGAAGGTCTCCTCGCGGTAGATGCGCATCGCCGGCGTCACGTGGTCGAGCAGGGTGGCAGGCATCAGCGTGTTCTCGGCCTTGCCCCCGCACACCAGCGTCGCCCCTTTGGCCAGCGCGTCGTCAATCAGATCGTTGACGCGATGGACCGTCTTCAGGTCGACCACCGAGCCGAGCACCACCGGCCCCTTGCGGGGGTCGCCCAGCGGCAGTGCCGTGGCCTTGGCCGCGAGCATGGCGACGAAGGCATCGGCGACCTTCTCGTCGACGACGATGCGCTCGGTGGACATGCAGATCTGCCCGGAGTTGGCGAAGGCGCCGAACGCGGCCCCGTTCACCGCCGCATCGAGGTCGGCATCATCGAGCACCAGCAGCGGCGCCTTGCCGCCAAGCTCGAGCACCGAGGGCTTGAGGTGCGCGGCACAACACTGCGCGATGATCCGACCGACGTGCGTGGACCCGGTGAAGTTGACGCGCCGCACCGCCGGGTGGGCGATCATCGCTTCGACCACCGGGCCGGCATCGGCCGGTGCGTTGGTGACGAAGTTCACCACGCCCTCGGGCAGCCCCGCTTCCTGCAGCGCCTGGATGATGAGGCCGTGGGTCTCGGGGCACAGCTCGCTGCCCTTGAACACCACCGTGTTGCCGCAGGCCAGCGGCACTGCAACGGCACGCACGCCGAGGATCACCGGCGCATTCCACGGCGCGATGCCGAGCACCACGCCGGCGGCCTGCCGCGTGGCCATCGCCAGGCTGCCCGGCACGTTGGAGGGGATCACCTGGCCTTCGATCTGCGTGGTCAGCGCGGCGGCCTCGACGAGCATGTCGGCCGCCAGGTGCACATTGAACCCCGCCCAGATCGCCGAGGACCCGGTCTCCGCGGCCATCGCCTGCGTGAAGTCGGCGGCGCGTTCCTCGAGCGCCTGGGCCGCCTTCAGCAGGAGCGCGCGGCGCTCGCCGGGGCTGGTGCGCGACCAGCTCGGGAACGCCGCAGCGGCCGCTTCCACCGCCGCGATCGCATCCTCGGGCGAGGCGGCGGGCGCCGTTGTCGCGACCTGTCCGTCCAGCGGGTTGGCGCGCGTGAAGGTGGCGCCCGAACGCGCTTGCGTCGGCTCGCCGTTGATCAGCATGGAAATCGAACTCATGAATGTCTCCTTTGGAATGGCCGGCACGCCGGCGGGTCAGTTCACGACGATCTCGACCAGGTTGGGGCCGTCGTCTTCCAACGCGTCACGCAACGCGGGGGCGAGTTCCGCGGCGCGCTCCACGCGTCGCCCGGCGAGCCCGTGGCCCTTGGCGAGCGCGACGAAGTCCAGGCCCGGGAGATCGGTGCCGGCCGGCTTGTCGTCCGGGCCGTAGCCGAACACGGGCGCGAAGTCCTGCAGCGCGGCATAGCGCCGGTTGTTGAGGATCACGAAGCTCATCGGCACGCCCCACTGCACCGCGCTGTACAACGCCTGGATCGAGTACAGGCTCGAGCCGTCGCCGATGAGGCAGATCACCCGCCCGGCTTGTTGCTGTCGCTGGCGAGCCAGGGCGATGCCAACCGCGGCGGGCATCCCATGCCCGAGCCCGCCACTGGCCATCGTGTAGAAGCTCTGCGCCCCCGCCATCGGCAGGCTGCGCTGCATCGTGCCGCGTGAACCCGGCGCTTCTTCCACCACCACGTCGCCCGGCCGGCGCACCGCATCCAGCGTCTGCAGCGCGAAGGCGGCCGACATCGGCTCGCTCGCGTCCGCGCGCGCCACCTCGGGACGGGGTGCAGGCGGCACACGCGGGGCGCGCGGGCCTGGACCCTCGAGCAACGCGTCGACGGCGAGGCCGATGCTCGACACCACGCTGTCGCCGCAGGGCGTCCACGCCGCCACCTGCGGATCGTCGACGATCTGAAAGAGCCGCGCGTTCGCAGGAATGTGCGGGCCGCGGCCTTCCACGTGGTAGCTGAAGGCCGGCGCGCCGAGCACCAGGACCAGGTCGTGCGGCGCGAGCGCCTCGACGATGGCTTCGCGCATCGCCGGCAGGAAGCCCTGGAAGAGCCGATGGCGCTCCGGAAACCCGCAACGGGCGCTCATCGGCGCGACCACAACGGCGGCCTCGTGGCGCTCCGCGAGCTGCACCACGCGATCCACGGCATCATCGCGGTCCACGCCGGCGCCCACGACGATCACCGGCCGGCGGCTCTCGGCCAGGGCCTCGGCCACGCGCGAGATGGCTTGCGGCTCAGGTGCGATGGCGTGGCTCACCTGGCGGACCTGCACCCAATCGCTCGGCCGATCCCAGTCGTCGGCCGGGATGGAGAGGAAGACCGGCCCGCAGGGCGGTTGCATCGCCATGTGGTACGCACGCAGCAGCGCTCGCGGCACGTCTTCGGCGCGTGCCGGCTCGCACGCCCACTTCACGTAGGGGCGCGGAAGTTCAGTCGCCTGCGCGGCCGAGAGGAACGGGTCGAACGGCAGGATGGAACGTGACTGCTGGCCGGCGGTGACGATCAAGGGTGTCTGGTTCTTGTAGGCGGTGAACAGATTGCCCATCGCATGGCCGACGCCCGCAGCCGAGTGCAGGTTGACGAGCGCTGCGCGTCGGGTGGCCTGCGCGTAGCCGTCGGCCATGCCGACGACGACCGACTCCTGCAGGCCCAGGACATAGCGGAAGTCCTTCGGGAAGTCGCGAAACATGGGCAGTTCGGTTGACCCGGGGTTGCCGAACACCGTGTCGAGGCCGAGGTCGCGCATCAGGCGCACGAAGGCCTCGCGGACAGTGGGTCGGGTCGGCGCCTGGGCCGGCGTGGAATGTTCGCTTCGCATGTGGGTGTCAAGCTCCTGCATGCAGTCTGGGCACCTGTGCATCATTCGGCAATAAGATGCACCGACTAAGCTTCATCCACACAACCAATATGCGCGAGGTCGACCTCAACCTGCTTCGCCTGTTCGACACGGTCTACCGGACGCGCAACATCAGCCGCGCCGCCGAGGAGCTCAACATGTCGCAGCCTGCCACCAGCCAAGCGCTGACGCGGCTGCGGCTCGCGCTGGGAGACCACCTGTTCGAACGCACGCCGGGCGGTGTGCGGCCCACGCCGCGCGCCGAGCGCCTCGCGCGCTCGGTTCAGGCCGGCCTCGCTCTGCTGGAAGCCGGACTCGCCGACGACGATGCCTTCGAACCGGGGACTTCGTCCGGGCAACTGCGGCTGCACCTCACCGACATCGGCGAGGCACGCTTCCTGCCCGCGCTCATGTCGGAAGTGCGGCGCGCGGCACCGGGCATCCAGATGCACGCCTCCACCTGGCCGAAGGAGGACATCGTCCAGGCGCTCGACAACGGCCTGATCCACTTCGCGATCGGCTTCCTGCCCGAGCTCGTCGACACGGTCAAGGTCGACCTGCTCACCGACCGCTACGTGCTGGTGATGCGTTCAGATCACCCGCTGGCGGAATCGCTCGGGCGCCGGACGCTCAACCTGGATCAGTTGCGGCGCCTGGACCTCGTCTCGGTGCAGTCACATGCGCAGACGCGGCGCATCCTCCACTCGCTGAACCTGGAGAACCGGATCCGGCTCGAGACATCGACCTTCCTCGCGTTGCCATCCATTGTTCGACAGACGGACCTGGCGGTCTTGATGCCCAGGGCCATCGCCATGGCGTTCGAGCCGGCCAAGCGCTTCCGCATCGTCGAGGCCCGACTGCCGGCCGGCGACTTCACGGTCGCATTGCACTGGAGCCGCCGTCACGAGCACCTGCCGATGCTGCGGTGGGCTCGCGAGCTGTTGATCCGGCTGTTCGGGTCGGCGCCGAGACGCCCCTGAGAAAGAAGGACGATCAGTTCACCGCGGTGCGACCCATCGTCTGCCGGCGCATCTCGACCAGCGCCTGCACGCGCGACGCCAGCGCGGCACGGTTGTCCGTCTGCAGCTTGCGGAAGGCGTTGGCGAGGTGGAAACGCACGGTGGCGTAGCCCACGTCCAGGCGACGCGCGATCTGCTTGTCGGGGCAGCCGCACGCCACCAGCCAGGCCACCTCGGCTTCCCGCTGGCTCAGGCGTGCGGTGCGCTGCAGCAGTTCCTCGGCGCGTTCCGTGACCTCGCCCAAGGGGGCCACATGGCGCTCCCAGTGCAGCCGCCCCAGCGCGGCGGCAACCGCCGGCTCCACCATCCGCAGGAGTTCCACGTCGTTGGCTTCGAAGTTGCCCCGGTCGCGCTTGCGCCAGACGCGCATGTCCCCCACGGCCGCCTGCCGGTCGAAGAAGTAGACGTTGATGCCCCAGTGCATGTGCTCGGGTTGCAGGAAGTCGTTGAAGAACTCGGTCCGGGCCAACGCGGGCTGGGGCAGGACCTGCGTCGCGATCGTCGGGCGGCGGCGCTCCATCATCGGAAAGGTCAGCGGGTCCACGAGACGGTAGTACTCGTCCCAGCGACGCAGGCTGGCCGCCGAGACGTTGACGGCCGTGACACGTTCGAACCGTCCCGCCTCCGCGTTCCACACCATCGACACGTATTGATCGGCGGCGAGCAGGTCGAGGAGCGGCAGCGCCAATGCCTCACGCAGCGCGTCGCCGTCGTTCGCCTCGGCCAGCAGCCGCATCACGTCGCCCAGTGCGCGTGTTTGGGTCGTTGAAAGATGCATACCGGGCCTCTAGCAAGCTTTGTGCAAGAGCAACAGCATGCGGTGCACCTGGATGCACCGCATCCGTACGACCCCGACCCCTAGCGATCCTGTCAGGTGCTCGCGCAGGAGCCCGCTCCTAACCTCCGGACTCAGATATCGGAGAGGGGGCCATGGAGTTCATCGACCGGACGGCCAGCGAGATGCTCGCTGCCTTGGAGAGTGGTTCGACGCGAAGCGTCGAGCTGGCCGAGCGACTCATCGCGCGCGCCGAAGCCGCGGCGGCGCTGAACTGCTACGTGTCGTTCGACGCAGCAGGCCTGCTGAAGCAAGCCGCAAACGCCGACGCACGCCGTGCGGCCGGGCAGTGCCTGCCGCTGCTGGGCGTCCCCATCGCGCTCAAGGACAACATCGAAGCAGCGGGTCTGCCCTGCGGCGCCGGCACGGGCGCGCTGCATGGCAGGCATCCGATTGGCGATGCCGAGCTCGTGCAGCGCCTGCGCGCCGCCGGTGCGCTGATCGTCGGCAAGCTTGGCCTGCACGAACTGGCCTTCGGCATCACGACGAACAACGCGGTCACCGGAGCGGTTCGCAACCCCTGGAACACCGCCCGCATCCCCGGCGGAAGCAGCGGCGGCTGCGGTGCTGCTGTGGCGGCCCGGTTGGTGCCGGCCGCGATCGGAACCGACACCGGTGGATCGGTGCGGGTGCCGGCCGCCCTGTGCGGCGTGGCGGGCCTGCGGCCGACGGTCGGCCGCGTCAGCGCCCAGGGCATTGCTCCGATCTCGACGACGCGCGACACCGCCGGCCCCCTGGCCCGCAGCGTGGCCGACCTCGCCTTGCTGGACGGCGTTCTCAGCGCAGACGCGTCGCCGCTACCTGAGGTGACGTTGCGCGGCCTTCGATTGGGCCTTCCGCAGACGTACTTCTGGGACGACCTGGACCCGGGCGTGCGCGCGACGGCCGAGGCCGCGCTCGCGAACCTGCGCTCCGCCGGTGCGGACCTCGTGCCGATCGATCTGCCGGGCATCGCGCAACTCGATGGCGAGGTCAGCTTCGTCGTCGCGCTTTACGAATTCGTGCGCGACATGACGACCTATCTGCGCGAGCGCTCGCGCGGCATCACGTTCGAGCAACTGATTGCCGGCATCGGAAGCTCGGACGTCAATGCCATCGCCGGCCCTCTGCTCGGCGACGGCCTCGTTCCCGAGGCGGCCTACCGGCACGCACTGGAAGCGCGCACACAACTGCGGGCGCTCTACGCCGACACCTTCGCGCGGACCGGCGTGGCGGCCTTGGTCTTCCCCACGGCACCCAGCACGGCCGCACGGATCGGCGACGACGAGACCTTCGAGCTCAACGGTCGAGCATGCCCCACCTTCGCAACCTTCATCCGCAACACCGACCCCGGCAGCAACGCGGCACTCCCCGGCCTGTCGCTGCCCATCGGCCTGAGCGGCGGCCTGCCCGTCGGGCTGGCGATCGACGGCCCGGCGGAGAGCGACCGCCACCTGCTCGCCATCGGCAGCGCGATCGAGGCCGCCCTGCCGCCGATGCCGCTGGCCACCGTCGATCTCTGACCGCTTCACTCCCGCGACCCCCGCAAACCACCAGGAGAATCCATGGACCGTCGACAGTTTCTGCAATCGGCCGCTGCCGCCTCTGCACTCGGGGCCCTGCCTCCCGTTTTCGCCGCAGGCGCGGTGAAGGTGGCCGTGATGATTCCGCAGAGCGGACCGGGCGGCCTGTTCGGCCCCTCGTGCAAGGCGTGTGCGGAACTGGCCGCCGACACCATCAATGCCCGCGGCGGCCTGCTCGGCCAGAAGATCGAACTGCTGTTCGCCGATGCCGGCCTCGCACCGGCCGAAGCCGCCCAGGCCGCACTGAAGCTCTGGAAGGGCTCGGGGGCCGCCGCCGTCATCGGCATGCACGACAGCGCCGTGCGCGGGGCGCTCGTGAACCTGTTCAAGGGCCAGGTGCCCTACTTCTACACGCCCGTCTACGAGGGCGGCGAATGCGCCAAGGGCACCTACATCAACGGTGAGACGCCGCAGCAGCAACTGCAGCCGGTGATTCCCTGGATCGCCGCGGAGCACAAGCCGAAGAAGTGGTACATGATCGGCAACGACTACATCTGGGGCCGCAACACCAACGCGGCGGCCAAGGGCTACATCGAGAAGACCGGCGCGCAGGTGGTCGGCGACGAGTACCTCCCCTTCACCGTCGACAACTTCGATGCCAGCCTCGCACGCATCCGCGACAGCGGCGCCGACGCGGTGCTGGTCTCGCTCGTCGGCGGTGCGTCGGTCGGTTTCAACAAGGCCTTCGCGAGCTTCGGGCTCGCAGAGAAGGCGCTGCGCCTGGGCACCCTGATCGAGGAAAACACGCTGGCCGGCATCGGCCTGGCGAACGCGAAGAACCTGTACTCGAGCGCCGGCTATTTCGCCAACATCACGACGCCGGCCGCGACCGCTTTCGCCGGCGCCTACGCCAAGCGCTTCGGCCCGCAGGCGCCGGCCCTCAATGGGCTGGCGGAGTCGACCTACGAGGGCTTCCTGATGCTCGAGGCGGTTGCCAAGAAGGCCGGCGCGCTGAGCGTCGTGAAGATGGACGCGGCGTGCGAAGGCGCGGCGTACAGCGGCCCGCGCGGTGCGGTGACGATGAAGTCGCGCCACGTCGAGCAGGACGTGTACGTGGCCGACGTCGGCGACAAGGGCTTCCGCATCGTCAAGGCCTTCTCGCGCGTCAGCTCCGGCCAGACCTGCCAGGCAGCAGCATGACCATGGACGGCGGCACGCTGCTGCATTCGCTGAACCTCGTCTACGAGCTGGCGACGCTCGCGTTGACCACGCTCGGGCTGGCGGTGGTCTTCGGACTCCTGGGCGTCATGAACATGGCGCACGGCGAGTTCGTGATGATCGGGGCGTATTCGGTCGTCGCCGTCCAGCAGTGGGGCCTGCCGACCATCGCGGCGTTTCCGCTCGCCATCGCGGTCTGCGCGGCGCTCGGCTGGGTCGTCGAACGCTGGTTGATCCGGCCGCTGTACCGGCGGCCCTTCGACACGCTGCTCGCGACCTGGGCGCTGGCCATGCTGATGCGCAAGGTCGTCGAAGCGATCTGGGGCAAGGGCTTCCGCAATGTCGACAACGCGCTGACCGTCGCGGTACCCATCGGCGACACCTCGTACCCGGCCTATCGCCTCGGCCTGATCGCGCTGGCGATCGTGCTGCTCGCGGCGCTGTCCTTCTGGTACCGGCGCAGCAGCGCAGGGCTGCGCGTGCGCGCCATGACGGGCAACCCGATGCTGGCGCAGGCGCTCGGCATCGACACCCAGCGGTTGGCCTCGCGCACCTTCGTCGTCGGCGTGGTGTTCGCCGGCGCCGCCGGCGTGATGCTCGCGCCGCTGATCCGCGTCGAGCCAGGCATCGGCGTCGACTACCTGCTGGATGGGTTCTTCGTGCTCGTCGTCGGCGGGCTCGGCACGCTCGGCGGCTTCGCCGGGGGCGTCGGCGTCATCGGCGGATCGCAGGCGCTCGTCAGCAGCATCGCCGGGCAGACGAGCGGCTATGCCGTCGTGCTGATCATCTCGATCCTCTTTCTCTGGCTGAAACCCGATGGCATCTTCTCTCGCCGCTGACACGCCGGGCGCCCTGCCCATGCGCCGCCTGCGCGGGCGCTCGCTCTGGCCCGCAGCGGCGCTTGCGGCGGCTCTGGTCGCACTGCCGCTCGTGGGCAACGACTTCCTTGCCTATCAGGTCGCCCTCTTCCTGATCTACGGCATCGCGACCCAGGGCGTGGCCCTGTGCTGGGGCCGGCTCGGCTTTCTGCCGCTCGGGCACGCGCTGTTCTTCGGCCTCGGGGCCTATCTCGCGGGCGGCACGGCCAAAGCGGGCGTCGCGCAGCCCCTGTGGTGGCTGGCATTTCCGCTCGCCCTGCTGCTGCCAGCGCTGCTCGCGTGGGTCGTCGCGCGGCTCGTCTTCGCGCGCCGCATGCGCAGCGGCCCTTACTTCTCGCTGATCACGCTCGCGATGACGATGCTCGGCTTCCTTGCGGCACAGCAGTGGACGGGGCTCACCGGCGGGTTCAACGGCATGGGCGACATCCCGGAGCCGCCTGGCCTGGAGCGCTTCTCGACGCTGTACTGGCTCGTCGCCGCAGCAGCCGTGGCCAGCACGGCGGCGCTCGGCGTGCTGGTCGGACGCCCTCTCGGTGTGCTGTGGCGCGCCATCGCGCAAAACGAGGAGCGCCTGCAGCTCTTCGGGTACGCGACCGACCGCATCAAGGCGAACGCCTACGCGCTTTCCGCCTTGCTGGCCGCCGGGGCGGGCGCGCTCTTCGCCACACACCAGGGCATCGTCACGCCCCAGGCGATGAGTTTCGTGCTGGCGACGGAGTTCGTCATCTGGGCGGCGGTCGGCGGCAAGGCGAGTCCGCTCGGCGCGCTGCTCGGTGCCGTGATCGTCGGCTACGCCTCCGCGGAGCTGCGCGACCACTTCGCGACGTGGGAGGTGTTCGTCGGGCTGCTGTTCATTGCGGTCGTTCGCTTCCTGCCCGAGGGTCTGTCGGGGCTGGCCGGCATGAAGGTGCTGCGCGCCGCGCGCCCGCGGCTGGCGCCTGTCCCTGCCCCGCCCGCGCGAGCCCCCAGGCAGGTTCCGGCACTGGTCTACGACAACGTGCGTTCGTCGCAGGGCGGCGTGCGCATCCTCGACGGGCTGAGCTTCAGGCTGGAGGGGCCCGGCATCCGCGCGGTGATCGGTCCCAACGGAGCCGGCAAGACCTCCGCGTTCAACGTCCTGACCGGGCATCTGCCCGTCATCGGCGGACGCATCCTGGCCGGAGGGCGTGACGTGACCGGACAGGCCGCCTGGCGCGTCGCGCGCATGGGCGTCGGGCGAAAGCTGCAGGTGCCTTCGGTATTTGCCGAACTGACCGTGCGGGAGAACCTCTGCGTCGCGCTGTGGGCCGGACGGCTGAACGCCCCTGCCGCCCTGCGGAACGCCCCGCATGCCTGGCACACGCCGCTGCTCGACGAGATGCTCGGCTGCTTTCCCGAGCTCGCGGCATCGCTCGACGAACCGGCCGGTCGGCTGTCGCAGGGGCATCGGCAGGCGCTCGAGTTCGTGATGACGGTACTGCCCGAACCGCACCTGCTGCTGCTCGACGAACCGTGCGCAGGCCTGTCGCCCGCGGAGACGCACCAGATGATCCAGGTGATCCAACGCGCGGTTCGGCGCCTGAATGCCGCGGCCTTGCTGATCGAGCACGACCTGGCCGCGGTGGCTGCACTGCAAGGCGAGGTCTACGTTTTCCACCAGGGCCGCATGCTGGCGCAGGGCTCGCTGCAGGCGATGCAGGCCGATGTCGCCGTGCGCGCCGTCTACGCGGGAGCGCGCAAATGAGCGACGCCTCGCTGGCTTTCGAAGACGTTGTTTGCGGGTACGGCGACACGATGGTGGTCCGCGGCGTGACAGGGTGGGTGGAGCCGGGCCGGGTGCTCGGCATCGTCGGCCGCAATGGCGTCGGCAAGTCGACGCTGCTGAAGGCGCTGGCCGGCTTCCTTCCCGTGAGCCGCGGTCGGGTTCGCTGGCGAGGCGAGGATCTGCGCAGCGTTCCGGCCCACGCCCGACTGTCCGCCGGCTTGGCATATGCGCCGCAGGAGAACGTGGTGTTCGGCGAGCTCAGCGTCGCCGAGAACCTCTGGCTTCACTTGCCGGACAGGAACCCGGCGCGCTACGCCGCGCTGCTCGAGGCCTTTCCGCGGCTGACCGAGCGCCTGAAGCAGCGCGCCGGCCTGCTCAGCGGCGGCGAACGCAAGCTGCTCTCCTTCACGCGGACCTTGGGCGTGCAGGCGACGCTGTCGATGCTCGACGAACCCACCGAAGGGGTACAGCCGGAGAACATCGACCGGATGGCGCGCCTGGTCCGCGCGTTGAAGGCCTCGGGCCGGAGCTTCGCCATCGTGGAGCAGAACCTCACGTTCATCGAGCAGGTCGCAGACGATGTGCTCGTCCTCGACCATGGCGAATGTGTTCGGGCCGGTTCGATGGCGGCCCTGGGGCGCGAGGCGCTTGAGCGTCACCTGCTGGTCTAGACACGGGTGTCTTACCGGCTCACCACTGTCAGCCGGCGCCCCGCGAAGCGAGGTCCCAAGTCATGGACTGCCGGTCAGCTGCGGGCCGACAATGCCTGCGACGCCAAAGTATTCAGGGAGCGGCGCTCGGGCGGGAAGCCTCTGCGAAGTACACGCGAATATGGACTTCACAAGTGTTCGGAAGATGGTGTGACTCGAAGCACTGATCGGGTTGCCCCTGCCGGACGCACCTACTCCGGCGACATCTCGAACGCGTTGAGTGTGTACGCGACGAACGCGTAGTAGCCGATCACGCCGACGATCTCGACGAGCGCCGTGGTGCCGAACAGGTTTTCGGCCCGCCGGAATAGCGCCGGGCTGAGCTGCTTCGTCGTGCACAGCTCGCCGGCGATCTCTGCCAGCATGCGCAGTCTGGCCGTGGGCAGCTCAGCGACGGTGCCGCAGCGGATGGCCGCCACCGCCTGCTCAGACAAGCCCGCCTCGCGTGCGATCGGCTCGTGGATCTGCTGTTCGCCCGGACAGCGGTAGGCGGCAGCCACGCACAGGATCAGCAGCTCGGACTCCTGCAGGTCCAGCGATGTCCGGTAGCGGCAGAACGCGCCCAGCGCCTGCGCCGGCTGCGCCAGCCCCGGGCTGTGCAACCACGCGAGGAACGGGCCGCTCGCGTTGGGTCGCGTGCGAAGCACGTCGTCGTAGACGCGCTGCTGCTCGGCGCTCATCTCCGCCGGGATCGGCAAGCGGATGCGCGCTCTCATGCCGCGGTACGCCCGCCGAGCGTGCGCGCCCACGTCCCGCGGAAGGCCTGCGTGCCGGCGGCATCCGGCTGGGTCGACGCCCCCATCAACGGGGCACACATCTCCTCGACCTTGCCCCTGCGAGCACCCATATCGATGGCGAGATCGACCGAAAGGTTCCAGACGCAGTTGCCAGGAAAGAAGCGGAACAAGAGAAGACCCCTTTTGCGAAAGAATGGAAGCCGGTTCCGTAAGAAACCAGCCATGAGATTCAACAAACTCGCCTGCACCTGCTTGTGGCGCTGGACGTCCTGCTGACCGACTGCAGTATCACGCGCGCCGCTGAGGGTTGCACATGCGTGCCTCGGCCACCAAGGGAGGCGACATCGCGCAGCAGGTTGTCTCCTGTCGTCGGTGTTGCGCCGTCGATCTGCGGCGATGCATGAAGGTTAAGGAGCGCCGCGACTTCCAAGAAACCCTTTCGGTGGATTGGTGCTTTCGGCCTGATCGAACGATCGAGGGTTATCCCCAGTACACCGATGCCGACGCCTTCGAGCGTTGGTTCCTGAAGCGCAACGGCGTCACGATGCTCGCGGAGGCGGCCCGCAGGCTTACACACTTTGGTCACGCCAAGGAAGTCGGTGCGCATCGGGCCTTCCAACCGCGTTACGCGCCACGCCCGGCCGCCTCGAAAGCTGCCGCCCGGTGGCTGCCATCGCAGAACGGCTTGTCGTTTGACTGCCCATAGCGGCACAGTCTCACGCCCAGCGTGCGGTCGATGGTGCGTCGGGTACCTGTGCAGAGCTCGGCGGCACCTCGCACATCGAGCGGCCCATTGCGCAGCGGAGTCACCACGAGCGGGCCTGCTCGCCGTTCCAGGTTCGGCGATGGCCGGGTCGCCTCGACGCCATACGGTGAGGGGCTGCAAGCGCGCGGGGCATCAGCCGCCCGGTCCGCTACGTGCAACTCCCCGACGTGCCGCCGCAACCGGGAACTGGTCGGTTCCGGGAATTCTCGGAACGCGGCAGCTCGCTGATCAATTCCTGCGTTTGCTTTGTGCGCATCCAGGCGCGCGCCATCAGGCGGTGCGGCGAGCTGCTCCGGCAAATTCCCGCCGGTGAAGGTGCACGAGATGGCAAACGGGAGGCGGGCGCCCTCCCGCCGTTGACGCGCACTCAGGCTGCCGTCGATGCCGAGGCATGGGTGGCCGCGGGCCCTCCTTCTGCCGCCACGGTGTCGCAACGGCACAAAGCCGTGTCTCTCTGCCGAAGGACTTCCCGCCGTGCGCGAAATATTCTGAGTCCAGCAAGGCACATATCCGGTATCCAGCGTGCCGTGCCGGCGAGTTCCGCTTCGGAATTCGTCACCCCCTCCACACCGCAAAGGAAATCAAATGGACAAGCTGAAAGTTGAATCGAAGCTGGCTCATTCGGAGCAGAAGCCGGCGGGCACGCAGCGCCCGGCCCGGACCCTGGAAAACTTGGCCTGCCTGCAAGAGCTGCTGCGCCACGTATCGGGTGCGGGTCGCCGTCCTCCTCCTGTCTGGGTGACCGAATTCCACTTCTGAGCCGCAGCGGCCTTGGATCTCTCGGCCTGTATGCCCACGAGGGCGTGACCGCCGAGCAGTATTGGTTCAATGCCCGGAAGAGACGCGACCCGCGAGAAGGCGCTGCGCAGAGGGCGCAACTCGCGGGCGCCTGCTGCACAAGGCACGCGACACGCTTCTGGTCGCCGTCGCTCAACGCCTGCGCGGCGCGGGGGCGACAAAGACGTTGACGCCCACTAGGCGTCAGGGCCGCCGCGCTGCGCAACAAGGCCGTCTCTGGACCGGACATCTACTCGTCGTTCAGATCTTCACCGCTGTGCGCCCAGCTCATCACGTACCTGGGTTGCGATGGAAGTCACTCTAGCGGTGAGCCTTCGCGATCCACGACGATCGCGAGCGACCGCACTACGAGCATCGAATCGCGGCATGAATCAAGCCGGGACCGGTGGTTCGGTTGCACTCTGGCAGCTTGTCAGTGTGCTGTCCAGCCATGACGCATTGCGGGCGCCGGAGATCCTGCGCCGCCAACACGTGTCGAGTTCCGTTTACGGGTTGGCTTGGGGGTAGGAAACCACAATCGCCCGCAAACCCGCATGGATGCTTGCTCTGCGATGGAAGGGTTAGGCGCCGGCCGCCGCCAAGTGGGGCTTGTACCCCTGTGCCACCCACAACTGAAGATCGACGAACGTCTCTTCGTTCGATTCATCGAAGCATATCCAGCCACCGGACGAGTCCGCCAAGCGCCGCAGGTTCGCCACATGCTCAGCATTGAGATCCAGTCGGCCAAGTCTGAACGGCCCTTGGATAACGGCCCGCCAGAGTGAGTGCTCGAGGCCTTCGATCCATGCGGCGTGATACGCGGCCTCGGATAGCTCGGACATGTATTCGGCCAGCGCGAGTTGTGAGCCATGGAGATCTCTTAGCATCGCCTTGAGGTGCCTAACGTTTGAGGTAAGCGGCGGACAACGGCGGCACGGCCTCTCCGAAGACAGCCGAGCGTGCCCCGCCGTTGACCGTCCGCTTGACCGACGGGTTAGGCCGGCGGTGGGAGACGAAAGTGAAGGCGCCGACGAGCAACCGCGCAACCATGCGATGACGACCTTCGAGACGCTGCACAGAACCTTGAGCCATGCGAGATTCTGAAGCACGTGCCGCACTCTGCGATAGCGCTCTCTGCGAGAGCCCGATGGCTCGCTGGCCGCCAGCGGACGGACAGCCCGGCCCAGACTCGGCGTGCGCGCCCTGCCCGCTTGGAAACCTGCCCGGAGCGTAGCGAAGTGACATGGACCTCCGAGGCGGCCTAACGAGGCTGTGCAAAAACCCGAATTCCGACGGATGCGGAGTCGTGTGATGTGCGGGGCAAGCGGTTTGATCGCATTGCAGAAGTCTCCCCGACTTTCAAGCGCCCAGCAAGGCCATGGA
>Ga0207709_10000993_pt1 | contig 21128 bp, 15 predicted proteins | sample KBSM34metaG_FD_184397 | JGI IMG/M metagenome (GOLD analysis project Ga0207709, IMG submission 184397) | Miscanthus rhizosphere microbial communities from Kellogg Biological Station, Michigan, USA - KBS M3-4 metaG (SPAdes) (version 2) | ecosystem: Host-associated > Plants > Roots > Rhizosphere >...
CGCAGCGTGATGCGGGCCTGCGCGATGCGCTGCATGAAGACGTGAAGAGTGGTGCCGCTTGTCCGAATCGAACGGACGACCTACTGATTACAAATCAGTTGCTCTACCGACTGAGCTAAAGCGGCACGAGGACTGCAGCGCCCGCGCTGCGGGCCGTCGCAGTCTACCTGCTGGCAGGCCGTTGCGGCACATCGCGGCGGTGCTGCGGGACTGCGATCCGCCGGCCGCACGAGGCCGAAACAACCGCAGCGCGGCATTCTAGCGCAGCGTGGCGCAGTCCAGCGCGCGTTGCCGCTGCGCGCCGAGTCGCCGGCGCAGCGCCGCGGCCTGCGCCGCGGAGTCGGCCCGCAGGTCCAGCCACCAGCGCGACTGGCCGCTGCCGCCGCTGGGAATCAGATCGACGTTGAAGCCGGCCTTGGCCAGTTCGGCCTTGCGGCGTTCGGCGCCTTCGCGGCTGCGGTACTGGCCCAGGGCGATGGCATTGCCGGCATCGCCCTGGCGAATCGGGTAGTAGTCGCGGATGCCGGCGGCGACGATGCGATCGACCGCCGCCTTGACCCCGTCCTCGCCGCCGATGGTCGGCAGCAGTACGCGGAAACTGGTGGCGTCGCCGTCGCCGACCTCGCGCAGGCGCGGGCGCGGTGCGGCACCGAGTGCGGCGGCCGCCGTCTCGGCCGCGGCGCGGTCCGGATATGGGCCCAGGCTCAGGCACACGGGGGCGGCGGCAGGCTCGGCGGCGGGAGCCGCTGCGACGCTGGGCGCTTTGGGCTGCTGCTGCGGCGGCGCAGCGGCGGCGGCCGGCGCGGCGGCGGCGGGCACTGCGGTGGTCGCAGGCGCGTCCGCAGCCGGCGCAGCGACGACCGGAGCGGCAGCGTCCGGCACCGAGGCCGTGTGGACCGCTGGTGTCGGCGCCGCTGCGGAGGCAGCCGGCGCCGGAGACGCGGCCTGCGGCACCGCCGCGGACGCTGGCACCAATTGCAGCGTCGCCACGCCGGCCGGCAACGCCGGCATCGGTGCCGGCGCCGGGGTCTGCGGCTGCGTCGCCCACCACAGCGCGACGCCGAGGTTGAGGATGGTCAGGACGACGAGCAGGGCGCGGACGAGCATGCGCGGATTCTACCCGGCGGACCCGGCCGCAGCGTGCGCCTGCGCCCACAGCGCGAGCCCGTCCAGCACCAGCGATGGCCGCTGCTCGGCCGCGGGCAATGCGTGCAGCAATGGCGGTGCGCCGCCGCCGTGCAGCAGCAGCCGCGGCCGCCGCGCCAGCAGCGCCTCGCCCTGCTGCAGGCTGCGTTCGATCAGCGCCAGCGCCGCGCCGTCGCAGCCGGAAGCCAGCGCATCGGCGGTATCGGCGGCGAACTCGCGATAGTCGCCGCCCTCGGCCGGCAGTTGCGCCGCGCGCTGCTGCAGGGCCTGGCGCATCGTGGTCGGCGACGGCGCGATGCGCCCGCCGTGGTGCAGGCCGTCGCGATCGAGCAGGTCCAGGGTCAGCGCGGTGCCGACCCCGACCACCAGCACGTCGCCGTCGCCGTGCGCGGCGAGCAGCGCCAGGAAGCGGTCCACGCCGAACTTGTGCGGTTGCGCATAGGCGATGCGCACGCCGGCGCAGACCGCCTCGGTGCGCGCCACCCGCACCTGCGCGAAGCGGGCGCGCAAGGCATCCAGCACGGTCGCGGTCAGTGCCGGCGCGGCGACGCTGGCGACATAGGCGGTGTCGCCGCGCGGCAGCGCCGCCACTGCGGCCGCGTCCATCGCTTCGGCGCCGTGCGGCCAGGCCTGCACCGCGGCGGCGCGGCCGCGTTCCAGCGCGGCGAACTTGAAGCGCGAATTGCCCAGGTCGAACAACCAGTCGCTCATGCCGGCCTCACGCTGACTTCGCCGGCGTGCAGCGGCCGCTCGCCGTCGGCGAAGGCGACCCGCAGCGCGCCGTCCTCGGCCAGGCCCAGCGCCACGCCCTCGCGCGCGACGCCGCCCTCGTCGATGCGGATCGCGCGCCCGGCGAGCAGGTCCAGCGCGGCGTAGCGCGGCAGGAACGGCGCCAGCCCCTGCGCGTCGAACAGCGCCAGCGCCGGCAGCAGATGCGACAGCACCCTCGCGGCGATCGCGTTGCGCGAGACCTCGGCGTCGGCGCCGGCCAGCGTGGCCAGGTCGGTCCACGGCTGGCCGATGCTCGCGGCGCTGGCCGCGGGCATGCGCACGTTAAGTCCCAGGCCGATCACCGCGCGCGCCGGCCCGGCGAATTCGCCGCCGCCTTCGACCAGCAAGCCGCCGAGCTTGTGTCCGTCGGCGAGCAGGTCGTTCGGCCATTTCAGCCCGACCGTGGCGAAGCCGGCCGCGCGCAGCGCCTCGGCCACGGCGACGCCGGCGGCCAGGCTCAGTCCGCCCAGCCGCCCCAGCCCGCCGTCGAAGCCGCGCGCCACCGACAGGTACAGGTGCGCCGCCAGCGGCGAGGCCCAGACCCGGCCGCGGCGGCCGCGGCCGCCGGTCTGGCGCTCGGCCAGCAGCACGGCGCTGCCGCGCGCCGGCGCCGGCCGCGCCAGCAGGGTGCTGTTGCTCGAGGCCAGGCTCCAGGCGATCTCCAGCCCGGCCAGCTCGTCGCGGGCGGCCGGCGCCAGCGCCGCGTGGATACGCTCGGCCTCGAGCAATTCCAGCGGCCGTGCCAGCCCGTAGCCCTCGCCGGCGCGGCCGTCGATCTCCACCCCGGCCGCGCGCAGGCCCTGGATGCGCTTCCACACCGCGGCCCGGGTCAGCCCGAACGACCGCGCCAGGGCGTCGCCGGAAAGGCGGCCCTGGCTGAGCCGGGCCAGTAGTTCGCGCTCGTCCACGCCGATTCCATCGCCTCGAATCGGAAAATTATGCGGGAAGCGCCGTCCCCGCGCCCAGCGCCGGCCCTGCACCGGGTGAAAACCGCGTTAGAATCGGGATTCACCGCCGTTCGCCCTGGATGCCGACGATGCGCCGCTCCCTGCCGTGCCTGATCCTGCTGTTGCTCCCGCTGGCCGCCGTCCACGCGTCCGAAGCGCTGGTGAGCAAGCAGCGCAACGACTGCGTCTACGCCGACAGCACCGACGCGGACGCCGCCCAGGCACGTCCGGCTTCGACGGCGCGTCCGCCCGCCGCGGCGGCCAAGCCGGCGGCACCGAGCGGCGGCGGCAGCGACAGCGATCTGGTGCCGCGCCTGCGCATGCCCAAGTGGCACAGCTTCCTGCCGGGGATGTTCCGCTGATCCCACGCTGGTTGCGCTGGCTGCTGCCGGCGCCTGTTGCGATCGACGATGCGACCTGGCAGCTGGTGCGACAGCGCTGCGCGTGGGTGGCGGCACTGGATGCGGAACGCGAGCAGCGGCTGCGTACGCTGGCTGCGCAATTCCTTCAGCAGAAGACCATCTCGCCGCTGGACGGGCTGACCCTGGATGCGGCGCAGCGCACCGTGCTGGCGGCGTTGTGCTGCCTGCCGTTGCTGGAGTTCGGTGCCGAGGGCCTGCGCGGCTGGTCGCAATTGCTGGTGTATCCGGACGCGTTCCGCGTGCAGCGCAGCCATGTCGATGCGGCCGGCGTGCTGCACGAGTGGGAAGACGAGCTGATCGGCGAATCCTGGGACAGCGGCCCGTTGATCCTGTCCTGGGCCGATGTGCAGGCCGACCTGGACGACCCGCATGCCGGCTACTGCGTGGCGGTGCACGAGATGGCGCACAAGCTCGACGTGCTCGACGGCGCACTGGACGGCACGCCGCCGCTGCCGCGCGACTGGCAGCGGCGCTGGGCCGCGGATTTCCAGCGCAGCTACGACGCGTTCTGCAAGCGCGTGGACCGCGGCCGCGGCAGCGAGATCGATGCCTACGCCGCCGAGGCGCCGGAAGAATTCTTCGCGGTGGTCAGCGAATACCATTTCTCCGCGCCGCAGCGGCTGCAGCGCGAGATGCCGGACGTGGCCGCGCATCTGACGCGGTTCTACGGCCGCTCCCCGTTCGCTGGCGCATAAGCGCGCGGCGTGAGAGGCGCGCAGGCGGCGATCGCGGCATGACGAATGTCTTGCTGCAGGAGCGGCTTCAACCGCGACGAGCGAAGACGGGAACTGCACCGGCTCCGGACACTGTCTGTCGGGGCTGAAGCCCCTCCTACAGAGACCCAGCTGGCTGGCCGCTAGTCCCTTGTAGGAGCGACTTCAGCCGCGACGAACGAAGTCGGGAACTGCACCGGCTCCGGACGCTGTCTGTCGGGGCTGAAGCCCCTCCTACAGTGCACCAGCACACTAGCCGCAAGTCCCTGTAGGAGCGGCTTCAGCCGCGACGAACGAAGTCGGAGACTGCACCGGCTTCCGACACTATCTGTCGGGGCTGAAGCCCCCCCTACAGTGCACCCAGCTGGCTGGCCGCTAGTCCCTTGTAGGAGCGGCTTCAGCCGCGACGAACGAAGTCGGGAGCTGCACCGGCTTCGGACACTATCTGTCGGGGCTGAAGCCCCTCCTACAGGGCACCAAGCTGGCTGGCCGCAAGTCCCTTGTAGGAGCGGCTTCAGCCGCGACGAACGAAGTCGGGAACTACACCGGCTTCGGACACTATCTGTCGGGGCTGAAGCCCCTCCTACAGGGCACCAAGCTGGCTGGCCGCAAGTCCCTTGTAGGAGCGGCTTCAGCCGCGACGAACGAAGTCGGAGACTGCACCGGCTTCGGACACTATCTGTCGGGGCTGAAGCCCCTCCTACAGTGCACCAGCTCGCTGGCCGCTAGTCCCTTGTAGGAGCGGCTTCAGCCGCGACGAACGAAGTCGGGAACTGCACCGGCTTCGGACACTGTCTGTCGGGGCTGAAGCCCCTCCTACAGGGCACCCAGCCATCGCGCCGCCGCTCGTGCGGCGATGCCACAGCACAGCTCACACCAGCTGCAGATCCCGCGCATGCGCCTGCGGGAACACGCTCTGCAACTGCGCCGGCGACAGGCCCCACATGCGGCTCAGCAGGCCGGCGAACAGGTCGCGGTAGTTGGTCAGCACCGGGTAGTCGCGATCCTGGAACAGCTTGTCCTTGCTCACCGCGATCTGCTCGCCGGCGATGCGGCCGCCGTTGACCGCGCCGCCCATCACCCAGTACGTGGTGCCGTGGCCGTGGTCGGTGCCCTTGTCGCCGTTCTCGCGGAAGGTGCGGCCGAACTCGGACAGCACCACCACCACGGTATTGCGCCATTCCGGCCCCAGCGCCTCGGCATACGCGGCCAGGCCTTCGGACAGGTTGCCGAGATTGGTCGCCAGCGTGCCGTCGGTGCTGCCCTGGTTGACGTGCGTGTCCCAGCCGCCGACATCGACGAAGCCAAGCCGATAGCGCTCGCGCATCAGCGTGGCAATGCGCCGGGTCTCGTCGGCGAAGGTGCGCGCGCTGGCGGCGCCGCGGTTGGCCTGCTGCATCTCGTCCTGCAACGCCTGCGAGACCTGCTGGCGCAGCGCCAGGCCCTCATGCGCTGCGCTGGCCAGCGGCGTGCCCTGGTACATCTGCGCCAGGATATCGGCCTGGCGCTGGTCGAAGGCCGGGGTGGGATTGCGCTTGAGCGACAGGTTGGGAATGTCGCCGCCGCCCTGGAAGCTCAGCGGCAGCGAATCGGTGAAGGCGATCGCCGGGGTGCCGGTGGCCACCTGCGACAGCCGCGCCAGGAAGCCGGAGCGGTAGTCGCTGCGCTGTCCGGCCGGCTGCCCGGCCTCGATGCTGTCCTGGGTTTCGAAATGGCTGCGCGACAGGTCGTCGGTGCCGGCGAACGGTACGAACGCCAGTTGCTTGTCGTTCCACAGCGGCAGCAAGGTGTCGCGCAGCCGCGGGTTCAACCCCCACTGCGCATCCAGCGCGATGGCGCTGTTGGGGTTGGCCGGATCCGGCCGCGCGATCGCCAGGGTCGGCCGCGACGCGTAGTAGAAATCGCTGGCGTAGGGAATCAGCAGATTGTTGCTGTCGTAGCCGCCGCGCAGGAACACCACCAGCAGGCGCGGCGAGGGTGCCGGCGCGGCGAACAGGCGCCCGGCGAACGGCAGGCTGGCGGCCGCGGCGGCGGAGGCGAACAGGAACTGGCGACGGTGCATGGAAGACCTCCGTGATCGCTGGATGCGGCGGCGATCGCCGCACCCAGCGCTATGAACCGGATCAGCGATAGTTGAAGTCGGGCGATGCCAGCAGGAACGCATTCCATTCCTGCTGCGAACGCGCCTGCGCCAGCGCCTGGCGGGTGGCCTCGCCGAGCTGCGGCTCGATCGCCTGGTAGTACAGCGGCGTGGTCAGCTGCGGAAAACCGCCGCGCTGCTGTCCGTCGCGGGTGAACAACTGGGTGTTGCCGCCGCCGATCGCGCGCGCGATCTCGAAACGCTGCGCCATCTGCCCGGAACTGTTCCAGGCGCTGGACTGCAGCGGCCAGCCGTCGGGGGTGATGCGCCCATAGGTCGGTTCGCCCATCTGGCTCAGCCAGCCCAGCAGCGGCTGCGGATTGACGAGGGTCTGCCCGTCGTAGGCCAGGCGCAGCGACGACACCAGGAAGCGGTACGGATCCTTGAACTTGTGCGGCGCGCCCGCGGCCATTTCCGGCGCGGTGAACATCACCTGCAGCACGTCGGCGATATCGCCGTCGCTGCGCTGGAAGGTGCGCGCCATCTTCTCCACCAGCGCCGGCGGCGGATCGTCGGCGACGAAATATTCGGCCAGGCGCCGCGACACGAAATGCGCGCATGCCGGCTGGCGCACGATCAACTGCACCGCGCGCTCGACCTCGTCGAAACCGCCGCCGGCGATGCGCTGGCCGAGCAGGGTCTTGTCGCCGGGCTGGTGCCGCGCCGGATTGAATTCGAACGCGCCGCGACGCAGGTAGTGCGCCTGCTGCGGCGGCGGCAGTTTCGGCGGCGCGTCGCGGTTGGGCGGAGCGATGCCGACACCGGTCAGGATCAGCGCCAGTTGCTGCACGTCGTGCTGGCTGTAGCCGCCGTCCACGCCCAGCGTGTGCAACTCCATCAGTTCGCGCGCGTAGTTCTCGTTGACCTTGCCCTTGGCGTTCTGCGCGTTGTCCAGATATTCGAGCATGGCCGGGCTCTGCAGCGTCGCCATCACCAGGTCGGAGAACTTGCCCAGCGCATGCGGGCGAATCGCGTTGTCGGTGTAGTCGGCGACGGTCCAGTGCAGGCGGCCCTTGTCGGCGAACACGCTGAAATGGTTGAGCCAGAACCACACCATCTGCTCGCGCAGCTGGTCGCGCGAATACACCGCGCGCAGCAGCTGCGCCTGCCGCGCCTGCGCCAGCAACGCATCGGCGCGCTGCTGCAAGGCCTTCTTCGCGGCGACCTTGGCCTCGCCGTCGGGCATCGCCTTGATGTACTGCTGGCGCGCATCCAGTTGCTTGAGCAGCTCCTGCACCGGCGTATGCAAGGCCTCGTAGCCGTCCAGTTGCGTGCGCACCGCGGCAGGCAGGGCGGCGTCGCCGCTGGAGGCCTGCAACTGATCGCGCAGGAAGCGCTTGCGCCCGTCGTGCTGCAGCTGCGATACGCTGGCGCTGTCCAGGCCAGTGGTCATCGATTGCAGCCAGCGCGCATCGTCGCGTTCCAGCACCTTCTGGCTGCCGGCGATGGCGCCGACGGTGAACAGCACCAGCAACAGCGAGAGCAACAGCCGCTGCGTGTTGCGCAACGCGCGGCGCCCATGCACGCGCAGACGCGATACGGGACGATGCCGGGGCTCGGGCATGCGGCGCTCCTTGAACGGAAAAACCGGGTGTGACGACTCGCGCAGTATCCGCGCCTGCCTGGCGCGGACGTTAAGCCGATGTCGGAAACCGCCGCGGCGTTTGCGCGGGATTCACCTGCAGCGCACGGACTGGCTGCTAGAGGCCCGGCGGCATGGTCACCAGAAAGCGCGCGCCGCCCAGTTCCTCGGAACGGCTTACCTGCAGTTCGCCGCGATAGCCCTTGACCAGGTCCTGCACGATGGCCAGGCCGATGCCGTGGCCATGCACGCGTTCGTCGCCGCGCACGCCGCGCTGCAGGATGTGCGCGACTTCCTCCGGTGCGATGCCGGGGCCATCGTCCTCCACCGACATCACCAGGCCGGCGCGGCGGCTGCCGGCCGCCGGCGCCGGACGCACGCTCAGCAGCACCCGCCGCCGCGCCCACTTGAAGGCGTTCTCGAGCAGGTTGCCGAGCAGTTCCTGCAGGTCGCCGGGTTCGCCGTGGAAGCGCGCGCTCGGCTCGATGTCGAACTCGCACAGCACGCCCTTGGCCGCGTACACCTTCTCCAGGCCGCGCACGATCTCTTCGGCATTGGGTTCGATCGGCAACGGCGCGGAGAACAGCTTATGACCGCTGGAAGCGGCGCGGCTGAGCTGGTAGGTCACCAGGTTGTTCATGCGCCGCAACTGCGCATCCAGCTCCTCGCGCAGCTCCGGGCCGTCGTTGCCGCTGTCGAGCTGGGTGCGCAAGACCGCCAACGGCGTCTTCAGGCTGTGCGCCAGGTCGGCCAGGGTGTTGCGCTGGCGGTCCAGATTCTCGCGCTCGCTCTCGATGAAGGCGTTGATGCTGTCGGTCAGCGGTTCCAGCTCGCGCGGATGCCGGTCGCCCATGCGCACCGCTTCGCCGCGCTGCACCTTGGTCAGTTCGTTGATCACGCGTCGCAGCGGGCGCAGGCTCCATTGCAGAATGAAGGCCTGCAGCAGCAGCAGGATCAACCCGGCGCCGCCGAGGTTGAACCACACCCGGCCGCGGAACACGCGCAGTTGCGCACCCAGCGCGCGGGTGTCCTCCATGATGTAGATGGTGACCGGGGTTTCCTTGTCGCGGCGCACGTAGGCCAGGCCGATGCCGTAGCGGTAGACCTCGCCTTCGCTGCCGTCGATCTGGGTCATCGGCCAGGGGCCGTCGAAGGTTTCCTGGCGCGGTTCGAGCATGCCGCCCCTGGGCGGCAGCGGGCCCTCGCTGGACATCGAGATCCAGCGTTCGTTGGGCATCACGATCTGCGCGTACAGGCCGCTGCCCGGCCGGTCGAAATGCGGGTCCGGCGGCGGCTTGTCGTTGTTGATGTACAGCGAGCCGTCGCGCGCCACGTCGACGTTGTTGGCGTAGGCGGTGGCGTAGCTCTTCAGGCGCTCGCGCAGGTTGCTCAGCGCGGTGTCGGCGAAGGCCTGGTCCAGCGCATAGCCGGCCGCGGCCAGGAACGCCACCAGGCTCAGGCTGGCGGCCAGCAACTGGCGCGCCTGCAACGAACGCGGGCGCCAGCGCTTGTACCACTTGGGCCGTGCCGCCACGCTGTCGCGTCCTTCGGTTGCTCGTCGCAGGCGCGTGGGATCAGCCTTCGGTGCGCGGGATCGCGAACCGGTAACCGCGACCGCGCACGGTCTCGATCGGCTTCAGTTCGCCGTCCGGATCCAGCTTCTTGCGCAAACGGCCGATGAACACTTCCAGCACGTTGGAGTCGCGATCGAAGTCCTGCTGGTAGATGTGCTCGGTGAGGTCGGCCTTGGAGACCAGTTCGCCGGCATGCATCATCAGGTACTCGAGCACCTTGTATTCGTAGCTGGTCAGATCGACGTTGCTGCCGCTGACGCTGACCGTCTGCGCCGCCAGATCCAGTGCCACCGGCCCGCATTCCAGGGTCGGCTTGCTCCAGCCCGCGGCGCGGCGCAGCAGCGCGTTGACCCGCGCCAGCAACTCCTCGACGTGGAACGGCTTGACCAGATAGTCGTCGGCGCCCTGCTTCAGGCCCTCGACCTTGTCCTGCCAGCTGGAACGCGCGGTGAGGATCAGCACCGGGAACTTCTTGCCTTCGTCGCGCAGCGCCTTGATCAGCTCCATGCCCGACATCTTCGGCAAGCCGAGATCGATGATGCCCACGTCGAACGGCACTTCGCGGCCCATGTACAGGCCTTCCTCGCCGTCCTGCGCCGCATCCACCGCAAAGCCTTCGCGCTTCAGGCGAGCAGCCAGGGTCTCTCGCAGCGGAGCTTCGTCTTCGACCAGAAGGATACGCATGAACTCTCCCTAGTTACTTACAGATGGCCGGCGGCCGGGGCAGTGTGTATGACAAGCTGAACCAGACTATCCGGGCTCAGGGGTTATCGCCGCGTGGTGGTTCCTGCGCATCGCTCGGGCGCGGCACGCGCGGCGGCGTGGCGCGGCCAGGCTGCGGATCGTCCATGTAGCGCACGCGGCCGCGGCCATCCATGTACTTGACGCGATTGATGTCGCGCCCGTCGAACGGCACGCGCTCGGCACCGAGGATCTGTCCACCGGTAGACCGCTGCACCCGGCGCACCGCATCGGACAGCGAACTGCCGTTGTAGTCGCGCGCCCGGGGCGCCTCGCGGGCCGGCGCCATCGGCGGCCCCCCTGGCGGACCCGGCGGACCCGGCTGCTGCGCCCAGCCATGGCCGGCCGCCATGAGCGCGAGTGCGATCACGGCAGTGGTACGGCAGCGGCGGAGAGTGGGCGAGGTCACGAGGTGGCATCCTAACGGACTGATCGGAAACGTTCAAAAGTTGTGAAACGCGACACCTGGCGGCGGGGCAGCGATTTCGCAAAATCGAGCCAAATTCTTGATTTTTCGGGGTGAATCCGATCTGAACTTTTCCTGCCGCGGCCGCCTTCGTTCAGTGAAATGAACTCCCGCTGCCGCGCCGGCGGGCGCTTGTCGGCACCCCTCAGCCCCGCCTCGGCAAGGGTCTGCCGCTCCTGCTGGTATTGGACCGGCTGCCGCAGGAAGCTGAACAAAGTAACTGAACGCGCATCCAAAAGGGAGGTGCAGCGTCTGTCAGGACAGCTTGTGTTGGGGACCCGGGAGCGGAGCGCGGACGAATGGCGCCCCTCCGGACATCGCTACGCTGCGACCTGCGGTGTCCCCGTGGTCATGAGCAACGCCTGTTCCACTAGCGCCCAGTCCGCGCCCGGCCGGTGCGCGCCCTCGCTGAGCACCTGGCGGAACGCGCGGCCACCGGGCTGGCCGTGGAACAGGCCGAGCAGGTGGCGGGCGATGTGCTTGAGCGCAACGCCGTCGGCCAGGCGCGCCTCGACATACGGCTGGAGCGCGCGCAGCAACTCGGCACGCGGCCGCGGCGCGGCGCCGGTCAGGGCCGCATCCAGCCGGTGCAGCACGTAGGGATCGTGGTAGGCCGCGCGACCCAGCATCACCCCATCGACCGACTGCAGCTGCGCCCGCGCCGTGTCCACGTCGGCCAGCCCGCCGTTGAGCACGATCTGCAGCTGTGGGCGCTCGCGCTTGAGCCGGTAGGCCCAGTCGTAGCGCAGCGGCGGCACCTCGCGGTTCTCCTTCGGCGACAGGCCCTGCAGCCATGCGTTGCGCGCATGCACCACGAACAGCCCGCAGCCGGCGGCGGCGACCTGGTCGACGAAAGCGAGGAAGACCTCGTAGTCGTCATCCTGGTCCACGCCCAGCCGGCACTTCACCGTGACCGGGATGTCCACCGCCTGCACCATCGCCGCCACGCACTCGGCGACCAGCGCCGGCTCGCGCATCAGGCAGGCGCCGAAGCGCCCGGCCTGGACCCGGTCGGACGGGCAACCGCAGTTGAGATTGATCTCGTCGTAGCCCCACTCCTGGCCGATCCGCGCCGCCTGCGCCAGCAGCGCCGGATCGCTGCCGCCGAGTTGCAGCGCCAACGGATGCTCGACCGCATCGAAGCCCAGCAGCCGCGCGCGATCGCCCAGCACCACCGCATTGGCATGCACCATCTCGGTGTACAGGCGCGCCGACGGCGCCAGCAGCCGGTGGAACACGCGGCAATGGCGGTCGGTCCAGTCCATCATCGGCGCGACGGACAGGCGCAGGGAGGCGGCGTAGGCCGCGGACAGGTCGGAAGCAGGAAGCGGAAGCGTCATCGGGCGCGGCGGTGCTGCGCTCCCGCTTGCGGCGGAAGCGTCAGAGCATTGGCTTTGGGATCAATAGCTTACACGTTCGCCATGAACGCTGCCGATGCCCGCCCGCAAATTCACTTGGCGCTTGACCAACCGCCGCATCCGGCCTATCGTGCGCTCGCCGAAGGTATCCATCGCTTCATTCGGATGAAGGGATGGATTTAAACGGGAATCCGGTGAAGGCCGGCGCCGCAAGCGCCTGCCCATTCCGGAGCTGCCCCGCAGCGGTGAATGGAAACGACCTCCGTCAATGGCACTGGGCCGGCGCATGCCGGCCTGGGAAGCGACGGACAGTAGGCGCGCAGCCGGCACGGTGCGCTCGTCCATCAGCCCGAATACCGGCCCCGGCCGGAGGACCTGTGCGTCCTCCGATTCGACCTGGCGCCTCCGCGGGGAGGCGGCCGGAAGCCGTGCCGTGGCCCTGCGCCGCGCCGCGCTCTTCCGCCTGCCCGCGTGGCGCCGGTTCGCCCGCGGGGGCGAAGGTCGCTGGCGTGGCGGGCGTCCCGTGCGAACGGGCGGACGGCGCGCGGTTCCTTCGTTCCTCAATGCCCATGAACGCAATGAGGAAACGCAAATGACGATCGTGACCAACCTGGGCTTCCCGCGCATCGGTGCGCGGCGCGAGCTCAAGCGTGCGCTGGAAAGCTACTGGCGCCGCGAAACGGATGCGGCAAGCCTGCAAGACACGGCGCGGCAGCTGCGGCAGCGGCATTGGCGGCTGCAGGTCGAAGCCGGGGTGGATCTGCCGCCCAGCAACGACTTCAGCCTGTACGACGCGATGCTCGACACCGCGTTCCTGTTCGATGCGATCCCGCAGCGCTACCGCGCGCTGGCCGATGCCGATCCGCTGGCCGGCTACTTCGCGATGGCGCGCGGCTCGCAGGAGGACGGCCTGGACCTGCACGCGCTGGAAATGACCAAGTGGTTCGACACCAACTACCACTACCTGGTGCCGGAACTGGCACGACGCCAGCACTTCCGCCTGCGCGGCGACAAGCCGCTGGCCGAGTTCCTGGAAGCCAAGGCGCTGGGCATCACCACGCGGCCGGTGCTGATCGGGCCGGTGACCTTCCTGCTGCTGTCCAAGACCGTGGACGGCAGCGACCGCTGGGCGCTGCTGGACAGCCTGCTGCCGGTCTACGCCGACCTGCTGCAGCAGCTCGACGCGGCCGGCGCCAACTGGGTGCAGATCGACGAGCCGGCATTGGTGCTGGACCTGGACGAGGCCGCGCGCGACGCCTATCGCCGCGCCTATGCGTTCCTGGCCCAGGCGCCGCGGCCGAAGCTGCTGCTGACCACGTATTTCGGCGAGCTGGGCGACAACCTGGAGCTGGCCGCGGCGCTGCCGGTGGACGGCCTGCACGTGGACCTGGTGCGCGGCGTGGCGCAGCTGGACGCGGTGCTGCAGGCGTTGCCGGCCGACCGGGTGCTGTCGGCCGGGCTGGTCAACGGCCGCAACGTGTGGCGCACGCCGCTGGACAATGCATTGACCCTGGCGCGCTACGCGGCCGGGCATGTGGGCCTCGAACGCCTGTGGCTGGCGCCGTCGTGCTCGCTGCTGCACGTGCCGGTGGATCTGGAACAGGAAAAGGCGCTGGACCGCGAGCTGTACGCCTGGCTGGCCTTCGCCAGGCAGAAGCTGCAGGAACTGCGCACGCTGGCCGACGCGCTGCACGAGCTGCCGCACGCGCAGGCCGAACTGGTCGCGGCGCGCGAAGCGCTGGAGGCGCGGCGCGCGTCCGCGCGCGTGCATCGACCGGAGGTCACGCGCCGGGTGGCGGCGCTGGGCGAGGACGCCGGACGCCGGCAATCGCCCTATCCGCAGCGGCGCGACGCGCAACAGGCAGCATTGCGGTTGCCGGCCTACCCGACCACCACCATCGGCTCGTTCCCGCAGACCGCGCAGGTGCGGCAGGCGCGCGCGCAGCACAAGGCCGGCAAGCTCGGCGATGCCGAGTACGACGCGTTCCTGGCCGCCGAAACCGAGCGCTGCGTGCGCACGCAGGAGCAGATCGGGCTGGACGTGCTGGTGCATGGCGAGTTCGAGCGCAACGACATGGTCGAATACTTCGGCGAGCAGCTCGACGGTTTCGCCTTCACCAAGCAGGGCTGGGTGCAGAGCTACGGCTCGCGCTGCGTGAAGCCGCCGATCATCTTCGGCGACGTGCAGCGCCCGGCGCCGATGACGCTGCGCTGGACCCAGTACGCGCAGTCGCTGACCGACAGGCCGATGAAGGGCATGCTGACCGGGCCGGTGACGGTGCTGCAGTGGTCGTTCGTGCGCGACGACCAGGAACGCGCGCAGACCTGCCGGCAGATCGCACTGGCGCTGCGCGACGAGGTCCGCGACCTGGAGGCGGCCGGCATCGGCGTGATCCAGATCGACGAGCCGGCGATCCGCGAAGGCCTGCCGCTGCGCCGCGCCGAGTGGCAGGCGTACCTGGACTGGGCGGTGCAGTGCTTCCGCATCGCCGCGGCCGGGGTGCGCGACGCCACCCAGATCCATACCCACATGTGCTACTCCGAGTTCAACGACATCATCGAGGCGGTGGCGGCGATGGATGCGGACGTGATCTCGATCGAGACCTCGCGCTCGCGGATGGAGCTGCTCGACGCGTTCGTGCGCTTCCGCTATCCGAACGCGATCGGCCCGGGCGTGTACGACATCCACTCGCCGCGCGTGCCCAACACGCAGGAGATGGTGCAACTGCTGGACAAGGCACGGGCGGTGCTGGATCCGCAGCAGCTGTGGGTCAATCCGGATTGCGGATTGAAGACGCGCGGCTGGCCGGAGACGCGCAGCGCGCTGGAAGCGATGGTGGCGGCGGCGCGGCAGCTGCGCGCGCAGCAGGCGCAGGCGGCGTAAGCAAGCGATTGGAGCCGACGATGCCCGGCGTGCTGCACGCCGGGCATCGCAGCGGCAGGAGTGCCCGGCATGCCCGTTCGCGGGCATCGCCGCGCAGCGCCTGGTTGATGCGCCGGTCCCGGGGAGCAGGCCTGCCCCGCCGCACCGCGCTGCGCATCGCGGGCTGATGCGACGAACACGCCGCAGACGGCAAAGCACCCCCCGCAACGCTACAGGCGAGCGCGACTCACTCCGTCGTTGCCGCAGCGGCGGCGGGCACTGGCGCGGGCACCGCAGCGGCAGTGCCGTCTGCAAACAGCAGGCTCAGTTGCTGCATGCGGCGATCGCGCCATATCTGCGCCGGCACCGGAATACCTGCGCGTAGCCCAGCCACCAGGGGCCGCACGTCCTGAGGGGCGCCGACAGGCCGGCCGTCGATCTCCAGCAACACGTCCATCGGCTTGATCCCGGCCTGCATGGCGACGCTGCCATCGAGCACCTTCACGATCCATGCGCCGCGCGCGGCAGGCAGTCCGGTGGCCTGCGCCACTTCCGCGGTGACAGGCGCGATGCCCACTCCCAGCGCTCTGGGTGCCGCCGCCGCAGCGGCCACGATCTGCGTTGCGGACGGCGAGGTCGGCGGAGCAGCAACCGCGGCGGGCGCCCGCCCGCTCGGCATCCACGCCACTTCGGTGAACTTGGTGTTGAACCCGCCGAACAGCCTGCGGTAGTCGCGACTGGCCTTGCCTGCTTCGCCCTGGGTGTCGTACGCGGTGCAGGTGGTGCCTTCGTCCGGCAGGCCATGCGCGCGCACGGTCTGCTTGAATTCCTCGGCGTACGCCGCACTCTGCGTGTAGACCGCCATCGGATCGGCGCCGGTGGGCATGACGAAGACCTGGCTGGCGACCGTGCGCGCCAGGTCGCTGCGATCGGGAATGTCGACCTGGGTCGCGTAGCAGTAGAAATAGCGCGTCGTCTGCGCAGGCGCCTTGGCCGTGGCATCCCACGGCGGCGGCGTCCAGTCCACGTCGCGCCAGCTGCCCACCTTCATCAGGAACAGGCGTTTGCTCCATATGGCGCGCTGCTGCTCGCGCTGCGCCAGCGCGTCCTCGCGCCCGGGACCGAGCGCGCATTCCTTGGTTCCGGCCCCGCCCAGGCTGCCCACATGCTGCAGGAAATCGCTGGCCAGCTCGTTGCTGCGTCGCAGCCATCCGGTGGCGTCGTCTTGATAGGACACTTCGACGACCGGCGAGGCCCAGACCTTGGCCGGCACCCCGCCGGTGTCGGTCACGCTGCAGAAGGCGAACGCGCTGCGGATCGGCGCAGGCGCTTGCGCCAGGCCCGCGACGGGCGCCAGCGCGGCGCAAAAAATAGACAAATGCAGTGCATTGCGCAGCATCCGGACATCCCCCTGGCTGTTCCAGCATCCCCGCCGGCACCGTGGTGCCGCCCCAGCGCAGACACTAGACCATCCGCCGCGTCTGCACCACAACGCAACGCGCGCGGCGGTGCTGCAGCGCATCGTGGAACTGTCATCGTGGCGGGGTATAACGCAGTCACGTCGCGGCGAGGGGGCGCTGCATCCGCTGCGCAGGCGTGCGATCGCAATCGATCGCCGCACTGTCCGGCTTCGCACTGTTCAAGGAGAGAGCCGCCATGTCGACGCTACCGACGTTGTCCCTGCTGTCCACGCTGCTGCTGTCGCCCATGCTCGCGCATGCGGCCGAGCTGGTTCCCAAACAATTGGCCGGTCCTCCCGAGGAATTCGCGCAGATGCGCGCGCCGGCGCCGGCCGAGGCCGCGATCCTGTCCAAGAGCGCGTTGCTGCCGGTGGAATTCGCTTCCGCACGCAGCGGCGAGGCGGCGCAATGGCAGGCGACGCTGCCGGTGGAAAACGGCAAGCTGCGCTTCGTGCTGCTGTCCGGCACGCACGACTGGCAACCGCAGTTGCACGCGCCCGGCGCGGCGAACGCACGCGCCAGCGCCGCCGCCATCGTGCCGAACGCCGTCGCCACCCGCCTGGGCAGCGGCGACACCGCGCTGCCGGGGCGCGAGTACCGCGTGGACAGCGCCGCCAACGGCAGCTGGACGCTGACCCTGCGCGCCGACGGCAGCGCGGCGCAACGCGGCTACCTGTTGATGGAAGGCGATGCGCGCACCCAGCTGGCGTCCTATCCCAGCGACCGCCGGCAGCTGCACAGCGGGCAACGCATCGGCCTGACCGCGATGCTCGGCGGCAGCGACAGCCACGGCGCCACCACGCTCGGCGCCACTGCCGGACACATCCGCGATGCGCAGCTGCGCGTGACCGCGCCCGACGGCACGGTGACGCAGTGGCCGATGGCCGACGACGGCCGCCATGGCGACGGCGCCGCCGGCGACGGCGTCTATGCCGGCGATTTCCCGGCAAAGGCGCCAGGCAGCTATCTCGCACAGGTGGTGGTGCACGGCGAGGACGCGGCCGGCCAGGCCTTCGTGCGCACCTCCGAACACGTGCTGCCGGTGCTCGACACCAGCTTGCGCATCGCCGCCGACGCGGTGAGCGCCAGCGCACAGGACGGCACCCGCCTGGCGCTGCCGATCCCGGTCAGCGCCAGCGGCCAGGCGCCGGCGCATTACCGCGTGCTCGGCGAACTGTGGGGCACCGGCCGCGACGGCAGCGCGGTGCCGGTGGCCTGGCTCGGCGGCATGCTCGCGCCGCAGAACGGGCGCCTGCCGCTGAGCGTGGACGAACGCTGGATCGTGCGTGCCGGCGCGCGCGCGCCGTTCACGCTGCGCAACCTGCGTATCGAGGACCCGGACCATTTCGTGCCGCTGGCCACCCGCGACACGCTGGCGCTGACCCTGCCGGCGCTGCGCCGCAGCAGCGTGGCGCGCGGCGGCGCCATCGACGCCAGCATGCGCATGGGCGAGCGCCCGGCGACGCTGCAGCGCGCGGCGACCGATGCGCAAGCGCAGGCGACCGGCAAGCGCCTGGTGCTGGTGCATGGCTATTGCTCCGGCGGGGTGTGGCCGGCGGCGCAGTTCAGCAACGCCTCGACCTTCCTGGACGCCAACCAGAACCGCAGCAACGACCAGTTCGCGCAATTGCTGGGGCAGTTCGGCAGCCAGTGGAATTCGTTCGGCACGGTGGCGCACAGCCAGGGCGGCATGGCCGCGTTGCACCTGTACAGCTACTACTGGAGCGGGCTGGACAATGCCAGCGGCGGGCGCGTCATGCAGTCGGTGGGCACGCCCTACCAGGGCACCAACCTGTCCGGCATCCTGGCCACGGTGGGATCGTGGTTCGGCGTGGGCTGCGGCAGCAACAGCGACCTGACCTACGACGGCGCCAAGGCCTGGCTGGCCGGCATCCCGACCTCGGCGCGGGCGCTGGTCAACTACTACACCACCTCCTTCGCCAAGACCAACTGGTACACCAACGACTACTGCAACGCGGCGTCGGACCTGGTGCTGGACGATCCGGAGGACGGCGTGGTCGAGCAGGTCAACGCGCAGCTGCCGGGCGGGGTCAACCGTGGCCACACCACCGGCCAGTGCCACACCACCGGCATGCGCGATCCGGCGCAATACCTGGACGCCAGCCGCAACGCGACGATGAACGCCAACGCGGCGCGTTGAGGGCCGGGATTGGGGATTCGGGATTGGGGATTGGCAAAAGCGGCTGCACCGGGCCTGCAGGCTCGGTGCAGTTTCGATCCGAATGCCGCTTTTTGTAGGAGCGGCTTCAGCCGCGACAGGCACTACCGGTAGCGCCTGTCGCGGCTGAAGCCGCTCCTACAGGCATCGGGGAGGCGCTAACGCCCTGCCTCCGCCACAGGCATGCCGCTCTGCGCGTCGGCACCGCCGCCGAGCACCTTGTACAGGGTGACGCGGTTGCTGGCTTCGGTCAGGCGCAGGGTGATCAGGTCCTGCTGCGCGGAATACAGCGAGCGCTGCGAGTCCAGGGCGTCCAGGTAGCTGTCCACGCCGTTGCGATAGCGTGCGTCGGCCAGGGTGTAGCTGCGCTGGGTGACCTCGACCAGGGCACGCTGCGCGTCCATGCGTTCGTCCAGCTGCGCACGCGTGGCCAGCGCATCGGCCACTTCGCTGAAGGCGGTCTGGATGGCCTGCTCGTACTCGGCGACATTGACGTCGCGGGTGATCTTGGATTCGTCCAACTCGGCCTTGAGCGCGCCGGCACGGAAGATCGGTACGCTGATGCTGGGCACGAACGACCAGGTGCGGTTGCCGGCGTCGAACAGGCTGGACAGCGCGGTGCTGCTGCGCCCGGTGGAGGCGGTCAGCGAGATGGTCGGGAAGAACGCCGCGCGCGCCGCGCCGATGTCGGCATTGGCCGATTTCAGCGTGTGCTCGGCGTACAGCACGTCCGGGCGCTGCAGCAGCACGCGCGACGGCAGCGGCGACGGCAGCGGCGCCAGCGCCACGCCGCGTTCCAGTGCGGTCGCCTGCGGCAACGTATCCGCCGTCACCGGCGCGCCGACCACCAGGTCCAGCGCATTGCGCGAGGTGGCCAGCTGCGTGGTGTAGGTGGCCACGTCGGCACGCGCGCTCTCCACGCTGGTCTGCACCTGCGCCAGATCCAGCCCGGAGGCAATGCCTTCCTGATGCCGCGCCTCGGTGAGCTTCAGGGTCTGCCGCTGGCTGGCCAGGGTCTGCTGCGCCAGCGCCAGCCGCTGCTGGTCGGCGGCCACGGTCAGCCAGTCGGCGGCGACCTCGGCGACCAGGCTCATGCGCGTGCTGCGCTGGGTCTGCGCGGTGGCCAGGTAGGTTTCCAGCGCCTCGTTCTTCAGGCTGCGGATGCGCCCGAACAGGTCCAGCTCCCAGCTGCTGATGCCGACGTCGGCCGAGTACGTACGCCCCACTTCGGAGCGTCCGCTGCTGCTGGTGGACGCACTGCTGCGCGAGGCGCTCTGGCTGCCACTGAGGTCCACCGACGGGAACAGATCGGCGCGCTGGATGCGGTACTGCGCACGCGCCTTGTCGATGTTGAGCACGGCCACGCGCAGGTCGCGGTTGTTGTCCAGCGCCTGCGCGATCACCTGCTGCAGGCGCGGGTCCAGGAACACCTGGCGCCAGTCCAGCGTGGCCACATCGGCGGCATCGCCGCTACCGGTGCCGCTGTCGGCGAAGGTGGCCGGCACCGGCGCGTCGGGACGGGCGTAGCTCGGCGCCATGCTGGCGCAGCCGGCGAGGACACCAGCGCAGGCCAGGGCGAGCGCGGTATGGATCAGGGACACACGGATCACGGCGTTGCCTCCTCGCTGCGCAGCGGTTCCGGTTCGGCCCGCTTGCCGGGGAACAGACTGCGCACGATCACGTAGAACAGCGGTACGAAGAAGATGCCGAGCATGGTCGAGATCAGGGTGCCGCCGAGCACGCCGGTGCCCAGCGAATGGCGCCCGCCCGAACCGGCGCCGCTGCTGATCACCATCGGCAGCACGCCGAGCATGAACGCCAGCGAGGTCATCAGGATCGGCCGCAGACGCATGCGCGCGGCATGCAGCGTGGCTTCAATCAGCGGCTGGCCCTTCTCTTCCAGTTCCTTGGCGAACTCGACGATCAGGATGCCGTTCTTGGCCGCCAGGCCCATCGTCGCCAGCAGGCCGACCTGGAAGTAGATGTCGTTGGACAACCCGCGCAGCCACGTCGCCAGCAGCGCGCCGACGATGCCCACCGGCACCGCCAGCATCACCGAGATCGGGATCGACCAGCTCTCGTACAGCGCCGCCAGGCACAGGAACACGAACACCAGCGACACCGCGTACAGCATCCAGGTCTGCGCGCCGGAGGCCTGCTCCTGGTAGGACATGCCCGACCAGGCGTAGCCGACATCCTTGCCCACCTTGCCGACCAGCCCGGCGATGCCGTTCATCGCGTCGCCGGAACTGATGCCGCTGGCGGCGCTGCCGGTGATCTCCATCGACTCGACCCCGTTGAAGCGGTTCAGTACCTGCGGCGCATACGCCCATGCGCTGCTGGAGAAGGCCGAGAACGGCACCATCGCCTCGCTGCTGTTGCGCACGTACCAACGGCCGATGTCGCTGGGCAGCATGCGCGCGCTCGCCTCGCCCTGCACGTAGACGCGCTTGACCCGGTTGTTGTTGAGGAAATCGTTGACGTAGCTGCCGCCCATCACCGTGGCCAGCGTGGTGTTGATGTCCGACGCGTCCAGGCCGAGCGCGCCGGCCTTGGCGTCGTCGATCTGCACGCGGTAGGTCGGCGCGTCTTCCAGGCCGTTGAAGCGCACCGCGGTCATGCCCTTGTCGGCGTTGGCCAGCTGCAGCAACTGCTGGCGTGCGGCGACCAGTGCGTCGTGGCCCTTGCCGGCCACGTCCTGCAGTTCCAGGGTGAAGCCGGAACTGGTGCCCAGGCCGTTGATCGCCGGCGGCGACAACGCGAACA
>Ga0207709_10000994_pt1 | contig 21122 bp, 23 predicted proteins | sample KBSM34metaG_FD_184397 | JGI IMG/M metagenome (GOLD analysis project Ga0207709, IMG submission 184397) | Miscanthus rhizosphere microbial communities from Kellogg Biological Station, Michigan, USA - KBS M3-4 metaG (SPAdes) (version 2) | ecosystem: Host-associated > Plants > Roots > Rhizosphere >...
ATGCGCGTGGCGCCGTCATCGCACGATGACGGTGCCGCTCATCTGCGGGTGCAGGGTGCATTCGTACGGGTAGGTGCCATGCCTCATGAACGTGTGGCTGAACTCGCCCTCGGACATCGTCTCGCTGGCGAAGTCGCCCTCTGCGGTGCCTTTACCGGTCGCGGTGACGTTGTGTTCGGTGCCCTCGTCGTTGAACTCCCAGGTGACGGTGTCGCCGATGAGGATTCGTGAGGTGGACGGCCAGAAGGCATTGTTGTTGATCTCGACGGTCTTGTCCCGCGCCTGCGCCGGACTGCCGCTACCCACGAGTACCGATGCGACGAGCAGTCCGGTTGCGATGGTGGCGCCGAGTGCGCGCATGGATAAAGGGTAGCCCCGAACGACGGCCGTGGCGAGATACGGTGATTCGATGCGCGACTACTTCACGGCCGACCAGGTGCGGGCCGCCGAGGCCCCGCTGCTCGCCGCGCTTCCCGACGGCGCCCTGATGCGCCGCGCCGCGTACGGGTTGACCGCCGTGGTGGCGTCCGAACTACGTTCTCGTACTGGAGGTGTGGCGGGCAGGCGGGTGACTCTGCTCGTCGGCTCCGGCGACAACGGCGGGGACGCGCTGTGGGCGGGAGCGATGCTGCGCAGGCGCGGGGTCGCGGTCCAGGCGATCCTGCTCGACCCGGTCAGGGCCCACGCAGCGGGGCTGGCGGCGTTGCGCGCCGTCGGCGGGCGGGTCGAGGTGGGCGCCGACGCCGATCTCGGCGACCCCGACCTGGTGGTCGACGGCATCGTGGGGATCTCGGGCCGGGGGCCGTTGCGGCCGCCCGCCGCCGCGCTGGTGGCCAGGGTCGGCGTGCCGATCGTCGCGGTGGACCTGCCGAGCGGGGTCGATCCCGACACCGGGGTCACGGCGGGGCCCGCCGTGACGGCCTCGGTCACGGTCGCGTTCGGGGCGCTCAAGCCGGTGCACGCCCTCGCGGCCGCGCACTGCGGCCGGGTGGAACTCGTCGACATCGGCCTCGACCTCCCGGACGCCTCGGTGCGAACACCGACCGCGGCCGAGGTCGGCGCCCGCTGGCCGATGCCTGGACCTGCGGACGACAAGTACAGCCAGGGCGTGGTCGGGGTGATCGCGGGCAGCGCGCGCTATCCCGGTGCGGGCGTGCTGTGTGCGGGAGCCGCGGTCACCGCCACGTCCGGCATGGTTCGGTACGCGGGAACCGCTGCACCGCAGGTTCTCTCGCGCTGGCCGGAGGTGGTCGCGGTGGACGGGTTCGACGCCGCAGGCCGGGTGCAGGCCTGGGTGGTCGGCCCGGGGATGGGGGTCGACGAGGAAGCGCTGACGGTGCTGCGCGCGGTCCTCGGTACCGACCTGCCGGTGTTGGTGGACGCCGACGCACTCACTCTGGTGGCCGCGGAGCCAGGGCTCGTCACGGACCGGTCGGCGCCGACGTTGCTGACCCCCCATGCCGGGGAGTTCGCCCGGCTCACCGGGCACGCCTCCGCTTCGCAGAGATTGGCGGCCGACCGGGTGGCGGCGACCCGCGGCCTGGCGGCCGAGTGGGGGATCAGCGTGCTGCTCAAGGGACGGTGCACGGTGGTCGCAGATCCGGACGGATCGGTCCTGCTCAACGAGGCCGGTGGCTCCGCACCCGCGACCGCCGGCGCCGGGGACGTGCTGTCCGGCGTCATCGGGGCCCTCATGTCGACCGGTCTTGCGCCGCTGACCGCCGCGGCGATGGGCGCCCGCGCACACTCGCTGGCCGCCAACCTGGCTGCGGGGCAGGGCTCGGGCACGGCCGCGCCCATCTCGGCCGATGCACTGTTGTGCCAGGTCAGGGCGGCGGTGAGGGTGCTTCGTGCCCAAGCGGTGCCCTAAATGTGACCTCGTTAGTGATGGAAATCATTTGGCCTTTCGGTGGTCAATGGCAGGATCGTGGATCGTGACCTCCGACTTGTCCGTATGGGACGATCTGCGCATGACTTCCGCGGTTGGCCCGTACGCGCCGCAGGCGGAAGCGCTGATCGATCTCGATGCGATCGCCCACAACGTCCGCCTGTTGTGTGAACACGCGGGCGACGCCGCGGTGATGGCCGTGGTCAAGGCCGACGCCTACAACCACGGGGCGGCAGCGGTGGCGCGCACGGCGCTCGCATCCGGGGCCGCCGAGCTGGGGGTCACCACGGTCGAGGAGGCCCTGGAATTGCGGGCCGCGGGCATCGACGCGCCGATCCTGTCCTGGCTGCACACTCCCGACACGGACTTCACCGCCGCGATCGCCGCAGGAATCGAACTGAGCGTGTCCTCGCCCCGGCACCTGGGATCGGTGGTCGCGGCGGCCCGTGCGCTCGGGTCCACGGCGACCGTCACCCTCAAGGTCGACACCGGACTGGGGCGCAACGGTGTCTCGCCGTTCGAACTCGAGGACACCCTTCGGGATCTGGCCAGGGCGGAGGCCGAGGGTGCGGTGCGGCTGCGCGGGATGTTCTCCCACCTGGCACACGCCGACGAGCCGCACCACCCGATGATCGACACCCAGGCCGCCCGCCTCGAGCACGCCGTGGCCGAGGCCAGGCGGGTGGGACTGCGTCCGGAGCTGGTGCACCTGGCGAACTCGGCCGCCGTGCTGACCCGGCCGGACCTGCGTTTCGACATGGTCCGTCCCGGCATCGCGATCTACGGGCTCTCTCCGGTGCCGGAACTCGGCGGATTCGGACTGCGGCCCGCCATGACACTGCGGGCGCGGGTGGCGCTGGTGAAGAAGATCGCCGCGGGCGAGGGCGTGTCGTACGGGCACACCTGGATCGCGCCCCGCGACACCACGGTCGCCCTGCTGCCGGTCGGCTACGCCGACGGCATCCCGCGCGCCCTCGGCGGCCGCTTCGAGGTGCAGATCGGTGGTCGGCGCCACCCACAGATCGGCCGGGTGTGCATGGATCAGGTGGTGGTGGACCTCGGACCGGATCCCGCGGGGATCGCGGAGGGCGACGTGGCGGTGCTGTTCGGCAGCGGCGACGACGGCGAACCGGTGGCCCAGGACTGGGCCGACGCACTCGACACCATCCACTACGAAGTGGTGACCGGGGTTCGGGGGCGAATCGTCCGGGGCTTCACCGGCAGGGAGGACCTGCGATGAATCCGTTCGGGAAGGCGGGCCTCGTCGGAGGTGCGGTCAGCGCCGCCGCGCTCGGCGCGCTCGCGGGGGTCACCGTCGGGCACCGTCCGGCCGCCCGCCGCGGTGGCAGGCGAGACCGGTACGCCAAGGAGGACTTCCGGTTGATGAGCGCCGACCGCGGCAGCATCGTCGCGGCCGAGGACGGCACGGCGCTCGCGGTCCGGGAGGTAGGTCCCGCGGACGCACCCCTCACGGTGGTCTTCGTGCACGGCTACTGCCTGCGCATGGAGTCCTGGCATTTTCAACGGCGCCAGCTCGAGAAGCGTTGGGGCAAGGCCGTTCGAATGGTCTTCTTCGATCAGCGTGGGCACGGCCGGTCCGCGGTCCCCGCATCCGCGAGCTGCACCATCGGTCAGCTGGGCCGGGATCTCGATGTGATCCTCCAGGCCGTCGCGCCCAGGGGCCCCGTGGTGCTCGTCGGACACTCGATGGGCGGTATGACGATACTGGCGCTGGCCAGGCAGGTGCCGGAGTTGTTCGGCACCAAGGTGATCGGGGTCGGGCTCATCTCCACCGCGGCCGAGGGCCTGAACAAGACCGGGCTGAGCAGGAACCTGCAGAACCCCGTGATCGACGCGTTCCGGCTCGCGGTCCGCACCTCGCCGGGTCTGGTCCAGTTCGGGCGCGGCGCCGCACGCATGCTGATCTCCCCGATCCTGCGCTCCGCCTCGTACGGCACCGATGTCAGTCCTTCGCTGATGCGGTTCTCCGAGTGGATGCTCAACCAGACGTCGGTGACCACGATCGTGAACTTCCTCAAATCACTTGAGCTGCACGATGAATCGGCGGCGCTTCCGGTCATCGCCGAGCTGCCCTCGCTGGTGCTCTGCGGGGACGCGGACATGATCCTGCCCTTCTCCCAGTCCGAGGCCATGGCGGCCGAGCTGCCGGAGTCCGAGCTGGTGCGCGTGGTCGGCGGCGGGCACCTGGTGCAGCTCGAGTTCCCGATCCGGGTGACGGACGCGATCGACCGACTCGTCGGCCGCTCCATCGCCGAGCAGGGCGATTCCGAACGGACGGTTGTCGGTGGCTGACCACGATCCGCGCACGATCCACCTGCCGACGACCGAGGACACCGAGGCGTTCGGCAGGCGCCTCGCCCTGGAGCTGAACGCGGGCGACCTGGTGGTGCTCGACGGCCCGCTCGGTGCTGGTAAGACCGCGCTCTCGCGGGGGATCGCGGCCGGGCTCGGCGTGCAGGGCCGGGTCAGCTCGCCGACGTTCATCATCGCCCGCGAGCATCGCGCGGGCGGCGAGCGGCCCGGTGGCGGTGAGCCGGTGGCGATGGTGCACGTCGACGCGTACCGGCTCGGCATCGGCGCCGATCCGGGACAGACCTTCGACGAACTGGACGCCCTGGACCTGGACACGGACCTCGCGGGTGCCGTCGTGGTGGTCGAGTGGGGCGAGGGCGTCGTCGAGCACCTGGCCGAGCGGCATCTGCTGGTGCGGTTGCGGCGCGAACCGGAGTCGGACGTGCGCACGGCGCAATGGGCCTGGGTCTCCTAGGTATCCTCGGTAACCGTGCTCGTACTCGCGGTCGATACCGCCACGCCTGCCGTAACAGCCGGGGTGGTGCGCCTTGAGGGCGACACCCCACGAACCCTGGCGACCCGGATCACGGTCAACGCGAGGGCCCACGCGGAGGTGCTGACCCCGCACATCCTCGAATGCCTCGCGGAGGCGGGCTTCGCCCCGTCGGACCTCGATGCCGTCGTGGTCGGTTGTGGCCCCGGCCCGTTCACCGGCCTGCGGGTCGGCATGGCCACGGCGGCCGCGTTCGGCGATGCCCTCGGGATTCCCGTGCACGGTGTCTGCAGCCTGGACGCGATCGCGATCGAGGCCGCGCTGGGACGGGATCTGCTGGTGGTCACCGATGCCCGTCGCCGCGAGGTGTACTGGGCGCGCTACAGCGGCGGTGCCCGCGTGCAGGGCCCGGAGGTGAACAAGCCCGCGGACCTCGAGCCGACTCCTTCCCAGGCGATCGCGGGATCGGCCGGTCACGTCGACCTGTTCGACCTGCCCGTGGAGCCGGTCGAGACGCCGTCGCCCTCGGGTCTGGTCGCGGTGGCCGTGGCAGCACTGCGTTCCGGTGCGGAGCCCGCGCCGTTGGTGCCGCTGTACCTGCGTCGCCCCGACGCGGTCGCCATCGCGGACCGGAAGAAATGACCGCGCGGATCGTCGGGATGACCGCGGCCGACGCAACCCGCTGCGAGGAGCTGGAGACGGTGCTGTTCCCCGGTGACAGCCCGTGGAGCGCGGAGGCGTTCCGGTCGGAGCTGACCGGGCAGCACAACCGCTACTTCGTCGCCCGCGCCGAGTCCGGCACCATGCTCGGCTACGCGGGGATCGCGTTGCTCGGGCGTGGGGCCGACGCCGAGTCCGAGGTGCACACCATCGGGGTCGATCCCGCCCACCAGCGACTGGGCCTCGGCGCGCAACTGCTCGACGCGCTGCTGCGGGAGGCCGATGAACACGGCGGTCCTGTGTTCCTCGAGGTCCGCACGGACAACGAGCCGGCCATCGCCCTGTACCGGGGAACGGGTTTCGAGATCGTCGGGACCCGAAGGAACTACTACCAGCCCAGCGGCGCCGACGCGTACACCATGCGCAGGCCCGCCGCCCGGGTCGAGGGGCAGCTGTCATGATCGTGATGGGGATCGAGAGCTCGTGCGACGAAACGGGCGTCGGCATCGTCCGGTGGCACGAGGACGGCACCTGTGAGCTCCTGGCCGACGAGGTGGCCTCGAGCGTCGATCAGCACGCCCGCTACGGAGGCGTGGTGCCGGAGGTGGCCTCGCGTGCCCATCTCGAGGCGATCGTCCCGACCATGCGGCGGGCCCTCGCACAGGCGGGGATCGCGAAGCCGGACGCGCTCGCGGTGACCATCGGACCGGGGCTTGCCGGGGCGCTGCTGGTCGGCGCGGCCGCCGCGAAGGCGTACGCCGCGGCCTGGGATGTGCCGTTCTATGCGCTGAACCACCTGGGCGGGCACGTCGCGGTGGACACCCTCGAGCACGGCCCGATGCCGCCGTGCGTTGCCCTCCTGGTCTCGGGCGGTCACACCCACCTGCTGCACGTCGAGGACCTGGCGCGGCCGATCGTCGAGCTCGGCACCACAGTGGACGACGCCGCGGGTGAGGCATTCGACAAGGTGGCCCGGCTGCTCGGACTCGGGTTCCCCGGCGGCCCGGCACTGGATGCGGCCGCGCAGGAAGGGGATCCGCGGGCTATCGCCTTTCCTCGCGGCATGACCGGACCGCGCGACGCCCGCTACGACTTCTCGTTCTCCGGGCTCAAGACGGCGGTCGCGCGCTTCGTGGAGTCGAAGGAGCGGGCGGGGGAGACGCTCCCGATCCCCGACATCGCGGCGTCCTTCCAGGAGGCGGTGGCCGATGTGCTCACCATGAAGGCGGTGCGAGCGGCGACCGACGTCGGCGTCGACACGCTGGTGCTCGGCGGCGGGGCAACCGCCAATTCACGTATCCGTTCGCTCGCCGAGGAGCGTTGCGCCGAGGCCGGTTTGACCCTTCGCATCCCCAAGCCGCGCTTGTGCACCGACAATGGGGTGATGATCGCCGCATTGGGAGCGCACGTCATCGCCGGGGGCGCCACGCCGTCTCCGTTGACGGTCGCCACGGATCCGGGCCTCTCGGTGACCGTCAGCCAGTCACGGACGGCGAGCGATGGTCGATGACCGGATCGAGAAGCTGCCGAAGGAGCAGCGGCGCAGGCTGATCCGGCGCGTCGCCATCCGCACGCTCCTGAGTGCGGCCGCGCTGGTGTTCGTGTACTTCGTCATCCCGATGCAGAACCTGGAATCCGCCTCCGCGATCGGCGGGCTGGTGCTGGGGCTGGTCTTCGTCGGCGCGCTCTTCGCCTGGCAGATCCGGAAGATCGTGCGCGCGGAGCATCCGGGGCTGCAGGCGATCGAGGGCCTCGGGCTGATGCTGCCGGGGTACCTGCTCGCGTTCGCGACGCTGTACCACCTGATGTCCCTGTCGGGGCCGGAGAACTTCAACGAGCCGCTGACGAAGATCGATTCGGTGTACTTCACGCTGGTGTGCTTCTCGACTGTCGGGTTCGGGGACATCACCGCGACCACCGAGGTCTCCAGGGCCGTCGTCTCGGCGCAGATCGTGGGGAACCTGTTCCTGCTCGCGGTCGGTGTCCGCATCATCACGGCCGCGGTGCGGCTGGGACAGCGACGCAAGGACGCCGCGACGTGAGCGCCGGCGTCAGGCCCTGACGGGGGCGGACAACTCCAGCAGGGTCAGCCCGGTCGGCGCCCGGAGCAGGTCGTCGATGGTGACCCCGTCGAGGGAGTCATAGAAGGCGATCTGGGCGCGGCGCAGTGCGCTGCGGAGACGGCAGCCGCTGCGCAGCGGGCACGGATGGTCGCCCTCGCAGTTCACGACCTCCTCGTCGCCCTCGAGGGCGCGGGCGAGCGTGCCCACCGAGGTGTGCCGACCCGCCTCGGTGATCGTGAGCCCGCCGCCCCGACCGCGGCGGGCTTCGACCATGCCGAGTTCGCGTAGCCGGACAACGACCTTGGCCGTGTGCGTGTACGGAATCGACATCTGATCCGCCACCTGACTTGTCGTCAGGCCGCCGCCTCCAGGGGAGGCGGCCAGGCGCATCACCACGCGCAGCCCAAGGTCGGTGAAACGCGTCAGCTGCACGTACCGACCGTATGATACTTGCATCTGAGATGCAACAAAACCGTCATGCGCGCGGCGAGACCAGCACCAGTTCGGTGTTGTGATCGACGGATCCGCCCAGCAGCTTCGGGTCGGCGTGGATGTCGTTGAAGGACAACTCGCGGTACAGCGAGGCCAGGCCCTCCTGGCTGAAGTCCCCGTGCCGGACCTCGTACGGGCTGTCCGACTCGACGAGCGTGGTCAGCAGCGAGAGCGTGCCGTCGGTGTTGTCGACAACCTCGATCAGCCGCGCGTGCTGCGGGAAGTCGATGTGCGAGGCGGTGTTGATCTCCCAGAAGCCCTGTGCGGCAGTTGCACCCGGGTGCGGCGTGATCTTGTTCTCGTGGGTGTGCCCGTTCACCCAGGCGAGCACGTTCGGGAAGCGGTGCAGCAGGTCCAGCAGCTCGGCGCCGGAGTGACGGCGCTCGCCGGGATTCTCGGGGTCGGGGATCAGGTTGTCCATCGTGCCGCTGGTGTGGTGGCTGAACAACAGGAAGTAGGTGTCCTGCCGGGACTGCGTCACCGGGTGGCCGCCCGCGTCGAAGAAGCGGCTGCTGCCCGCCTGCAGGGTCTGTTCGATCCAGCGGAACTGGGCCTCGCCGAGGGAGCCGTCGACGAAACCGGCGCGGTTGGTGGAGTCCATGCTGATACCGACCACGCCCGGCGCGATCTCGAACGAGTAGAAGCCGATGCCGGTCTCGCCCGCGTCGGGGGCGAAGCCGTGCCCGACGGGTCCGGGGCCCGCGTTCCTGGGGTCGAGGTGGGCGGCGATGTACTGCCGCGGGGTGAACGGTGCCCGGTTGCCGTCGGGCGTGACGATGCGCGGCGGGGTGGTGACCGCGGCGAGGATGCTCGGCAGCGCAGCCGGATCCGAGCTCGCGGCGCTGCCGATCGCGCGGGCCTGCTCGGAATCGGGCGCCTCGATCTTGATCGAGCCGGTGTACATGGCCTCGAGCGGTCCGATTCCGCTGGGGATGGTGCCCTGGATCGAGTCGTCGTGGTTGCCGAACACGCTGTACCAGGGGGTGCGCAGGCCCGGGCTCGTGACGGGGGTGAGGGCCGCAGCGCCGAGCAGTCCCGGCATCTCCGGGAAGCCAGCCTTCTTGTAGATGTCGCGGATCGGTGACTCGGGGTTCCAGTACAGGTCCGCCCCGGAGTTCTGTACGCCCTCATAGCGATCCGCGGCACCGGTGTTCGGGATGAAGGTGCCGCCGTTGAGCGCGGTCAGCAGCCAGCCGAGCTCCGCGTGCTCCTTGTTGTCGGTGTTGTCGCCGGTGGTCACCACGGCGTCGAACGCGCGGCGGGTGTGCGGGCCGCCGGGCAGGGAGTTGATCCGCGACACGAGCGAGACCAGGCCCTGCGTGGTGAGCGTCTCGTGCGGTCGGAACGCCGACCCGTTCAGCGGATGCACGTACTCGAAACGCATGGGGGACTGGGCGTCGAGGATGTGCAGGTCGGTCAGCTGCACCACGGACGCGAGGGCGGTCCTGCGCTCCTCGCGTCCCGACCGTGCCTCGGCGAGCTCGCCCCGCACGATCATCGGCCACCCGGGGCCCGCGGTGAGCGTCCGGTAGCCGGTTCCGCCGACCGGAGTTGCGACGGCCTCGAGGGTGGTGCCTGCGAAGGAGGCGGGCAGCGTGTCGGCCGCGGCGTACCAGGTACCCCACGGCGCTCTCCCGAATGCGCCGGCCCCGAGGGTTCCCGCGGCTCCGAGTCCGGCCAGTCCGATGAATGCGCGCCTGCTGATGTTTGCCACGGCGACGACTCTAGGTCACCTGCCGTACACCTCGGGTTCACGCCGCCGTCCCGCGACATCGGCCGCGACTGCGCGGCCGGTCGATCAACTCGACGCGAGGCGCAGAACGAGCGCGGCGACGGCGAGCGCCGCGTACGTGAGCGGGACGGGGAGGTGCTTCGGGTCGTGGGCGAGGATGTGGACGACGACGGCCACGGTGAAGTAGCAGATCACCCCGATCGCGGCGGCGACGCCGAGCGGGGCCAGCGCCAGGCCGAGGGCCAGGCCGGCGGCGCCGGCGAGGAGGACTCCCGCCAGCGAGTTCAGGCGGTTCTCGGGCACACCGAGCTCGGCGTATTCCCGAACCACCGCCTCCCGGTTGCTCAGCTTCCGGATGGCCGCGTACCCGAGGAGTGCGGCGAGCAGAACGGTCACGATGACGGTGGCGACGAACATGGTGAACTCCGGTCCTGACCCCCCCAATCCACACAAATCTCGCATCGAGCACCTAAGTACCCGCCGACCTTGAGCGCTGGCACTCGCATGTATAGAGTGCTAGTTGGCGCTGACCGAGCCTCGGCACCCGCGACGACGGGGCTCGAGTGAGATGCCGCAAGCGTACGAACACACCATCACGTCCTGGGAACAGCCCTGGACGCATAAACCCCTGAAAGTGGAGGGCTCATCGTGGCGAGCGTGAACATCAAGCCGCTCGAGGACAAGATCCTCGTCCAGGCCAACGAGGCCGAGACGACGACTGCCTCAGGCCTGGTCATCCCCGACACGGCCAAGGAGAAGCCCCAGGAGGGCACCGTCGTCGCCGTTGGCGAAGGGCGTGTGACCGACAAGGGCAACCGCATCCCGGTCGACGTCAAGGAAGGCGACACCGTCATCTACAGCAAGTACGGCGGAACCGAGATCAAGTACGCCGGCCAGGAGTACCTGATCCTCTCGGCACGTGACGTGCTGGCTGTCATCTCCAAGTAAGCCACTTGCGAACCGCCCCGGCGTCCCACACATGGGCCCGGGGCGGATCGCGTTGCGGACCCTCCCAATCCAGGAGTAGCTGAGCAAATGTCCAAGGAAATCCAGTTCAACGAGACCGCCCGCCGGGCTCTCGAGCGCGGCGTCGACACGTTGGCGGACGCGGTCAAGGTCACCCTCGGCCCCCGCGGTCGACACGTGGTGCTCGCCAAGGCGTTCGGCGGCCCCACCGTCACCAACGACGGCGTGAGCATTGCCCGTGAGATCGATCTCGAGGACCCGTTCGAGAACCTCGGCGCCCAGCTCGTCAAGAGCGTCGCCACCAAGACCAACGACGTCGCGGGCGACGGCACCACCACCGCCACCGTGCTCGCCCAGGCGCTGATCCACGGCGGTATGAAGAACGTCGCCGCCGGCGCCAACCCGATCGCACTCGGTGTGGGCATCAGCCAGGCCGCAGATGCCGTGTCGGAGGCTCTCATCGCCGCCGCGACCCCCGTCGAGGGCAAGGACGCGATCGCTCAGGTCGCCACCGTCTCCTCGCGCGACGAGGAGATCGGTGAGCTGGTCGGCGAGGCGATGACGCGTGTCGGCGTCGACGGCGTCGTGACCGTCGAGGAGTCCTCGACACTGCAGACCGAGCTCGTCGTGACCGAGGGCGTGCAGTTCGACAAGGGCTACCTTTCGCCCTACTTCGTCACCGACATCGATGCGCAGCAGGCGATCTTCGAGGATGTGCTGATCCTGCTCTTCCGCGAGAAGATCAGCTCGCTGCCGGACTTCCTGCCGCTGCTCGAAAAGGTCGCCGAGGCGGGCAAGCCGCTGCTGATCATCGCCGAGGACGTCGAGGGCGAGGTGCTCTCCACCCTGGTGGTGAACTCCATCCGCAAGACGATCAAGGCCGTCGCGGTGAAGGCGCCGTTCTTCGGTGACCGGCGCAAGGCGTTCCTCGACGACCTCGCGGTCGTCACCGCGGGCACGGTCATCAACTCCGATGTGGGCCTGACCCTCAAGGAGGCCGGCCTGGAGCTGCTCGGCAGCGCCCGTCGGGTCGTCGTCACCAAGGACGAGACGACCATCGTCGACGGCGCAGGCACCGAGGCGGACATCGAGGCCCGTGTCGGTCAGCTGCGTCGCGAGATCGAGAACAGCGACTCCGACTGGGATCGCGAGAAGCTCGAGGAGCGCCTCGCCAAGCTGTCCGGTGGCGTCGCGGTGATCAAGGTCGGTGCCGCAACGGAGACCGAGCTCAAGGAGCGCAAGTTCCGCGTCGAGGACGCGGTCAACGCGGCCAAGGCCGCGGTCGAGGAGGGCATCGTGCCCGGCGGCGGCTCCGCGCTGGTGCAGGCGGGCCAGACGCTCGGCGCGCTGGCCGCATCGCTCTCCGGCGACGAGGCGACCGGCGTCGAGGTCGTGCGCGCGGCGCTGTCGGCCCCGTTGTTCTGGATCGCTACGAACGCGGGCGTCGACGGCTCGGTCGTGGTCAGCAAGGTCGCCGAGGCGCCCAAGGGTCACGGCTTCAATGCCGCCACTCTCACCTACGGCGACTTGCTCGCCGACGGTGTGGTGGACCCGGTCAAGGTGACCCGTTCCGCGGTGGTCAACGCGGCCTCGGTCGCCCGGATGGTGCTCACCACCGAGGCCACGGTCGTCGAGAAGCCGGTCGAGGCCGCCGATGCGGATCACGGCCACGGCCACAGCCACTAGCACCACCGTCGCCCCCTGGTGACAGCAGCGACAGGCCCCGGACGGATCCTCGTCCGGGGCCTGTCGCTTTCTCTATCCCAGTGGCAGCGAGGCGAACACGTCCGTGGTCGGCTGCTCCGAGCCGCCCGCGGGTTCCACCGTGAAGGCGAGCAGTGAGGCGCCGTCCAGGTCGTCGAGTACGGCCACGGTCGAGGGCGACACCTGATCCGGCGCCATCATGCCCGCCGAGACCGGCGCACCGGTGCCCGCGAAGAGCCACATCTGATAGACCGAGTCCGAAGCGGGCGGGGTGACGTCGTTCATCATCAGCACCGCGGCGTCGGTCGACCGGGAGTAGACGGCTGTCGCCGAGCCGCCGCCTGGCACCTCCGTCGAGGACGTCCGGACGTCAGGGGCGCTCATCACCTGGGCCGCCACCGGCTGCGGCGGCGTCGTCTCGCGCAGCTGCTGTCCGATGAACACGCCGCCCGCGAGCAGCGCGACGGCGGCCGCCGCGGCGCCCACCAGACGCCACCGGGGGGTGGCGCGCCGCCGATCGGTGAGCGAGACCGGCGCCGCCGCCCGACCCGGGCCGAGGCGGGGCTCCCGCGCGATCTGCGTCAGCAGGCGTTCACGGATGTGTGCGGGCGGAGGGGTCGCGTACGCGGCGGCGGTGGCCGCCATCGTCTCCCGGCCCTGGCGTACCACCGCCTCGAATTCGACCCGCAGGTTGTCGTCGGAGGTCGCGAGGAGTTGCTCGACCGCACGGCGTTGGTCCGCGTCGAGCGCATCGAGGGCGTAGGCGTGGGCCAGGTCGATCTGGTCGTCGTCCATCACACCACCCCCAAGCATCCTCTGAGCCGGACCAGCCCGTCCCGGATCCGGGTCTTGATGGTCGGCAGCGCGACCCCGAGCTGGGCGGCGACCTCGCGGTAGGTGCGTCCGCCGTAGTAGGCGAGCGAGACCGACTCGCGCTGCACCGAGGTGAGGGTGTCGAGGCACTCGATGACGGCCTGCCTGTCCAGGCGCCCGGAGACCTCCTCGGCGACCTCGTCGAATTCGCTGCCACGGTTGCGTGACTCGTAGACCACCTCGCGGTTCGAGTGCGACTGTTCCGACCGGACCCGGTCGACCGCCCTGCGGTGCGCGAGGGTCATCAGCCAGGACACCGCGGAGCCCCTTGTCGCGTCGAAGTCGTCGGCGGTGCGCCAGAGCTGGAGGTAGACCTCCTGGGTGGTCTCCTCGGCGAAGCCCGGATCGCGCAGCACCCGCAGCACCATTCCGTAGACGCGGGCGCAGGTCCGGTCGTACAGCTCGGCGAACGACCCCGAATCGCCGTCGGCGGCGCGGGTAAGCAGGGCGGCCAGCTCGGCCGCTTCGGCCGCGCGCACGGCAAGGGCCTGCCCGACGTCAGCCGGGCAGGCCGCCTCGTCGATGCCGTGATCGGGCGCGGCGCCGGAATCCGTGGACCCCGGGTCCGTCACGACTGTCCGTTTTCCTTCATCGATAGTCACGTTACTGCGGCATCAACACAGAATCGATGAGGTAGACGGTGGCATTCGCGGTGCTCACGCCGCCGCAGGTCACATTCGCGTCGTTGACCTTGAGGGCGTCCCCCGATCCGGTCACGGTCACCGCGGTGCCCTCGACCGTCGGGTGCCGGCCGGCGATCTCGTCCGGCGTGATCTGGCCGGGCACCACGTGGTAGGTGAGGACCTTCGTCAGCAGCGCGTCGTCGGTCTTCAGCGTGTCGATGGTGGCCGGATCCACCTTGGCGAATGCGTCGTCGACGGGTGCGAACACGGTGAACTGCCCTCCGTTGAGGGTGTCGACGAGGTTGACGTCGGGGTTGAGTTGCCCCGAGACCGCGGCCACCAGGGTGGTGAGGAGGGGGTTGTTCGAGGCGGCGACGGCCACCGGATCCTGGGCCATCCCCGAGATCGAGCCGTCGCCCTGCGGCACGGCCTCGGCGTAGTCCGCGCAGCCGGGCCCGACCAGATTCACTGCGGGGTCGGCCGTCATCGCCGGTGACATCTCGTCACCGGACGAGGGGGAGGAGGGCGCGGAGTCGTCGCTGTTTGCGGAGGAACACGCCGAGACGCCGATCAGGGCGACCGACGCGGTGGCCGCGATGGCGAGGGTTCGCATGCGCGTGGTGCTGATGCTCATGGACTGCCTTCCCGAGTTGTGCGAGTGCTGTCGGGAAGGCATTCGGAGCGGGTGGTGCAGAGGATGGGTCACGCATCTCGGCGCGGCCCAGGAAGCCGGGGCCGCGCCGAGACGACGTCGTCTACACCGCGATGCGGTGGCGGCCCCTGCGGGCGTGCATCTCACGTTCGGTCTCGGACATGCCGCCCCAGATCCCGTACGGCTCGCTGACGCTGAGGGCGTGGCTGCGGCACTGCGCGAGCACGGGGCACTGACGGCACATCTCCTTGGCGCGGGTCTCACGCTGGGTGCGTGCCCGGCCCCGCTCACCGTCCGGATGGAAGAACATCGCGGAGTCGACTCCGCGGCACAGGCCGTGCATCTGCCAGTCCCAGATATCGGCGTTCGGTCCGGGGAGGTGATTCGGCTGAGGCATGCCATCTCCTGTCCATCCATACACCTGAAGAGCCTCCAGGTCTGAAATCAATTCGTCTCGGCAACGTTAGAGGTATTGCGGAAAACGAGTCAATAGTTCTTCAAGTGGGGATTTCCATAGTGTTCGCACGAGAATTTAACGTTCTGTTCATAGACAAGGACATGTAGCCGTGATCAGCTGTCGCTGCGCCGGTCCTCCGGCTCGGCCTCGGTGTCCTGTTGTGGGTGCTGACGAGTACTTTTGCTGGTCCGATGCGGTAGGAGGGCGTGGTGTGTGCCCTGTCGGCGCGCGGAGCGGGGTTGAGATTCTTGGTTAACGCAATTGCCACAAACCGGACTCTGAATCAGTTGCCTGATTCAATCTTTGATTCAACCTTGAAATACGTCGACGCGCCCGTAACTCTCGACAAACGCGACGCGAATGGGTATTCGGGCGAGGGTGGGTGCGGCGCAGGGGCGCGCGGGCCGGCCCTACTCTTGGCCTGGTGGGGACACTGATCAACGCCGCATTCGGCGACCAGCCCGGGTTGGCTCCGTTGCCTGCCGCTGACGACAACCAACAGCGCTGGCTCATGGCGGTGACGCTCGGTGGACAGGGGCGATACGCCGCGGCCCGCACCGAACTCCTGCGCATCGCACGGGGGCGCCCGAGCCCGGTCGTCGCCTCGCTCGCGCTGAGCACGGAGGCCTCGTTGCTCAGGCAACTCGGGTGGCATCGGCTGGCTGCGGGCTTCGACGGGCGCGCGCTCGCGGCACTCGCCGGACCGGCGGGCGGGGAGGAGTCGGCGCTGACCGCCGCTCGATGCGACGCATTGACCGGGCTGGCCGCGGACGCGCTCGGCTGCGGGCGGCTCGCACTCGGTTCCGCGCTGCTCGAGCGGTGCGCGCCGCTGGTCGGGAACGACCAAGGGCTGTGGCGGCAGCGCATCCGCCTGAACTGGGTGACCGCCGAGATCGCGTTGGCGTCGGGGGATCCCGTCACGGCGCGTCGGCACGCGAGCGCGGCCGTCGAACTCGCCCGGGGCGTCGACTCGGTTCGGCACCAGGTGAAGTCGGACCTCCTGCTGGCGGCCGCCCACAGCGCAGGCCCGGATCCCGCCGCGGCACTTGATCTGGGCGAACAGGTGTTGGACCGGTGCGCCGAGCACGGGCTGTTGCCACTGCGCTGGGCCGCGGCGATGCTTGTCAATGGAGTCCGTCCCGGTGCGGACGCGGTGGCGATCCGGGATGAATGTCGACGGCAAATCTCCGACCGCGGTGGCCGATTCAGGGATCTGTGAGTGTCTGTCGCTATCCTTCAAACGTTCCACCGCCAGGTGGGAGCGCTCTGGAGCGGGCGCCACTGTAACGCCAGGAATCACTCTGACGATGACTAATACGAGCGAGGAGTTGGACTCAGCCGTCGCTGCGGCAGCGCAGGGCGATCGAGTTGCCTTGTCTCGAGTGCTCGAGAGTGTTCGACCCTTGGTTGTGCGTTACTGCCGATCACGGGTCGGAGCCGCGGAAAGGGGACAACTGTCCGCGGACGACGTGGCGCAGGAGGTATGCCTGGCAGTGATGACCGCATTGCCGCGGTATCAGGATCAGGGCCGTCCCTTCATGGCATTCGTGTATGGCATCGCCGCGCACAAGGTGGCAGATGCACATCGGAACGCCGGGCGTAACAAAGCCGAGTCGATGGCCGAGGTACCAGATGTCATCTCCACCGACGAGGGACCCGAGAAGCTCGCTCTGGACTCGGAGACCACCCGGCAGATGAGCGCACTATTGGGAACCCTCCCCGAGAAGCATCGGGAGATCCTGGTCCTGCGTTTGGTTGTCGGCCTGTCGGCGGAGGAGACGGCAGCTGCCGTGGGCAGCACGGCCGGAGCAGTACGGGTCGCCCAGCACAGGGCGCTCGCGAAGTTGAAGAACGAAGTTGCGAAAGCGGGTGAGATGTATGGCTAGGGGCAGCAAGCGTGGTGGGGACGACGAGGGAACGCAGCGGGACACGTCCGGTGCCGATCTCACCCCGGACGCGTCGTCCCTCGGTGACACCGACGCGTCGTCCCTCGGTGACACCGACGCGTCGTCCCTCGGCGACGCCGAGGAGTCCGCGGATGCGACCGCCGTCGATTTCGCCGCCATCGCGCGGGACGACGCCCTCATCGACGCGATCGCCGGTGACGGCCCGATCGCGACGAACAGCCCCGAGGAGTTCGAGCTCGCGACCCTGCTGACCGCATGGCGCGCCGAGATCCTCGCCCCCGCCATGCCGGTGGAGCCCGACCTCGACCAGGTGGCCGCCGCCGTTGACCGCGAACTCGCGACGATCGGCTCACCCCGCCGCTCGAATCTGCGGTTGCTCCGGCCCATCGCGGGCGCTGCCGCGGCCGTCGCCGTCGTGATGGCCGGGCTGACGGTCTTCTCCTACAACGCCGTTCCGGGTGATCCGCTGTGGAAGGTCAAGGAGGTCGTGTTCACCGAGCGCGCCAACTCGACCGTCGCGGGCATCGACACGACCACCAACCTGGAGGAGGCCGAGCGCCTCATCCGCGCAGGCGACCCGCAGGCGGCGCTGGTGGTGCTCGAGTCCGCACGCAAGCGGGTCGACGGCGTGAACGAGTCGGCCAAGCACGACGAGCTGACGGCCTGGCGGGAGCGACTGGTGGCCGATGCCGCCAAGACCCCTCCGACGACGACCACGCTGCCCTCTGCGGCCGGGACTGTCCCCGGACTGCCCGTGGTGCCGGGTGTCACGCTGGACGGGACCACGGTGACCGCGCCGGTGCTGCCCACCACCGTGCCGAACCTCCCGAGCCTGCCGACAATCCTGCCGGTCGAGCCGGGGGTGCCGACGACTCAGGTACCGCCGACTACGATCCCGCCGGTCGACCTGACGGTCCCGCCGGTGATCACCAGCCCGCCGGTGGTGCCGACGACGGTCCCGCCCGCGCCGACCACCACCAGGATCGAGCCACCGACCCAGGACACGCCAACGCCGCGGGACCTGACGTCGAAACTGGCCCCCAGCTGATCCGAGCCCAGACACGAAACGGCCCGACAAGGTGAATTCCTTGTCGGGCCGTTTCGTCGTGTCGGGGGTGGGTCAGGCGTCGAAGCCGTCGCCGTGCAGCGCCTCGTTCATCGACGCGTCCGCGTAGCCGCGGCAGTAGTCCCACGTGACATAGGCCTCGGGGACCGGGTCGTAGGCGGGCTCGTGCGGGCGCACGGTGCCGTCCACGAGCAGCTGCAGCAGGTTGGCGCGCAGCATGTCCCAGTCGTGGTAGTGATCCTGCTGGCAGTCGTCGCAGCACACGACGAGCCCGCGGATGCCGCGGTGGCCGAGCAGGGCCTCGTAGACGGCGAGGTCCGCGAGGTCTTCTTCCACGGCCAGTCGCTCATGGGGGTCGAGGGGCTGACCCGGCTCGATCGCGTCCAGCGCGGCCGACGGATCGGAGGGGTCGCCGGCGAACGGATCCGGCGGCAGACCGGGGGGCAATTGATCACGCACAGGTCCACGGTACGCAGCGCAGGCGGGTCTGCGCCAGCCGTCACACGAACCGCGTTCGCTCGCACCCGTGTCCAGCCGATACCATGGTGGACGGGCTGAGGGAATAGTTCGCCCTCGACCGAGCATTCTTCTCAGTCCCGAAGCAATCACGACTTGACCGCGCCGCGGGGATTCGACGCCCCGCACGGCGGCGCACCACAGTTCCAGGAAAGGGTCCCGAGCCGCATGAGTATTTCCGGAGGGCACGTGCGTACCGGAGGGGACCGCCCCGACAAGGTTGCCATGCTGGGACTCACCTTCGACGACGTGCTGCTGCTGCCCGCCGCGTCGGACGTCGTTCCCAACCAGGTGGACACCTCGAGCCAGCTGACCCGCGAGATCCGGCTCAAGGTTCCGCTGGTGAGCTCGGCGATGGACACTGTCACCGAGTCTCGGATGGCGATCGCGATGGCGCGTGCGGGCGGGATGGGCGTGCTGCACCGCAACTCCTCGGTCGAGACGCAGGCCGGTCAGGTCGAGACGGTCAAGCGGTCCGAGGCCGGCATGGTGACCGACCCGGTCACCTGCAAGCCGTCGGACACGCTCGCCGAGGTCGACGCAACGTGCGCGCGGTTCCGGATCTCCGGGCTACCGGTCACCGACGACGCCGGTCAGCTGGTCGGCATCATCACCAACCGCGACATGCGCTTCGAGGTCGACCAGAACCGCACGGTGGCCGAAGTGATGACCAAGGCCCCGCTGATCACCGCGCGCGAGGGCGTCACTGCCGAGGCCGCGCTCGGGCTGCTGCGCAGGCACAAGCTCGAGAAGCTGCCGATCGTCGACGGCCAGGGCAAGCTCACCGGACTGATCACCGTCAAGGACTTCGTCAAGACCGAGCAGCACCCGAACGCCACCAAAGACCGGGACGGCCGCCTGTTGGTCGGCGCCGCCGTCGGTGTCGGCGACGATGCCTGGGCCCGCGCGATGGCGCTGGCCGACGCCGGGGCCGACGTGCTCGTCGTCGACAGCGCGCACGGCCATCAGGTCAACATCTTGCAGATGATCGCGAAGCTCAAGGCGGAGATCGGCGATCGCGTCCAGCTCATCGGTGGCAACGTCGCGACCCGGGCAGGTGCCCTCGCACTGGTCGAGGCGGGCGCGGACGGCGTCAAGGTCGGTGTCGGTCCCGGCTCGATCTGCACCACCCGCGTCATCGCCGGTGTCGGTGCCCCGCAGATCACCGCGATCCTCGAGGCCACCGCGGCGTGCAAGGCGCTCGGCGTCCCGGTCATCGCCGACGGCGGCCTGCAGTTCTCCGGCGATGTCGCCAAGGCGCTCGCGGCCGGTGCGTCCGCCGCCATGCTCGGCTCGCTCCTCGCCGGCACCGCCGAGTCCCCGGGAGAGATGGTCCTGGTCGGTGGCAAGCAGTTCAAGAGCTACCGCGGCATGGGTTCGCTCGGCGCGATGCAGAGCCGCGGGCAGGGCAAGTCCTACTCCAAGGACCGGTACTTCCAGGACGACGTGCTCGCCGAGGACAAGCTGGTTCCCGAGGGCATCGAGGGTCGGGTTCCGTTCCGTGGCCCGCTGACGCAGGTGATCCACCAGCTCACCGGCGGCCTGCGCGCGGCCATGGGCTACACCGGATCCGCGACCATCGAGGAACTGCAGGAGGCGCAGTTCGTGCAGATCACCGCCGCGGGTCTCAAGGAGAGCCACCCGCACGACATCACCATGACGGTGGAAGCGCCGAACTACGCCGCGCGGTAGCCGCGCGGGATAGTTTCCAGCGAAGATCCAGGCAAGCATCAGCCACAACGAAGAAAGGGGCGCGCGTGCGCGACCTCGTTGAAATCGGCATGGGCAGAACCGCCCGTCGCACCTACGAGCTGGACGACATCGACATCGTCCCCTCCCGCCGGACCAGGTCCTCCAAGGAGGTGTCGACAGCCTGGCAGCTCGATGCGTACCGCTTCGACATCCCGGTCCTCGCGCACCCGACCGACGCGCTGGTCTCGCCCTCGTTCGCGATCGAGCTCGGTAAGCGCGGTGGGCTCGGCGTGATCAACGGCGAGGGCCTGTGGGGTCGGCACGCCGACGTCGACGCGAAGCTCGCCGAGTTGGTGCACCTCGCCGAGACGGACGAGGACCCGGACGCACCGATCGCCCGGCTCCAGGAGCTGCACGCGGCGCCGATCCAGCCGCACCTGCTCGCGGCGGCCGTCGCGCAGGTGCGCGACTCCGGTGTCACCACCGCGGTCCGGGTCAGCCCGCAGAACGCGCGCGCACTGACGCCTGAGCTGGTGAAGGCCGGGATCGACCTGCTGGTGATCCACGGCACGATCATCTCCGCCGAGCATGTCGCGCACGGCGAGAGCGAGCCGCTGAACCTCAAGACGTTCATCTCCGAGCTCGACGTCCCGGTGATCGCGGGCGGCGTGAGCGATCACCGCACGGCGCTGCACCTCATGCGCACAGGTGCCGCGGGTGTCATCGTCGGCTACGGCTCCACCGAGGGCGCCACGACCACCGGCGAGGTGCTGGGCATCGGGGTGCACATGGCCACCGCGATCGCGGATGCCGCGGCCGCGCGTCGCGATTACCTCGACGAGACCGGCGGGCGCTACGTGCACGTCATCGCGGACGGCGACATCACCACCTCGGGCGACCTGGCCAAGGCCATCGCCTGTGGCGCGGACGCCGCGGTCCTCGGTGCGCCCCTCGCGGTCGCGGCGGAGGCGCCGGGCGGCGGCTGGTACTGGCCGTCGGCTGCCGCGCACCCGTCTGTGCCGCGT
>Ga0207709_10000996_pt1 | contig 21084 bp, 21 predicted proteins | sample KBSM34metaG_FD_184397 | JGI IMG/M metagenome (GOLD analysis project Ga0207709, IMG submission 184397) | Miscanthus rhizosphere microbial communities from Kellogg Biological Station, Michigan, USA - KBS M3-4 metaG (SPAdes) (version 2) | ecosystem: Host-associated > Plants > Roots > Rhizosphere >...
AGCGTGGCCCCGGCCGCGGCCAGTTCCGGCCACAACAGCTGCAGCAACGACGGCGAGATCGTCAGCAGGATCGGCACACACAGACTCAGCGAGGCCAGGTTGGCGAACAACGCCGCCGCCACACCCGGCCGCAGCAGCGTCGGATCCGCGCGCACCTTGCGGCCGAAATCCAGCACCGCCGCGGTGGACGACACGAAGCCGGCCAACAGGCCGGCGATCGCCAGCCCCCAGCGATTGCCGACCACGCGTAGCGCGACGTGGCCGAGCGCACCGACCACCATCACCAACACCACCAGCCGCCACACCTTGGCCGGATTGATCGCACCCAGCGGACCGTAGCCGCGATCGGGCAGCAGCGGCAGCACCACCAGCGCGGCGGCGAGCAACAGCAAGCCATCGGCCACCTCGCGTTGGCTGAGCACCGTGCGACTGAAGCGGTGCAACGGCGCCTTGGCGTACAGCAACAGCGCCACCACGATCCCCAGGGCCGTGGCCACCGCCGGCATCCGCGTCGCCAGGCCACCGAGCAGCCCGGTCAGCAGCAGCGTCACCTCGCCGGTGAGACCCGCATCGCGCGCGCGCGTGTTGCGATACGCCAGCGCGGAAAACACGCCGATGGTCGCGATCACCACCACGAAGCTCGCCTCGCCCAGGCCAAGCGCCACCGCCCCCGCCACCGCGGCCAGCGCATGCGTGCGCAATCCAGCGACACGGTGCGCGGCACCGCCGCGCTCGCGCACCAGCCCGATCAGCAAACCCAGTCCGAGCGCCGCTGCCAGCGTGCGCACCAGTGCAGGTTCCAACTCCAGCGCCATGATCGCTCCCCGTTGCGCCCAGCATAGCCGCGCTTGGCAGTGTGGGCCGCAATCCCGACAATGGCAGTCAATCCCCCACGAAAGGCTGCCTGCGCCCATGTCGCGAACCTCGCTGACCCGCTTCCTGATCGAAGAACAGCACGCCGGCCGCATCGGCCCGGAACTGCGCCAGCTCATCACCATCGTGACCCGCGCCTGCAAGCGCATCTCCATCGCAGTCAGCAAGGGCGCCCTGGGCGGCGTGCTCGGCGACGCCGGCACCGGCAACGTGCAGGGCGAGGCGCAGAAGAAACTGGACGTGCTCAGCAACGACATCCTGCTCGAAGCCAACGCCTGGGGCGGCCACCTGGCCGCCTGCGCGTCGGAGGAGATGGACCACAGCCAGCCGGTGCCCGACAAGTATCCCAGCGGCGACTTCCTGCTGCTGTTCGATCCGCTGGACGGCAGCTCCAACATCGACGTCAACGTCTCCGTCGGCACCATCTTCTCGGTGCTGCGCGCGCCGCCAGGCACCGACAAGCCCGGCGACGAACACTTCCTGCAACCGGGCACCGCCCAGGTCGCCGCCGGCTACTGCATCTACGGCCCCAGCACGATGCTGGTGCTGACCCTGGGCCACGGCACCCATGCCTTCACCCTGGAACGCGAGGAAGGCAGCTTCCTGCTGACCCAGGCCGACATGCGCATCCCCGAGGACACCGCCGAGTTCGCGATCAACATGTCCAACCAGCGCCACTGGGAAGCGCCGATGCAGCATTACGTGGCCGACCTGCTCGCCGGCAGCGAAGGCGCGCGCGGCAAGAACTTCAACATGCGCTGGATCGCCAGCATGGTGGCCGACGTGCACCGCATCCTGACCCGCGGCGGCATCTTCATCTACCCGTGGGACAAGAAGGACCCGGGCAAGGCCGGCAAGCTGCGCCTGATGTATGAAGCCAACCCGATGGGCCTGCTGGTCGAACAGGCCGGCGGCGCCGCCAGCACCGGCCGCGAACGCATCCTCGGCCTGCAACCGGAGCAGCTGCACCAGCGCGTGCCGGTGTTCCTGGGTTCCAAGAACGAAGTGGCCGAGGCGGTGCGGTACCACGTGGAGCACGACCAGGCCCAGGGCTGAGTCTTCGCTGCACATTGCCGGGGAGACACCAGCTACTGGGATCCCCGGCAAACGCTCCGGCGCGCTGCACTAGAGATGCGTTAGCTGGAACAAGCCAACGCCACTTCGCAATTCGGCACAATGCACTTGGCAACGGGGAATGAGCGGCATGAACTGGAGCAAGGTCTTCAAGTACGCCGGTGTACTGTTTTGCCGTGCAATTCGCTCTCGGATTTGCCGAGGGATTTTTCTTCCCCGAATCCGCGAAGAACATTGCGTTTTTGCTCCTCGACCCGGCAGTTTCATTCTCCGTATGCGCGGGGATATTCGCACATCTTTCCGCCCGCCAGCCCGTCAAGCCGTTCGCTCATGCCTGGGCCGCGCTGTTCCTTCAAGCGGCGCTGGCGGTGCTGTTCGCGCTGGCGCTCAAACGATGGCTGGGCATGCCGCCGCCCCTTCTGCTGGCCTTGGATTGGCTTGTGCTCGTCTGCGCGCTCCTGGCCGGTAGCGCACTGGGCTCCAGCCTGTTGCGGATCGCCAAACAGCAGGCCGATGCCTAGAGCTCCGCTCGTGCCAGAATCACTTCGCAGCTAGGCTTCAGCGGGCATGCGCCAGAGAGCACGCGTTGACCGAACTAGATGGCTCCCAACGAGTCAACACCGGCACCAAGGGAAAACCATATGCTCGAAAGATTGCGTGCGCTCCTGTTTGGAAAGGCAGTTGCCGCTTCGCCAGCCGATGCCATCCAGTGGCAGGAGGGCGGCCTCTACGTGACCGAGCGGGAGAACGGCAGGTTCGTGCCGCTCAAGATCATCAAGCTGGACGCGCATGGCGTCCATGTCCGTGTCTACAGCAATGTGTACCCCGAACCTCCCGCGCGCATCGACGAAGCCACGCTGTACATGGCCGGCGTGGACCGGCCGGACGACGTCCCGATGGGCATGGGCCACCTTCCGATCTCCACTGCCTCCTTTTCCGGTTGGGAAGCGCGATTCGTACAGCCGTCCTCGGTGACCGCAGAAGAGCTGGACGGTTACGACATCTGGCGCGATGCCGAGGGCGGTTACTTCTAGCGTCGCCGCCTGCACGCCGGTTCGACCGCCGTCGCTTCGCCGTCGCCGTGCGCAGGCCTGACAGCGGCATTCACCGCCTGGAAATCGTGCGGCACTCCGTGAGCGGCGGGCGACTGCGCTCCCTGCATGGCGTACGTTCCGCGCCGTTGCTACGATGCGATATCACTTCCCGCGAGCCGCTGCGCCATGAGCCTGCATGTCTGGTGGATGTTCTTGCTGACGGTGTTCGTGTTGTCGGGCACGCCGGGGCCGAACATGCTGCACGTAATGACACGCAGCGTGCGTTTCGGCGTACGCCGCAGCCTGCTGGCGATGGCCGGCTGCCTGCTGGCGGTGGTGCTGGTGCTGCTGGCGTCGGCGGCAGGCCTGGGCGCGGTGCTGGACGCGTCGCCGCGCGTGTTCGAGTTGCTGCGCTACGCCGGCGTCGGCTATCTGCTGTGGCTGGGAATCGCCGCCTGGCGTAGCGGAGAGGCGCCGTTGGACCCGCAAGGCGCACCGCCCCTGACTGCGTCGCTGTCGCCGCTGCAGTTGTTCCGTGGCGGGCTGGCGATCGGATTGAGCAATCCCAAACTGCTGTTGTTCGCCGCCGCGTTCCTGCCGCAGTTCGTCGACAAGACCCAGCCGCAGTGGCCGCAATTCGCGATCCTGGTGGCGACCTTCGCCGCGTGCGAGCTGTTCTGGTACGCGGTCTACGGCATCGGCGGACACGGCATCCGCCGCTACCTGTCCCGGCCCGGCCTGCGTCGGCTGTTCGACCGCGTCGTCGGCACCATCTTCATCGGGTTCGGCATCGTGCTGTTGCGCTTCCGGCCGCAGTAGCGGCAGGGCCGCGGCGGCGGACAGGGATGCCGCAGCCCGCCGTCGATTGCCGTCCGCGCGATGATTGCGCTGCGGAGCATCCCTTCACTCCGGTCAAGCCGCTTCGGCGCACGGTTTGGCCACAGCATCAGGCGTTCCACGCATGACATGGCCCTTCGCATACCAAAACGCATCGCTGGAGTTCGAACGCTTCATGGTCGATGCGCGCGACGCTTCGGATCTGGCGACGACCAACATGGCCTGGAACATGGTGGTCGGCGTGCTGCATGCGTTCCGGGGCCGCCTCACTGTCCAGGAGGTGCTACGTTTCGCCGATATCCTGCCGCCCGTGCTGCGCGCTTTGTTCGTCGAAGGCTGGGACAGCGAAGCGCCGATTCTGGCGTTCGGCCAGGACGAGGACTTGTTGGCGGAAGTCCGCTCGGTTCGCGCCGCGCACAATTTCGCCCCGCCCAACGCGGTGCAGGCGGTCGCCCAGGCATTGCGCAGGAACGTCGACAACGCCGAGCTGGACCGGGTATTGGCGACGCTGCCTGCCGGCGCCGCCGCGTTCTGGTCCGTCGCGCCGTCCGTTCGCGTCGCCTGAGCCTGCCCAAGAAGGCGCCATTCAACGTGAAACGCCCCACCTTGGGAGGGCGGCAGGGAACAGGATTGCGATGAACCAGACGGTCTTCCTCATGTTCTTCTTCGCCACAGCGCCGGTCGCGCTGATGCCGAGCGTCATTTCCTGGCTCACCCGGCACCGTTCGCGCCGGCCGATCGTGATCGCCAACCTGGCGCTGTGGGTGCTCATCTTCTTTGCGGCGAGGAGTTTCACCCTCGGCACGTCGAGCAAGTTCCAGTTGCCGACGCTGCTGGCCCTGATCGCGTGGCTGGTGTTGCTCGGCTATTCGATTCGTGGCAGTTCTTCGAAAGGAAGCTGAGCTCCCAGGAGATCAACGTTCCTTCGTAGCGGTACCGGTATGCGCCTGGTCCAACCGGTCGAGTCTACGGTCACGATTTCTATGGTTGTTGGTTGACACGAACGGCGCGCGCGACCGGTCCTCATGCCGCTTCGCCCAGCGCGCCTGTACCTATCCCTCCACGCCCAGATCCTCCCGCAACCGCGCCAACGCGCGCCGCGCGTCGCCGACCACCAGCGGCGCCGGGACCGCCAGCATCAGGTTGAGCGGCAGGCCGAATTCCTCGAAGTGCCAGCCGTGGGTGTCGACGCGGCCGTCGGCGCCGATCGCGCCGGGATGGCGGGCGCGGATGCGCTGGGCGAAGCTGCCGTCGTCGGGGATGTAGCCGTACACCGGCTTGCCCAGGGCGACGGCGTAGCCGACCTCGAAGCAGGTGCCGCTGTCCGGCTCCGGGCCGCGGAAGAAGTCCAGGTTGGCCAGTACCGCATCGGCCTGCGCGATCAGGCCGATGTTGGCCTCATAGATCCAGCGCGCCTGCGCGGCGGGGTCGGCGATGTGCGCCGGCACCGCCTGGTCCAGCGGGAACAGGCCATCGAATCCGAATTCGCGGCACAGCGCCTTCAAGGCCTCGCCGCGGGCGGCGGCATCGGGGCGGAACACGTCGGGGCCGGCGAGGTACAGCGTGCGGATCATCGGCGAGGGCAGGGTGGGCAGTGGGGCGCTCATTGTCGGCGCGCACATGGAGGGATGCCAACGACACAGCTGCGATGCCGCGGGATCGCTGGTAAGGTCGCGCGATGTCCGATGCCACTCCCGATTTCATCGAGGTCTTCGATGGCGCCATGTCCCGCGAGGACTGCGCCGCGATCATGCGCCGCCTGCGCGGCAGTACGCAGTTGCAGCCGGGCGAGGTCGGCAGCGGCGTATTCCCCGAGCTCAAGCATAGCCGCGACCTGCGCATCAGCGGCCTGGAGCCGTGGCGCGACGTGGAGCAGCGGCTGCAGCAGGCGGTGTTCGCCGGCCTGCTCGGCTACCTGCGCAAGTACCCGCAGGCGCTGATCTCGCCGCTGATGCTGCAGGTGCCCGGCGCCGACGGCCAGCCACACCGGCTCGGTGCCGACGATTTCGCGCTGCTCGACGACGCGGCGCTGTCCAACCTGGCCCGCACCTGCCTGCGTCCGGGCGCGATCAACCTGCAGTGGTACGCCGCGGGCGAAGGCGGCTATCCGTACTGGCATTGTGAGCTGTACCCGCGCGATCCCGGCGCCGAAACCCTGCACCGGCATCTGCTGTGGACGCTGTACCTCAACGACGACTTCCAGGACGGCGAAACCGAGTTCCTGTTCCAGCAGCGCAAGATCGCGCCGCGCGCCGGCAGCCTGCTGATCGCCCCGACCGCGTTCACCCACACCCACCGCGGCAACCGCCCGCAGGGCGGCGACAAATTCATCGCCACCAGCTGGGTCCTGTTCCAGTCGGCGCAGGCGCTTTACGGCCGGGAGTAGGGAGTCGGGATTGGGGATTCGCAACAGCGGGATGCGGCGGCTGTTGGCCTGCCGGCTTTCGTTTGGCCACTGACGGGCGCACGTTCTCGTCGCCAGCCGGATCTATCCCGGTCACCGCGGCCGCCTTCCGGCGAAGCTAGGGACGAAGCAGCGGCTACCGCAGCACGCCTTTGCGCACTCTTACGAATCCCCAATCCCGACTCCCGAATCCCCGCCTCAAAACAGCACGCCCTGCGGCGAGGGCGCACGCGGCGGCAGCGGCCTGACGAAGCGGCTGCAGTCCAGCGCCGGGCGCGTGCGTTCCGCGTAGCCCAGCCGCTTGTGCGCCAGCGCGAAGCGCCGCGCCAGCAGGTCGGCATAGACGCCTTCGCCGCGCATGCGCTTGCCGAAGGTGGCGTCGTAGTCCTTGCCGCCGCGCAGCTGCTGCACCGTGCTCATCACGTGCGCGGCGCGGTCGGGATGGTGCGCCTGCAACCAGTCGCGGAACAGCGGCGCGACCTCGTGCGGCAGCCGCAGCAGCACGTAGCCAGCCGAGTCGGCGCCGGCGGCATGGGCTGCCTCCAGCACCGCTTCCAGCTCGTGGTCGTTGATCCACGGGATCACCGGCGCCACCATCACCCCCACCGGCACCCCGGCCTCGTGCAGGGTGCGCATCGCGCGCAGCCGCGCGTGCGGCGCCGAGGCGCGCGGCTCCAGCCGCGCCGACAGGCGCGGGTCCAGCGAGGTCACCGAGAAGTGCACGCTGACCAGGTTCTCGCGCGCCAACGGCACCAGCAGGTCCAGGTCGCGCTCGACCAGCGCGTTCTTGGTGATCAGCGAGAACGGATGGCGGGTTTCCCACAGCACCTCGATCAGCCGCCGGGTCAGCTGCAGCTTGCGCTCGATCGGCTGGTAGGCGTCGGTGTTGATGCCCAGCGCGATCGGACTGGGCACATAGCCGGGCTTGGCCAGTTCGCGGCGCAGCAATTCCGGCGCATTGGTCTTGGCGAACAGGCGGGTCTCGAAGTCCAGCCCCGGCGACAGGTTCAGATAGGCGTGGCTGGGACGCGCGAAGCAGTAGCTGCAGCCATGCTCGCAGCCGCGGTACGGATTGACCGACTGCGAAAAGCCCACGTCCGGCGACTGGTTGCGGCTGATGATGCTGCGCGCGGTCTCCTCGCGCACCTCGGTGCGCAGCCGCGGCGCGGCGAATTCCTCGCTGTCGTCGGGATGCCAGCCGTCGTCCTCGGCCTGGCTGATGGTGCGTTCGAAGCGGCCGGGCAGGTGGCTGCCGGCGCCGCGTCCCTTGATGGCCGTGCTCATCCGCACAGGCTACGCCGCCACGGTCTCAGCCACTGCGACGGCACGCGGGCAACGCTGAATCTTTCAGCGCCACGCGCAGGAGCCGCGCCGGCCCCGTAGAATCCGCCGATGTTCGTATTCGCGACCCTGCAGAACACCTGGGACTGGCTGACCGGCATTCCCCATTTCGGCGCCTACCTCACCGCCGCCTATCTGCTGTACATCCTGTGGCTGAGCGGCTGGATCGTGCTGCAGAAGCGCGAGCCGGCGGCGACGCTGAGCTGGGTGCTGTCGCTGGCGGCGCTGCCGTACCTGGGCTTCGTCATCTACTACCTGCTCGGGCCGCAGAAGGTGAAGCGGCAGCGCCTGCGCCGCGGCCGCTCGCGCTCGGGCATGGAGCACTACAGCAGCGTCTGCCCGCCCGACGCCGATTGCACCGAGCTGGCCAAGATCGCCCAGGCCACCACCGGCCTGGCGCCGAGTTCGGCGACCACCGCGCAATGGCTGGTCGACGGCGCCGCCACCTACGACGCGATCGTGCGCGACATCGCCGCCGCGCAGCACCACGTGCACCTGGAGTACTACATCTTCAATCCCGACCGCAGCGGCACGCGCATCCGCGACGCGCTGGTCGAGCGCGCCCGCGCCGGGGTCAAGGTGCGCCTGCTGCTGGATGCGGTGGGCTCCTCGCAGGTGCGCAAGCGCTTCCTGCAGCCGCTGCTGGACGCCGGCGGCGAGGCGGCCTGGTTCCATCCCACCCAGCTGCTGCGCCCGTTCAAGTTCAAGCGGCCGTGGGTCAACCTGCGCACCCACCGCAAGATCGTGGTGATCGACGGGCGCATCGGCTTCACCGGCGGCATCAACGTCACCGACGAGGAGAACGAGGCGCTGCGCCCCGACGCCTACCGCGACCTGCACGTGCGCTGCGAGGGCCACGTGGTGCGCAGCCTGCAGCTGGTGTTCGTCGAGGACTGGCTGTACGCCACCCGCCAGGGCCGCGACGCCTTCGACATGGCGAAGATCTGGCCGCACGACATGCCCGGCCGCGACGACGGCGCGATCCAGGCGCAGGTGCTGGTGTCCGGTCCGGATTCGTCGTGGGAGAGCATCCACCGCATGCAGGTGGCGGCGATCTACGAGGCGCAGCGCAGGGTGTGGCTGGTGACGCCGTATTTCGTGCCGGGCGAGGCCGCGCGCATGGCGCTGACCTCGGCCGCGCTGGGCGGGCTCGACGTGCGCCTGCTGGTGCCCAAGCGCAGCGATTCGCGGCTGGTGACGCTGGCGGCGCGCTCGTATTTCGACGAGTTGCTGCAGGCCGGGGTCAAGATCTACGAGTACGGCCCGCGCATGCTGCACAGCAAGGCGCTGATCGTTGACGAGGAACTGTGCATCGTCGGCAGCGCCAACTTCGACAACCGCAGTTTCCGCCTCAATTTCGAAGTCTCGGCGATGTTCCGCGACCGGCAGATGACCCAGGAGCTGGCCACGCTGATCGGCCGCGAGATCGCCGATGCGGTGCAGGTGCGCGACGACCGCAAGCGCTCGCTGTGGCGCTACCGGTTGCCCGAGGCGATGGCGCGGCTGACCTCGCCGCTGCTGTAGGCGCGTCGTCGATCCCCGGACAGGTCGCGCCTTGCTTGCGCGTGCCAGGGAGCGGGAACGTCCACGCCCGGACGAGGCGGCCGCGGACGTATGCGAGCGAGACCCTGCGGGCTCGGCTCGAATGGCGGCACGCCGCCGGTTCCGACGGTTCGCCGTGGAACCGGTCGCCCGGGCGGCGCTACACTGCGCCCATCCTTGGGGAGATCGTCATGTACTGGCTTTTTCTGCTGCTCGCGCTCGCTGCCTTCGTCCTGGCGTTCTCCACGCCGCACATGTCGTTGCTGGTGCTGGCCTTGTTGGCGGCGCTGGGATTCCTGCTGGCCTGGGCGCGCGGCTGGTACGTGGCCAAGATCGGCGACGCCAGCCAACGCGATGCGGCGCCGATGATCGATCCGGCCGAGCTGCGCCGGCTGCGCGAACAGGCCGAGGCGCGCCGCGCGGCGGCCGCCGCGGCCAGCGACGACGCGATCTCCTCGTAGGCGCCGCCCGCCGATGACCCGACTCAGCGTCAACGTCAACAAGATCGCGGTGCTGCGCAATTCGCGCGGCGGCGAACTGCCGAGCGTGCTCGAGGCGGCGCGCGCCTGCCTGGACGCCGGCGCGCACGGCATCACCGTGCACCCGCGCCCGGACCGGCGCCACATCCACGCCGAGGACGTGCTGGCGCTGGCCGAGCTGACCCGCGCGCGCGGCGTGGAATTCAACATCGAAGGCAATCCGTTCGCGCCACCGCGGCCAGGCTATCCGGGTCTGCTTCCGCTGTGCGCGCAGGTGCGTCCGGCGCAGGCCACCCTGGTGCCGGACGGCGACGGCCAACTGACCTCCGACCATGGCTTCGACTTCGCTCGCGACAGCGAACGGCTGCGCCCGCTGATCGCCGAGCTGAAGGCCCTGGGCTGCCGTGTCAGCCTGTTCGTGGATGCCGACAACCCGGACCTGGCACGCGCCGCCGAACTCGGTGCCGACCGCGTCGAGCTGTACACCGGGCCGTATGCGGAAGCGTTCGACCGCGGCGACGCCGCAGCGCCGACCGCCTTCGCCGCGGCCGCACGCCGTGCCCAGGCCGCCGGCCTCGGCGTCAATGCCGGCCACGACCTGGCCCAGGCCAACCTCGGCGCGTTCCTGGCCGCGGTGCCACAGGTGCTGGAGGTGTCGATCGGGCACGCGCTGATCGGCGAGGCGCTGTACGCCGGGCTCGATGCCACGGTGAAGGCGTATCTCCAGATCCTGGCTGCTGCGCGGTAGCCCATCTGCGTTTCGAGCAGAGACGGGAGCTTGTGCGGGAGTCTCTGGGGGAGAGTAGGCCATCGGCAACGGCCGAGCCTGCCGAACCTGAGGCCGTCGGAACCAATGGCCTGGGCCGCCCCGTTGCGAATCGCCATGCCAATTGCGACCTGTGGGAGCGACTTCAGTCGCGACGGGCCTTGTCGATAGAGCTCGTCGCGACTGAAGTCGCTCCCACAATGGGCATTGTCAGTCGGCGCTAGTGCCGCGCTGGACGGTAAAAGCGGAGCGCGCGCATTCGGGAGCCAATCCATTCATATGGATTGGGCGTGCGCTGCACCGTGGCGATCGGAAGCTCGCTCTTCTCGAGAAGCTATCGGCGCAACCGACGCCACAGCAAAACCGACACTGGCACTTTTGTTTTCGCTCCATCGCCAAACAGAAGAACGCCACCGTTGCCGGTGGCGTTTGCAGTCCGTCATGACGGAGCTGTTGCGCTAGAACGTATCACTGCACGAAGCCGATGCGGTCCACCTGCGCGTTCTTGGCTGCGGCCAGCACCTTGGCCATCACCTCGTATTCGGCATCGGGGTTGGCCTCGATGCGCAGCTCCGGGGTGTTGCCGGCGGCCTGCGCCATCGCCTCCTGCAGCCGCGGCTGCAGCTCGGCCAGGGGCAGGGGACTGGCGTTCCAGAACAGCTGGCCGCTGGCGTCCAGGCGCAACTGGATCGGCGGCGGCGGCTCGAGCGGCCGTTGCGGCGTGTCGACACGCTGCGGCAGGTTCATGGTGATCGGCCGCGTCACCAGCGGCACGGTCACGATGAAGATGATCAACAGCACCAACATGACATCGACCAGCGGCGTGACATTGATTTCCGACAACGGTCCCCGGTTCCCTGCGGTACTGAAAGCCATGGCCTGCCTCCTGTCCTGTGGTTGTGGTGTCGCGTCTCCAGCCTACACCTGGGACCGGGCGCCGCGCGAGGGGCCAGGCGCAGGACGCTGGGGATGCCGTGGGGCGTGATTGGCGGTGCGGCACCGCGGCGCATCGCGCAGCCGTCTGCCAACGCGGTTTTCCGCTTATGGGCCGGGAGGAGGAAAGCATCGGCTTTCGGCGCATACGGTCGTCGGTCGCCGACAGGCGTTGCATCGAGGGTGCGGCCCGTCGCGACTGAAGTCGCTCCTACAATGGGTCCGACGGCGCGTTGCCGAACCTGCGAGCAGTCGCATGCCGGCGTCGATCTCCTGCCGGTTTGCACGACGCCGCCAAAAAAAAACGCCACCGTTGCCGGTGGCGTTGCAGTCGCGTCATGACTGAGGTGTTGCGGTAGAGCTTATTGCTGCACGAAGCCGATCTTTTTCATGTCCGAATTCTTGGCGGCGGCCAGCACCTTGGCCATCACTTCGTATTCGGAATCCGGATTGGCATCGATGCGCAGTTCCGGCTGGTTGGTCGGATCGCGCTGTACTTCGTTTTCCATCATCTGCGGAAGCGCCGTCACAGCCACCGGGCTGTTGTTCCAGAAGAGCTGGTTCGACGCATCGATACGCAGATCGATCGGCGGCGGCGGATCGCGCAACTGCGGCGGCGGGTTGATCACTCGCTGCGGCAGGTCCACGTCGATCGGGTAGGTCATGATCGGCGCGGTCACGATGAAGATGATCAACAGCACCAGCATCACGTCGACCAGCGGCGTGACGTTGATGTCGGCCATGGGACCACGGCCGCTTCCTGAGCTGAACGCCATGGCTCAGTTCCCCTTCTCTTTGGTCGCAACGAAGCCGACGTCCAGCATGCCCTGACCCTGCGCGATCTTGGTGATCTCGTTGATCGTACGCATCTTGGTCGTGCGGTCGCCACGCAGGTTGAGCGGCGGCTGCGGGGTCTGCTGGGCAGCGGTGGAGAAGCGCGATTCCAGGGCTTCCTTGGAAATCGGCTCGTCGTTCCAGTACAGCGACCCGTCTTCCTTGACCGCCAGCGTGATCGGATTGGAACGTTTTTCGTCCTTGTCCGGATCCTGCTTCAGGTTGGCTTGGGGCAGCTCCACCTTGACCTTGTGGGACATCAGCGGTGCCGTGATGATGAAGATGATCAGCAGCACCAGCATCACGTCCACGAGGGGCGTGACGTTGATGTCGGCCATGGGGCCGCCGCTGTTACCACTACTGAAAGCCATAACGGGCTCCGTTAATCGTTGCGTGGACTACTCGACCGCGGATCAGCGAACGCGCGAACCAGTGGCGAAGAAGTCATGCAGGTCGTGGGCGAACGTATCGAACTTGGCGATCGTCGAGCTGTTGACCTTGCTGAAGAAGTTGAACGCGAACACGGCCGGGATCGCGACGAACAGACCGATCGCGGTCATGATCAGCGCTTCACCCACCGGGCCGGCAACGGCGTCGATCGAGGCGGAGCCGGTGGCACCGATCTTGATCAGCGCGCCGTAGATGCCCCACACCGTACCCAGCAGACCGACGAACGGCGCGGTCGCACCGACGGTGGCCAGCAGGGTCATGCCCGACTGCAGCTTGGTGCTTTCGCGGGTCACGGCCTGACGCAGGGCGCGGTCGACGAACTCCGAACGGCTCAGGGTCTCGCCCAGGCCGGTACCGGCACCGGCTTCGGCGCGCTGGTGGTGCGCAGCGGCCTGAGCGGCGTCGAGCGCGATCTTCGAGAACGGCTCGCTGGCCGGCTGCTCTTCCATCGCACGGATGGCGTCCTGCGCGTTCGGGGTATCCCAGAACAGGCTGGTGACGCGATCGGCCTGGCCCTTCAGACGGGTGGCGCGGAAGATGTTGATGACGGTCCAGTACCAGGACGACGCCGACATGATGATAAGGGTGATGAGCACCACCCAGGAGACGGCGAAGTCACCCGGCTTGGAGGTCATCTCGGTGATCAGGTGCTCGAAGCCCATCTGCGACAGGGCGTTCGATGCGTTGTTGCCCCCCGCAGCAGCGGCGATGAAAATTTCCTGCAGCATGACGCTTACCTTTGTTGTGTGTGGTGATGAGGGTGGTGCAAAGAGTAGACAGGGCCTGCAGACCGGCGGGTGCGCCGGCCTGCTGCCTTTGTATCAGTTCAGCGCGAAGTTGACCGGTACGCGGACGCGGCCGGCGGTCTTCTGTCCATTGACGACAGCGGAATTGAACCGCCACTTGCGCGCTGCTTCCATGGCGGCGCGGTCCAGATCGCGATTGCGGCTGGATTTCTCGACGGAAACGTTGGTGACGTTACCGTTTGCATCGACATCGATGATCAGGATCACCTCGCCTTCCGCGCCCGACCGGAATGCGGACGGCGGGTACTTCGGCGGGTTCATGTTCTTCGACGAGATATCGACGCTGGCGCCGATGTCGGTCGCGGCAGCAGGCGGCGACGGCGGCGACGGCGGTGTGGCGATGTCGCTCGGGCGCGGCTCTGGCACATCGATCACCGGGGCTTCCGGCGGCGGCGGCAACGGGGTCGGCTTCGGCGGGGCCAGGTTCTTGACCGGCGGCGGCGGGGTCTCCGGTGGCTTCGGCGGCGGCGGCGGCGGGGGGGGCGGCGGCGGCGGGGCGTCGACCAGGGTGACGACGATGTTGCGTTCCTTCTCCGCTGCCGCCTTCGGCGCAACGGCTGGAATCAGCAACAACATCAGCGCTGCCAGATGCAGCGCGATTACGAAGGCAATACCGATGATGCGCGGCCAGCTGAGGCCGGAAGCTTCATCTCTGTCGTAATGCCGATTGATGACCAATTGTTCCGTCATGCGCCAATGACTCGATTTAGGGGGGCCGGGATTCGCGACGAATCTGAATCCCAGTTCAGGCGGCTTGACACCGCAGGAACCTCCAAGCTTATACCAATCCCTGTGACCTGCACTACTTTAAGCACTGGTTTTCGGGGGCTTTTTTTGCTTTTTACTTCAGATTGATGATCTTCTTGGCGTCTTCCGGCTTCTTGACGCCCTTGGCGAGCGCCTGCTGCGCGGCCTGCTTGGCTTCCGGGATGCGGCCTTCCTGGTGCAGCACCTTGGCCAGGTTCAGATAGGTTTCGCCGTCCTTGGACAACGGCGCGGCCTTCTGCCAGTTCTCGATCGCCTGCGGCACCTGGTCGGTGTAGTAGTACGACTGCGCCAGCGCCAGATAGGTCTGGTAGTCAGGCTTGAGGATGCCCTTCTGCAGGCCTTCGTTGATGACCGAGATGACGTCCTTTTCCTTCTTGTCGGTGTTGGCGTAGATCGAGTACAGCTGCTTGTACTCCTTCTCGTCGGTCAACTGCCCTGCGGCACGCAGCTTGTCCATCACCGCGGCGGCCTTGTCCATCTGGTCGGCCTGCATGTACATGCTGGCCAGGTTGAGCTGGGCCTTCTTGTCGTTCGGCGTCTTCGCCGCCAGCGCTTCGGCGGCCTTGACCGCTTCACCGGTCTGCCCGGCGGCGGCGTAGGACGCCATCAGCAGCTGGTTCCAGCTGTCCTTGGGCTGGGGCGACGCGGCGATGGCCTGCTGCAGCACCGGGATCGCCTCCTGGTAGCGCTCGGTCTGGTACAGCGCCTGGCCCTTGAGGATCAGGTCTTCCGGGCGGGTCGACTTGGATTCGGCCAGGAACTTGTCCAGCGAGGCCAGGCCTGCGGCGGTCTCGTCGTCCTGCAGCTGCAGCTGCGCCAGCATCAGCATCGACTGGAAGTGGCCGTTGTTGTCCAGGCCGTTGAACTGGATCGCCTGCTGCAGGTACTGCTTGGCGGCCTTGCTGTCGTCCAGGTTGTAGGCGGCCTGCGCGGCCAGCTGCGCGGCGATCGACTTGTCGTATTCGTTGGCCGCGCTATTGGCCAGGATCTCGTCGGCCTGGGTGCGCACGCCGGCGTAGTCCTCGCCCTTGTTATAGGTGTCGATCAGCTTCTGCAGCTTGCTGCCGAGCTTGGCCGACGGCTTGCCGGTCGGCTCCTGGCGGGTGGCGTTGGGAAACATCACCGCGGCCTTTTCGTTCTTGGACTTGCGCGAAGAGCGCTGCTCGGAACGATCGGACTGCGCGACAGCGTCGGTCACCACCGCGCCGCCGAGGGCAGCAGTGATCACCAGGGACAACAGCGCTTGCTTGCGGATACTGAATTTCATGGATCACCTCGGTGGAACCGCCCTGAGCGGCACGGAAGACGGAGCGGCCATCCAGGGCCGAGCCAGCAAAACTAACAGAAACCTGTACGTGGTGAAAACGTTTTTAGGACGCATTGCCATGCACGGCGCGCGCCCACGCGCGGCGGCGCCGATGCGCTCAACCGCACTTCGGCGTCCGCCCGGCACTGCGCGCCTGCGCATACACGGGCTCAAGCGTAGCGACATCGCGTTGCAGTTCGCCGATGCGGGCACTGGGATCGGGGTGGGTGGACAGCCATTGCGGCGGGCGCTGGCCGCCGGCGGCCATCATGTTCTTCCACAGATCCACCGCCTGCGCCGGGTCGAACCCGGCCTGCGCCATCAGCCGCTGGCCGACCACGTCGGCCTCGCTTTCCTGGGTACGCGAACCCGGCAGCAGGAACGCGGCCTGCGCGGTCATGCCGCCGACCTGGCCCACAGTGTCGGCCGCGGCGCTGCCGTAGCGCGCACCGGCCAGCGCGCCGAGCAGGCTGAGGCCGGTCTGGGTGCCCATCTGGCGGGTGATGCGTTCTTCGTGGTGACGCGAGATCACGTGGCCAATCTCGTGGCCAAGCACCGCGGCCAGCTGATCCTGATTCTTGGCCACGGTAAAGATGCCGCTGTTGACGCCGACCTTGCCGCCGGGCAGCGCGAACGCGTTGGGTTCCTTGTCATCGAACAGGGCGGTTTCCCATGCGGTGCCGCGCCACTGCGGCGGCAACTGCGCGACCAAGGCGTTGACCACGCAGCGCACGTAGGCATTGCGCTTCGGATCGGAGTCGATCGGTTCCTTGGCCTTGGTCTCGGCAAAGGCCTTCAGGCCGAGTTGATCGAGTTCCTGCTGCGACACGCCACCCACGACCTGGGTACGCCCGGTCGGCGAGGTAGTGGTCGCGCACGCTGCCAGCAGCACCGCGATCGATGCCCCCAGTACAACCTTCTTCATACGGGTCCCCCTATGACACGCATCGCAGTGTGGTGGCACACGTCTTAACTTTTCGTCAAACAAATCTTCAAGTTGTGCCAAACCAGTACAACGCCGCGACAGCGACGGCATTGTTCAGCCCGTGCGCGGCGATCGGCGCCCACAACGTGCCGGTGCGCTTGTACAGCCATGCGAACGCGGCGCCCATGCTGCCGTAGACCAACCACAGCTGCAGGGTTTCGGCCACGCCATTGCCGGTGGTGCCGGGCAATTCGTGCACCAGCGCGAATGCGGCGCCGCTGAGCACCATGCCCAACCGCGGCCGGCCGGCATCCCACAGGCGCCCGAACAGCACGCGGCGAAACAGCAGTTCCTCGTAGGCCGGGGCGATCAGCACCGCGAACACGACCAGGAACAGCGGCATCTGCGTCATCGCTTCGCGCATCAGCGGCAGGTTGGTCGGCACCGGCTTGATCCCCAGCTGCGCGCCGAGGTTGGACAGCACGCTGCTGCCCACGAACACCGCCACCGCGACCAGCAACACCCAACCCCAGGTTGCCGGCACGCGCGCGGCCTGCCAGGAGACGCGGCGTTCGGCCGCGCTGGCCGGGCGGCGCAGGAAATACAGCAGCAAGGCCGCGGACAGGGTGCTGACCAGGGCGATCAGCAGCTGCGCCAGCGCCCCGGGCTGGCCGAGCTGGGAGGCCACGGCCGAGGCCAGCCGATCGGCGGCAATGCCCTGCGCACGCAGTTCCATGGTGACCTGGAAGCCGCGCACCACGCCCCAGACCAGGCCGGACAGCACGCTGACGGCCAACAGCACGACCGCGGCAAGCAGCACGTCGAGGACGAAACCGAGCACCGGCTTGCCCCAGCCGGACGGCGGCGCGGCCTGGGTGAGCGGGGGCGTGGCGGGCGTAGGCGACGGCAGCGAGGTCATCGCGATCCTGGGCGAGAGCAGGCTAGGGGAGCGGAACGATGCCGGCCCCCGGCACGAGCCGGGGGGCGGCGATGCCGCGTCAGATGTCGAGGTTGGCGACCTTCAGCGCGTTTTCCTCGATGAAATCGCGGCGCGGCTCGACCACGTCGCCCATCAAGGTGCTGAAGATCTGGTCGGCGGCCACCGCGTCCTCGATGCGTACCTGCAGCAGGCGACGCGTATCCGGGTTCACCGTGGTTTCCCACAGCTGCTCGGCGTTCATTTCGCCCAGGCCCTTGAAGCGCTGGATCTGCCGGCCCTTCTTGGCCTCGTCGAACAACCAGGCATGCGCCTGGGCGAAGCTGCTGATCGACTGGGTCTTGTTGCCGCGCACGATCTGCGCGCCTTCGCGGACCAGCCCGTTCAACGCCAGCGCGACCTCGCGCAGCGGACGCAGTTCGCCGCCTTCGAAAGCCGCCATGGGCACCCAACTGATCAGTTCTTCGCCCATGTGGCGACGAACAACAGTCAACGTCGCCGATTTCTGCTCATTTGCCGATTCGAAGCGCAGCTCGTAGCGGGCGGTGCCCAGGCTGCCGCGGTTGAGCACGGCCTGCAGGGCCTCCAGGCTCGGGTGGCGGTCGCCCTCGGCTTCCAGCTGCGCCACGTCCAGCGGCGGCAGGTCGATCAGCGCGGTCAACAGCGCCGGATCGTAACGGTGCGCATTGCGCGCCACCGCCTCGTTGGCGCTGGCGAACAGCAGCAGCAGCTTCTCCAGCGCCGCACCGGTGATCGGCGGCTCGTTGCTGGCCGGAATCAGCGCGGCACCCTCGACCGCGCTGTTGGCCAGGTAGGCGTTGAGCGCGTTGTCGTCCTTCAGGTACAGCTCCTGCTTGCCCTGCTTGAGCCGGTACAGCGGCGGCAGGCCGATGTAGATGTAGCCGCGCTCGATCAGCTCCGGCATCTGCCGGTAGAAGAACGTCAGCAGCAGGGTGCGGATGTGCGCGCCGTCGACGTCGGCGTCGGTCATGATGATGATGCGGTGGTAGCGCAGCTTGTCCGGGTTGTACTCGTCGCGGCCGATGCCGGTGCCCAGCGCGGTGATCAGCGTGCCGACCTGGTCGGAGGCCAGCATGCGGTCGAAGCGCGCGCGTTCCACGTTGAGGATCTTGCCGCGCAGCGGCAGCACCGCCTGGTTCTTGCGGTTGCGGCCCTGCTTGGCCGAGCCGCCTGCCGAGTCGCCCTCGACGATGAACAGCTCCGACAGCGCCGGATCCTTCTCCTGGCAGTCGGCCAGCTTGCCGGGCAGGCCGGCGATGTCCAGCGCGCCCTTGCGGCGGGTCAGGTCGCGCGCCTTGCGCGCGGCCTCGCGGGCGCGCGCGGCATCGACGATCTTGCCGGCGATGGCCTTGGCCTCGTTGGGGTTTTCCTGCAGGAATTCCTCCAGGCGCGCGCCGAACGCGGTCTCCACCGCCGGCCGCACGTCGGAACTGACCAGCTTTTCCTTGGTCTGGCTGGAGAAGCTCGGATCCGGCACCTTCACCGACAGCACGGCGATCATGCCTTCGCGCATGTCGTCGCCGGTCAGGTTGATCTTGGCCTGCTTGGCGATGCCGTTCTGCTCGATGTAGGTATTGAGCACGCGCGTCAGCGCGCCGCGGAAGCCGGCCAGGTGGGTGCCGCCGTCCTTCTGCGGGATATTGTTGGTGAAGCAGTACATCGTCTCCTGGTAGGAGTCGGTCCACTGCAGCGCCACTTCCACGGTGATGCCGTTGTGCTCGCCGCTGACCGAGATCACGTGCGGGTGCAGCGGGGTCTTCAGCTGCGCCAGGTGCTCGACGAAGCTGCGGATGCCGCCTTCGTAGTGGAAGTCGTCGCGGCGGCCTTCGCCGCGCTCGTCGGCGAGCACGATCTTGACCCCGGAATTGAGGAAGGACAGCTCGCGCAGGCGACGCGCCAGGATGTCGTAGTGGTATTCCACGTTGTTGTGGAAGGCCAGGACCGATGGCCAGAAACGAACGGTCGTCCCGCGCTTGCTGGTCTCGCCCAGCTTCTTGAGCGGGGCGACGGCCGCGCCGTTGCTGAATTCCTGCTGGTAATGGGCGCCGCCCTGGAACACGTCCAGCAGCAGCTTCTCCGACAGCGCGTTGACCACGCTGACGCCGACGCCGTGCAGACCGCCGGATACCTTGTAGCTGTTGTCGTCGAACTTGCCGCCGGCGTGCAGCACGGTCATCACCACCTCGGCCGCCGACACCTCGCGGCCGAGCTTCTTGCTCATCTGCTCGTGCTTGCCGACCGGGATACCGCGCCCGTTGTCCGACACCGACACCGAACCGTCGGCGTGAATCGTCACCGAGACGTGGTCGGCGTGTCCGGCCAGGGCCTCGTCGATGGAGTTGTCGACGACCTCGAACACCATGTGATGCAGGCCGGTGCCGTCATGGACGTCGCCGATGTACATCCCAGGCCGCTTGCGAACCGCCTCGAGGCCTTCCAGGGCGGTGATGCTGTTCGCGTCGTAGTTGCCGGTGCTTGGTGGGGTGTTCTGTTCGTCGGTCATTGCGCGTGCCGTAGGCTCCACAAGGCGGCGAAGACAGGCCGGGGCCGGTTCGCGCCGCTCGATAAGGGAATGACAGGAATTATAGCAGCCACGGGCACCCAGCCCCCGCGAGCCTAAGGCTGGACCAGCAGGCGCCCATGTTCCACGTGGAACCGCGCGATCGGCAACGCCATGTCGGCCAGGGCCTGCGGGGTTTCGGTCGCGGTGACGAACACCTGCGCCGGCCCGGCCTGCAGCCGCTGCAGCACGCGCCGCTGGTGGTGCTGGTCCAGTTCCGAGGCCAGGTCGTCCAGGGCGATCACCGGCCACTCGCCGCGTTGCTCGGCATAGTCCTCGGCCTGGGCCAGCAGGCAGGCCAGGGCGGTGAGCTTGGCCTGGCCGCGCGACAACGCGTCGCGACCGGGGATGGCCGCGAACTCCAGGCTCCAGTCGGCACGGTGCGGCCCGACCGAGGTATAGCCGTACTGGCGGTCGCGCTCGCGGTTGAGCAACAGCGCATCGGCCAGCGGCACCTCGTGGCGGCGCCAGCCAGGCGCGAACTGCAGGTGCTGGATGCCCAGCGCTGGCGCCAACTCCGGGCCCAGCGCCAACAGGCGCTGCAGCAGGCGTTCCAGGTAGTGCTCGCGGCGGGAGGTGAGCGGTTCGCCAGCCTCGGCCAGCTCGTGGTCCCAGGCATCCAGGGCCGCGCCGCCGCCGCCGCTTTTCAGCAGGGCATTGCGCTGCTTGAGCGCCCGTGCATAGCGACGCCACAGCGCCAGAAAGTCAGGTTCCACGTGGAACAAACCCCAATCGACGAAACGCCGGCGCGGTTCGCCGCCACCGCTGACCAGCACGTGGCTACCCGGTTCGAAGGTGACCACCGCCAACGCCGCGCAGAGCGTGCCGAGGTAGGCCACGTCTTCGCCATCGAGCCGGCCACGCCAGTCCTGCCCGCTATGGCGCAGCCCGGCGCGACGGCGGCGCGGTTGCTGCGGCTCCGGGCCGCGTTCCTGCCATTCGACGAACACGTCCAGTGCGTCCTGGCCCTGGCTGACCAGGCCATCGCGCACCCGCCCGCGGAAGCTGCGGCCGTAGGCCATCAGGTGCATGGCCTCGAGGATGGTGGTCTTGCCGGCGCCGTTGTCGCCGGTGATCAGGTTCAAGCCCGGCGCAGGCGCCAGTTCCAACGCGGCGAAGCGGCGCAGGTGATGAAGATCGAGGCGGGAGACGTGCATACGCGGAATCGGGGCGAGGCGCTCGCACCGGGCGCAC
>Ga0207709_10000999_pt1 | contig 21008 bp, 25 predicted proteins | sample KBSM34metaG_FD_184397 | JGI IMG/M metagenome (GOLD analysis project Ga0207709, IMG submission 184397) | Miscanthus rhizosphere microbial communities from Kellogg Biological Station, Michigan, USA - KBS M3-4 metaG (SPAdes) (version 2) | ecosystem: Host-associated > Plants > Roots > Rhizosphere >...
ACTTCAGTTCGCGCACGGAGGGAAGGCGATCGTTCGCCTTCAGGCTACCCGCGCGAATACGCTGAGCGATGTTGTCGGCAAGCTTCTCGTAGCGGTTCATGGGCATCTCTTTCTGATACGGTCGTTCTGGACCGCTCCCGAGATTGTCATATCAGACGTCAGCCTGCCCCGGCGCGACTACCGGCCTCCTTGCATCTGATACGAAAATTTTCAGCTGATCTGGTTCTGTACGTATCAGCCTAGAAGATGAACACTCGACAGCACGATGAGAGTGCTTCTGTGGTGCAGGCAGACTGCTCCGCCTTTCGACGCGTCTTGCGGACGCCCATTTAGCTGACCGCTACCGTTTCGTTAGATTGATTGATTGATTGATTGATTGATTGATTGATTGATTGATTTTTCGTTTCTTCATCGGTCTATTGAGCTACTCGCCGCACTCGGGCACTTCGCCGTCTGTCACCCAATATCCTTTCAATCATGAATTCAATCCCTATCTCTTTTGTTATTTTCAAGATTCTCGTGCTCAGCGTGGGCATGTATTTAGCCGTCAAGTGGCATTACGAACGGGGACAGAAGGACAAGAATCAAAAGACAGCTGCAGTGGTACTGACATCCATCAAGGTGGGCGCGGCGTTCGTCGCTTCTGCGTTCCTCATGCTCTTCCTCACCTTTGAGTTTTGCAATTGGATGGGTCTGGACCTGGCCATGCGGTGATTGGAAGTTTTCGGTCGATAGCCCGGATACGATGCGACTAACGGCACGACCCTTTCAGAGACGGACCTCGACACGACGGCGCGGTATTTGGCTGGCATGCCGACGTGCGAGGCACGAGCTCGCCGACGGTAAAGTTCTTGCCCAGAATTCATGTGAAGTGATCTCCCGGCTGCATCGTCTCTGCTCCTGCGCCAACCTGCGTTAGTGCCAGGCATCAGGCCGGTTACCTTCTTGCCAGAAGCCTCGAGGCGGCGCCGGAACTCGATGTAGCAATCTTCGATTTTCATATTCGATGAGCCCGCCGAGTGGCTGCTTGTGGCTGCTTGTGGCCGAGGCTGTGTGAAAAGACTTCCAGCCCCGCCCATCAAAAAATAAAATCGGTGCACCCGTTTCAAGCGAGGTGCTCATGAAGCGATTCATCGAAGGCGAAGACCGACAGCAGGTCGCGCTGTTGCCGGAATGTCTTGATGACTATATCGGCGAAGACAACCCGGTGCGAGTAGTCGACGCCTTCGTCGAGGAACTGGATCTTCAGGCACTCGGCTTCAAAGGCACGGACCCAGCTGCCACCGGTCGGCCTGCGTACCACCCGGCGGTGCTTCTCAAGCTCTACATCTACGGCTACCTGAACCGCATCCAGTCCAGCCGGCGCCTGGAACGCGAGGCCCAACGCAACGTCGAGTTGATGTGGCTCACCGGCCGGCTTGCCCCGGACTTCAAGACCATTGCCGACTTCCGTCACGACAACGGCGCTGGCATCCGCAATGTCTGCAAGCGCTTCGTCGGCATGTGCCGGGAGCTCAAGCTGTTCACGCAGGCCATCGTGGCCATCGATGGCAGCAAGTTCAAAGCGGTCAACAGCCGGGATCGCAACGTCACGCCAGCCAAGATCGATGCGCGCCAGCGGCAGATCGAACAGAGCATCCAGCGCTACCTCGACGCGCTGGAGACGGCGGACCGCACGCAGCCTGCGGAGGTCGAGGCCAAGACCGAGCGGCTGCAGGACAAGATCAAGAGGCTGCGCGAGCAGATGCGCCAGCTCGAGGAGACCAAGGAGCAACTGAAGCACGAACCGGACGGCCAGCGCTCCACCACCGATCCCGATTCACGCTCGATGAATTCGCAGGCCAAGGGCTCGGGCCTGGTGGGCTACAACGTGCAGGCGGCCGTCGATGCCAAACACCATTTGATCGTGACGCACGAGGTCACGAACATTGGCAGCGACCGTGCGCAGCTGAGCAAGATGGCAGTGGCGGCACGCGATGAAATGGGAAAAGACAAGCTGCAAGCGCTGGCCGACCGTGGGTACTTCAACGGCACTGAGCTCAAGGCCTGTGAAGACGCGGGCATCGCGACCTACGTGCCCAAGCCAATGACATCGGGCGCCAAGGCCCAGGGGCGCTTCGACAAGAGCGACTTCATCTACATCGCCAGGGATGACCAGTACCAGTGCCCAGCAGGCGAACGCGCCATCTATCGGTTCGACACGATCGAGAGGAACGGTCTCAACGCACGCATCTACTGGACCAGTGCTTGCCCTCGTTGCTCCATGAAAGATGAGTGCACAACCAGCGACTACCGGCGCATCCGTCGATGGGAACACGAAGAGGTTCTGGAGCGCGTCCAGCGGCGGCTGGACAGGAAACTTGACGCCATGACCCTGCGACGACGCACTGTGGAGCACGTGTTCGGTACGCTGAAGCACTGGATGGGGTCCACCCACTTCCTGACGAAGACGCTGGCGCACGTCAGCACCGAGATGAGCCTGCACGTGTTGGCGTACAACCTCAAGCGGGTGATGCGAATTCTGGGGATGGCGAAGACGATGAAGGCGATGCATCTGGTGGGGGCGTGAGCCTCTCAAACGCAGCCTTGCCGACATGCGGCGCTCCGGTGCACATCAAACGCAGTCATTCTCGACGGACCGCCTACTGGCTGCCTATTGAGGCCCACCAAGGCATCGACAGCATGAGAGTTCGGCATACTGGCGCGACGAGGGCGTTTCCACACAGCCTCGGCCGACTGTAGCCGGTTGCGACCGGCAGAGCTTCGGGCTCAAAAGAGTCATGCCTTGCTGCTGCAGCGGTCACGAGGAGACAGCTTCATCCACCTGCGCCTGGATGACAGCGAACGTCTCGGACGGATTCGCTGAGCTTGAGATGGAACGTCCGATGACGACGTGGCTCGCGCGCTGGGCGGACAGATCTGTCGTCGATTGGACGCACGCTGCCAGAAGGTTTTTGACAGTTGCGCAAATTCGTGCCGAGACCAATATGCGGATGGAACTCTTCCAGGCAAGGGTGAAGCAATCTTCAGAATTCGCCTATGCATACGCGCTTGCATGCGCGAAAGCGGGTGCAACGACTACTGACATCATTGGAGAACGACATGGATCTGGATAGAGCAAAGGAACTGATGGCTGCGGCACAAGAAATTGGTGCCCACGTCAGCAAGGCAGGCGACCTCTCGGAGGCGGTTGCAGACCAGGTGCTGAAGCGCGAAATCAAGCTGGAACTGGGCGATGCGATGATCAAAATCTATTCGCTCCTCATGGCCCCCGTGATTCGTGAATATCCCGAGCTTGATCCTGACTCGCCTGCCGACATCGAGGCCTTCCGCTCCGGGAACTAGTCGTGAATTTCGCTCAGAGAACTCCGGATCTCGGCACCAGTTGCGGAGGCCTGAAGGCGTGCATCGGCTGCTGGTCTTCGGTTTCTGGCGAGCAGCGAAATCTTGTTCAAGGATGAGCGGAGGCGCCGCTCGCCATCTTCGTCGCGCTAAGCGGTCGCGGCGCATGCAGCGATGGCTGCCTTGAGACGACCAAGCCAATAGCCACTGACCTCGGATTCGTTCAAGCCACCTGCAATTTTTTGCAGCGCGTCCAGGAGCAAGGGACTCGCCAACTTCTCCGCAGCATCCAGTTCGTACACGCGGCAATGGGTGTCCAGGCGTTCTGCCAAGTAGTCGATTGCTCTCGGATCGCCCCGTTCCGCCAGTCCCACAAGTGCCTCGCCGCGGACCTCGGCGTCATGGTCCTGAAGGTTCTTCCATAGCAGGTCGCGGATTTCCGGTGCGTCCGCTTCCTGCATCGAGCCCAGACCGAACGTCGCCCAATTGCGTACGAGATCGTCGGAGTCGCTGGCGAGCCGAAGCAACACTTCGATGGCGGCCGGTTCAGGGTATCGGCCCAGCGAGACCGCAACGTCCCATCGAAGCAACTCATTGCGATGCGTCGACAGCCGCACGAGTTCGACCAATGCCGCAGGGTGCGGCCGATGGCCCAGTCCCGAGACTGCCGCGTGAACCACCTCGTCATGCGTATCGTGCAGGCCTGCAAGCAGCAGCGCTTGGGTTTCGTCCAGCCCGTACTCGATGCTGCCGAACTCGACGCCGCGTTTGCGTTGTCGCAGTTGAGATGCGATGTAGAGGCCAAGGCCTCGACGTCTCCAACTCGGACTCCCCGACAACCATCGCGCAAGCCCAAGCGTCTCCGGCGAGCCGCGCATCTGCAACTCGACAATGGCCCGCCAGTGCCGGTCGCTCCCCCAGTCGCGGAGCGCAATGCGGATCAGTTGCCGCTGGGTTCGCGTCCTGTTGGGATTCTTCATCGGTCTCGCCATGGCTCGCGATGTTATCTGTCGGTACATTCGGACCTGAAGCGATGTCCACAGCGCCCCAAGAAGGACGAAAAACCAATGCTCTCCCCGCCGCGGCTTGATGAAGTGAACCTCGATCCCGATTGGACCCACCAGAGGCCATACCCTCCATTGGGATTCCGGCCGTTCTCCGATTGCGAGCTCGGCAACGGAGACACCTTCGGTCTTTACTGGCCGATAGGGCTGGAAGACAAGGAACCGATCGTGGCGGAGACCTGGCACGACAGTTGGGGGCTGCAGCCGACCTTCTCTTGCCTGGCATCGTTTCTCGCGGCACGAGACAACGCGGAAGACGATTACCCGGAGGCGCCATCGCTTGCTGCGGATGGCAACTCTCCGCGCGCGCTTGTCGATGCTGCAAAGGAGGCGATACGAACGCAATCGACCGAGGTTGCCGTCCTGCACCTCGAGAAGGCGACGGCGATACTTCCGGAGTACACCGATGCGCTCTCTTTGCTATGGGCGCAGTACGCGAAACAGGGCCGCACAGAGGAGGCCATCGCAACTGCGTTGCGAGCCATCATTGCCCCTCCGTCATTCGGCGTGCGTGCGACGAAGGCGCTGCGATGGCTGAAAGGGCAACCAGATTCGCTGGGCCAGGATGATCCGATCTGGCAAGCGCGCGAGAAGCTCACGCTGTCGTACGGCGGCGCGAAGACGAACGACGACTACGCCATCTATCGCCATGCGATTCAGGCCTACATCGACAAGTCCCAGTACACGAGCGCATCCACGTTGATGCAGACCTATGCGGAGCTCATGTATTCAGAAACCGTGTCCTTTCAAGAGCGGTACGGTTTCGAGCGGGACAGCTTCATCGCCTGGCAGATCGAGGTCAGCCGCGAACATTCCAATGGACCGAGAGCTTGACAATGCGCGACATGCGCGCCGGCACCGAGACTGTTCCGTCGCGTGTCGCGCGAGTCTTCGGCTCGGCAAATCGTCTGACTCGGTGCCGGCGTCAAGATGACATGGCCAGTTGCTTTCGCTGGCCAGCGCCACGGCCTTCCGATTGCGGCCCCGGCATCATGCTGGCGACAAAGTCGATGAACGCTCTGACCTTGGCCGGAACGTGGTTCCGACTGGGGTAGTAGACGTAAAGAGGGAATGTCTCGTCGGGCCAGTCCGTCAGAACCGGCTCCAGCGTGCCCGCACGCAAGTGCGTGTCGATTCCGAGGTCGATCACCTGAGCGATCCCGTAGCCTGCGAGGCAGGCCCCGATCTTGGTCCCCGCATCCGTGACTGTGAGGTTGCCGCTGATGGCCACCTTCACCTTCTCGTTGCCACGCCAGAACTCCCATTCGAAGGGCCTGCCGGTGGCCGGGTCGATGGCCTGGATGCATTCATGGCCATCATCGACCAGATCCTTCGGCGACTTCGGTCGACCGCGTTGCGCCAGGTAGGACGGCGCGGCCACGGTCAGGATCCGCGGGCTGTACAGCCTGCGGCAGACCAAGGTTGAAACGGACGGCGGTCCAAACCGTATGCCGAGATCGAATCCGTCGCTCACCAGGTCCGAGTGGTCGTTCCTGGTCTCCAGCTTCAGTTGAAGGGCAGGGTGGTCCTTCATGAATTGGGCCAGCTCCGGTGCCAGCACAAGGCGGGCGAACCGGGCATCGCAGGCCACACGGAGCGTTCCGTTGACGACCGAGGTCTGGTCCGAGGCGCCGACCGTCGCCTCTTCGATCCCCTCGAGCAGCGGCAGCACCCTCGACAACAGCGCATGCCCGGCGTCGGTCACTTCGACGTGCCGGCTCGTGCGATGCACGAGCTTCGCGCGCAGGCGGTCCTCCAGTCGTTGGATGGCGCGGCTCACCGCAGGCTGCGTCTTGCCCAGACGAGATGCTGCACGGCCAAAGCTCCTGGATTCGGCGACGGCCGCAAGGGCAAGCAAGCCGCTGACCAGTCCTCCGTCGAGGTCTTCCATGATCTATGTGTTCCTGTAATGGCAGCGATAACCGGTTCGCCGTAGCCGAGGGCGGGGGGATCTTTCACTATACGGGTCTTTCGCTTATTGAAGAAAGCCAGCAATGACCCAGACCCAAGCCATCGTCGCCTTGATCGATGACTATTTCAATTTGGCTTATGAGCCGAAGAGCCGTGACTTCGACAAGGTCTTCCACCCGAGCTGTCTTGTCCAGTGGCTTCATGAAGGCCAGTTCAACACCCTGTCGTCGCCGGACTATGCGGCGCTCATCAACGGGAGGCCGAGTCCTCAATCCACTGGCGCGCCCAGGGATGAGGCGATCCTCTCCATGGAGAACATCTCGGACAGTCTTTCAACGGCAACAGTGAGGGTGCGGATTGGAACGAAGCTGTTCAACGATCACTTCGTCCTGCACAAGGTGGAGGGCCGCTGGCTGATCACCACCAAGGCGTCCTTCATCGTGCGTACGTTCGACTAAAGACGATGCAGCCCGACGCCTGGCGCGTCAAGTGCCAGCATCAAGACGTTCCCGTGCGTGGAGTCGGTGACGAACAGCGTCGACCTGCCGGGCCCACCGAAGGCGATGTTCGTCGTCGAAGCGCCGGCGGGGCCGCGCAGCACCATGACGGGCTCGGCGCGCGCGTTGAGCACCCAGACATAGCCCAGGCCGGGATTGGCCACCAGGACCCGCCCTTGCGTGTCGACCGCAAGTCCGTCGGGGCCGCTGGGCCCGTAGGACGTGAAGAACTGGCTCACCTTGGCGACGCTCCCGTCGGCCAGCAGCGGCACGCGCCAGACGCAGTTGCCGCGCGTCACCGCGAGGTACAGCACCTTGCCGTCCGGCGAGAGGGCCACGCCATTCGGGCTGGGGACGTTGGACAGGAGCAGGTCGAGCTGCCCGCTGGGTCTCAGGCGATAGAGGCGGCCCGAGGGGTCATGCAATCCGCTCTGGCCCTGGTCGGTGAAGTAGATGTTGCCCTGCGCATCGAGCACCAGGTCGTTCACGCCCTTGAAGCTCTCGGTGTTGCGCCGCTGGAGGTGCGGCGTGACGCGGCCGGTGCGCACGTCCACCCGCATCAGGCCGTTCTTGTAGTCGGTGACGAGCAGGGTGTGCGCGTCGATGAACTTCATGCCGTTCGGCTCGCCGTCGTATGCCGCGACCTGCGTCCATTCGCCCGACGTGTCGATGCGGAAGATCCGGCCGAAGGGGATGTCCGAGACGTAGAGGTTGCCGTCGTCGTCGAACACGGGGCCTTCGAGGAAGGAGTCGGTCACCTGGCCGCCGCGGTTGGCATCGGCCCAGGCGCTCGGCGCCGGGCACCGGAAGGACTCGGGCAGGGTGGTGAAGGTCTGCAGGTCCAGCACCTGGGGCGCTTGCAAGAGGTACACGTCGGTCTCCTCGGTGATCGATCAGGCCGTTGCGAAGCCATAGAGCCTCGCGGGGTTGTCGACCAGGATGCGGTCGCGCACGGCGGCGCCATTGCCGTCGTCGTCGCACCACGCCGACAGCACGTCCGCCAGGTCGGCGTCGTTGACGGTCCCTGGCGTCTCGGTGGTGTGGGGCCAGTCGCTGCCCCAGACCAGCCGCTCCGGCGCCGCCTTGACCAGCGCACGGCCCAGCGCAAAGGCATCCCGGTAGGCCGGTGCCCCGTCGCGCGATCGCATGTAGACGCCCGAGAGCTTCATCCACGTGTTGCCGCCATCGAGCAGCCGGCGCGCCACCGCAAACGCGGCGCCATCGGCACCGTCGGCAGGGTCGATGCGGGCCATGTGGTCTATCACCAGCGGCACCGGGAGCTGCGCGAGCATCGGCGCGAGCGCCACCAGTTGTTCGGGCTGCAGGAAGACCTGGATGTGCCAGCCCAGCCGGGCCACCTTGCGCGCCAGGGTGGTCAGCATCTCGGGCGTGGTGAGGCCCCATGACTGCGGCGTCACGAAGTTCACGCGCAAGCCGCAGATGCGATGCGCCGCCAGGCGGTCGAGCTCGTCGTCGGACACGTCGTGGCCGACGACCGCGATGCCGCGCGCACGCTCGCCCAGTTGCGCGAGCGCATCGAGCGTGCAGGCGTTGTCCGTGCCGTAGGTCGAGGGATTGACGATCACCGTGCGCGACGTGCCGAGCCGCTGCTGCAACAGGCGGTAGGCCGCCACCTCGGCCCGCGGCGGCTGGCGCTTCCAGTGCGGCGACGCGGCGAAGCGCGGATCGAAGATGTGCATGTGGCTGTCGCAGGCGTCAGGCGGCAGTCCAGGCGCAGGCCGGTTCACCCCCACCGAATGGGGAACCGGCTGCGCATCCGGGGCGTGGTTCATGGGAGCCTCAGTCGAGCTTGATGTTGCCCTTGCGGATCACTTCCGCCCATTTCGCGTCTTCCTTCTTCAGGAAGTCGGCGAATTCGGAGGGCGTCGAGCCGATCGGCTGCACGCCCACGTCCACGAAACGGCGTTTGACCTCGTCGTCCTTCAAGACCTCGACCACCGCCTTGTGGAGCTTGTCGGCGATGGGCGCGGGCGTGCCGGCCGGCAGGAGCAGGCCGTTCCACTCGTAGGCCTCGTAGCCGGGCGCGATGGTTTCGCCGAGGGTCGGCACCTCGGGCAGGCGCGCCGACCGCTGCGGCGACGACACCGCCAGCGCGCGCAGCTTGCCGGAGGACACGAGCGGATACGACGCGGCGATGGTGCTGAACATGAAGTCGACCTGGCCGCCCATGACATCGACGATGGCGGGGCCGCCGCTCTTGTAGCCGACATGCACCATGTCGAGGCCGAGCCGCTGGCGCAGCAGCTCGGCCGCAAGCCGCTGCACGGTGCCGCTGCCACCCGAGGCGAAGTTGATCTTCCCGGGTTCGGCCTTCGCCCTGTCCACGAGGTCCTTGACGCTCTTCACCGGCGACTCCGCGCGGACGATCACGATGTTGGGCGCCAGCGAGACGAGCGTCAGCGGCTGCAAGGCATTGCGGGCGTACGGCATGCGGGGAAACAGGTGCGGATTGATCGAGTAGGGCGTGGCGTCGTAGAGCACGGTGTAGCCGTCGGGCGCGGCCTTGGCGGCAAAACTTGCGCCGATGGTTCCGCTGGCGCCGGGCTTGTTGTCGACGATCACGCTGGTGCCCAGCTTCTCGCCCACGCGCACCGCCAGCACGCGCGCCAGCGCGTCCGCGGAGCCGCCCGGCGCATACGGCACGACGAGCGTGATGGGGCGCTCCGGAAAGGCGGCCTGGGCGGACGCGGCGGCGGCAAGGAGGCATGCGGCGAGCATGCATCGGATGGCTTTCATCATGGGGTCCTTGTCGGGATGTGCGGTCATTCGGTCTTGAGGTCGAGGGTGCGGGCCAGCTCGCCGTAGAGCTTGACCTCGCGCGCCAGTTGCGCGCCGAAGGCATCGGCGCAGGTGTTCTGCGCTTCCATGCCGAGCGAGCGCAGCTTCTCCTGCGTGGCCGGCGCTTGCGCAAACTCGGTGGCGGCACGGCGCAGCACGGCCAGGATCTCGGGTGGCGTTTTGGCGGGCGCCAGCAAGCCGTACCACGCGTCGGCCGTGTAGCCCTTGACGCCCACCTCCTCGAAAGTCGGCACGTCCGGCAGCAGTGCCGAGCGCTTCGGCGCCGCCACGGCCAGGGCCGTCGCCTTGCCCGACTGCACCTGGGCGAGCACCGAGCCCAGCGTGGCGAAGGAGCTGTCGACCTGGCCGCCCATGAGATCGGTCGTCGCCTGCGCCGCGCCCTTGTACGGAATGTGGTTCATGGACGTGCCTGTGAGCCGCGCGAACTGCGCGCTCGCGAAGTGCCCCGAACTGCCCGAACCCGGCGTGGCATAGGTGCGCTTGCCCGGCTCGGCCTTGACCGCCTGCAGGAACGCGCCGAACGACTTGACGGGCATCGACGGCCCGACGACCAGCACCGTCGGGCTCGCGGCGAGCGAGCACACCGGGGCGAACGACCGCACGGCGTCGAACTTGACGCGCTGGCTGTAGAGCGCCGGGATCATCGTGTGGTTCGTTGCGCCCAGGAGCAGGGTGTAGCCGTCCGCCGGTGCGGCAGCGACGGCTTCGGCCGCCAGGATCGTGTTGGCGCCGGGCTTGTTGTCCACGACGAAGGGCTGGCCCAGCGCGCGCGACGCATGGTCGGCAAAGGCGCGCGCCACCACATCGGTCGGGCCGCCGGCGGAAAAGCCGACGAGGATGCGCACCGGCCTGGCCGGCCAGCTCTGCGCATGCGCTGCCGCCAGCGCGGCCGACAGCCCGATTGCGGCCATCGCCCGGCGGGCGTTCTTGCCTCTGTTCATTGGTGTCTCCTTGTTCTGGTCCGGATGATGCGGGCTGCCCTGCAGCCCCGGGCCTCAGGCCCTCAGGCGGCCGTTGTCTGGCGGGCGATGACCTGCAGCAGGTTCTTCGCCGCGCCGACGCCCATGTTCACGTAGGCATCGCTGGTGACGCCGCCGATGTGCGGGCTCAGCACGATGTTTTTTTCGCCCTGGAACGGATGGCCGGGAGCCATCGGCTCGACCGCGAAGCTGTCCAGCCCGGCCATGGCCACCTGGCCGGAGCGGACCGCCGCCAGCAGCGAGGCCTCTTCGATCAGGCCGCCGCGCGCCGTATTGATGACGATCACGCCGCGCTTGCACTGTGCCAGCGTCTGCGCGTCGAGCAGCCCCCGGTTGTCGTCCGTCAACGGACAGTGCAGCGAAATGGCATCGGATTCGGCCCAGAGGGTTGCCAGGTCCACGGCCTGCACATAGGCCGGAAGGTTCTTTGCATACGGATCGAATCCGAGGACGCGCATGCCGAGCGCATCGGCCATGCGCGCGAAGCGCAGCCCGATGGCGCCGAGCCCGATGAGCCCGATGGTGCGGCCGCCGAGTTCGAGGCTCTTGTGCGTTGCCTTGTCCCAGTGGCCTGCGTGCATGCGGGCGTCCAGCGCCACCACCGACTTGGCGCAGGCCAGGAGCAGCGCGAGCGCTTGCTCGGCCACCGCCGCGGCGTTGGCGCCCACGGCCGCGACCACTTCGATGCCGCGCGCCTGTGCCGCCGCCTTGTCGATCGTGTCGGTGCCGCTGCCGTGCTTGGAGATCACCTTGAGCGAGGGGGCGGCGTCCATGACGGCCGGGCCCACCTTGCCGTAGCGGACGATGATGGCCACGGGGTCGTGGGCGCGGCACAGGGCCACGAGGTCGTCCTCGGTCGGCGCCTTGCCCGCGTAGACGACCTCGTATCCCTCGAGGAGGCCGAGGGCCTGTGGCGCGAGGTCCGCGCCTGTCACCAGGATGGCGGTCACAGCGTCTCGCCCTCCTTCAGGACGCCTGCCGTGCGCAGGGCTGCATCGAGCCACTTGGCGGCGGTGTTGCCGCCCTTGATGGCGGCGATGCGCGCGGCCTCGTCCTCGACCTTCTTCGCCGCGAGCGGCAGCAGCGACTCGATTTTTTCGCGCTCCACCACGACCACGCCGTCGCCGTCGCCGACGATGAAGTCGCCCGCATGCACCGTGACGCCGCCGATCGACACGGGATGGCCGATGCGTCCGCCGATGTTCTTGGTCGGCCCGTTCGGATTGGTGCCGACGCAGAACACCGGGAAGTCCATCTCGTCGATCTCGTTGCTGTCGCGGCAGGCGCCGTCGATGACCACGCCGGCAATGCCGACCTGCCTGCAGGCGGTCATCATGATCGTGCCCATGAGCGCGGAGGTCTGGTCGCCCTTGCCGTCGATCACGAGCACGTCGCCGGGCTTCGCCATGGCAATGGCGGCATGGATCATCAGGTTGTCGCCCGGCCGGACCTCCACGGTGATCGCGGTGCCGGCCAGTTTCATGCGGGGACGCAGCGCCTTGATCCGGCCGTCCACGGCGCCGCGGCGTCCGGCCACGTCGGCCAGGATGGCCGGCTGGAATGCGGCCGCCTGCGCGACGATGTGCGCGGGCACGCGCTCGAAGTTGCGGACGATGTCGGGAAGGGGCGATGACATGGGAGTGCTTTCAAAAGTGATGGAGGTAGGAAGGGGTGAAAAGGAAGGGGGCTCACTCCGGCCTGATGCCGGCGTCCTTGATGACCTTGGCCCACTTGGCCAGGTCCGCTTTCTGGGTGTCCGCGAGCTGCTGCGGCGTGCTGCCCACGAGGGTGACGCCGAGCTTGTCGGCCATCGCGACGATCTCCGGATCCTTGAGGTGGCGCACCACGTCGCCGTGGAGCCGCTGGACCACGGAGGCGGGTGTGCCGGCCGGTGCGTAGACGGCCTGCCACTGCTCCACCACGAAATCCTTGAAGCCCGCCTGGCCCATGGTCGGAACCTCGGGCAAGGCCTTCAGCCGCGCCGCCGACGTGACGGCCAGCGCTCTCAGCTGGCCGCTCTGGATGTGCGGCAAGGCCGCGGCCGCCGGCGCGAACATGAAGGTCGCGTGGCCCGCCAGCACGTCCTGGATGGCCGGCGTATCGCCCTTGTAGGGAACGTGCGTCATCCGCGCCCCCGTCTGCAGGCGCAGGAGCTCGCCCTGCATCTGGAGCACGGTGCCGTTGCCGCCGGACGCGAACGACAGCGCATCGGGGCGGGCTTTCGCCTGGGCCACGAGGTCGGCGACGCTGCGAAACGGTTGGCCGGCGCCGACGACGAGCACGTGCGGGATGGTCCCGATCAATGACACCGGTGCGAAGGCCTTGACCGGGTCGTACGGCATCTTGGGCAGCAGGTTCGGCACGATGGCCTGGGGCCCGATCGACGTGCCGAGCAGGGTGTAGCCGTCGGGTGCGGACCTGGCGACGAAAGCGGAGCCGATGGTGCCGGTGGCGCCGGCCTTGTTGTCGACGATCACCGTCGCACCGAGCGACGCACCCAGCCGCAGCGCGATGGCACGGCCGAGGATGTCCGTGGTGCCTCCCGGGGGATAGGGCACGACCCAGGTGATGGGCTTGCCGGTGGGCCACTGGCCCTGTGCGAAAGCGGGTCCCGACGCGGCGGCGAGCGCGGCCAGGCCCAGCGCGCCGAAGCGGCGCCTGTGCATGCGAGTCATGGTGTCTCCTGAATGTTGTGTGAGCGTTCGAATCCGTAGAGCTCGGCCGGGTTGTCGACGAGGACGCGGTGGAGCGCGCGGGCGGTGCCGGTCCAGCCGGCGAGCAGCGCCATCTGGTGTGCGTCGTCCGGCATCGGCTGGTGGCCGGCCGTGGCGGATGCGTGGGGCCAGTCGCTTCCCCACAGCACGCGCTCCGGCGCGGCCTGCAGGAAGCTGCGGGCGAGCGTGGCCAGGTCGGCGTAGAGGGGGGCGCCTTCCTCGCTGACGATGTAGCCGCCGGAAAGCTTGACCCAGGCACGGCCCGCCTCGAGCAGGCGCAGGATCAGCGCGTGCGACGGATGCCTGCCGGCCATCGATGGCGCGAGCCGGCCGAAATGATCGAAGACCACGGGCACGGGCAGGTCGCCCAGCGTGTCGGCGAGCTCGCTCCACGTGGCAGCTGGTGCGAGCAGTTGCAGATGCCAGCCCAGCGGGGCGATGCGGCGTGCCAGCGGCATGATTTGCGACGCGGTATTCACGACGCCGAGCGACAGGTTCAGCCGGATGCCGCGCACCCCGCATTCATGGAGCGCGCGCAACTCGGCATCGCTGGCCTGCTCGTCGATGACGGCCACGCCCCGCGCCTGCGCGCCAAAGGTCGCGAGCGCGTCGCACAGTGCCCGGTTGTCGGTGCCATAGGTCGATGGCGTCACGAACACCACGCGCTGAGTTCCCGTGCGCCGTTGCAGCTGCCGGTAGTCCGCCGCGCTGGCATCCGGCGGCCTCAGCGTGGCGCCCGCCGCCGCCGGATAGCGCGCGTCGTACAGATGCACGTGGCAATCGCAGGCATCGGGGGGAACGTCGACATCGGTGCGGCCGCGCCCGGCCGAGAACGGGGCGGTGGACGCGTCGGCGCATGGCACGGCGGGCGCGAACATGCCGGCTCAGTCCAGCTTGATGCCCGAGGCCTTGACGATCGCGCCCCAGCGAACCCCATCGGTGCGGATCAGGGAGGCGAACTTCTCGGGCGGGCCGGACATCACCTCTGCGCCTTGTGCTGCAAGCTTCTTCTGTACGTCGGGCGTGGCGAGCGCCTTGTTGAAGGCCGCGTTGAGCCGGGTGATCGCGTCCTTCGGCATGGCCGCGGGGCCTGCCACGCCGAACCAGGTGACGGCCTCGAAATCCTTGTAGCCCGACTCGGCCATGGTCGGCACCTCAGGCAAGTCCCGGTTGCGTTGCAGCGAAGTCACGGCCAGCGCGCGCAACTGGCCGCTCTTGATCTGCGCGATCAAGGTCGGCACCGACGAGATGTACATCTGGATCTGGCCGCCGACGAGGTCGGTGAGGCCTTGCGATGCGCCCTTGTAGGGGACGTGCGTGAACTGGACGCCCGCGGCCTTCTGGAACTGCTCGGTGGCGAGGTGGGCCACCGTGCCGTTGCCCGAGCTCGCGTAGTTGAGTGCGGTGGGCTTGGCCTTGGCGGCGGCGACCACGTCCGACAGCTTCTTGTAGGGCGATGCGGCGGACACCACCAGGACCAGCGGTGCGGAAGCGACGAGGCCGACCGCGGCCAGGTCCTTCACCGGGTCGTAGGGCAGCTTGGCATAGAGCGACGGATTGATCGCGAGGTTGCTGGTCTGCCCCAGCACCAGCGTGTAGCCGTCCGGGTTGGCCTTGGCCGCCGCGTCGACGCCGATGTTGCCGCCGGAGCCGGGCTTGTTGTCGATGACGATGGTCCAGCCCTCCGAGGTCGCGACCTTGTTCGCCACCTCGCGGGCGATGATGTCCGTGCCGCCGCCCGGAGGGAACGGCACGACGAGGCGGATCGGACGCGCCGGGTAGCCCTGCGCAAGCGTCATGCCGGAAGCAAGAAGAAGTGCGAGGCCGAGGGCCGCACGGCGGGGAATGGAGCCGAGGCTCGAGGTATGCATTTGTTTGTCTCCGGATCGTTCGTCGAGTGCTTGCGGGCAGTGCTCCCAAGCGTGAAGCGACTTTAGGTTTGCGTTTCGTTCCGTACAATGGTGGTCCACCATACGGACCATGGACCACTGTGTGAAACAAGTTTCAACGCCCAGAACCCGACGTGCAGAGGTGATCGAGTTGCCACGCGAGGCGGACTCGGAGGCGGCCGGCGGCGTGACGGCGGTCACTCGGGCCCTTCAGTTGCTCGATGCCTTCGGAATGCAGGACGAGCGCCTGTCGCTGGCCGAGCTGACCCGTCGCAGCCACATGCACAAGACGACCGCACTGCGGCTGCTGCGCACGCTGGCGCTTGCCGGCTACGTGGTGCAGCGCGACGACGGCGAATGGCGGCTCGGCCCCGCGGCAGGCTGGCTCGGCGCCCGCTATCAAGCCAGCTTCGATGCCAACAACGTGGTGGAGCCGATGTTGCTCGCCCTGTCGCAGGCCACAGGGGAGAGCGCGGCGTTCTATGTGCGCGAAGGAAACTCCAGGACTTGCCTCGCGCGCGTGGAAGGACCGCAACCCATTCGGCACCACGCACGGATGGGCGCGATGCTGCCCCTCGACATGGGGTCGCCGGGGCGCGTGATCCTTGCGTTCTCCGGCGAACCCGGAAAGCTGTATGAAGACATCCGCAAGAAGGGCTATCACTTCTCCATCGGCGAGCGCGAGAAAAACGTGGCGACCGTGTCGGCACCGGTATTCGGCCTGCGTTGGGCGTTGCTGGGCTCGGTGTGCATTTCCGGCCCCGCGGACCGGTTGCCCAAGGCCAAGCTGCTCGGCCACGCGAAGACGATCATGAAGGCCGCGAACGAACTCTCCTATGCGCTGGCCGGTCGGCCGACCGCGCAGACGCCGGCCGTCGTCTCGACCTGGCATCCCTAGACGGATTCGATGGGGCCAACGAGTTGTTCGCTTGTTCGAGGGGCACGATGAGGTCCATAGCCAAGAGGCGTGGTTCCCGCGGCGGACTGGCCCCATTGAATTGAATTACGGGACGATAGGTGACCATGATCGAACTCAAGCAGGAAGACGCAGCAGCACTGCATGACGTATACGAGCGAGCCCTGAAGGTAATAGCTGAGGCCGAGCCGGTGATCTGGCGACTGCCGAAAACGCCAGAACGCGACCAGTACCTGCACGCGCACATCGGCGTTGTCGTCGATATCCTCTCGCAGTTGAAAGCACCTTTGGTCCTTCAGTATCCTGAACTGGACACTACCCGGCCCGAGGGCCCGCCAGACACCGAGTTGGATGACGAAGAGCAGCAGACAGTCGCGGCGCTCTCTGAATCTCAGGTCGCTCTCATCGACCGCGTGCTTCTCGCCGATTGCGCACCGTCTTGGAGGAAGGTGGCACGTATCGTAGGAACGGCGCTTACCAAGGGGTCAGGGGAGTTGGCGGAAGTGCCGGTCGGTTTCTTCGCCCGGAGAGTGAAGGCATTGGTCGAGTCAGGCAAGCTTGAGTCGCAAGGCAACCTGGATTACATGCGCTTCAGCGAGGTGCGCCTCCCGATCTGAACGAGCGCACTGGGCGGCGCATTTTCTGGCTGCCCGTTTGGGGCGTGGTCGGGTGCTTGAGGTCCTTGCAACCTGAACACGAGCGCCCTGGCTATCCCCGCGGATGGCTGGTCGTCGGTTGCCTCTTTCAAACGGTGTGGAACCTGCGGTCTGGCTGTGCGCCGGAGGCGGGTATCAAGGACTACGACCTGTTCTACTTCGACGCCGGCGACACGAGCGACGCAGGTGAGATGTGCGTGCAAGCGCGAGTCGATGAAGCACTTGGTGATCTCGGCATCACAGTCGAAGCATCGAACCAGGCGCGCGTTCATCTCTGGTACGAATCGTATTTCGGCCACCCCTACGAGGCACTGAGCAGCGCCTGCGAGGGAATCGACCGCTTCCTTGTTCCGGCCACGTGCGTCGGTGTTCGACCCGGCGAGCTCTATCCGCCGAACGGCCTCTCCATGCTGTACGACGGTGTACTGACGATGAACCCGCTTGTGCCGCATCGCGAGCTGTTCAATGAGAAAGTTGCGTCGTATCGCACGCGCTGGCCATGGCTACAGATTCAGCCAGACTGTCTTCCTCACGCTGGGACTGCACCACGCTAACGGCACCACTGTTGCTCGCAAGGTACCCCATCGTTGTTCCCATCCATCTTTACCCCTGGACAGTTCTTCAGGAAGTAGGTGGCCTCGGCACACGAGGTCATCTGCGAGCAGTACTTGCGGCCATCGCAAGAGAAGCTCGCGGCTGAAGGCGAAGGGCTCGGCTTGCTCGAGAAATTGAGCGCCGGTGGCGCCTCGTGTTGCATGGCCGAGAGCTTCTTGGCCTGGTAGTGTTCGTAGCCTTTCCAGGCACCGAACATCAAGAGCGCAATCACGAGTAGTCGCATCATGTTCCGTCTCCTCCGCCTCCGGGCGTATTGGCGCGAGCTTACTTGAGCCTATCAAGAGCGGCCAGAATCGCGATTCCCCCCAAAGAGCAAAGAACACATGCTGAAGAGAACTCTTGTCTTACTCGGCCTGCTGCTGCTCGCAGCCATCGCCTACCTCGCCCTATGGCCCGTTCCGGTCAAGCCCGTTGTCTGGTCCGCCCCCGCCGACCCCGGCTACACCGGCGCCTTCGCGGTGAACGACCAGCTCGCTCACCTCAACATGATCGACCTCGGCCGCGAGGAGGGTCCGGAGCACATCGCCATCGGCCCCGACGGCAAGCTCTACACCACGGTGTCGAGCGGCAACATCCTTCGCATGAACCCCGACGGCAGCGCGCAAGAGGCCTTCGTCAACACGGGTGGCCGCGTGCTCGGTTTCGACTTCGATTCAACCGGCAATCTCATCGCCGCCGATGCCATCAAGGGGCTGCTGTCGATCAGTCCCACAAAGCAGATCACCGTGCTGACCCACCAGGTGGACGGCCAGCCGATCCGCTATGCCGATGGCGTGGTGGTGGCGCGCAGCGGCACGATGTATTTCACCGATGCCTCGACGCGCTTCGCGCCGGCCGAGTGGAGCGGCACCTTCGAGGCCAGCGTGCTCGACATCCTCGAGCAATCCGCCACGGGCAGGGTGCTGGCCTACGACCCGGCCACCAAGGCCACGCGTGTCGTTGCGCGCGGCCTGGCGTTCGCGAACGGCGTGGCATTGAGTGCCGACGAGAAGAGCCTGTTCGTCGCCGAGACCGGCAAGTACCGGGTCTGGAAGATCAGCGTCGAAGCGCGCGATCTCGATGTTGCTGCGGGCACGAACCCCCAAGCGGCAGTGCTGCTCGACAACCTGCCCGGCTACCCCGACAACCTCATGCGCGGGCTCGACGGCAGGATCTGGGTGGGCCTGGTGAAGCCGCGCAACCCGACCATCGACAAGCTCGCCGGCAAGCCCTTCCTGCGCAGCGTGACGATGCGCCTGCCGCGCGCGCTGTGGCCGGTGCCGAAGGCCTATGGCCACGTGGTGGCGTTCAGCGAAGACGGCAAGGTGCTCGCCAGCCTGCAGGACGCGACGGGCGCCTACCCCGAGACCACGGCCGCCACCGAAACGCGCGAACGGCTCTATGTGCAGAGCCTGCATGCCAAGGGGTTGGGCTGGCTGAAGCGCTAGGGTCCGCTGGCGCATTCGAGAGACGAGGTGGTGCAGGCGGTTCCACCGCCATGCGCGCAATTCACGCCGATGCGGCTTCTCGGCAAGGGCCTGGCGGCCGCCCCGCCGAACACCCGTGACTGCGTAGCCTGATGCCGTCTTTCAAGAACAGGGGCGCGCCATGGTCCGCTCGGACTGCCTTACCAACGCTTCCACCAGGGCCGTGCGGAGTCCCAAATGGCGAGAGGGCGAGTGTCCAGTTCGTGGTTCATGGCAGGGGGATTGCCGCGAAGCCGTCGGACTTCCACTTCGAGCGCGTGGGCGATGCCTCGGGCGTCTCGATCACCACGGAGTGCCCGTCGGCGCCATTCGGCAGCCTGGGCCGCCAATCCGTGTTGATCCGAGTTTTCCAGTTCCATGATGGAGAGGGATTTTTCATGGCGTATGGCAACTGGCTGTAGGCGGACGGAGTGTGCCCTTGTACGAAGCGACACAAATATTCATCTGGACTTGCGGGCGCTGCGCCAATGTGATCCGGTTGACGTCCGTGCGCCCGTCAACGTTCGGCGGCGCAATAGGCGAGAAACTCATTGACTTCTGCTGCCTTGTCGAAGACCGCATCGGCGCCCAGGCGAAGGCACTCCGCACGGTTGTCCGGAGAAGCTGCATTGGTCAACGCCACCACGATCCCTCTCTTCCTGCCGAGCGCCGAAAGGGCGGCCAGCACGCCGATTCCTGTTCCCTGCTTCAGCAACAGATCCACGACGAGAAGCTGCCATCCCTCCTCATTCGCCTGGAGCCAGGCCACCGCTTCGGCCTCTGAGAGCGCAGTCCCTACGACCTCTGCCTGCAAGTAGCCCTCGAGCACGACCTTGAGGCTGTCTTGGACCAATGGCTCGTCTTCCACAATAAAAACGGCAAGCGTCATTTTGGGAAACCTCCTGCGGATGTCGGCATCGAATGCGGGGCGCATTGCTGACGTCCTGCAGAAGGTCATGCTTTCGAGGAGGCCCTGTTGTAGGTAGACACCGCGTCAGCTTGTTGGCGCAGCAGCCAAGCCCGCCCCGTCACCGTGCGTCCGACGCCACCAAATCGGGAGGGCGTTGCGTCGAGGTCAACAGCGAGAAAGCCCGCATCTTCAGGGCCGCTGCGCCCCTGGCTGTCACCCCCATCACCGTGGCCTGACCGGAGTAGGTTGTTTGCCCCTGGTAGTGCATGAACGGCGGAAGATCTGCCTCTATCAGCCTTGCAGCGCGCAACAAGTCACACCTCTCGATGTCCTCATGCGCGTCAATGGTGACGGGCATGTCTGCGGAGTAAAGCCGCTCGAGCAATTGCATGGGCATTGCAGATCCTGGCATCGATGCGGGTTGACGTCGCCGGTTGATGAACTCGCTTGCACCGCAGTGCTAGAGGCGTCCCGTCAACAGCAAGACGATCAGTACGAGCACGATGATGCCAAGAATGCCGCTCGGACCGTAACCCCAGCCACGGCTGTGCGGCCATGACGGAAACGCCCCGATCAGAACGAGGATCAGGATGATCAGAAGAATGGTGCCGATGCTCATGATTCACTCCTAGGTGCTTGCTTGGTATCAAGTTACCAAGGCTGCGCCTTCCAGTCTGTTCGCTATCGAACAAACCGGAAATGCGCTTGCCTGGCTGTCCGACCGCTGGCGTCAATCCAGCGTGCCGGCGCAGGCCTTTCGATCGGCCGCGTAGCAACCGCACGCTGCCGCTTCCAGGCCGCTGCGATCGAGCACCTTGAGATCGCCACGCTGATGCCTTCCAGGCTGCACCTCGGCAAGCCCACGAGCAAGCTATATTGCTCGCTCAGCAACAGAGAGAAATCACCATGGCAAGAGCCTATTGGGTCAGCGCGTACCGTGCCGTCAAGGACGCCGACAAACTTGCGGCCTACGCGAAACTGGCCGGCCCGGCGATCACTGCCGGGGGCGGGCGCTTTCTTGCGCGCGGCCTGCCCGCCGAGGTCTACGAATCCGGTTTGGCCCAACGCACCGTGTTGATCGAGTTCGACAGCGTCGAGCATGCCAAGGCCGTGCACGACAGCCCCGACTACCAGGCCGCGCTGCACGCGCTGGGCGACGGGGCCGAGCGGGACCTGCGGATCATCGAAGGGGTCTGAGCCGACAGGCGAGCCCGATGCTGATCGTCCTGGGCGGCCTGCCGGGCACCGG
>Ga0207709_10001003_pt1 | contig 20928 bp, 20 predicted proteins | sample KBSM34metaG_FD_184397 | JGI IMG/M metagenome (GOLD analysis project Ga0207709, IMG submission 184397) | Miscanthus rhizosphere microbial communities from Kellogg Biological Station, Michigan, USA - KBS M3-4 metaG (SPAdes) (version 2) | ecosystem: Host-associated > Plants > Roots > Rhizosphere >...
TGGCGGCACCGGCGGCGGTTCGACGTAGGGGTCAGGCGTATTGGGAACGGCGAGCCATTCCTGATACGCGACCCAGTCGCGATTTGCCGGGTCGTTGGGGATGCAGGCCCCGTCGGCGGTGCGGATGACGGTGGCGTCGGTTGCGGTGAGTTGATAATCAGCCATGTTCTAAAGCCTCGCGTCTGCGGTCCAGTGACCAAGCATTTGACTTTCTGTAGCTGTCGTGACGGCGTAAACCGTCGCCCCGTGGTCGCCGATGGCAATGTTGACTGCGGTCAACTCAGCCCCGCCGCCCGAACGCAGTTTGCCTGACGCGCCAGTCGTCGTTGAGTACCAAGTCATGGTTGGCTGCGCACGTTTACTGACGCCAAATGCGGCAGACAACCCAATAGTATTTCCGGTAGCTGCGCCAATCCCTAGCCAGTAAGAACATCCACTTATATTTGACGCCGCGCCGGGGGGCACAGCATAGTCGTAACTTTTTTCATAATACCGCTTGCACGTCAGCAGCTCCTGATCGTAGGGCCGCATGATATTAGGCGACTGCACGGCGGTGGGCGCTTCAAGGCCGGGGAGGACGACGACGCCGGTGATAGCTGCGTATTGGTTGACCGCGCTTACAGTGTTAGGCGTGGCACTGGAAGCCACTTCAATCAGAAAAACCGCGCCTATTGTATTGTCGGCTTTCCATGTCCCGGTGGTTTGCGCGGGGAACTGAATTGTTACCCACTGCCACGCCATTGAGGTGTTAACCGTAAACGGTACCCACGGCGTTACCGCTGAAGCATCGAAGTTGTATATCAACGCACGATAGGTGCCGGGCAACATAAACCTGACCCAAAACCCTACTGTGATAGGCAGAGCTGCTGCCGTGCCCCACGCCACTCGGCTAATACGATAGCCCTCCAGTGGCGTAGCAAACCGTACATAGTCGGAACCTATCGACGGTTGTGCTGTCGAAGCGTGCAGTTGAAGCGAACTGTTGAAGCCGTATAATCCGGGAGCGGGGTCGCGATATGCCGAAAGAACAGAAGTACCGCTCTTGATGACCTGCCACCCATCAATGATGTACTTCGTTACAGTCCCGCTACCTACCGGCACAACGGCAGTGCCGTTCTCCTGACTGACCTCCATCGAGCCGTTGATCTGCATGCCGCTCCAACCCAGTGCCGAGAACGGTGCGTAGGGAACGGTGGCGTCGAGCGGGGCCGCGCGATACGCCAGCCACAGCGTGCCGTCCCATTTATACGTTGGCTGCCCCGTGACCGGCGGGTCCGGGTAGAGTTGGCCTATTGTCGGCGAGGCCGGGAAATCAAGTGCTGCTAGCGGCATTGCGGGGCCTCGCTTGCGGTGAGTTGATAGTCAGCCATGTCAGAGCCTCGCGTCGGCTACATAGTGCCACATGAAATTAGCGGCAGTGGAGGCGGCGGCGGCACCTGCACTGAAGGTAAAGCCACTAGTGCCCTGATTTGTAGGAGACCCGGTAACGTCGGCAGCGTTGCCGTTGTCCCGTATTTTACCGGCAGCGCCCGTCTGGGGAGAATACATGTACAGGCTCGGCGCAGCGCGCATGGGAACGCCAAACGGGACACAGGTAAAGATGGCGTGGACGGCGCTGGATAACCCGTCGAGATAGTAATTGCCGGACCCAGCAAGGGATACAGTGCCTACGGCAACGGATGAGCTGTATGATGTCTGGAAATACCGCCTGCACGTCAGCAGCTCCTGATCGTAGGGCCGCATGATGAGCGCCGAGCGGGCCGCAGCCGGGGCCTCGGTGCCGGGGAGAACGACGACGCCGGTGATCAAAACCTGATTGCTGTTTGCCGCTAGAAAGTTGGTGTTGGACGACGAAGCGAAGAAATATCCGGTATTCCACGTATTTGCCGGGCCTCTAAAGGTAGAGCCGCAGGCGAAGCAGAACATAACTGATATGCCGGTGCCGTTGACGGTGTCCCACAACCCCGTCGTAGCTCCCGGCACCGTGACAGTCTTGTATTCCCAAGCATTGACGGCGTTGACCGTGACGTTCGAGACATAGCTTCTGTTGGACCCGCTGTTGACCACCGTAACTGAAAACGTGCCGGTGACGGCGGCATAAATCCAAAAACCTATGGTGATCGAAGAAGCACTAGCCGATCCCCAACCTAATCGTGAAATTCGATAGCCTTCAATATTGGTGTACAACACCGCAAAATCGCCCGCCCCGGAAAATGCAGCCCCGGTATTGCTGCGCAAGAATAAACATTTTGGAATGCCGATCAGGCCACTGTCCGCTTTCCCGCCAACAACGACTGCGGCAGAGTTGGTATAAGATCCGCGCCAGCCGTCGATGATATACCTGTCTCCGGTATTGACTAGGGTCAGCAGCGTTTCGCCGTTCTCTTGCGAGACATCCATCGAGCCGTTGATCTGCATGCCGTTGTAGGCCATCGCGTCGAACGGTGCTGCAAAGATGTTCTTGCGTGCCTGCGTCTGCTGCGCCGCCGTCAGGTTTTGCGATGCGTCGATGCGGACGAAGTCGTCCGGGTTCATATCCGGCATCGCCACCGTCTCGACCCACTGCGAGGTGTCAACGTCGGTGTAGCGGATGAACAGCTTGCCGCGCGTCGGGTCCCACCACAGCGTATTGTCGGCAGGCGTCGGCGGCGGCGTGGCGCTGGCGGTGGCACCCACCGCCTTCAGCCAGCCTGACCAAGTGCCCGCCTTCTTCTGCCGCACATACAAGCTGCCGGGCTGAGTAACCTCGTCGCGGTCGCGCACCTCGATGAACATATCGGAGGTGGCAACACCGGAGACGACCGCGACGTAGCAGATGCCCGCAAAGGCGTGGCCGTCGATCGGCCCGCCGGTCGCGGTTGACTTGGAGTAGAAGCTGCCCGCCGTGAAGTTGTGACTGGCGTAGTTGGTGACCTCGATCTTCGACCCCTCGCCGCCGAGGTTGCTCATGGCGTCGGCAGCGTTGTTGGCCCCGGTGCCACCCGCCACGATCGGGCGCGGCAGGTTGAGATCCTGCTCGACGTCGGCCACGTTGGCGTTGTATTTGGCGCTTTCGATCGTGTAGTTGGGGATCCCGTCCGTGCCAGGCGGACGATGATAGATGTTTGAACCGTCGCGGGGCATTTACCGATCTCCTGCCGACTGTCGATTGATTAGCTCGAGCGTGATAGCATCGCGAATGGCCTTGGCAGTGCGCGGCGACCCTGGGCCAGGCATCATTCCAGACATCGAAGCGCGGTAGTCGTACAGTGGAGATCGCCTGGCGATCAGGTCGCGCATGGCCTGGATCTCGTTGTTGGCGCGGCGGTTGCCGAGCATACGCAAGCCAGTGCCGACAACCGGCGCCATCAGGCCGACGGCGCCTGCCGTGGCCGGATCGTCCTTGAAATATTGTCCTGCTACGCCGCCGCCGGTGCCGTAGGCTGCTGCTGCGATCGGCGCACCAATGCCACCACCACCACCCAGAGCCGCACTGGTGGCGCGCAGTATGTTGGTGGGGCTGGTACCACGGGAGTAGGCCCTTAGTGCAGCCGTTTCGGATGGGATGAAGCCGGCCTTGGTGGCTGGGCTTTCTCCACCTTTTTCCTTGGCGAAGGTGCGGACACCTTTGCGTAGCTCGTTTTGGAGATTGAGGCCTGAGTGGGTGGCGCCGGCGGTGTTCTGGGCGTTGCTGATGAGTTCGTTGAGGGCCTGGGTGCGCTTGTAGGCGGCGTAGTCTCCGCGGGCGTTTCTTGCCAGCGTGGAGGCCTGGCCTGCGGCGGCCTCGGTGCCGGGTAAAACAGCGCCAGGAGGCGGGTTCTCAACAAAGTCATTAAGGGTACGCTTGAGGATGCCTGCGCTTGCGCGATCTGTCTGAGTTGCCTCTGTTTTCGGAATGCGGTTAAGCCCTTTGACAATGAAGTCAATATTGCCGGGATCAATGATCGCGTTGGGGCCGGTATTGAGTTGACCAGGCGCGCCGCCTCCGCGCGCTTCCTCAATTCCGCGCCATGTTCCGGGACTATCTCGCCAGTGATAGCGGTCGGCGAGCAGGCGCTGCTCGGCGGCGTTGGCGACATCGTGGAGGGCTGATGCTTCATAGCGCGCTCCGCTATTACCGAGGGCATTGTAACCGACGTTTTTGGCAGCATACAGTTCGGCCTCGGTCGGCACCGCGGCGCGCGATATTGCCGGCCTGCCGCCAAACGCTGCGCCACCCGCGCCGCCCAGCACGCCCCCCATGGCGCCGCCGATCATGGCGTTCTGCACATAGTCGGGAGTGTTGCCGGTGTAGGTATTACCGGCGCCCTGGGCGGCCCCCGTCAGTGCGCCTGTTACACCATAACCAAGCGCCCGTGCGCCAATGCCGCCCCCCAGCCGCGCCGACAAGCCTGCGGCCCCAAAGCCAGGCAGTGCCACTGCCCCGCCTACGTCGCCGACAATCGAGGCGTAGGGGCTACGGGCGCGTGCCGCTTCGCTCTTCTTGACCTCGGCGTCGGTGCCATCGCCGCTTGTGTAGCCCGCGAGGCGATCGGCCATGCCAAAAGTGATGGCGTTGGCGGCTGCCCGCACAGCATCGTCGGCGGTCTGGCCGACATCCTTGGCGGTGTCGAGCCATGTCCGCTCCGGTGCCTCGCGCCAGCCGGAAGCCGCCACAGGCGCAGCAGGCTGCTCGGCGGTGTCGTCGGCCAGGCGCCAGCCCATCAATATTCCTCCCACCGGGATCCAGTCCAGATCCGGTAATGACCGGGCCGGTCAGGATTGTCGTAGTGCTTGCCTCTCACCTTCGGCAGGCCCTTCATTTCGTCATCGATCTTGGCTTGCTCGACTGCGCCTTTTTCGGTGCGCTGCTTGGTTTCCCAGTCAGAGATGGCCCTGCCGGGGCCGGCGCCGGCATACAGACCATTGATAATCTGGTCGCGCGCCGCCTTTTTGTCGGCGATCGTCCGCGGGTCGTCGCCATATTTGGGCAGGAAGGTTGCCTGATGCTTCTGCATTTCCTCGGGGCTAATCACGGCCCCGGAGACATCGCGCAGGAAGCCCTGCACGAACCGCTCGGCAGCGCCGCGTACCCGGCGGTATTCGGCAGACTGCACCTTGTTGCCGACAAACGGGATCTTGCCGGCAATCTCCTGCTGCAAGCCTGTAGCCAGCAAGTTTTCCTTGCCCTGCATCTGCTCCTCGGCGAGCGAGGTCCAGCCATGGAATTTCTGGCTCTTGGACTGCTCGGCCGTCATCTTGACGTTTGGCGGACCGCCAGGCGTGGTTCCTGCCGGGTCAGGCGTGACATCCCGCCACTTGCCGTCCTCACCCTTTTCGATCAGGCGCCCGTCGACAATCTTGGAGTTGCCAACTGCGATTTCTTGTTGCGTTTTTGCTACATCAGCTTGGCGCTTCTGCTGATCCATCTGGCCCTGGGTGCGCAGCTTATTCTGCTCTGCACCCTGCGTGATCTCCGACTTGTACCACTCGTTGGCCTCGTTCTGCCGGATCTCCCGGTTCTTCTGTAGCGCCCCCAGCTCGGCCGCCACCTTGGCGGCGGCGTAGGGATTGCCTCTGGCGGCCTGCTGGGCGGCCCAGGTGCTCAACTCCACCTCGCGCGGCGTTGGCTGGATGACAGGCGCCCCCTGGGGCCTCGCAGCCGCCGGCGGGACGTAGCCGGCAGGATACTGCTGCTGCGCTGGCGCCGGCTGGATGTCGTTAACCGTCCGCTGCGGGTTCCTGGGCTGCAGCTGTGCCTGCGCCACCTGCGCTGGCGCCGGCTGCGCTGGCTGGCCTCCAGGACCACCTCCCGCGCCCGTGGGTGCGAGGGCCATCATCTGCGCCGTTATGGCGGCCCTGGGGTCGCCCCCACCGAGGCGGTTGATGTAGTCCTGGCCGTAGCCGGCGACCGTCAGGCGGCCGTGCTGGTCGGTGGCGTTGGGGTTGTTCATGCCGCGCTCGCCGGCATACCAGGCCTTGGCGGCGCCCTCCTCGCCATACTTGTTGGCGTAGTCCCCAAATTGCTTGTTGAAGGTGGCGTCCTGGGCGTCCCGGTCGGCCAGGAACTGCTGCGGCGTCAGCGACCGACCGAGCGCCGCCTGCGTCCATGGGCCGATATTGGCGCCCATCACCTGGTACTTGCCGTAGGCACGATCGCCTGACCGTGTGACGGCACCGAGCGTGGCGTAGGGGTTCCTGGCGCCGCCGGTCTCAATGCCGCCAATGGCACGCTGGCGGGCGAAGGTAGGATCCGCGGCACCGGCGGCGTCCAGCTCGTTGAAGCCACCCTCCTCGGGTGTCGCCCCTGGAGCCACTACCTGGTTCTGGGCCGGCGGTAGCGAGGCAGGCCGAGGTTGCTGCGCGATGGCCGTCGGCGCCACCGGCGAGATGGAAGGACCACTGGCGGCGTTGATGGCCTGCACGCCAGGCTCGTCCTTGATATGCACGTCGCCGTAGGACGAAGCCTGCGTTCCTGCCGCGGGAGGGTTCAGCCCCTGCATGGCGAGATCCTGCTGGCCTAGCTGGTAGGCTATGCCGCGGTCGCCGATCGCATCCCCGATCGCCGACAGGCCCTCGCCGATCGTCTTGGGAAACTTGCCCTGGGAGGCCATCATCTGCAAAGCAATGCGCTTGCGCAGCTCCGCGTTAATGTTGGGGTCGTTCTGGAAGAAGAACGATGAAAGTGGAGTTGGCTCTGCCATCACGCCGCCCTCAGTATGCTGCCCATCAGGTGCTTAGGCTTGATGTACTTGACGCCCTCGCGCTCGGCGACCGCCTTGGGTTCGATGCGCTCCACGTCTTGCGCCATCGGCCCGACGTGCCGCGTCGACGCCGGATCCTTCTTGTAGCTGTACTGGTAAACCGGCAGCTCGCGCTTCTCGCCGTCATCGCCGGCCGCGAAGATCGTCCCCATCTTGGCGATGTTTTCCTTCTCGCGCCGATCGGAGATGTAGCCGCCCTTCAGCGCACCGGCGCCGAGGCCGAGGATGCCGCCAATCAGGTTGTTGGTGTTGGCGGACTGCTGCTGATAGTTTTGCATCTGTTGATTAAAATTGGTGTTGATCAGCCCGCCCACGTCAGTGGTTGCGATCTGCGATTGCGGCGAGTTGAGCCAATTAGGCGACTGCACCGCGGATCCGCTCATCAGCGCCGAGATCTCGTTGAGCGGCTGATTGCGCTGCGCATACTGCTCCTGCATGGATTGATTGCGCTGCGCGTTCTGCGCATTGAAAACAGACTGCTGCTGCGCCAGTTGCTGCGCCAGGCCGGCATTGGCAAACGACGCCAGGCCGGCGTTCTGCGCGTATTGCTGCCCCTGCGCGGCGTTGGCAAAGGTGCCGGCGCCCAGCGCCTGGTTGTAGCCCTGCTGCTGTGCGGCGTTCTGGAACTCGGCCTGCTGCGCCGCCATGGCGTTCATGCGCGCCTGCTCCTGGCCCGCCTGACCGATAGCGCCAAAGCGCGCGTCGTTAGCCTGGCGAGAATAGTTATCCATGGCCGAGGTGTAAGCCTGCGAGCCGTATCTAATGCCCTGATCGGCGAGCTGCTGCTGGATCCGCTGTTGCTCGATTTGCAGCTGCGGGTTCATGCGCTGCATCAGGCTATCTTCAACCCGCTGCCGATCGGCCGAGAAGTTGTCCTCTGGGCCATAACTGCGTGTGATGTCGCCGTAGTCGCCACTGAGCGATGACTGGATAGGCCCGCCGCTGGCGTATGATGTCTGCGCGCCAGGAATGTTGGCAAGGTTTTGCGCGTTGCCGCCTGCCGGCGCGCCTGAAGGATTGAAGGCGGTGCCGAGTAAATTAGAAATGCTGGCGCTCTGGCTATTTGCCAGTCCAGCCAGGTTCATCTTGGCGGCGTCAGTCTGTGACCTGATCGCCTGCGACTGCGGTGACAACGACTGCGTCGAGGTGAACGTAGGCAGCGAGTACTTCGACCCAGTCGACGGATCGGTCCAGTCATAGTTGCCCGTTACGTCATAGCGCAGCGAGCCATCCGGCGTGTTCTGGTTGACGTTGTTCAAAAAGGCGTTAGCAACGCCTGTCGAGACGTTGGTGCCAGTCTGGGCCGCCGCGGTCTGCAGCGGGTTGGGCGGTGTTGGCTGATCGCCAAATAGAAAGCTCATGGCCTACCTCTGCATCGGTTGCTGCATTGGCTGCTGCATCATTGGTTGCTGTGGTTGCGCCATTGGCTGCTGCATGCCCTGCTGCGGCATCATCCCAGGCATCCCCTGTGGCGGCATTGGCTGCCCAATGGGCGCCCCTTGCGGGGGCATTCCGCCTGGGGCGGGCATACCCTGCTGCGGAATGCCACCGCCGCCCATGGGCATCTGCGGCATTGGCGGCGCAGGTGTCTGCGGCGGCGGGTTTTGTATATTCATGAGCGCGGTAGTGATGTCGTTGCGCTGCTGATCGGATCTCGGATCGAGATATTGAGCGGGCATTATGCGGCCTTTTCGGTTGCGACATGCAGGACATCACGCCGGCGATTGAACTTGTTGGCCTCCCAGGCCTCGCGCGTCAGCCGGCACACTACCAGATCACGATCGCGACCGAGCATGCGCGGCAGTAGCGTCGGCTCGTAATTGAAGGCGATCAGCTGCCGCAGCTGGCTCTTGTCGTCGGCCGGCACGCGGTTGACCACCATCTGGCACTCGAGCTGTAGGAACGGATACTGATAGGCGCGCCACATGGTCTGCCGCGTCAGCCATTTGGCGCCAGGCAGCGCCGCGCCCGACATCTCAATGACACCGGCCTGCTTGTCGTAGTTGTTGTAGAGGATGCCGGCGACCAGGCGGCCAGGGGACTGCGCATCGTCTCGGGCGATTATGCCTATGGTCGCCGTCATCGGCGGCAGCTCGCGACCCTGCCACGCCGGAACCAGCGTTGCCACGAACTGCGAAACGATGTCGTCGTATCCATAGACGTAGTCGAGCATTAGTATGGTCCTGCCTCACCGTTGGGTCCGACACTGTTCTCGCCGCCAGGCCCTGGCCCAATGCCGAAGCCGTAGCCGCCGCCGGGATCGCCAGAGCTACCGACGCCGCTGCCGCCAAAGCCGCCACCCAACCCGGCACTGGAGGCCGCGTCGTAGCCCAGGTCCATGTTCATCGACATCATCAGGCCAGGATTGGCGGCGAGGGCCGCCGCCAGCGCCTGCCCGTTAAGGCCGCCCCAGCCGGGGTTCATCCCCAGGCCTGGCGTGGCGTTAAGGCCCGGTACGCCTTGCGCGCCCAGGCCAAACCCGCCCCAACCGCCGCTGAAGGCTGTGCCGGAACTCGGCTGCCCCATCGTCGCGCCCGGACCATTCGCCATGCTGGTACCGCCGGTAATGCCTGCGCTGGTGGGGCCGGTGATGCCGCCATAATCTGCAAAGCCCTGTTGCGCACCCCAGCCAGAGGGGGCAGAGCCTTGGGCGGTCGGCCCGTTGGCTGCCTGGTTGGCCTCGGCGGGGCTGATGCCGGTCGGCCCTACGGCGGTATTGCCGCCGCCAAACGGCCCGTAACCGCCGCCGCTGTAGCCGCCGCCGAAGTTGCCAGGGCTGTAGCCGCCGGCCTCGCCGCCATTGCCAGGTCCGCTGCCGTAGTACTGGGCGAGCCAGTCCGCTATTTGCTGCTGCTTCTGCTTCTGCTGTTCCTGCTCCATCAGGAAATACCGACCGGCTTCCGAATTGAAATACCCGCCGCCTTGCGGCGTCTGTGGCATCGCCTGTTGCTGCGGCTGCTGCGCCATCATCGCGGCGTAGGCGGCGTAGGGGTTCTGCTGCGGCTGTTGCTGCGCCATCATGGCCTGCGCGATGGCGTCACGCTGGCCGCCGCCGGCGTACTGCGGCGGTGCGCCCATTGATGCCTGCACGGCGGCTTGGTCATAGCCACCGCCCCCTTCCATCGCCGCTAACTCAGCTCGCCGGTTGATCTCGGCCGAATAGTCGTTTGCGCCATCGCTTGCCATGTCAGCTCCTGTTCGACCAAGTGTCCTGCGGTGGCGTCGGCTGCGGCGCGCCCATGCCGAAGAAGTCGCGCGCGCCCTGCCAGAACGGCGGCAGCTCGCCTCCGTAAGGCTGGGTGGACTGGTTGCCGGTGGCTTTGTCGATGGTGCCCAGCGTGCGCTGTAGATCCTGGATGCCCTGCTGGGTCTGCGCCGGCACGTCAAAAGAAGGTGCCATGCCCTGCGGGTAGCGGCCGGCGAAGCTGTTCTGGATTGGCGCTTGCGGGTTGTAGCCGAGCAAGCGTTGCTGGTCGGGCATCTGCATCTGCGTCTGCGGCGCTTGCGGTGCGCCGCCGCGCTCCGCCAGCCATTTCTGCGCGGCCTCCGGGCCGACCGCGCGCGAGAACGTCGCATAGTCCTGCGCGCTAAGGCCGCCGGTAGCGCCCCCGTAAGTGTAGCCGCCTTGCGACGGCATTCGCGGGGTCGCGGGGTCGGGATAAGGATTGTTGCCTGTCAAGGTATTGAAGTAGCTGTTTGGGGTCTGCATCCCAATGCGGCCGTTGATCTGCCGTTGCTGCTGGTCGTAGGCCGAGCCGAACGTGTTATCGAAGTAGCCGGGGCCGTAAGATTGTGGCGATGGCTCGTACGACGGCGCTCCCGACGTCATGCCGGTCCAGTCCCGTACGCCCTGCCAGAACGAGGGGATTGGCGCGTTGCCGGGCTGGTTGGGCGACTGGCCCCGATCGCTGCCGATCCCGCCGCCCTGATACTGCTGCGAGATCTCGCTGCCGCGCCCGGCGGAATACATTGCCTGCTGCCATGCCGCCATGTCGGCGGCAGACAAGCCGTCGAACATCGTGGCTGTGTTAGGCTGCTGCGGGGCTGGCCTGTCGAAGATGTTGCCGCCGGTCGCGCCCGTGTAAGCTGCCCCCTGTCCCGCATAGTAGGCGGGCTGCGCGCCAAAACTGCCGCCGCTGTTGGCGTAGGGGTTGTAAGCCTGCGCCATCTGGGCGATGGCTATCTGGTTGCGCAGATAGTCGGCATTGTTGTTGTTGATCGCACCTGTTGCCAGCGGCGTGTAGCCGTTGCCGTAGTTGATGCTGTCGGAATAGCCGCTTGCGAGGTCCATTAGCCGCCCTCCCCGCCAGTGCCACTACCGCCGCCAAAGCTGTCTCGATAGACCGGCGCATCAGGTATCCGCGCGAACTGCTGCGATGCCCACTTGTTGGCGGCGTCCAGGCCGACGTGACTGACAAACGTATTCCAATCGTTCAGGCCGAGACCGCCATACGCCTGCGTCATCATGCCGGCCGGCGCGGTGACGCCGAGGCTGTCGTAGCCGCCCATGACCGGCATGGTGCCGCCGGTGGCCGTGGGAACGACGCCGCCCTGGCCGTAGTAGGATTGCTGGCCGGTCGACTGCGCTGCCGGCTGTGCAACTGCCGCCGCGGCGATGGCGTTGCGCCTGGCGTCAAAGTCATACGGCCCGCCCTGCGCCCTCACCCGCAGCGCCTCCGGGTCAAGCATGCCGCCAGGCTTGCCGGTATTGAACGCCACCGGCGCTCGCGTCTGCTCGATATTAACGTCGTTGACGTTGAAGACACGGTTTTGCCAGTCGTTCACCGCCTGCACCGAGGCGGGGTCATTGGCTCGGTACGCCGGTGCAAACAGGTCGCCCATGGCAGGCATTACGCATCTCCCTAGACGTTGACGCCGGCGGGTTCAAACGTCGCAGCGATCGATATCAATTCCACTTCCGGGGGCGCCTGTTGCGCCACCGTCACCTGGCAGATCGGCGCATGACTAAACCCGGTGTAGCCGATCGACACCCAACCAGTGTTGCGAACTGTCGGCTTTGACGGCGCCGCCTGGTCCCACTGCGCGTACTGCGCAATGTCTGGCGCCGACGGCGGCGCGCTGCCTGATCCGGCGTAGCCCCACAGCCCCTGATCCCAGACATCCAATATTCCCGGATCCGGCGCTGCGGACGGCGGTGTTGGAATAACAATAACGTAGTCGGTAGTGCAGGACAGTTGCGGCTGAAACGGCTCGCCGGCCCTGGCCGAGAACGAGGCTCTCGCCTGACGCCATACCAGCGTGGATGACTGCGAGGAAAACATCTCCCACCCGCCCACCATCGTCGCGGTGTACGGCACGCCATCATCGTATCCGGTGCGATCGGCCTGCATGATCTTGCCGGTTTGCGTGCCGAAAAACATATCGCCGCGCATGCGGCAGAAGCACATGGCGTCCCAGCCGATAAAGCGTGTCCAGGCGCCGGTGGCGATATTGACCACGCCGCAATACCAGCTGCCTGGATTGCCGCCGGGATAGGTGACAAACATGCCACCGTATTCGTCCCACTTACACAGCGTCCATGGATAGCTGCGCTTAGCGTTCACCATGTCGCGCCACATGGGCTTGATGGCGCGGGTGATGGCGGCCAGCTCGAGCTGCGTGCTGTCCTTGGTGATGGATGCGCTGATAGGGATAATGCCGTCGACCGTTGCAATCAGGATGTCGCCACCCACGGCTGTGTAGGCGTTCATGCCGAGCGGCACCGAGGTCTGGTATCGGCCTTCCTGGCGCCAGTTGGCGACCGTCGACGGGTCCGAGCCGGTGAAGATCAGCAGCTCGCCCTGGTCGGTCAGAAACACGCACTTGTCGTCAATGCCGTCGCCGGCATCGAGGCTCCAGGTAAAGCCACACAGCAGTTTGCCGCCTTTGGTGGCGGCGCCAGCGAGCGGGATCAGGTTGAGCTGGCCCTGGAAGGCGTTGGTCGGCAAATACCACGCGTTCATGGTGCCGCCCTCAACAAAGAAGTAGCGCCCGCGGTACTTCCACACATAGGTCAGGTTGTGTCCTGTCGCGCAAGACGGCGGCGGCGTTATGACAGGGTTAGTGGTGATCTGGCTGGCGTTGAGCGTCGTCCAGGTGGTGCCGTCGAAGTGCAGCAGGTAGTCGCCGCCCTCGTTCGCCACCAGCATGTGGTCGCCGCTTTGGTTTGCGAGTTGCGAGGCCACATAGTTGCCGGATGTCTGGCCCGATTTAATCATCGTCGGCGTTGGCGCCGTAACGTCATAGAGCTTGTTGAGGTTACCGGCATACATGCGCTGATTGTTGCCGCTGATGAATTGAAACATGGAGATGACCGGCGTTGTTTCCGGTAACGTCGCCCACGTTATGCAGCCGCCGCGCAGCTTGATGCCCTTCATGGTGGGCGCCCAGTTATCCAGCACCAGTGCAGCGCCAGGCTGCATAAAACTCTCGTTCTCGTTGAGGATCAGCCCGCGCGTCGGCGCCGGAATAGTAATGGTGCGCAGTTGCTGCGCTACCTGTTGCGGCACCGGCGATCGGCGAAAGGCCTGGTGGATGCTCATGGCACCATCCCAGGCACATAAATCGTCTGCGTCGGGATTGCCGTCTGCACGCTATCCGAGATTGTCCTGCGGCCGATAATGATTGGCCCAGGACTATCTGAACCCAGCATGTTGGTGATGGCATCGCCATAGGTGCCCATATCCTCGCCATACGGCGATCCCTTCTGGGCCTTCCATTGCCAAACCATTCCGAGCTTCAAGGTGCGCTCATCGAGCACAAACGTGTCGGCGTCATTCATGAAAGCATCGCCGCGCCCGCCTGATGACAGGCTGATGCAGTTTTTGGTGAGGTAGGCGACATTAGCGGTGACGCCCGCGGCCATCACCGGATAAATGTGGATCTGGCTGCCCAGGATAATCCACTCGCCCCAGGCGCTGTCGGTGGCATTGGCGGCGCGGCGCACCAGCCACTCGTCGGCATCAGGCACAAACCGCATCGGTTGCTGTGTTGATGTTGAACGCCACACATTCGATGTCAGCAGCATGCGCTTGTAGTCTGCCGGCAAGCTGAAGGCTGTTGTAACGCCGTCGCCAACAAACGTGGCAATTGCCTTTAGCGCGGTCCAGTCGCGATAGTCGTAAGCGATGCGCTGCGCCATTTCATTAGCGAGCGAGAGCATCTCCTGCATGGTGCGGTTGCCGGTGATGTTGGAAAAGACCGAGGTTGGCACAAGAACGCCAACCGTCGCGCAAACATCCTTCACCACCGACAACAGCGTCATGCTACGCTACCTTCTTCGGCGAACACTCCTGCGCCATCCGCACCAGCGTCCTGCGGTTGCAGTTGCCCTGCGGTGGCATGCCCGTGTGGATCTTGATGAACTCGCGCATGCCCTCCAGCGTCATGCCGGCGAACTCGCCCTCTTCGGCCTCACGCTCTTTCTTCGCTGCGTTGTCCTCTTCCAGGATGGCGTTGCGCGCCTTCAGCGCCTCCAGCTCGGCCTGCATCTGCATGTTGGGGGCGCCGATTTTGGTTGTCTCGAGATACTCGGTGGCGGAGTTTTTCCATTCGCGACCACCAGGGCCAAGGTTCTTCAGCTCGGCGCCCTCGATCGCCGCCAGCGCCTCGACAGTGTAGATATTTTGCGCACGCAGCTCGGCGCGTTTGCCGTCGGTGAGGAACGGCGCCGCCGTCAGTGGCGTGCCTGACTTGGTCTGCACTGCGTTAGCTTTGAACTTCTGATACTGCGCCGAGAAACGCTCGGCATATGTCCATTTGCGCTGCTCGCCGGTTTCAGGGTCATCAACCCAGCCACAAAATTCAGTGGCGGGAAACACTTTGACTTCGCGCGAGCCGGCGGAACGGATCTCGACTTGCTCGGTGTCGTCGTAGATCGGCCTGCCTGCCTCGAGCGTCTTGCCCATATTCTGTAGTGGTATGTACTTGAAAACGACAACCAGCGTGTCGTCGGGGTGTTGACGTTGCCCATACTGCATAGGTAGCTCTTCCTTCCCTTGATAATGGTCCGGGACCGCCTTCGTGGAAGGAAGGCTTTGACCTACACGTTAGCGGCCCCGATACACTCGACAACCTGTTAGCTGTTCGGCTTACTCAGGCCGCCGGGTTGCTGTCGTACAGACGCCAGTTGAATAGCGGGTTCACCATAGTCAGCTCGCCCATGAAACCAATGAACTGCGCTATCGCATCTTTGTCGATCGGCATCATCCCTTCACCGTCGAACAGTTTGTCGAAGTTGCGGTTCGGGTGATAGCGCATGCGCAGTGTATCGGTGTTGATGCCAAACGTTGTATTCGCCGGCATATTACTGCCAATGCCGCCGTCGAGTACGATCTCGGCCCGCTTGCCGCCGCCGATATATTCCAATGCGGAGAACCCAAGACTTCCAAGCGTCGTTGAACCTTGCTGACGCTGGATGGCGACAGTTGCCGCATCGTATGCCGCATAATGTTCGGGTGACATGATCAACAGATCCGCGTAATCGCGCCCGCGGCTTTGCTTCATCATGGCGTAATTGAGCATTGGCCTGATGGTTGTGCTTGTCACCTGCGTACCGAACGACGCCAGCGTCACCGTGCCGGCAGTGCCGTGCGGATCAAACGTGGTGGTGCGCCAGATGGTGGCCTGGCCGCGATCGATGCCACCGTAGGTGCCGCTCGTTGTCGTCACCGGAATAGCTGTGGCGAGGCCCGTCAGCTGTTTGTTACCGTTGGCGGTGCCGTCCGAGTAGATGGCGGCATCCATGGCATCCTCGAGCGAACGCTCGGCGGCCTGAATATAGCTCTCGAAAACATCGAGCAGCTGCGCCTGGCCCTGGTTGTTAAGGATCTCTTGGTATGAGAGAACCACTGGTACGACAACCATCTTGGGATCCCAGAAGGCGTCGTTAAACAGATCGATCGCGGGATTGAGCAACTGATCATATCCCGAGTACCACTGCGCGGATTGCTTGCCGACTTGCAGCGTCTCGCGGATCTTGGGACCGGAATAGGTTTTCCAAAGATTTTTGCGCTTCATCACCGCCAACAATGCATTGTTGTTGCTGACGAGGTCTTGGTAGCCTGAGCTACGATCTTCCAGTGCCATTGACAGCACCTGCTGATAGCCAGCAGCCGTGGTAATATTGGGCATGTGCGCTCCACACTAAGGGTTCATGACAATCCAAACGCCCGCATCGCATTGGCGGCGGCGTCTCGAGGTGACTTGCTCGGTTCTTTGCGTCGTACCGCTCCGTTTGAGGGAGCCACGGCAGGACTGCCAGAGATCGATCGGTCGGTTAACTGTCGGGTCTGAGCCGGTGTGGTGCGGGTCTGATCCGCGTGTGTGGCAGGATGGAGTAACTCTGCCCTTCGGTAGGCTTCATCAAGCGGGTAACCACTCGCCAGCTCTCGCTTGATGACTTCCCCAAGTTCGTCCAGTCGCGGGTGCGTATCGGCGAATTGGTCGACCGCACTGCGCGTACTGGCGAATTGCTGCTGATACTGCATCTGTTGCAGGTAGCTTTTCAAGCCCTGAATTTCCTGGTGCAGGCTGCCGATTTGCTGGCCGGCGGCGCCGAGCTGGTTGTTGTGCTGGACCTGCTGGAGCTGCTCCGGGGACTGGCTCAGAATGTGATAGGCGATATCGCGCAGGTTCACTTGGGAACCGTCCTGGCGGACCATGTTCAGATTATTGACGATTACGTCCAGCCCGCCAACCACGTCCTGGCGCAGCTTGGCCTCCATGCTGACGTAGTTGTTGAGCGCCTTGTCGAGCGTGGTTCCCTGGCTGCGTGCCATCTCATGGAAGTGCCGGATGGGCTGCATGGCCTCGTGATCGCCCCGGTAGCGCCGGTAGATGCCCTCGGCCTCCTGGTGCAGACGGTAGACATCGCCGCGCACCGTCTCTGGCGTGTCGGCCCAGTCGCGCCTGGCGCGCTCCGACACCCGCGGCGGGGGCGCCGCAAAGGGGACGTGGTCTGGCAGGGTTTTGTAGGGGGCGGTTTGTTCTCCTACGGAATTAGATTTCGTAGACTGCGCGTTATTGGTTTGTTCCTTAGGCGCAAAATGACCGTGCTCGCCGCGCTCCCTGGCCGCCTGGGCGCCAGGCTGGTCCTCGGGACGCTTCTTCAAATTGAGCTTAGGCGTCTCCTCGGGAGGCTGGTTGTGGCCCGCCTTGGCCTCTGCCGGCGGCGGGGGAGCCTTCTGGGGCGGCCGTTCGCCCTTGGGCTGCGGACGCTCGGCCCGGTCCATGGCGCGCTGTACGGCCTCGCCGATCGATCTGGAGCGCCCTTCTGGAGCATCTGGTGCCTGGGGGCCAAGCGGGTTGGGGCGGCCTACCTGGCTGGTGTCGACGGGAACCTCTGAGAGGTTTGCAGACCCCTGAGAGGTTTGTGGCGTGTCTGATGGTGCGGCGCTCGGCGGCGCGATTGCTACGTCTGACATGATGCTTCCTTAGAGTTGGGCCTTCTCAAGGGCCTTACGAATTGAATTGATGCGCTGCTGCTTCCCAGCCCTGGACCCGCTATTGCGCGGCTTTGGCTTCTGTCGCTCGTTGCCCACCTCGACCAGGCCATTAGCCCGTCCCACAGCTCGGAAGGCGCTCTTGCTCTCGTAAAACCGGCCATCCACCTGCTCGGTCGGCGGCATGGCGTCGGAGATCACATGCGGCCGTGGCAAATTTGACACAGGTGCAGAGAGGCGCTCTCTCCGCACCCGCCAGCGACCCGGCTCAAACTCTTCCAGCTCAACACCCATCTTCCTATCCAATCACCTGCCACACGGCTGAACTGCCGTTGTACCGCACACGGCGATGCGCCGTTGCGCCAGTGCCGCCAGCCGCTGCCGTCGCCAGAAACGTTGACGTGCTGCAATCCGTGATGTCGTAGGTCATGCCCTCGATCGGCGTGGATAAATGAACGCCGGGTTGACCGGGCAAATCGCTAAATGGAAATGCCGTGGATGGACAATTATAGTTATAGCCCCAAGTAATATCGGCGCGATGTTGTGCGGGAGGAAGTTTGAACTCCACTCCCGCTCCCAGACTTTCCTTAACCTGCACATAATTATTTGCGATCGTAAGCGTGTCGCAATTAGAATTAGAAAGATCAATGCCTGCATTAGTGCAAGCCATACCTATCGTGTTGTTGGCGATCATGCCGCCAGAAATCATCCCGACTACAATTCCCGCCGTCACCGTGTTCTGAAACAAAATGCTGCGAGCGCCGCTAGCTATTGCAGGTTTGTTGATAGTGATCGTAGTGCCATCGACAATTGTTGCTACATTACTATTTGCGGTAAATCCGCCACTTACACTGCTGATTGCCATGCCCGGTGTAAGTTGAGCCGTGGACGAAAGTCCAGATATGGTAGTCGAGGCGTTAGTGGTCGTTCCAGTCAGTGTTACGTTAAAGTGGTTTACTGCCACAACGCCGGTAAAATTATTGGACATAACACTTAAGGCAGACGCGCCCTGTATATTCATGCAGGTGTTATTATTCTCAAAACTATTCCCCATAATCACACAGCCGTGCGATAAGTTGGCATTTCCCGTCGGGTCCATACCCAACACTATGGCGGTATTATTATTTTCTATGTGACCATCGGAAACATGGATATCTGCTCCGTAATGAGCCAACCCAACATCAAACCCTGATATAACGCACCCAATCCACGTTGATTGCCCGACAATGGCTCCGTACGTTCCTGGGGTACCAATAGTTGGGTGAGGAGTACCGCAGCAGACGCCGATAAAAGTTGCTCCAAACATATTACCAGACGCGTGGAACGCATTCATGCCTTGGAACCGACATTGCTTGATATAACCAGAAGCAAGGCGATCAATTCGGAATGCGCCGTTACCCAAAGTGAGATCGGTGTTAACGATCTCCAAATTCTCCAGGCAATTGATATTCGAAGCAGCATTAAGAGTTGCCGACAGCATGAGCCAAGTCACAGTACCGTCCACAACGGTATCTCCGACAATTTTGCCTGTGATGCTGGGAGGGGAGGCAGCAGACGTGCCTGGTCTTAAACAGCTCCACACTGTCGTTCCCGTAGTCCAGATAACGCCACAGCCTCCGAGATAAGACGTGCTGTTGGTACGGGTAAAATTAGGCCAGAGGTCAGGGACATCGAGAATGTAGCCGCTGAGAGCACCACGGATCTGCGTGGACGAAGAGCCGTTCCCGGCACCGCCTCCAACCAGACGGACAATTCCGCTGCCGCTTGCTGGATCTTTGATGGTGCTCAGTGTCTTGTATACGCCAGTGGGCAAATAAATAGTGGCCCCCTGCGCCTGCCCGCCAGAAATACTGACCGCTGCCGCCATATTGATCGCAGCTTGGATGGCTGGACCGTCGTTGTTAACGCCGTCCCCTACCGCTCCGAAATCTTTTACGTTGAACATGCCGTCGCCGGCATATTTCTTGGGCACTCCACCCTCAATGCCGTAAAGAAAATTCGGCGTTGTTCCGGATGTCAGTGCGGATAACTTGCTATCGGGCATTTCGTTTATCCCAGTATCAGCTTGGAGCCATCTTCCAGCAGCAGAAAGAAATCATCCTCCAGCAACAGGAAGGTAATGGCATCGCTGTGAAGTCTGAGCAGATCAAATACTGATGGCATCAGAAATTGTATCCATTCGTTCCGTGCTGATTGCTGTTCATCGATGTCTCATGGGCGTTGTCTATATTGCCCGCCCACAGCCCCACCTCGCACACGTCCCCGTCGAGCGTTGCCGCGAACGTATTGCCGCCGACAGAAAATACACCGCTTAGTGTGGCTGTTGCGGTCGTCGTGGTGGAGACACCATCAACCATGATGTTGGAATTGCTGGCACCTGATGCGTAGCGCAGTTGCACGGCATGAAAAACGTTATCGGTAGCGGACGCGGTAGCACCACTGTCTTGGTAGAATGTGTTTGCGCCTGTTGGGTACCCTGCCCGAAAGCCCGCCGAGTTACTGGCAAACACGTCATTTGCACTCCCGGCCCCCGCCGCCAACCGGCTAGATACCAGCGATATGAATAATGGCAGGGCCTGCGTTATGCCCGTGGCGTTCTTGAGCCAATCGCCGTGATTTACGATAAACCTCAAAGTCGGCAAGCTGCCGCCAATTGCATTGGCAGTCACAGTAGCCGTCGCCCCCCCAGCTTTAACTATGTGACGACCGTTTCCAGTTTGGTCGTACCACTGTTGAACTCTAGCGGGTGCACTACCGTGAGAGGCACTCCACGAAGCAATCGCCGCCATATCTAACCTGTTGTTGACAATATTTATGGTCGTCAGGAAATTAATTGCATCATCTACAATATCTATACACGGCCCCGCGTAGGCGGCATTGTACCCGCGCAGCCCCCACCACGCTAAGGCGCCGGAAAAACCGGCTATGTCGCCGGGACCGACATACCCGCCCGCGCTGACCACCGGATATTTCCCCGCGCCTGTCGTCAGTAATGGCATTTACGCGCCCTTCCAGCCGGTGGCCGAAACCTTGATGGAAGAACCCGTTGTGACGTTCTGCGCGTTGATGGCGGTCGCCAGCGTTGGCTGCCGCAACGGCGTCGGGAAAGAGATCACCGCGCCGCCATACACTGCGGCAGCCGGGATGACGTAGATCACCGTGGCCCCGTCCAGAATGTTCACGTCGGTGCCGACAGTGGCGTGGCTGTTGCTGACCGTTATCGACGTGATGTAATTGCGCAGGCCGCCGCCCGGTGACGGCAGCAATTGCGTTGACGTGGTTGCGGTCATCGCCGTCGAAATGACGCCTGATACCAAGTTAGCCGCGATCGGAAATTGATCGGTGGAGAGTACAACTGGCGTCGATGCACTGGCGGCGGCTTGCCCCAGTGGCGAAAGCTGAGACGAAACGATCGTAATCGGGTCGCGTATCGTAGCCACCAGCGCCTTGTCGGTCGCCGCTGGCAAGGTCGATGCCGCCTTGACATCAACTGGGCCGTTGGTGGCATTGAAGATGTTGTCCAGCGTCGATACAGTGCCCGACCCGACAGTCGGAACGCCCGAAGCAACGGTAACTAATTGAACGGTACCCGGTGTTGGCATTGTATCCTCCTAGAAGAAATAGATTTCATACGTCGGCGTTGTGCCGACAACGGGATTAGTGACCGGACCAACCGCCACAGCCGTTGCGTTGGCGCTGCCTGCGGTGTTGGTCGCCGTCACCGTGACGCTGATCATGGCCCCGACATCGCCCACTACCAGCAG